>Ga0224496_10001348_pt1 | contig 15425 bp, 13 predicted proteins | sample SF_Jul11_sed_USG_2_FD_168127 | JGI IMG/M metagenome (GOLD analysis project Ga0224496, IMG submission 168127) | Sediment microbial communities from San Francisco Bay, California, United States - SF_Jul11_sed_USGS_8_1 | ecosystem: Environmental > Aquatic > Marine > Sediment | place: USA...
CGGAATCAGTGCCCACATCGACTCCGGCAAGACCACTCTGACCGAACGGATTCTTTTTTACACCCAAAGGATCCATGCCATTCACGAGGTACGGGGCAAAGATGGCGTTGGCGCCAAGATGGACTCCATGGAGCTCGAGAAGGAGCGCGGCATCACCATCCAGTCCGCCGCCACTTACTGCACCTGGAAGGACCACACCGTCAATATCATCGACACGCCGGGCCACGTCGACTTTACCATTGAGGTGGAGCGGGCATTGCGCGTGCTTGACGGCGCGGTACTCATCCTCTGCTCGGTGGGCGGCGTCCAATCGCAGTCCATCACCGTCAACCGCCAGATGGATCGCTACAAAGTCCCGCGCATCGCTTTTATCAACAAGTGCGACCGCACCGGCGCCAACCCCGAGCGAGTTGCCGGACAGCTGCGCGACAAGCTGAAACAGAATGCCATCATGATGCAGGTACCCATCGGCCTCGAGGGCGACATGAAAGGCGTGGTCGACCTGGTAACCATGAAAGCGATCTACTTCGAGGGCGAAAACGGCGACATCATCCGCGAGGCGGAAATTCCGGCCGAGCTTGCCGACGAATGCGAGGCCAAGCGCGAAGAACTGCTCGACGCGGCATCCATGTTCTCTGACGAGCTGATGGAAGCGGTACTCGAAGGCACCCCCACCCCGGAAATGATCCGGGCCGCGGTTCGCAAGGGCACCATTGATCTTGAAATGACGCCGGTCTTCGTCGGTTCCGCTTACAAGAACAAGGGCGTCCAGTCCATGCTCGACGCGGTCACTTACTACCTGCCCAACCCCACCGAGGTGGAGAACACCGCCCTTGACCTCGACAAGGACGAAGAAGAGTTTGCCGTCAGCAACGACCCCGACGACAAACTGATCAGCCTTGCCTTCAAACTCGAAGAGGGGCGTTACGGCCAGCTCACCTATATCCGTATCTACCAGGGAACCATGCGCAAGGGCGACACCATCGTCAACAGCCGCGACGGCCGCAAGGTCAAGATCGGCCGCCTGGTACGCATGCACTCCGACGAGATGGAGGACATCGAAGTAGCTTACTCCGGCGACATCGTCGCCCTTTTCGGCATTGACTGCGCCTCGGGCGACACCTTTACCTCCCCCGACCTCTCGGTCTCCATGAGCTCCATGCATGTGCCGGCGCCGGTTATCTCCCTCTCCATCAAACCGTCCGACAACAAGGCCCAGGTCAACATGTCCAAGGCCCTCAACCGCTTCACCAAAGAGGACCCCACCTTCCGCACCTTCGTTGACCATGAAACCAACGAGACCATCATCTGCGGCATGGGCGAGTTGCACCTCGAAGTCTACATTGAACGGATGAAGCGTGAATACAAGGCCGAGGTCGAGGTGGGCGCTCCCCAGGTCGCCTACCGCGAAACCATCACCCAACGGGCCGACTTCAACTACACCCACAAAAAACAGACCGGCGGTTCGGGCCAATTCGGCCGGGTTGCCGGCTACATGGAGCCGCTCGAAGAGGGGAATTACGAGTTTGTCGACAACATCGTCGGCGGCACCATCCCCCGCGAGTTCATCTCCTCCTGCGACAAGGGCTTCCAGAAATCCCTGGAGAAAGGCTCCTTGGCTGGCGCCCAGGTCAACGGGGTTCGCTGCGTGATCAACGACGGCGCCTCCCATGCGGTCGACTCCTCCGACGTCGCCTTCCAGCTCGCCGCCATCGGCGCCTTCAAGGAAGGCTACATGAAGGCCAAGCCGGTGATCATGGAACCGATCATGAAGGTGGCCGTGGAAGGCCCCACCGAGTTCCAAGGCGGCATCATGGGCAGCATCAACCAACGCCGCGGCATGATCATCGGTACCAGCGAGGAAGGCAACTATACAGTTGTCGAGGCAGAGGTTCCGCTCTCGGAGATGTTCGGCTACTCCACGGTGCTCCGTTCCCTTACCCAGGGCAAGGCCGAGTTCACCATGGAATTCGCCACCTACCGGCCGGTACCCAAGGGCGTGGCCGAGGAAATCATCAAAAAAGCCAAAGAAAAAAAATAACCCCCGCAGGGACAGCGCGCTGTCCCGACAAACCGTGCCGGAATCGATTACTTTTGCGATTGCGGCAAAAAGAGTATAGTACGGCCAGAATAGCATAACCGGCCATCTTATAGCAGACAGAGGAGAGCTATTATGTTGAAACAGGATTTGATCGCCAAAAATCCTCTCCGTATCCTCAACCAGGATGCCCAAGGAAATCCGGTTCCCCAGCGCATGGGACTGGTTATTGCCCGCGCCGGTCTCGGCAAGACCGCCATTCTCGTTCAAATCGCCCTGGACAGCATCCTGCGCGGCAACAAAATCATCCACGTCAGCATCGGTCAGTCCCTTGACAAGACCCGGGTCTGGTACGACGATATCTTCAAAGATATCGCTGTCGCCGAGCTTGAGAATGCGGCGGCCATCGAAGAAGAGATCATGCGGAATCGCATGATCATGACATTCAATGTCTCCGCCTTCAACCGCCCCAAACTTGAGGAGCGGCTCAACGACCTGGTCCAGCAGGATGTCTACCGGCCCGATTGCCTGATCATCGACGGTTTCGACTTCGCCAAGGCCACCCGCGAAGAGCTGGCGGATCTGCGCGAATTGATGGAGGTCATGGGGCTGAACATCTGGTTCTCGGCGGTCAGCCACCGCGAGGACAACCGGGCCAGCGCCATCGGCGTGCCGGCCCCCTGCCACGAAGTTGACGACCTCTTCGACACCATCATGCTGATCCAGCCCGCCACCGGCCAGCAGGGCTACAACAAACTGAACATCATCAAGGACAGCACCGGTTGCGCCGCCGCCGGCACAACCCTGGAGCTCGATCCGGTTTCCCTGATCATCCAGGGATAAGCCGGTTGGCCGCCCCGGCACGACAGTTCACCACGATTCCATAAAAAAAGCGGAGGCACCCCCTCCGCTTTTTTTATGGTTGCCGTTCCCACCACCAACTCTTTTCGCCACCCGACCATGAAATTCAGACCCTGCATCGACCTCCATGGCGGCCGCGTCAAACAGATCGTCGGCTCCACCCTCTCCGACACCGACCACACGGCACTGCAAACAAACTTCGCCGCCGACCAGCCACCGTCACATTTTGCCGCCATGTACCGCCAAGACGGCCTTACCGGCGGACACGTGATCATGCTCGGCCCCGGCAACGAAGCCGCCGCCCTGGACGCCCTGCACACCTTCCCGGAGGGGTTGCAAATCGGCGGCGGCATCACCGCCGCCAACGCCGGCTACTGGCTCGACGAGGGTGCTGCCGGCGTCATCGTCACCTCCCATGTCTTCACGGACGGCAAGGTTCGCGAAGACCGACTCCTGGAAATGGTCGCCGCGATCGGCAAGGAACGCTTGATCCTCGACCTGAGCTGCCGAAAACGCGGCAGCGACTACTTCGTGGTCACTGATCGCTGGCAGAAATTCACCACCATCAAGGTCACCGAGGAGTCGCTTGCCTATTTCTCCCGCTTCTGCCAGGAATTTCTGATCCATGCCGTGGACGTGGAAGGCAAATGCGCCGGCATTGACGCCGAACTCACCGCCGCCCTCGGCGCCTGGACACCAATCCCCACCACCTATGCCGGCGGCGTGCAAAACCTGGCCGACCTGGAACGGATCCAGGAACTGGGCCGGAGCCGCCTTGACGCCACCATCGGCAGCGCCCTGGACATCTTCGGCGGCTCCGGAATTACCTATGCCGAAGCCGTTGCCTTCCATCGCCGGGCCAACCGCTGACACTTCCGCCACGGCGACAACACTTGGCAGCCCCTCCCCTTCCGAGTACAATAAATCCCGGCCCGGCCGCGGCCGCGCCAGACCCATCGACGTCCTTCCCCCTTGCCAACCATCCCGGAGAAGCGCTCCATGGCAGACACACACGCACCTCCTGCCGACGACCAACCCCAAGAGACCGTTCCTCTCACCCTTCACCTCCGCCCCGATCTCTATCGCGCCTTCCGGCGCTGCTCCTGGATTATCATCCACGAAACCGGCCGTGACCAAATCGACATCATGAATGAAATGGTCCATGATTTTTTAGTCAAGCATGGCGGTTGACCCTCCGCCTCCTTGACCCTCCGCCTCCCATCCGTTATTATAGATAAAATTATCCTCTTTTCTGGGCGCGCCCCGCGAGCGACGAAAAAGTGTTCAAACTCGACCCATTACATCACCAGACGCACCCAAACCCCGCCTTCCCCGGCAGTCAACGGCTCACCCCATGACCAATCACTCGCTCACCAAGGAAAAGCGCTTCCGGCAGCTTCAGGACCACATCGACAAGATGCCCAGCCTGTCCACCACCGTGACCAAGGTCCTGGAGGTCTGCAACCAGCCCAACACCGCCCCCAACGACCTCAACAAGGTCATCTCCCTTGACCCCGTACTCACCGGGCAGGTGTTGAAACTGATCAACTCCGCTTACTACTCGCTCCCCAACCATATCTCCTCGCTCACCCGGGCAATCATCATGCTGGGCATCAACACGGTCAAAAATCTGGCGTTGAGCACCGCCGTCCTGGGCGCCTTTGGCCAGGAGGACTCATTCCAAACCCTCTCCATGGACCAATTCTGGACCCACTCCATCAGCGTCGGCGTCACCGCGAAAACCCTGGCGGCGCGCAAAGGCATTCCTGCGGCAGTCCGCGAAGAGTACTTTGTCGCCGGTCTGCTGCATGATCTCGGCAAAATCCCGCTCAACAACTGTCTGGCCACCGAGTACACCCAGGCCATGGAACTTTCCTCCCTGGACCAGAGCCCGCTGCGCAACGCTGAAACCATGGTCCTGGGGTTCGACCATGGCGTGGTCGGCAAAATGATCGCCGAAAAATGGCAACTGAGCGCCAATATCACCGAAGCGCTCTGCTTCCACCACGACCCGGACAACGCCGCCGAGGAACACCGCATGCTCACATCCATCGTGGCCCTGGCCAACACCTATGCCAACCTCTACAATTTCGGCTCCGCCGGAGACCCTTACCCCGAAGGGCCGATTGTCTCCTTTTTGCTCAAGACCGTAGGCGTTACCTGGAACGACATGGCTGCCTTACGGCAAACCGTCACCGCCGAAGTCGACAAGGCGCAGATCTTCCTGCAAGTGAGCAAGGAGGCACACCCATCATGAAAATCAAATTCTGGGGCGTGCGCGGCTCCATCCCCTGCCCCGGCCCCCTCACCGCCAAATATGGCGGCAACACCGTCTCCATCGAGCTGCGCTTTTCCGACCCGGAGCGGCTGATCATCATCGACGCCGGCTCCGGCATCCGCGAACTGGGCAACTTCATGATGGGCCACGACCTGCCAAAGGGTCCGATCACCACCGAGATCTATCTCTCCCACACCCACTGGGACCACATCATGGGCTTCCCCTTCTTCACGCCCATCTACCTGCCCACCACCAACATCAAGGTCTACGGCCCGGTTAGCTTCGAGAACGACACACTGGAAACCATTGTCGGCGGCCAGATGACCTATCGCTACTTTCCGGTCCGAGAGGCGGAACTGGCCGCCAATCTCCAATATTTCGACCTCAAGGAGGGGCGCTCCGACTTGGGTGACGGCATCTCGCTCACCACCAAGTACCTCAACCACCCCATTCTCTGCCTGGGCTACCGCTTTGAACACCAAGGCAAAGTTTTCTGCACCGCCTACGACCACGAGCCCTACCGGAACCTCTTCATAACCGACCCCAATGACCCCTCCTACGACGAGGCCATGGCCGAGGAGGGAGCCATGGTCGCCGGGGAACAAAACAACATGATCGAGCAGTACTTTGCCGGGGCCGATCTCCTTATCCACGACACCCAGTACACCGAAACCGAGTACCAGGCCGGCAAATTGGGCTGGGGCCACTCCTCCATTGAACATGCCATCACCTCGGCCAATCGCGCCGGAGTCAAGCGACTGGGCCTCTTCCACCACGAACCCATGCGTACCGACGCCCAGATCGACGAGCTGAGCAAAATTTACTGTCAACCCGGCAAATACGGGCCAACCGAAGTCTTCTTCGCCCGGGAGGGGATGGAAATCGAGCTGTAAGCACCTCTTTTGCCCCCCCCACGCGCCGCCGTCAGCCCGCACAGCAAAAAACCGCTCCAGAAAAGCTGCGCTGCTGCCGATGAAAAAAGCAGAGGGAAATTCCCCGCCACACACCGGAGAGCCCCGGGGAGAGAGGCCGCATGGTTGTATATGAAATCAAAAAAACAACTCCGCCCCCCAGCGAGCCCCCGAAACAGATCCGCCGCGACCTGGCGCCGGTAGAAAAGGTCACGCCCGCGACACCGGTGGACCAGCTGCTGAAACGCTGGCGGCGTAACAAGGGGCAACAGGGGCGGCAGCAACGGCGTCCGTCCGTACTCTCGCCCAGCGCCGAAAGAGACGTCCGCGCCACGATCAGCAAGGTCAACGCCAATCTCGCCCGGCAGTCGCTGCCCATCCATCTCGTGCTGATTGCCGCCGGGGACGGCTATGTGATTGATGTCTACGACTGCCAGGTCCACGACAACGCCTGCCAGGTCATCGGCGACCTGATCATTGATCTGGACGACCTGCCCATCCTCCTCCGCAACCTCACCCAGGAAGCGGGAATAATCATCGATACCGTCTCCTGACCCACTCCCGCCCCACGCCCCCAGCGCCTGCACCTGAATCTCTTTTTTTGTATTGAAAAATAAAAACAAACATGATAGGACTGATTCCCACCATGTTATGAATGGGCATTCAGCTTGATAGCATTTCGCAACAACCGCTGTGCCATGCAGCACGGGACACTCAATGCAAATAAACGATTTCCTGCAAGAAAACGGTGAAATACTTGACCGCTGGATTGACCGCGTTCTCGCCACCTACCCGGCCGGCGGGGTCGACGCGCTCAAAAAACAGAAGGACCGTTTTGCCAACCCCCTCGGCCACAGCATCAGCCATGCCCTGACCGCGGTGTACAAACACTTTTGCCACGACACCGCCCTTGATCCTGTTTTGAGCGCTTTGGAAGACTTGATCAGGATCAGAGCGGTACAAGATTTTTCGCCATCGGAAGCAGTTGCGTTCCTCTATCTTTTTAAGGAGGTGGTCAAAGACGAAAACAAACGTACAAAAGGTGACGCATCTCTCGGCCTCGACGAGTGGATCGCCTTCGAAAAAAAGGTTGATACCATATCCTTCAGGGTCTTTGACATGTACATGGCGAGCCGCGAACGGATATACAAGGTACGAATCAATGAAATACAGCGGGGGTCGCACATTATTACCGACAATGCCGTTTGTCCATCTGCACTGATGCGTCAAAACCAACAAGAGCGAACACAGGCTGAACCGATAAATATTCACAGTTCACATGAAGCGAGGTAATGGTAAATGAAAGTCCTATATCCCTTCATTGCAGTCTTGGCACTCATTGCGGTAGCCTTCTTGGGAGTGAAGGTCGCAGGTCTGCAGTATCTGTTCGGGGTGATCTTTCCCTATTTGGCATTTGCCACCTTTTTGGGAGGATTCATCTACAAGGTACTGCACTGGGCCAAATCTCCGGTACCGTTCCGGATCCCCACCACCTGCGGGCAGGCGAATTCACTGCCCTGGATTGAGCAGGACAAACTCGACAACCCCTCCACCACCGGTGGCGTTGTTGTCCGGATGCTCATGGAAGTGTTTCTCTTCCGTTCTTTGTTCCGTAACACCAAGGCGGAAATTCATGACGGTCCGAAACTTGTTTACGGCTCCAGCAAATATCTCTGGCTATTCGGCCTGCTTTTCCACTACACCTTCCTGGTCATCGTCATCCGCCACATGCGCCTCTTCACCGGCCATGTCCCCGACTTCCTGCATGCCCTGGAAGCGGGCGATGCTCTGTTCCAGGTAGGCGCGCCGCTCCTCTACCAGTCAGACATCATCTTCGTCCTGGCGATCACCTTCCTGTTCCTGCGGCGGCTGATCAACGCCAATGTCCGCTATATTTCGCTGCCGGCCGATTACTTCCCGCTTTTCCTGATCCTTTCCATCGGCATCACCGGCATCCTGATGCGCTACTTCGTCCGGGTTGACGTGGTCAGCATCAAGGAACTGGCCGTAGGGTTGACGACCTTCTCGATCCCCGCTGGGATCACCGGCAAAATCGGCTCCATCTTCTTCATCCACATTTTCCTGGTCTGCACACTGATGGCCTACTTCCCGTTCAGCAAATTGATGCACATGGGTGGCGTCTGGCTGAGCCCGACGAGAAACATGGCCAACAACAGCCGGATGGTACGGCATATCAACCCGTGGAATGACCCCAACATCAAGCCGCATTCCTATGCCGACTATGAGGATGAGTTCAGAGAGTTCATGACAGGCGCCAATATACCAGTTGAGAAGGAATAACGACCATGGCAGATCCCAAAGCAGATCAATTAGGAGTGAGCGTAGCAAAAGATCCTTCCATGATGACCGGAGCCGTCCCCACCAAGGACTGGATGGACGTCCCGGTAAAATTCAAGCCAGGAAACTTTTGCTATCCGGCAAAGAAAAACATTCACGAGTATCACCAGAAGAGCCTGAAACAGGTCTTCGGTGGCACCCCCCGTGAGTTCAGCTATGAGGACGAAGACTGGCAGCTGCCGGAGAACTGGAAGGAGATCATCCTCAACGGTCTCCGGGAACGGCTGGACAAATTCCGGTCCCTGAAAATTTTCATGGACTGCTGCGTGCGCTGCGGTGCTTGCGCCGACAAGTGCCACTTCTTCCTCGGCACGGGTGATCCCAAGAACATGCCGGTGCTGCGGGCCGAACTTTTGCGATCGGTGTACCGCAACGATTTCACCAAGGCCGGCAAGATCCTCGGCAGATTGGCCGGTGCCCGGCCCATGACCTTCGAGGTGCTCAAAGAGTGGTTCATGTACTTCTACCAGTGCACGGAATGCCGCCGCTGTTCGGTATTCTGCCCTTACGGCATCGACACCGCCGAGGTGACGATGATGGGCCGCGAGCTTCTTCATCTGGTCGGCGTCAACACCAACTGGATCCTTGAGCCGGCGGCCAACTCCAACCGCACCGGTAACCACATGGGGTTGCAGCCTCATACAATTAAAGAGAACGTCGGTTACCTCTGCGATGACATCGAGGAGATCACCGGCATCCGCATCAACCCGACCTTCAACCGCAAGGGCGCTGAGATTCTTTTCATCACCCCTTCCGCTGACGTCTTCGCTGAGCCCGGCATTTACACCGCCATGGGGTATCTCCTCCTCTTCGAGCATCTTGGCCTCGACTACACCTGGTCGACCTATGCTTCCGAGGGCGGCAACTTCGGCCTCTTCTCGGCCAACGAGATGATGAAGAAGTTGAACGCCAAGATGTACGCCGAGGCCAAACGCCTTGGCGTCAAGTGGATCCTGGGCGGCGAGTGCGGCCACATGTGGCGCGTGCTCCACCAGTACATGGACACCATGAACGGCCCGGCCGACTTCCTCGAAGTCCCCACTTCGCCGATCACCGGCACCCGCTTCGAGAATGCCGCCTCGACCAAGATGGTCCACATCAGCGAGTTCACCGCCGACCTCATCAAACACGGCAAGCTCAAGATGGATCCAAGCCGCAACGATCATCGCACGGTCACCTTCCATGATTCCTGCAACACCTCTCGGGGCATGGGTCTCCTGGAAGAGCCGCGTTATGTCTTGAAACACGTGGCCAACAACTTCCACGAGATGCCGGAAAACACCATCCGCGAGCAGACGTTCTGCTGTGGCAGCGGCACCGGCTTGAACACCGGAGAGATCATGGAACTGCGCATGCGGGCGGGACTGCCGCGCGCCAACGCGGTCAAGCATGTGAAGGAACGGTACAACGTTGACATGCTGTCCTGCGTCTGCGCCATCGATCGCGCCACCCTGAGCGCCTTGATGGACTACTGGAATCCCGGCGTAGGTGTCTGCGGCGTTTCCGAGTTGGTGGGCAACTGCCTGATCATGGATGGAGAAAAAGAGAGAGAAACGGACCTTCGTTTCAACCCACTTGCTGGAATGGAAGGGTGATGCCGATGTATGACATGAATAAGATTTTACCCGGTTTGATAGTCTTTGTAGGTTTGGTGACATTCCCGATCTGGTACAACGGCGGCAATGCCGGCGCGGTGCCGAAACCGGAAAAACCGGCCAATGCCAAGGAATGTATCCGCCCGACGGCTGAGATGCGGACCTCGCACATGGTCCTGCTGAATCAGTTTCGCGACGAGGTTGTCCGCGAGGGCAAGCGTGGCGCGATCAAGGAAGCCGGCGGCGTTACCTACGACGACAAGAGTCTGATGCTCGGCTGCATGAAATGCCACACAAGTGCCAAAAAATTCTGCGACGAGTGTCACAACTATGCGGCTGTGAAACCTTATTGTTGGGATTGCCACCTCCAACCTAAGGAGACAAACTAATGGATTCCAAAAGAAGAAAATTCTTAAAGATAGCCGGGATCAGCGCCATCGCCGGCATCGCGGCTCCTTCGGCCTTCAACTCGCTGTTGAAGGGTGAGGCCTTTGCCTCCGGGGGACATGGCCACCAGGCTGAATCTCACGGCGGAGGCCACGAAGCCGCCCCCACCGGCAAGCAATACGGGCTGGTCGTCAATGTGAAAGCATTCGCCGACCAGCCTGGCCTGGGCGAAAAATGTATCCACGCCTGCCACTCCATCCACAACGTGCCCGATTATGGCAACAAGAAGGATGAGATCAAGTGGATCTGGATCGAGAAGTACGAAAACGCTTTTCCCGAGCATAGCCACTACAAGCGCAACGAAGAACTGCACAAGATGCCGATTATGACCATGTGCAACCACTGCGCGAGTCCTCCCTGTGTGCGGGCCTGCCCCACCCAGGCCACCTTTAAGAACCAGGACGGCATCGTCATGATGGACTACCACCGCTGCATCGGCTGCCGCTTCTGCATGGCTGCCTGCCCGTACGGCGCCCGTAGCTTCAACTGGCGTTCGCCGCGCGGGGTCGATGAGCTGGGCAAACCGTTCATCAAACGGCGCAACCCGGATTACCCGACCCGCATGCGCGGGGTGGTTGAAAAATGCACCCTGTGCAACGAGCGCCTGGTCCACGGCTTGCAGCCTGCCTGCGTTGAAGCCTCCAACGGTGCCATGATCTTCGGTGATCTCAACGAACCGGGTTCTGAAATCAACAAGGTGCTGAAGGAAAACTTTACCATTCAGCGGAAACCGTCTCTGGGGACCAAACCGTCCGTTTTCTATATTATCTAAGGTGACCTGTCATGTTGGAAAAAGGATTAAAAGGAAGCAATCTGTATAAGGGGTGGATGGCTTTCCTCCTCTGCCTGATCGGCGTGGGGGTCCTGAGCTACAGCCAGCAATATCAGTACGGTCTGGGTTACACCGGCATGAGCCGCGATGTCTCCTGGGGTCTCTACATCTCCCAGTTTACTTTCCTGGTTGGTGTGGCTGCTGGTGGTTTGATGCTGGTGCTCCCCTACTACCTCCATAACTACAAAGCGTTCGGCCGGATTACCATCCTCGGTGAGTTCATGGCCATCGGCGCCGTTGCCATGTGTCTGCTGTTCATCATGGCCGACCTTGGCCAGCCCATCCGGGCGCTCAACGTCATGCTCCATCCCACCCCCAACTCCATGCTCTTCTACGACATGATCGTTCTGAACGGCTACCTGTTCCTGAACGTACTCTGCGGTTGGGTGGTGCTCCATTCGCACTACAAAGGGGTCAAGTATCCCAAGTGGATCAAGCCCTTCATCTACCTGTCCATCCCTTGGGCTGTTAGTATCCACACCGTAACCGCCTTCCTGTACTGCGGCCTGCCGGGTCGCCATTTCTGGCTCACCGCCATTCTGGCCCCCCGCTTCCTCGCTTCCGCCTTTGCCGCCGGACCGGCTCTGTTGATGATCATCGCCATGATCCTGAAGCGGACCACCAAGTTCGACATCGGCCGCGAGGCCCAGGACAAACTGGTAACCATCATCGGCTACGCCGCGATCCTCAACTTCTTCTTTGTCGGCTGCGAGCTTTTCGTGGCCTACTACAGCAACCTGCCCGGCCACATGCACACCCTGGACTACCTGTTCTTCGGTCTGGAGCATGACGGCCACATGTACAACAACCTGGTACCCTTCATGCGTTTCTCCATGGGTGCCGGCCTGATCGCAATCCCGCTGCTGTTCGCATCCCGCTCCAAGAAATCGGATGGGATGCTGGTGCTTGCCTGTGCGCTGCTGTTCGTTTCCCTGTGGATCGACAAGGGCCTGGGTCTGGTGCTGGGTGGTTTTGTACCCAACCCGCTTGAGTACGTCACCGAGTACTATCCCTCCCTGGGTGAGATCGCCATTACCGTTGGTGTCTGGGCAACCGGCTTCTTCGTCATGTCGTTGCTCTACAAGATCGCCATCACCGTTACCCTGGAGCACGAAGCTTAAACGCTCCACACTCTCCACTGCTGTTCACCGGGCAAGCATCCTTTTCGGGTGCTTGCCTTTTTTTTTGAATACCGTATAAGGGTGTCTTGAAAAATTAGGTTTTTCGTTCGAGGTCAAGGAATGTGAAAAATTTTACCGCAGACATATAGTTGATATTCCGAGGATAAAATTTCTCGCATGACGCAGAGATCGGGCGAAAAGACAATTTTTCAAGATTCCCATAAGGTTTGCGGCCCCCCCCCGGATTCGCCCTCCGGTCGCTTGCCCGCGGCACTGCTGACCAGTTGCGCACCGAGGTGATTCTTCCGCTTTTCGGCCTCAAAAGCGGAAGAGTTACGATACCCTCACCATTGCGAGACAAAAGCCTTTGCAGAACGCCCCAATGGCATTATTTTAAAGCAACTTGTAACCATTTGTTTCCAGCTCTTTCCAACTGTCCCCGGCCCCTTGGCCGGGAAGCGCCTTGAGAGACCCATGTCCTTCAAAAACATTCTCGACCGTATCGGCAATACGCCCCTGATTCCCATTACCCGCCTCAATCCTTACAAGGATGTCCGCATCCTTGCCAAGGTGGAAAGCTTCAACCCCGGCGGCTCGGTGAAAGACCGCATCGCCTACCAGATGATCCTCGAGGCCGAGGAGAGCGGCGCACTGACGCCCGACAAGATCGTCCTTGAGGCGACCAGCGGCAATACCGGTATCGGCCTGGCCATGGTCTGCGCCGTCAAGGGGTACCGCTGCCAGCTGGTAATGCCCGAGTCGGCCAGCATCGAACGGCGCAAGATCATGCAGGCCTACGGCGTTGAGATTCTGCTCACCCCGGCCAAACGCTCCACCGACGGTGCCATTGAGCAGGCTTACGCCATGGCCCGGGAACATCCTGATCGCTATTTTCTGACCGATCAGTTCAACAACGACGCCAACTGGCGGGCCCACTACCTCAACACCGGCCCGGAAATCTGGGCGCAGACCGATGGCGAGGTCACCGACGTGGTCGCAACCCTCGGCACCAGCGGCACGGTCATGGGCCTTTGCAAGTACTTTGCCGAACACCACTCCGAGGTGCGAGTGACGGCCATGGAGCCCTTCTACGGCCACAAGATCCAAGGCCTCAAAAACATGAAGGAGTCTTACAAGCCCGGCATCTTCGACAAGACCCTCCCCTACCAGATCATCACCATTCCCGACGAGGAGGCGTTCCGAACCGCGCGCCTGCTGGCCCGCAAGGAAGGCATCTTCGTCGGCATGAGTTCCGGCGCCGCCCTTTGCGCCGCCCTGACCCGCGCCGAGCAGATCAAGCAGGGAACCATCGTGGTAATCTTCCCGGACGGCGGCGAAAAGTATCTCAGTACCCAGCTTTTCACCCGGCAGCAGCCCCAGGAGGAACCCAAGGTTCCGGAGGTGCGTTTTTTCAACTCGCTGAGCCGCCGCAAGGAGGTCTTCAAGCCGCTCAGCGACCAGAAGGTCACCTTCTACGCCTGCGGCCCCACCGCCCACGAGATGGCCAACCTGGGCCACTGCCGGCGCTTCATCCTCGCCGACCTCATCACCCGGCTGCTCACCGGCAAGGGGTTCAAGGTGGAGTACTACATGAACTTCACCGACCTCGACGACAACACCATTGCCGGTGCCGACCAGAGCAACCAGTCCCTGGCGGAATTCACCGAATCCTACATCAAGGAGTTCATGGTTGACATCGAGGCCCTGGGCGTCGAGAAAGCGGCCAACTACCCCCGTGCCTCCCAACATGTCGAACAGATGATCGATATCGCCCGAGAACTGATCGAAAAGGGCTACGCCTACGAAAAGCACGGCTCCATCTACTTCGACATCTCCAAGTTCCCCCGCTACGGCAAGCTCTCCCGGGTCGACCTGTCCAAGATCCAGGTGGGCAAGACCGTGGATCTCGACAACTACGAAAAGGACAGCCCGGTGGACTTCACCCTGCTCAAACGCTCCACTCTGGGTGAACTCAAGAAAGGCATCTTCTTTCAGACCGAATGGGGCAATGTCCGGCCCGGCTGGCACATGGAATGCGCCGCCATGTCGCTGCACTTCCTGGGCAAGACCATGGACATCCACACCAGCGGCCGCGACCTCATTTTCCCCCACCACGAAAACGAGAACGCCATTGCCGAAGCCCTCACCGGCCAGCCCCTGGCCAACTACTGGCTGCACAGCGAGCTGCTGCTGGTGGAGGGCAAAAAAATGAGCCGCGAACAGAACAATATCCTTACCCTGCGCGACGTGATGGCCAAGGGGTATTCGGCCCGCGAAATTCGCTTCTTCCTGCTCGCCACCCATTACCGCAAGCCGATCAACTTCTCCTACAAGCGACTCGATGAATCCGGCAAGAGCCTCCACCGGCTCGACGAGTTCACCAGAAAACTCCTCTGCCTGCCGCCGGGCCTGCCGCATCCGGAAATCGCCAGCCACCTCACCAAGATGGAAAACGACTTCTTCGCCGCCCTGGACGACGACATCAACGTCTCCAAGGCCCTGGGGGCGATCTTCGACTTCATCAAGAAGGCCAACCCCATCCTGGGCGAGGGGCAGCTCGACCGTGACCAGAAGCGCTACATCCTGGAAACATTCGAGAAGTTCAACCGCATCCTCAACGTCATGAAACTCGAACACTGCCCCCTGGCCCCGGAAATCGACAAACTGATTCAGGAACGGGAACAGGCCCGCCAGGCCAAGGATTGGGAACGGGCCGACGGGGTGCGCGACGAACTTGCCAAACAGGGCATCAAGGTGATCGACACCGGCAAAGGGACGGTATGGAAGGAAGTGCGCAAGAAAAAGTAAAGACGCGGGCTGGCAATTCATCCGCCGGGCGGCCCGATGCTGTTGCTTTCCTGGACGGAACGGTCTAAAATGAGCGCCGATTATTTTCCAGGCGCCCGTAGCTCAGCCGGATAGAGCACCGGCCTTCTAAGCCGTAGGTCACAGGTTCGAATCCTGTCGGGCGTACCAATAAAATC
>Ga0224496_10001349_pt1 | contig 15415 bp, 9 predicted proteins | sample SF_Jul11_sed_USG_2_FD_168127 | JGI IMG/M metagenome (GOLD analysis project Ga0224496, IMG submission 168127) | Sediment microbial communities from San Francisco Bay, California, United States - SF_Jul11_sed_USGS_8_1 | ecosystem: Environmental > Aquatic > Marine > Sediment | place: USA...
GCCGCTATTAGTACAGTTATTGTCCTCAAGATTAAAGAAAAAACCCTGTGATTGATTACCACCACCTGAATCGTAGTAATTTACATCGCCTGTGGAAATTGCAGAATAGGCATTGCTAAAACCTTCACTGAAGGCAACCCGAATATCCAGTATATCACCACCACTATGCGATCCACCGATAGAATCTAGCCTTGAGAAGTTGTGTTCGAAATAATGTGCCCATTCGTGGATAATGACATGCCCATCATACTCATCGGTATCTGCATCCTCTTTACCTAACACATAAATCTGCTCACCATCAAAGGCCGTTGTAGTAATATTGCCATCAACCGGGCTTCCAGACACATCGACATTATTCTCGCTCCAGTTGATTTTAAGCGCAGGAAACTGTGCGCCTTTGCATTCATTTAACACCGTCCTGTATGCATCATAAATACTGTCCAGAATTGCAAAAGGCGCTGCTTCATGTTTGGTATAGGAACTGCCACCCCAAACTGTTTGGGCATGGCGATTCTTTGCGGTGATATTTGATGCTAGAACATTAAATGGCGCTGTTTGTATTGAATACAATGCTTGCCCCTGCGTATTATCCACAACGGTAAAATCCCAACCGGGCTGGCCCGTGGCTTTCATCTCTGCATAGGCACGTATAATCATGCCATTGGTATCTTTGGGTACACAGATTTGATAATTGCCATTCACATCAGTGGCGGCACTTTGCACCCCACCTGGATACACCGCATCGACAGTGGCACCGCGTACAGGCATGGACACAAACGCAGCCGTATAATCAAGACTGCCATCTGGATTATGCGGCACCCTGTCGTAACTAATGACTCCAGAAACCGAGACATTATTACTATCTGCACAATCCAGATTATTCACCGGCCCAGAAGTGGCACCAACAACACATTGAATCGCTGCCCGAGGATGCACTGATACAGTAGAAGCACTAGCGGTGACACTGTCGCCACCGCCACCACTACAAGCCTGTAACAATAACAGCGGAATCAAACCCACTAATCCATTTTTATTTTTTATGATCGACATAACCAATAATCAATTCCTGAAGATTATGCATATTATATGCATCCCAATGATAATTTTTGTGATTGATTAGCGTATAATTAGCCAATTATTCACAACCACAGCTGAATCGAACATCTATGGCTCAATACATTTATACCATGAATGGTGTGGGCAAAATTGTCCCGCCAAAAAAAGAAATCCTTAAAGACATCTACCTCAATTTCTTTCCCGGTGCAAAAATTGGCGTACTGGGTTACAACGGCGCCGGTAAATCCACCCTGCTACGCATCATGGCCGGCATCGATACCGATATCATTGGTGAGGCACGCCCGCAACCGGGCATTAATATTGGTTACCTGGCACAGGAACCCGAGCTGGATGAAAGCAAAGATGTCCGTGGTAACGTGGAAGATGGGCTGGGCGAGATAAAAGACGCCCAGCAGAAGCTGGATGCGGTGTATGCGGCCTATGCCGAGCCCGATGCGGACTTTGATGCACTGGCGGCCGAACAGGCGCGACTGGAAAATATCATCCAGGCCTCGGATGCACACAACCTCGACCATAAGCTGGAAATCGCTGCCGATGCGCTGCGCCTGCCGCCCTGGGATGCGGACGTCAGCACCCTCTCTGGTGGTGAACGCCGTCGTGTTGCCCTGTGTCGCCTGCTGATGTCATCACCGGACATGCTGATTCTCGATGAACCCACCAACCACCTGGATGCCGAGTCGGTAGCCTGGCTGGAACGCTTCCTCAAGGAATTCCAGGGCACCGTGGTCGCGGTTACCCATGACCGCTACTTCCTCGACAATGTCGCCGGCTGGATACTGGAACTGGATCGTGGCCGTGGTATTCCCTGGGAAGGTAATTATTCATCCTGGCTGGAACAGAAAGAAAAACGCCTGGAACAGGAAGAGAAAAAAGAAGCCGGTCGCCAGAAATCGATCAAGGCCGAGCTGGAGTGGGTGCGCTCCAACGCCAAGGGTCGCCATGCCAAGAGCAAGGCCCGCCTGACCCGTTTTGAAGAGCTATCCTCAGATGATTACCAGAAGCGCTCCGAGACCAAGAGCCTGTACATTCCACCGGGCCAGCGCCTGGGTGACCTGGTGATTGAGGCCGAGGGCATCAGCAAGAGCTTCGGTGATAAGGTGCTCTATGAAAACCTGAGCTTCAATCTGCCCAGGGGCGGCATTGTCGGTATCATCGGCCCCAACGGCGCGGGTAAAACCACCCTGTTCCGCATCCTCACCGGTGAAGAGCAACCCGATTCAGGCAGTTTCCGCGTCGGCGATACCGTTGATGTTGCCTATGTGGAACAGAACCGTGATGACCTGGATAACAGCAAAACCGTGTGGGAGGAAGTCTCCGATGGTCTTGATAATATTGCCATTGGCCGCTACACCATCCCCTCACGCGCCTATGTCAGCCACTTTAACTTCAAGGGTGATGATCAACAGAAGCACATCAAAAACCTGTCCGGTGGTGAGCGCAACCGCTTACACCTGGCCAAGTTACTGAAGAAAGGCGGCAACCTGTTACTGCTCGATGAGCCGACCAATGACCTGGACGTGGAGACCCTGCGCGCCCTTGAAGAAGCCATCCTCGACTTCCCCGGCTGTGCCGTGGTGATCTCCCATGATCGCTGGTTCCTGGATCGTATCGCCACGCATATCCTGGCATTCGAAGGCGACAGTAAAGTAACCTGGTTTGAAGGCAACTATTCCGATTATGAAGAAGATCGTAAACGTCGCCTAGGTGATGATGCACTGAATCCCCACCGCATTAAATACAAACGCCTCAAATAAGATCCTGCCTACCTGGTTAGCATTCCCGAATTTATCGGGAATGCGACTCATTTCGTACCCAGCCATGCTATATATATGAATCAGACCCATTGATTCATCATCACTACTTTATACAGGGAATACCAGTAACACGGGCGCTTTATGAATATACGAAATGCTGATCAAACCTCTGCAATATTACCCAGCTACATCGGCCGTTTTCGCATTAGCGAGCAACTGGGCAAGGGCTCACAGGGTGTAGTCTATTTAGCCAGGGACCCGCAGCTGGAACGCCATGTCGCAATCAAGACCGTCAAGCTGGAAAAAGTAACGGCCAGTACCAAACAGCTGTTACTTAAAGAGGCGCAGACCGTTGCCAGGTTACAGCACCCGAATATTATTCCCCTCTATGAAGCCGGTGAACACCTGGGCAAACCCTTTCTTGTATTTGAATACGTCGATGGTATGTCACTGGCCGATCATATTGCCCGCGAGGGTAAGCTCAATGCGAAACAGGCAATTAATATCATTGCCCCGGTGCTCAATGGCATAGCCTATGCGCACAAAAAAGGCGTGATTCACCGTGACCTGAATCCACATAATATATTACTCACCAGTGGTAACAATAAACCACGGATCATGGATTTTGGAATCTCCACCCTGCTGGGACAGAGAACCGAAAAGGGTATCTGGGGCACACTAAAATACATGTCACCTGAGCAGTGTGAAGAAGGCAAACTCACCAGCGCCTCGGACACGTTCAGTATAGGGCTGATCCTCTATGAACTACTCACCGGTCACTCACCGGTCGAGGCCGATAACAAATTTGCGGTGATTAATAACATCGTCAATGGCGAGATAAAAATACCCGAAGAAGTAGGACCGGCAATGCATAGTGTCCTCACCAAAGCCTTACAAAAAGAGCCCGAGGCACGCTATGCAGATGCACTGGATATGCGCCAGGACCTGCTGAATCATTTGAAACAGATCGCACCGGACACCACAGAAGCATCGGCCGATAATGGCGAATCCAGTAACTCAACTATGCAGTTCCTGCTGCGCCGCATGGAACACAAAAAAGATTTCCCGACCCTGTCGCACCAGATCCTTGAAATCAGCCAGAAGGCACGCGCCGATGGTGAGTCGTCAGCGAATGCCCTCTCCAATACAATTTTAAAAGATTACTCATTATCAACTAAACTATTGCGCCTGGTTAACTCGCCACTGTATGGCCAGTATGGCGGCAAGATAAGCACCATTTCACGTGCCGTTGTTATCCTGGGATTCTCGGAAGTGCGCAATGCTGCCCTGGGCTTAATGTTACTCGACCACCTCAAGGACAAAAACCAGGCAAGCACATTAAAGGAGGCCTGTATCACATCCTTAATGAGTGGCAGTATTGCAAATGGCTTATCGCGGAAACTTAAAATCAAGGACTCTGAAGAGGCCTATGTCTGCTCGATGTTCCATAACATGGGTAAGATGCTGGCCATTTATTATTTCCCCGATGAAGTCGAGATGATTCTTGATCATGTAAAAAACAAAAACATGAAAGAAGAACATGCAGCACAATCTGTGCTCGGTGTGACCTTCGAGGAAATTGGTATTGCCGTGGGTGAATCCTGGCAGCTACCCCATGAAATTATCGAGAGCATGCACAGCCTGCCGCCCGGTGAACTGAAAAAACCCATTAGCAAGATTGATCTCATCAAGCAAATGTCCGGCTTTTCCAATGAGTACTGCCAGCTGATAACATCAACACCAGCAACAGAAAAGAACCAGGCCTTTGAAGGGATTGCATCCCGTTTTAGTAGCACCCTGTCAATATCAAGGGGGCAGATGGAAGACATTATCGGCGAAGCCATGGATGAAATGTCGAAATATGCGAAACTGGTTAATCTCGACCTGAAAAAAAGCAACCTGTTCAATAGCGCAGGTAAATGGTCATCGAAAAAATCTGAAGAACTAAAAGAAATCACCGATGAATCTGCAATACAGACAAGCTCACAGGAGGCATCTGAACAACTGGCACGCCAGGAAAATATTCTTAATGCTATACAGGAAATTACCGAGGCCATACTGGATGGTACGCCCTTTAATAATATCCTGGTCATGATCATGGAAACTATCTATTCAGGCTTTGGTTTTACACGCGTCATGTTCTGTTTTATTAATAAATCAAGAACAGCCATAGATGCACGCTATGGTTTCGGACCCGATGCCGAGGCCATAATCAATCGACTCAGTATCCCGCTGGGCAGTGATAAAGATATTTTCAACAAGGCACTTAAAGAACACGAAGACATTATTATCGAAGAGGTACATAGTGATGAAAACAAGGGCATACTGCCTGGCTGGTATCTGGACAAATATGCAAAAAAATCTTTGATGGTCTACCCGATCATTATCAAAAATATTCCCATAGGTATTTTATATATCGACAATGTCACGAAAATATCGCTGGCTAATGACAACCGCCTGAATACGGTAAAAACCCTGAGAAACCAGATTGTACTGGCACTGAAGCAAAGCATATCATCCTGAGTTATTTTTTATGCTGCCGATTCTTTGCACGTAAGCCATCAAGTTTTTCGGCAATTTTTATTTCCAGCCCACGCGCCACTGGCTGGTAAAAAACCTGCTCACCCATGGCCTCAGGGAAATAGGTCTCACCTGCCGCAAAGGCATCCTCTTCATCATGGGCATAGCGATAACCCTTGCCATGTCCCAGCTCATCCATTAAACGCGTCGGCGCATTACGGATATGCATTGGCACCTCCATGGTGCCACTTTGACTCGCTGCCTGCATCGCGGCTTTATAGGCCATATACACGGCATTGCTCTTTGGTGCAGAGGCCAGGTAAATAATCGCCTGGCCCAAAGCCAGCTCACCTTCCGGGCTGCCGAGCCGTTCATAGGTCTGCCAGGCATTCAGTGCCAGCTGCAAGCCGCGTGGATCGGCATTGCCTATATCTTCCGATGCGATCCGCACGATACGACGCGCCACATAGAGGGGATCACAGCCACCATCAAGCATACGGCACATCCAGTAAAGGGCGGCATCCGGATTACTGCCGCGCACGGATTTGTGCATCGCTGAAATCTGGTCATAAAAATAATCGCCACCCTTATCGAAGCGTCGCAGTGTTTGTGCCGAGACGCTTTCAACAATCTCAGGGGTAATGACTTTATCCTTATCGTCGACAAGCTCTGCGGCGATTTCAAGAAAATTCAAGGCACGGCGTGCATCACCATCGGCCACATTCGACAGCAGGGCCAGTGCATCATCATCAATAGTGATTGCCTCCTGACCTAATCCACGCTGCTTATCATCCAGTGCACGCCTGAGTAACAACGCAATATCTTCACTATTAATGCTCTTAAGCACATAGGTTTTACAGCGCGACAATAATGCATTGTTTAATTCAAACGAGGGATTTTCAGTGGTGGCGCCAATAAAACAAACCGTGCCATCTTCTACATAGGGCAAGAAGGCATCCTGCTGCGATTTGTTAAAGCGATGCACTTCATCCACAAACAGGATTGATGGCTTCTGGTAAACCTGTGAATACTGCTGCGCCTTTTCTATCGCTGCGCGAATTTCCTTAACGCCGGAGAGTACCGCAGAGATACTTAAAAACTGTGCCTGTGAATAATTGGCGATCAGGCGGGCCAGCGTGGTTTTACCGGTGCCCGGCGGCCCCCAGAAAATCATCGAGTGCAGGCGACCCGAAATAATAGCGCGAGTTAATGGTTTTTCATCAGCAAGGATGTGTGACTGTCCGATATATTCTTCAAGGCTGGCTGGTCGCATGCGATCAGCCAGGGGGCGCAACTGCTGTTCTGCCGATTCATTTTGCATAATTGAAAGTGACTTAAAAGTCACCCATGACGTCGGTGCCTTCAGGGGTAATAAATTTAAACAGAGAACTGTTCAGGTTAATATTTACCTGCATGTGATCAAATTCAATTTCAGTCATTTGCTCAAAGCTATCCATCAACTTCATGGTCCTGAGCAATTTATTTTTCATGCCCACCTGTATTTCCTTAAAGTCCCCGGCCTGTTTGGGCGTTAGCTTTACCCAGTACTGGCCAGCGCGCAAGCCCAGCTCCTGCACCAGGAAATCTTCATTCAGGTTTTTATACTGATCGAGCAACATGACTGGCGCACCGCTTAATACCTGGTCATATTTTTTTACCGATACCTGTTCCAGCTCTGAGTCATAAATCCATATCTTTTTGCCATTGGATACGATTTTCTGTGGATAAGGCAGGGTGTAATCCCAGACAAAGCGGCCGGGACGATGCAAATAAAAATCACCCGCAGACTGTTGCAATAAAATGCCATTTTGATCCAGTAGTTTCTGCTGGAATTTACACTGGATACTACGGGTATTTTTCAGGAAGCTATCCAGCACATCGACAGCCTCACCCGCAGATGCCACCGGCAGCAGGATAAAAAATAGCAATATAAAACGTTTAATAAAATTCATGGGATTGGGTACTTAATATTCAGGAGGGGGTGGCGCAATGACTTCTCGCTGGCCATTGGACTGCATGGGGCTAACAACGCCCGAGGCCTCCATTTCCTCGATCATGCGTGCCGAACGATTATATCCAATCTTGAGTCGACGCTGCACATAGGAAATAGAGGCCTTGCGAGATTCGGTGACGATTTTTACTGCCTCATCATACAGTGCATCCGTGTCAGCCCCACCACTGGCTGCAGGCTGTTCACCGGGCAGGAACACCGTATCACTGTTGTCGTGAATCAGGTTCTCAATATAATTGGGCCGCCCCTGTTTCTTTAAATGCGCGACCACTTTATGCACTTCATGGTCATCCACAAAGGCGCCATGCACACGCTCGGGGATACCGCTACCGGCGGTTAAATACAGCATGTCACCATGGCCGAGTAACTGCTCCGCACCCATCTGGTCGAGGATGGTGCGCGAATCAACCTTGGACGATACCTGGAAGGCAACACGACTGGGGATATTGGATTTGATCAGGCCGGTAATAACATCCACCGAGGGACGCTGGGTAGCAAGGATCAGGTGGATACCCGAGGCGCGCGCCTTCTGCGCCAGGCGTGCAATCAGCTCTTCAATTTTTTTACCGACAACCATGATCAGGTCGGCAAATTCATCGACGATAATGACGATGTAGGGCAAGGGTTTTAAGGTGGGCACTTCCTGGTCCTCACCCATAAACTCTTCACGGGTAAATAACGGGTCCTTGATGGGCTCACCGGCATCGATGGCTTCTTTCACCTTGCGGTTGTAGCCGATGATATTACGCACCCCCAGTGCTGACATCAGGCGATAACGGTTTTCCATTTCGCCGACACCCCAGCGCAGTGCATTGGCGGCCTCACTCATGTCGGTGACCACCGGCGTCAACAGGTGCGGAATATCATCATAGACATTCAACTCCAGCATCTTGGGGTCGATCAGGATCAGGCGCACATCCTCTGGTGTACTCTTGTACAACAGGCTCACCAGCATCGAGTTAATGCCGACGGACTTACCGGAACCGGTGGTACCCGCGACCAGCAGGTGCGGCATTTTGGCCAGGTCGGCCACCACTGGGTGGCCTGAAATGTCCTTGCCCAGCGCCACCGTTAAGGGCGATGAGGTTTTATCGTAGTCCTTGGATTTGAGAATCTCACTCAGGGTCACAATTTCGCGGTGTTCATTGGGAATCTCCAGGCCGACCACGGTTTTACCCGGAATAACCTCGACCACACGCACACTGACAACCGATAGTGAACGCGCCAGGTCCTTTGAAAGGGCGGTAATCTTGCTGGCCTTGATGCCCGGTGCCAGCTGCAACTCAAAACGGGTAATCACCGGGCCGGGGTGCACGGCCACCACCTCGACTTCGATATTAAAATCAGCAAGCTTCAGTTCGACCAGGCGTGATACTGCCTCCAGCGCCTCAGCGGACAGGCCCTTGTCGGTCCTGATGGCATCGTCAAGCAGGCGCAGTGGTGGCAGTTCGGTTTCTGTAGAGACATCATCAAACAGCGCAATTTGCTGTTCCTTGTTATGCCGATCACTCAGCTCGACTTTCTTGATCACCGGCTCGATGCGTACCGGTTTTTTGCGCTGTTCTTTTTTCTCTATATCGGCCTTGATGACTTCAACGCGTTTCTGCTTGGCCTGTTCACCTTCCCTGATTTCCTGCCGGTATTCAATACTGCGCTGGATCCTGGCAGCGATCCATTCGTAGACCCAGAGCAGGCCGGAACCGGTCAGGTCCATCACGCCCAGCCACGAGAGCCCCGAAAACAGGGTAATCCCGGCGAGGAACAGGGCCAGGAAGAATAGCGTGGAGCCCAGTAAACCGAGACCAGAGGCCAGGCCGTCGCCCAGCCAGCGGCCGAGGATACCGCCACCATCCAGTGGCAGGATATCGTGACTGACTACAAAATGCAGGCTAACCAGGGCGCAGCCTGTCGCCAGTGTAAGGAAAAAGCCCAGCCAGCGAATACCGAGAATATGGAAATCAATTTCACCATCACCCTTGCGCCCGCGCAGCACCAGCCAGCCGCTGTAGGCGATCATCACCGGAAACAGGTAAGCGAGGTAACCAAAGACATAAAACAGCACATCAGAAAACCAGGCGCCGACAACACCGGTTGCATTCTGGATCACGTCACGGGGACCGGTATGGGACCAGCCGGGGTCATTGACACTGTAGGTAACCAGTGCGGCCAGTAAAAACAGGGCGAGCGCCAGCAACACAAAGAGGGCTGCCTCTCTGATACCGCGACCGATATGGATGGTTAAACCGGATAAAGCTGTGGATTCTTTAGTTCGGCGAGCCTGAGCCAATTCATTGATCCTTAAGCATTTTTATAATAAGTGGCCGTATTATAACCCACAATAGATCATTGCAGTGCCTGTTGTATGAGAGGATTATCAATTTTTCCGGCTCGAATATTAATACCGTCACGTAAATCGGCCTGCTGATCCCAGCCAGCGACGGTTAATCGCTCAATATAGGGCAAAATAGCCGCAGTCAACGCCTGGGATGCGGTGCGCGGTACGGCACCGGGCATATTGGTGACACCAAAGTGCAGCACATCATGTAATCGATAGGTCGGATGTTTGTAATCGGTGGCACGAATGGTCTCGATACAGCCGCCCTGATCCACGGAAATATCCACGATGACACTACCCGACGGCATGGTTTTTACCTCGTCTTCACTCACTATCCTCGGCGCGTGCAGGCCAGGTAACAAGACCGCCCCCACCAGCAAATCTGTTTGCGGCAGATAGTCACTGACCGAGTATTCGTCCGGGTTCAAGGCCGTGATGTTATCTGCCAGCCGGGCCATCTCAAGCAGGCGCTGGGGATTCCTCTCAAACACGATCACCTCGGCACCACTGCAACTGGCCAGTTTTACTGCGGCGCCACCGGCATGACCGGCACCCAGCACCACCACCCTGCCCGGTTCAGACAGACCGGCACCACCCAGTAAGACACCCCGCCCACCCTGTGGCTGGTGCAGCAGGTGCGTACCAATCTGAATCGAGAGTTTGCCGGCAATTTCACTCATCGGTGCCAGCAGGGGCAAGCGACCCTGTGCATCCGTCACGGTCTCAAAGGCAACCGCGGTCAGGCCCACATCACATAGCTGCCGTGCCAGCTCAGCATTCGCCGCAAGGTGCAGGTAACAGAATAACAGGTGGTCCGAACGTAAACAGGCCAGGTCACCGGCGAGGGGCTCTTTGACTTTAACAATCAATTCAGCAACACCGTAAAGCACCTCGGCACTGGCCACAATCTTTACGCCGAGCTGTTGATACTCGGCATCAGGGTAGCCACTGAGTTCGCCAGCACCGGCCTGGAGAAAAACCTCATGCCCCTTATCTACCAGGGTAGCGCAAGCTGCAGGTGTCAGGCCGACTCGGCCTTCGAGAATTTTAATTTCTTTTGGAATACCAATTTTCATAGGTCATTTCTTATTATTTTATTATTTATATTGAGTGTACGACAATGAAATACAATTGCCATTCAATTTGAATGCCTATCCCGCCGACAATTTTGCTAAGATAGCGCCAATATTGATTTGCATAGATGATTCCAGGAGAGTTTCAACATGAGTGACACCAAACATTGCCGATTATTAATTCTGGGCTCAGGCCCTGCCGGCTATTCCGCTGCAGTCTATGCTGCCCGTGCCAACCTGCAACCGGTACTGGTGACCGGCATGGAAATGGGCGGTCAGCTGACCACTACGACCGAAGTGGATAACTGGCCCGGTGATGATGCGGGCGTACAGGGTCCTGAACTGATGGAACGCATGAAGAAACATGCGGAGCGTTTTGGTACCGAAATTATCTTTGACCACATCCACACCGCCAAACTGGAAACCCGCCCTTTCCGCCTCATCGGTGACTCCAGTGAATACACCTGTGATGCACTGATCATTGCCACGGGTGCCAGTGCCATGTACCTGGGACTGGAATCGGAAGAGGCCTTCAAGGGCAAAGGTGTGTCTGCCTGTGCAACCTGTGATGGATTCTTCTATCGCGGCCAGAAGGTAGCCGTGATTGGCGGCGGTAACACCGCAGTGGAAGAAGCACTCTACCTCGCCAATATTGCAGAACACGTCACCGTGGTGCATCGTCGCGACAGCTTCCGTTCAGAAAAAATTCTTGCCGATCGCCTCAAGGATCGCGCCGCCAACGGCAATGTCAGCATCGAATGGAACAGCACACTGGACGAAGTCCTCGGTGACAAAACCGGTGTTACCGGTATCCGTATCAAGAGCACCGAAGACGGTAGCACCAAAGATCTTGATCTCACCGGCGTCTTCATTGCCATTGGTCACTCGCCCAACACGAGTATTTTTGAAGGCCAGCTTGAACTGGATCATGGCTATATCAAGGTAAACTCGGGCAGTAAGGGTAATGCCACGGCCACCAGTGTACCCGGCGTATTTGCTGCTGGTGATGTCTGTGACCAGATTTACAAACAGGCCATTACCTCTGCCGGTGCCGGCTGCATGGCGGCACTGGATGTAGAAAAATACCTGGATGAACAGGAATAAGTAAACCGTCTATTGCCGACTGGAGAATCCAGTCGGCAGCAGGCCCCTAAAATGAAACTCACCACCTCTGAGTCGCTCAAAGATATTACCGCAGGCCAGTGGAATACACTGGCCGGTGACAGCAATCCATTTGTACAACATGATTTTCTACTGGCACTGGAAACCGGTGACTGCCTCCGGCCCTATGGCTGGTATCCCCTGTATCTCCTCGCCTGGTCCGATGACGATCAACTGATCGGTGCCGCACCCGCCTATATCAAAACCAACTCCTATGGTGAATTTGTATTTGACTGGGCATGGGCCGAGGCCTACCAGCGAGCCGGTCTCGACTATTATCCGAAACTGGTGATCGCCATACCCTTCACCCCCGCTACGGGCCCACGCCTGCTCACAGCCGGTAACGAGGCTGTCGCACAGGCATTAATCAATTACGCCATCGACACAGCAAAGCAAATGGGGCTGACCAGTGTACACTGGTTGTTCCCGGCCGCTGAAGAACAGGCGCTTATACAACAGTCGAATTTATTACAGCGTTTTGATTTCCAGTTCCACTGGCAAAATCACCAGTACAAAAATTTCGATGACTTCTTATCCCGGCTGAGTTCCAAAAAACGTAAAAACATTAAACGTGAACGCCGCATTGTCCAGCAAAGTAATATAGAAATAAAAACTCTGAATGGTGAAGAACTGACAGGTGAGCAATGGCAACAGCTGTACAACTTTTATAAAATCACCTTCATGAAAAAACACGGCACCGCGACATTAACGCTGAGTTTCTTCAAGGCCATCGCCCATAAACTGCTCGCCATCATCGCCCACCAGGACAACAGAATGGTGGCTGCGGCAATTTGCATCAAGGGCAAGCACACGCTCTATGGACGCCACTGGGGCTGTTATGAAGACTATGACAGCCTGCATTTTGAAGTCTGTTATTACGCGGGCATAGAATACTGCATTGCCAATCAACTGGCGTTTTTTGAACCCGGCGCCCAGGGCGAACACAAAATTGCACGGGGATTTTTGCCGGTGAAGACCTGGTCATCGCACTGGGTTGCGCATGAGGGATTCAGGGGGATTATTGGCGATCATTTGCAGAAGGAGGCGTTGATGATGCAGCGTTATGGAGAGGAATTGATGGAGTCTTCGCCTTATAAATCAGCTGGCGGTGATTGATGACAATTGCATTAATTCAATTCTTCAATATGTGTTTTACGTAACACATATAAAAATGGCGCATGCTTTTAATAACTTTATTTCAAGATATTTACTGGTTTTATTCTTTTTTACTTGGTGTTTCGCCAGCGGGCGAAAAAGCACCTCAAAAGAAACAAATCATATAAACAATATATACACTGCCTTACTACACTGAATCTTATTCTTTTAAAAAAAATTACCAACACACCCTATTGATGTAACTTCTTATGCTCCGGCAAAAAATTATCCGCCAAAGTACTATAAATTGGGGTCACACAAATAGATTTCGAAATGCCTGTAGCAATAAATGCCGTCAACATCATCGGCAAAATCATTTCATGCTGGTCGGTCATTTCCATCACAATCACAAACGCCGTAATCGGTGCCTGCACCACGCCTGCAAAGTAACCCACCATACCCAGCAGTACCAGCACACCATAGGGATAAGCAGTTAGCCACTCGGCAAGGTGTGCACCCAGGCCAGCACCGGTTGCCAGCGAGGGTGCAAAAATACCACCGGGGATACCGCTTAGATAGGATACGACCGTCGCAAGCAATTTCAGATAGGCATAATCATGCGCCATATCACTGGTGCCGGTCACCAGTGAGGTGGCCTCCTGGTAGCCGGTACCGTAAGTCACGTGACCTGAATAATAACCAATGATGGCGATACTTAAGCCACATAGTCCCGCGATCAAAAAGGGTTTATTGTTTCTATAGGGTGCCACCCAACGACTGCCGTGTATTAATACCAAACTGAACAAACCACCCAGCAGGCCACAGATGATACCGCACACCAGGATAGGGACCAGGGCCTGGCCTATCTCGATCGTGGCCGAGCTTGAACCGAAATAGGTGTAGTCACCGATAATGGCTATCGCGGTAATCGCGGCAACCATGACGGCGGTTAACATCAATCCCCGGGTTCGTACTTCAAATGAACGACTCAGTTCTTCAATCGCAAACACGATACCCGCAAGCGGTGTATTGAATGCCGCAGCAACACCGGCACCACCACCGGCAATGATCAACACGCGCTCCATATCATAGATACGAAAACGCACGAAGCGGCGCAGCGAGAACATGATAGCGGCACCCACGTGTACGGTGGGGCCTTCTCGACCGATCGAGGCACCACTTAACAAACCAATAACACACAACAGCACCTTGCCAAAGGCAATACGCAGGGATAATAAAACACCCCGCTCTTTCTCATGATCCATTTCCAGTGATGCCATCACCTGGGGAATACCACTACCTTCAGAACCGGGAAAATATTTTCGTGTCAACCAGACCACCAGGATCAAACCCAGTGGCGAAATTATGAAGGGCAAATAGGGCGAATACGCTACCATCGAATGAAACACATGGTTGGCCCATTCACTGGAAACCGCCATAAAGGTAGCCACCAGGCCAAGCACGACGGCACCGATGGCAAAGGTTAGATGCGCCGTCCAGTCTTTGTGGGAGAGTAACCACTTACCAGAATGTTTAATGTGTTTGAGCATAAATCATTATCGATGTCTTAATTGCATCAGATGGTAAAGTGAATGACCGCGTAATGAAATACCCTATGAGGACTATGAAAATGACAGGGCCTTATTCAACCTCTGTCATGATAGAACGAATAATCTCGCGCACGGTATCGGTTTCAAAGGGCTTGTCACAGATACCGGAGACGCCCGCCTGCTCAACAGCGGCAAGGTTGCCTTCATTACCTTCCGAGGTGACCATTAACACCGGCATCGAGCGCTGACTACTTTTATTACGAATGTACTCTATCAATGCCTTGCCATCCATCTGTGGCATATTGTAATCGGTGACGACAAAATCAAAAAAGCTACTATCGAGCAAGGGCACTGCATTAGCACCATCGTCTGCTTCAGTTATATGCTCGATACCTAGCCCATTCAATACACGCTTGATATGGTTGCGTGCCATCTTACTGTCATCCACCACCAGTACGCGCAGCTCTTCCGGACTAAAATCATCGAATGTCAGTGCATCGGGATTGAGCATATCCAGGGTATTAAACAGGGCGCGCTTGAGCTGAAAATAACTAAAGGGCTTGGGCAGAATAGCACTGACACCCGCCTGTTTTACCGCATCGATATATTCAAAACCGGTTTCACTGGAGACCAGCATAAAGGCTACTGATTCGAGTCGCTCGTCATCGCGCATTTTGTGGATCAGGTCCGACCCGGTCATATCGGCAAAATGCATGGAACTGATGACCAGGTCCGGTTTCATTATCTGCATTTTTTCCAGTGCTTCAGTGCCACTGGATACAGCGTCATAATTGACTATGCCTGCCTTACCCAGCTCCTTGAGAATAAACTTTGTCTGT
>Ga0224496_10001350_pt1 | contig 15406 bp, 11 predicted proteins | sample SF_Jul11_sed_USG_2_FD_168127 | JGI IMG/M metagenome (GOLD analysis project Ga0224496, IMG submission 168127) | Sediment microbial communities from San Francisco Bay, California, United States - SF_Jul11_sed_USGS_8_1 | ecosystem: Environmental > Aquatic > Marine > Sediment | place: USA...
GATATCGGGCCCGAGCACCAAGCCCCAGACGACGCCGCCAATGATAAACAGGAAGCGAACACTCATCGGTTCTTTTTTGGGTTTTTCCGGGATTTTAGCCATCGTCGGTCTCGCGCAGTTTGTCGGCGATATAGCGCAACAAAGTCGCCAACTCGCCAAGTTGATCGATGATCGGTTCCTCGCCGTCTTCCAGCAGAAACCGGATGCAATCCCAGTCGTCATGCAGGGAGCGCATGTCCAGATCGGTTGGCCGTTCGTCGGAACCGTATCGTTCCTCTTCGGGCACATCCCAATAGAAGGTATCGTATAGCGGAATCTTTACCGTTCCGTTTGCCTCGACCCTGTCTAGCAGTCGATTCACAATTCGGCGCAAATCCGCAATGTTGACGGCCGGTGTGGCCATTCGATGACGTCCCCTCTAACTGGTTTTTGGCGCGATGGTGGATAGTATTCTGAAAATGTTACCGTATGCTTTAAAGAATTGAATAATCACAAAGCTATGAAAGCACAACGGATGATATTCGTATGAGGCTTTGTGTTAGAAATAGTTTGTAACGAAGTTGTTCAACAGGCTTTGACATATGGCGACAGGCATAGCCGATTTCGGCGCCGTGGGGCGCGCTTTCGGCAACAGGAATTATGCGATTTATACGGCGGGCAGCACGGTCGCGATGGTCGGTCTGTGGGTGCAGCGGCTCGGCGTTGGCTGGTTGGCCTGGGAGCTGACCTATTCAGGCTTCTGGCTGGGCGCCATCGCCTTCGCCGACTTGTTCCCTGCGGTGGTGATCGGGCCTTTTGCCGGCGTGCTGGCCGACCGGATGGACAGGCTGCGTCTGGCGCGGGCCTGCCAATGGCTTTCGCTGGCGCAGACGGGGCTGCTGTTCGTGCTGATGGTCTGGAGTCATATCGACATAGTCTCGTTGATGCTGTTGACCTTGTTTCTGGGGTGCGTCAGGGCGGTTTATATGCCGGTGCGGCTGTCGCTGGTGCCCGCGCTGGTGCGGCCCGACGATGTGCCGGCCGCGATCGCCATATCCTCGATGATTTTCAATCTGGCGCGCTTTGTCGGGCCGGCCGCCGCCGGCCTGATCATTGCGAGATGGGGCGTGGCGCCGACTTTCGCCTTTTACGGGGTGACGGTCGTGGTCTTGCTGATTGCCTTTTCGCGCTTGCGAATCGATCGCGTGCCGCCGGGCGCGGGCCGGGGCGGTGGCATGCTGGCGCAAATCGCCGAGGGGCTGCGTTATACCGCCAGTCACGGGGCGATAGCGCCGCTGTTCTTGTTGATGCTGGGATTGTCGGTTCTGGCGCGGCCGGTGGGCGAACTGTTTCCCGGTTTCGCCGATCTGGTCTTTCAGCGCGGCGCGGTGGGGCTGGCCTGGCTCAGCTCGGCGATTGGCCTGGGCGCGGTGGCCGGCGGGCTTTGGCTGGCCAGGCGAGGTAGCGCCGTGGGATTGTTGCCGATTGCCCTGGCGGGGGCGGGTGTCAGCGGGGGCAGCCTGATCCTGTTCACGGGCACCGATATTTTCCCGATCGCCATTCCCGCGATCGGCCTGTTTGGCGCCGCCGTTGTTTCTTGTGCGATAGCTACCCAGACCCTGCTGTTGAGCGCGGTTGAAGATCATATGCGTGGCCGGGTGCTCAGCCTTTACGGTGTGATCTTTCGGGGCGGGCCGGCGGTGGGATCGCTGTTGATGGGTGGCCTGTCGGACTTGTTTGGTTTGCGTTGGCCGATGGCCGTGGGCGGGGTGTTGTGCCTTGTCGCGGCGATCTGGGCCTGGCGTGGCAGGCGACGCATGGAGGTGGTGCTGGAAGTGCGCACCGGAAGAAGATCGGGTCTGGATTAGGCTTTGTCCGTTTGCCAATGCGGGCAGGGCGGCTATAAAGGGGGCGGGAAGGCGAAATTGGTCGCTATCCGGAATCAAGAAACCAGTAAACAGGGAACGATCCCATGAGCAGGAAAATTTCTTTGGCGGTCGCGGCGACCGCCGTAATCGGCCTTTTGGCCGCGCCGGCGCAGGCCGAAGGCGTCAAAATCGGTATGATCACCACATTGTCCGGTGGCGGCAGCGGCCTCGGCATCGATATCCGCGACGGTTTTGAACTGGCGCTCAAGCAGGGCGGCGGCAAACTGGGTGGTGTCGATGTGGAAGTCATTACCCAGGACGACGCTCGCAAGCCCGAAACGGCCAAACAGATCGCCGATCGCATGGTGAAATCCGACAAGGTCGACATCATGACTGGAATCGTCTGGTCGAACCTGGCGATGGCCGTGGTTCCCGGCGTCACCAAGGCCGGTGTATTCTATGTCAGCCCCAACGCGGGGCCGTCGGCGCTGGCCGGCAAAATGTGCAACGAAAACTATTTCAACGTCGCCTGGCAGAATGACAATCTGCATGAGGCGATGGGCCAGCACGTCACCGACAAGGGCTTCAAGAACGTCTATATCCTGGCGCCGAACTATCCCGCGGGCAGCGATGCGTTGGCCGGATTCAAGCGCTTCTACAAAGGCAAGATCGCCGGCGAGGTCTATACCAAGCTTGGCCAGAAGGACTATGCGGCGGAAATCTCTGCCCTGCGCGCGGCCAAGCCGGACGCGGTGTTCTTCTTCCTGCCGGGTGGGATGGGCATCAATTTCCTCAAACAGTACGCGCAGTCGGGGCTGAAGGAATCCATCCCCTTGTTCGGGCCGGCGTTTTCGTTTGACGAGACCATCCTGAAGCCCGCCGGCGACGCGGCGCTGGGCGTGTTCAACTCGTCGCAGTGGAACGCGGACATCGACAATGCGGCGAACCGGGCCTTTGTGGCCGATTTCATCGCTGAATATGGCCGCCGCCCGTCGCTTTATGCCAGCCAGGGCTATGACGCGGCACGGCTGATCGGTAGTGCGCTGAAGGCCGTTGGCGGCGATATGTCCGACAAGAGCGCCTTCCGTCTGGCGCTGACCAAGGCAGAGTTCGAATCCGTGCGGGGCAATTTCCGCTTCGGGTCGAACCATCATCCGATCCAGGACATTTATGTCCGGCAGGTCTATCGCGACGACAAGGGCGATCTGACCAACAAGATCGTCGGCAAGGTGTTCACCGACCATCAGGACGCCTACGCCAAAGACTGCGTTATGTAGGTCCGAGCGGCGGGCGCGTTCGTGCGCCCGCCGTTTTTCCCTTATTCCAATATCCGATGAATCCATGACTGCGTTGCTGGTTCTCGAACAGTTGCTTAACGGGCTGCAGCTGGGGGTGATGCTGTTCCTGCTGGCGGCGGGGCTGACGCTTGTTTTCGGCATCATGGATATGATTAACCTGGCGCATGGGTCGCTGTATATGGTCGGCGCCTTCGTCGCGGCGACCGTGGCCGAATATACCGGGTCTTTCATGCTTGGCCTTTTGGCGGCCTTGCCGGCGGCGGCGCTGGTCGGCATGGCGGTCGAGTTGATTGCGCTTCGTACGCTTTACGAGCGCAATCATCTCGACCAGGTGCTGGCGACCTTCGGCCTGATCCTGTTTTTCAACGAATTGGTTCGGATCGTCTGGGGCCCGCGGGCGATCTTCATGGATGTTCCCGAGGCGTTGTCGGGCACCGTCGAAATCGTGCCCGGCGCGCCCTATCCGGCATTTCGCCTGGCCATTATCGCTGCGGGCATCGCGGTCGCCCTGTTTCTGTATTTTCTGATTACCCGTACGCGCATCGGCATGCTGATCCGCGCCGGCGCCAGCAATCGCGAGATGGTCGGCGCGCTGGGAGTCGATGTGAAGCTGCTGTTTACGCTGGTCTTCGGGCTGGGCGCGGCGCTGGCGGGGTTGGCCGGTGCCATGGCCGGGCCGCTCTTCGCGGTCGAGGTCGGCATGGGCGAGGGCGTTTTGATCCTGACCTTCGTGGTCATCGTCATTGGCGGCATCGGATCGGTTCGCGGCGCCCTGGTCGGCGCCCTGCTGGTCGGGCTGGTGGATACGCTGGGCCGCGCCTTCCTGCCGACCCTGCTGCGCCTGGTTGTTGAACCGGCCACCGCCGACGGGGTTGGAGCTTCGCTCTCTTCGATGTCGATCTATCTTCTGATGGTCGCGGTGCTGGTCTGGCGCCCTCGCGGATTGTTCCCGGCACATGGTTGATTTGCGTAATCTCAATCGTCGGCAGGCGGTGCATCTTGTCGCGCTGGCCGCGGCGATTTTGTTGCCGCCGGTGGTGTTGGCGGCGGACGAGCCCTTTTTCATCAGCCTGGCCAGCCGCATGCTGATCTATGGGCTGGCGGCGGCCAGCCTGGACCTGATCCTCGGTTTCGGCGGTATGGTCAGCTTCGGCCATGCGGCCTTCTTCGGGGTCGGCGGCTATACGGTCGGTATTCTGTTCACCCATGGCTTTCAGGGGTCTGAATTTCTGGGGTTGTTTCCGGGCAGTGACAATGCGCTGATAGTCTGGCCGCTTGCGATGCTTGTATCCGGCCTTTTGGCGCTGGCTATCGGCGCGGTCAGCTTGCGCACCGGCGGGGTCTATTTCATCATGATCACGCTGGCCTTCGCACAGATGCTCTATTTCTTCTTCGTCTCGCTGGAAACCTATGGCGGCGATGACGGGCTTTCCATGTACGGTCGCAGCCGGTTTCCCGGGCTGGACCTGTCCGACGACACCAGTTTCTATTATGTCTGCCTGGCGCTGTTGCTGCTGTTCCTCTGGCTGGGCCATCGGCTGACACGGTCGCGCTTCGGCATGGTGATCGCCGGCGTGCGCGAGAACGAGCGCCGTATGATTGCGCTGGGTTTTCCGGTCTACCGTTACAAGCTGGCCTGTTTCACCATCGCCGGCGCCGTGGCGGGGTTGTCCGGCGCGCTGATCGCCAACCTGACCGAATTCGTCAGTCCCTCGATGATGGTCTGGACCAAGTCGGGCGAGATCATGGTGATGACGATCATGGGCGGCATGGGCACGTTGATCGGTCCGGTCTTCGGCGTGGCGGCGTTCTTGTTGATGGAAGAGGTGCTGTCGGCCTGGACCGAGCACTGGCAGATTGTGCTTGGCCCGCTGTTGATCCTGATCGTCCTGTTCGCGAAGCGCGGTATATATGGCTGGCTGGTCGGCCGGGAAGGCGGGCGATGAACGACGCACTGCTGCGGGCCAACAGCCTGGTAAAACATTTCGGGGCCATACCGGCATCGGATGGGCTGTCGCTGGAGGTACGCCCCGGCGAAATCCACGCGTTGATCGGCCCGAACGGCGCCGGCAAGACCACGGCGATCGCGCAGCTGTCGGGCGAGATGCGGCCGGACGCGGGCGAGGTGTATTTCGGTGGGCGGGATATCACGAGGCTGGGCGCGGACGCTCGGGCGCGGGCAGGGCTGGCCCGATCATTCCAGATCACCAGCCTGTTTCTGGGCTTTACCGCGGAAGACAATGTCGCCATGGCGATCCAGGCGCATCAGGGGCACAGCTTTCGCTTCTGGGGGAATGCCAGGCGCGACGCAACCTTGCGCGACCCTGCCCGCGACGTGCTGGCGCGTGTCGGGCTGGGCGCGCGCGCCGATGTCGTGTCGGCCAATCTGGCCCATGGCGAGCAGCGCCAGCTTGAACTCGCCATGGCGCTGGCGACGGAACCGAAACTGTTGTTGCTGGACGAGCCGATGGCCGGCATGGGCCACGACGAGTCCCTGCGCATGATGGAACTGCTGGCCGGGTTGAAAGGCAGCCTGGCAATCCTGCTGGTCGAACATGACATGGATGTTGTTTTCTCGCTGGCCGACCGCATTACCGTGCTGGTCTACGGCCGGGCCATTGCCAGCGGCGCACCTGCGGAAATTCGCGCCAATGCGGAGGTGCGCGACGCCTATCTGGGAGCCGATGCCTGATGCTGGCGGTCCGCGATATCGAAACCTTCTACGGCGCCAGCCAGGTGCTGTTCGGCGTCGGGCTGGAAATTGGCGCCGGCGAAGTGGTGACCCTGATGGGCCGCAACGGCATGGGCAAGACAACGACGGTGCGCTCGATCATGGGATTGACTCCGCCCCGCCGTGGATCGGTGACGATCGATGGCGCCGAGGTCGCGGGGCTTCCTGCATACAGGATCGCCCGCGCCGGAATCGGGCTGGTGCCGGAAGGCCGTCAGATATTTCCCAACCTGACGGTTCGCGAAAACATGGTGGCCACGGCCACCGGGGAATCGCCGTGGAATTACCGGTCGGTCTGCGAGATGTTCCCGCGCCTGGCGGAACGCGCCGCCAATATGGGTGACACGTTGTCGGGGGGCGAACAGCAGATGCTGGCCATCGCGCGGGCCTTGATGACCAACCCGAAACTTCTGATCCTGGACGAGGCGACGGAAGGGCTGGCGCCGCTGATCCGCCGGGAAATCTGGGACGCGCTGGCGCGGCTGAAACAGGCGGGTCAGGCAATCCTGGTCATCGACAAGGACGTCGCCGCGCTGGCCCGCATCGCCGATCGTCACTACATTCTGGAAAAAGGCAGGATTGTCTGGACTGGCGGCTCTGGTGAATTGGCCGCCGACCCCGACCTCGCACACCGCTATCTTGGAGTATAAAACATGATTGATCCCGTGGCCGACGGCCAGTACAACAACCGCGCCAACGTTCCCGAACATCCCGAATTACTGGCCGAGTGGGCCGCCAAGAGCGCGGCCTGGCAAGCCGACGCGAAGTCGATGCGGGAAGTCGCCTATGGCGCCGGTGCGGCCGAGACGCTGGATCTGTTCCTGGCCGACGCCGAAAACGCGCCGGTCCATATGTACATCCATGGTGGCTACTGGCAGGCCAACGACAAGAAATCCTCCAACTTTGTAGCCCGGCCCCTGGTTGCCGCCGGCGCCCATGTGGCGGTAATCGATTACGGGCTCTGCCCGGACGTCACCATCGACGAAATTGCCCGGCAATGCCGCGCCGCGCTGGCCTGGTTGTGGCGCGAGGCAGAACGTTTCGGCGGCGATCCCGACCGCATCACCGTATCGGGTCATTCCTGCGGCGGACAGCTCGTCGGGATGGTGATGGCCACCGACTGGTCCGAATTTGGCGAGGATCTGCCCCGGGATCTGGTGAAGGGCGGGGTTTCGGTCAGCGGGCTCTTCGACCTGGAGCCGCTGTTGAACACTACCGTCAACATCAAGGTCGGCATGGATGCCGAGACGGCACGTCGCAACAGTCCGTTGTTCATGGAGCCGGCCAGCAACGCGCCGCTGGTGTTGCTTTGGGGCAGTGACGAGACCGACGCCTTCCGCTGGCAGTCCGAGACCATGGCCGCGGCCTGGGGCGCGAAGGGTGTTGAAACCGTCGCCGAGGCAATATCAGGGGCAAATCATTTCACGGTATTGACCGGTATGGAAGACCCGGCGCATCCCGCGACCCGGGCGATATTGCAACAGTTGGGGCTGGGCTGAAACCGGCTTTCTTGAAGGGGCAAGGCCATGACCGCGGAACAGGAATTCGACTTCATAATCGTTGGCGCCGGCTCTGCTGGCTGCGCCATGGCCTATCGCCTGTCCGAGGACGGGAAACACAGCGTTCTGGTTCTGGAATATGGCGGCACCGACATGGGGCCGCTGATCCAGATGCCGGCGGCGCTGTCTTATCCGATGAACATGTCGACCTACGACTGGGGCTACTGGTCGGAACCCGAACCCCATCTCGGCGGGCGCAAGCTGGTTTGCCCGCGCGGCAAGGTGGTCGGCGGGTCGTCGTCGATCAACGGCATGGTCTATGTGCGCGGCAATGCTTGCGACTACGATCATTGGGAAGAGCAGGGCGCCACCGGCTGGGGCTACAAGCATGTGCTGCCTTACTTCAAGCGCATGGAATCGTCCCATGGCGGGCAGGAAGGCTGGCGCGGGACCGACGGTCCGCTGCATGTCAAACGCGGCCCGCGCAAGAACCCGCTGTTCCACGCATTCGTCGAAGCCGGTCAGCAGGCGGGTTACGAGGTGACCGACGACTATAACGGCGAGAAGCAGGAAGGCTTCGGGCCGATGGAAATGACGATCTGGAAAGGCCGTCGCTGGTCGGCCGCCAACGCCTATCTGAAGACCGCCCTGAAGCGCCCGAATGCCTCGCTGCAACGCGGACTGGTCCGGCGCGTTCTGTTCGAGGGCAAGCGCGCCGTCGGTGTGGAGTATGAGCGCGGTGGACGGATCGAGACCGTGCGGGCACGGCGCGAGGTCATCATTGCCGCATCGTCGATCAATTCGCCCAAGCTGTTGAAGCTCTCGGGCATCGGCCCGGCGGCGGAACTTAAACAGCACGGTATCGAAATCGTGGCTGACCGGCCCGGCGTGGGCGAAAACCTGCAGGACCATCTGGAACTTTATATGCAGATGGAATGCACCCAGCCGATCACCCTCTACAAGCATCTGAACCTGTTCTCCAAGGCGATGATCGGGGCACAATGGCTGTTCTTCCGCAAGGGCCATGGGACCACTAATCATTTCGAAAGCGCTGCGTTCATCCGTTCGAAGGCGGGCGTGAAATATCCCGACATCCAGTATCACTTCCTGCCCGTGGCGATCCGTTACGATGGCAAGGCGCCGGCGAAATCTCATGGCTTCCAGGCCCATGTCGGCCCGATGCGGTCTCCCTCGCGCGGCTGGGTGCGGCTGCGCTCCGCCGATCCCAAGGATGCGCCGGAGATTCAGTTCAATTACATGTCCCAGGAACAGGACTGGGAGGATTTCCGCAATTGTATCCGCCTGACGCGCGAGATTTTCGGCCAGGATGCCTTCAAGCCCTATGCGGGTCGCGAAATTTCACCGGGCACGGACGTAGAGAGCGACGAAGCGCTGAATGAATTCATCCGTGGCGCGGTGGAAAGCGCTTTTCATCCCTGCGGCACCTGCCGCATGGGGGCGGCCGACGACGCCCAGGCCGTCATCGATCCGGAATGCCGGGTGATTGGCGTTGACGGGCTGCGCGTGGTCGACAGCTCCATCTTTCCCCGTATTACCAACGGCAATCTCAATGCCCCTTCGATCATGGTTGGCGAGAAGGCCAGCGATCTTATCCTCGGCCGCGATCCCCTGCCGCCGTCGAACCAGGAACCCTGGATCAGCCCTCGATGGGAAACCGCACAACGTTAAGGTAATACCTATAAAGATTGGCACCCGACCGTAAGGCCGATCTGTCAGGTTTTTTCATGTTATCGAGGTAAAAGCCCCCGCCATGTCGGGGGCTTTGGCTGTTGTCATTATCTAATGCGCTGAAATGTTGTTATTTTTTGTTGTATTTCTTCCGATTTTCGACGGGGTAAGGAACGGAAGGTTGGTGGCGTGCGTTTTTATTTTTTGCTCAGTGGAATATTATGGGTATCCATAAAACATAGTCACAGGCGCCATAAATTAATTATTAGGTAATACTCTATTCGATATAGTGACAACCTCAGGGACCAATAGAGTCCGGTTTTGGCAGAGGCCGCCTTTGGCGGCGAAGCGGCTTCGGGGCGAGCAGTGCTCGGCTCCGTATGGCCAGGGTTGAAATTTGGGAGAGGGTGTACCAATCATGATGAAATTCTTGAATAGCCTTAAGATAGCTACGGTCGGCTGGGTGTTCGTCACTGTTCTGGTTGCGGCGGGAGGGTTTTTGATCTGGACCGCCGTTAATATCAGCAATGATGTTACCCGGGTCGATGTTGCCTGGGAGAGTTTCAGGAAATCCAAGAACGATAAGGCGGAAACCGCGACGACACTGCGAACCAATCTTGGTTATGGCGGTATGATTCATCAGTTCAAGAACTATGTATTGCGCCAGGATGAGCCGAGAATACGCAAGGTGCAGGCCAAGATCGGCGCCGCGCTGGCCGCAATCGACCGTTACCGGTCGTTGGGGGTAAACACTACCGAGGCCAGGGCCCTCGATGATATCGCCATGGTCGTCAACAGTTATGCCGATGGGTTGCAGTCCGCGATCCGGTTGTCGGAAAACGGCGCGGCGGCACAGGAAATCGACCAGACGGTAAAGGTCGATGACGGCCCCGCATTGAACGGCTTGAAAGTTCTCGAGACTGAAATTGCTGCTAAGTTGGGCGTTTCCATCACCGAACTCGGACGGTCCGGGCTTGTTACCAGACTGGCCAATGAACTGGGGTATGGTGGCATGATTCACCAGTTCAAGAATTTTGTCCTGCGTCAGGACCGCGCGCGTATTGTCAAGGTTGAGACCGCGATGAACAACGCCTATGCCATAATCGACGAAATCAGGGCGCTTGGCGTTACCCCGGGTGAAGATAATGCCTTGTCGGATATTCGCGGTGTCATCTCAAGTTACGAGAAAGGCCTTCGTCAGGCGGAATCGCTTGTTGGAAGCGGGCGCACAGCGGAACAGATCGATAAATCCGTGAAGGTGGACGATAATCCGGCGCTCGCCGGCATGATCACATTGAACCGCGAACTGGTTGCCCGCGCGGACCTCGAAGCGGTTGAGGTCGAAAACGTCCTGACCGGTGTCATCGTTTCCGCGTCGAATTCCATGTATATCACAGGTGGCGTGATCTTGTTCCTGATTGCCGCCTCTCTGTTTGTGATCCGCGCCAGGATTGTCGGGCCCATTACACGGATCATCGAAGTCATGACCCGGCTTGCCGAAGGTGACAACAAGGTTGCCGTAGTCGGCGCGGATCGTGGCGACGAGTTGGGTGAAATGGCCCAGGCGGTTCAGATATTCAAGGATAATGCGATCGAAAAGGCACGCCTGGAAGAAGAACAGGCCGCCACGCAGCAACGCGCCGAACAGGAAAAACGAGAGGCAATGTATGCCCTGGCCGATCGTTTCGAACGCCAGGTCAAGGATGTGGTGGACGGGGTATCTTCGTCGGCCACCGAAATGCAGGCGACGGCTCAGCAAATGTCGGCGACGGCCGAAGAAACCAGCCGTCAGTCGGCCAACGTGGCCACCGCCTCTGAACAGGCGACAGCCAACGTTCAGACCGTGGCGGCGACGGCCGAGGAGCTTAGCGCTTCGATCGCCGAGATTGGCCGTCAGGTTCTGCAATCGGCCAGGATAGCCCAGAATGCGGTTGCCGAGGCCGAGACGACCAACGACACGGTCAAGGGGTTGGCCGAGGCCGCAAACAAGATTGGTGAAGTCGTGAACCTGATCAACGACATTGCCGGACAGACCAATCTACTGGCACTTAATGCCACGATCGAGGCGGCGCGCGCCGGCGAGGCCGGTAAGGGCTTCGCGGTCGTGGCCCAGGAAGTGAAAAACCTGGCCAACCAAACCGCCAAGGCCACCGAGGAAATCTCGACCCAGATCGGCGCGGTTCAGGAAGAAACCAACGGAGCCGTCGGCGCCATCGAAAAAATCCGAAGCATCATCGGTGAAATCAGCGATATCGCCACGACCATATCTTCGGCCGTTGAAGAGCAAGGGGTGTCCACCCAGGAAATCGCCCGCAATGTTCAGCAGGCCGCGACCGGCACGCAGGATGTCAATGCGAACATTGACAACGTTAACCGCGCGGCGGCCGAGACCGGCTCGGCGGCCGGCCAGGTGCTTAACGCGGCGCAGGAAATGTCGCGTCAGGCAGAAGGTTTGCGCGGTCAGGTGGACAGCTTCCTGCAGGAAGTTCGGGCAGCCTGACTGTCCTGATTATCGTTACCGGCATATTTGTGCCAGGCCAGGGCCGCCCTTCGGGGCGGCCCGAACCAATTCGGCGGGGCCCGCGAAATTCGCTTTTCCGCCAGAAATAACCCCGCGACCTTTGTCCATACCTTAACATTCCTTTAATCTGAAAGTGCTATCGGGTGGTGACATCGGAGGGTATTTTCCCTGGCCCTTCGACTAATCAATCCGGGCAGATTATCGAGAGTTCAAGAACATGCTGCGCAAGCTGGCATCCCTGTTGGTCACGATCAGATTCAGCTTGATCGCCATGCTGGTAGTGCTTGGGGTGATCGTTGGATATTACACGATCGGCCTGACCCGCGATGCCATTGCCAAGCGCGATAACGCGCTCCGTGCGTTTGACGTCGGCATGGCGGCGGAACAATCGTTGAAAGCGGCCGATGCCCTGGTGTTGGAGCGCGAATATACAGTCCGCGCCCTGGCGATCGGCAGCTTCATGGGGTTGATTGACGAGGATATCGGTAAGGCCGCGCAGGAATATCGTGTTCAGGCCCGGCAGGCGATGGCCTCGGTGGTCGACTCGACCGGAGAAAACGCCGCCGATCCTTATATAAAGGATCTGGCCCGCAATAATGTGCTGCTGGATCGTTTGCGCGAACGGGTCGATGCGGCATTGCGTGAGGGCGGGATGCTGGATGACCGGGAACTCGCTGAACAATGGTGGCCCGCAGTCGGTGAAACCATCACGTTGTTGCGGAAACAGCGGGCTTTTCACGGGTTCAGGCCCGACGACCGGCTGGATTTCCCGCCTCGATTTGCACGAATTCAGGAATTGGCCCGGTTGCAGGAAGCGGTCTGGGCGATCGCGGAACATACCGCGCTGGAACGCGAGATCATCGCGCGCGCCATTGCGTCGGCCGCGCCCATGTCACGGCGGGATATTGGCCGCCTGGGCGAGGCGCGCGGCCAGGTGGAGGCCGCGTGGAACCTGCTGAACGCCAGTGTCGTTCGCGGCTTCCTGGACGCCGGGCTTATCGAAGCCATTGCCGAGGCGGAATCCCTTTATCAGCGTGACTATGTCGATCTGCGCAATGCCATGGTCCGGTCCGGCACCGAGGAAAAACCTTATCCCGTTCTCGAGGATGAGTGGCGCGACCGGTCGCGTGGCGCGGCGTTGTCGGTGCAAAAGCTGGCGGGAATCGCCATCGATTATTCGCGGAAAATAGCCGTGGATTCGGTTGATCGGGGAACCCGGCACCGGAATCTGGATCTGGTTCTTATGTTGCTTGGCGCCATCGTGCTGTTCGCTTCTTTTGCAATAGTCGTATGGCGCATTCTGTTGCCGATGAGCCGCATGACCCGCGGCATGACCCAATTGGCGGGCGGCGATATCGAGATCGATATTCCCTGGGCAAGCCGCCGCGACGAGATCGGCGAGATGGGGCGGTCGCTTGAGATTTTCCGTGAAAACGCCATCGAGAAGGCGGAACTGCAGGCCGAGCAGGAAGAAAAGGAAATCGCCGCCAGGGACGAGAAACGCCGCGCCATGATGGAGCTGGCCGGCCGCTTCGAAGGCCAGGTCAAGGGTATCGTCGAAGCGGTTACCGACGAGGCCGGCCAGATGCAGGCGGTGGCCACCCGGATGTCCGGCATGGCCGAGGAAAGCACGAAGCAGTCGGCGGCCGTGGCGGCGGCCTCGCGCGAGGCATCGGCCAACGTGGCGACGGTGGCGACCGCGGCCGAGCAACTAACCGCGTCGATCGCCGAAATCGGCCGCCAGGCCGAACAGTCGGCGGATATCGCGGGCCGCGCGGTGGACCAGGCGACCCGTACCGACGGCACCGTGCGCGACCTGTCGGAGGCCGCCGGACGGATCGGCGACGTGGTGAATCTGATCAATGAAATCGCCGGTCAGACCAACCTTTTGGCGCTGAACGCCACGATCGAGGCGGCGCGCGCCGGCGAGGCCGGCAAGGGCTTTGCCGTGGTGGCGCAGGAGGTCAAGAACCTCGCCAACCAGACGGCGAGGGCGACCGAGGATATTTCCAGCCAGATCGAGGCGATACAGGCGCGCACCCTGGGCGCGGTCGAGGACATTCGCGGAATCCGCGATATCATTGGCGAGATCAACGATATCTCCATGACCATCGCCACCGCCGTCGAACAGCAGGGCGCCTCGACCCGCGAGATCGCCCGCAACGTACAGCAGGCGGCGCGCGGCACCGGCGAGGTGGACGCCAATATCGAGAGGGTCAACAAGGCGGCCGGCGAAACCGGCGCGGCGGCCGGCCAGGTCATGTCGGCCACCGAATCCCTGACCCGCCGAGCCCAGGGGCTTTCGCGCGAAGTCGACCGTTTCCTGGGGGGTATCCGCGCGCGCTAAAGACGCACTTCGCCGGACGTTTGTTAATCATTTGGTAATGCAAACATCCTAGGGTCGAACAAGCACCAATGCTGTGGATCCACAATATAAGCCCGTGGTCTGAAATTGTTTTTGGTGGGTGGGAAAATACACATTAGCTTGCAAACTTGAGGGCGCTCATTATCCGAAATGCTTGGCGCAACGCTAGATTGAGCGGCGACGTTCATGAGGGGGAAAGTATCGGCCAATGAAAAAGGCTCTTGTCTGGTTTGCGCGCAAGTCGGTCAGAAACAGTCTGATTCTTATCGTTTTGGCGCTGTCCGGGATTATCGGCTATTACACGATCGGTCTGACGCAATTCGCGATCTATAATCGCGATAACGCCAGTGCGGCTGCTGTTGCTAGCGAGATTTCAGACTCCCTGCTGCTGCTTTCGGGTTCGTTGGCGCGTGAGCGCCAGACGATGGAACTGTCGGTCGAATCGAGAGTCCTGTCGATCAGTTACAAGCAGCGGTTGGCGCGTCTGACCGCCGAGCACGAGGCTTCGCGCGAAACCTTCGCCCGGGTGGCCGAAATGCTGTCGGATAGTCGTCTGTCGCAGATTGGTGGCGAGTTGAAGGGCCGCTTTTTGGCGCAGGGCGTCGAACTGGATAAAATGCGGAAGGAAGTTGACGAGGGACTCGCCCGCGGACGAACAGCCGCCGCCGCCGCCCTGTCACGCCGTTTCGTCCAGGAACTGACCGGATTGATTGCCACCGCGCGTGAATTGCGCACTGCCTCGGACTACAGGCCGTCGGAACCGCTTCACCGTATTCAGGCCAACCAGCAGCTGCATGATGCAATCTGGGTGATCGAGGAAAATCTTCATCACGAACGTTCACAGTTGGCGGTGTTGCTTGTTAAGGGGCGGCGTTTCAGCCCCGCGGATGCGGTCGATCTGGGGGTTTTGCGTGGCCGGATCGCTTCCGGTTGGGATCGTATTCGTCATTATATGTCGCGTGCCGACTCCGATCCGGCCATTTCGGCGGCGGTTACGGCTGCCCGGTCCGGGATTTTCGACAAGTTCGATGAAATGCGCGATGCCATATACAAAGCCGGCCTATCGGGAGACCCTTATCCCGTAACCTATATCGTCTGGCTGGACGAGGCGGAAAAGGCGCTTCAGGGGATCACGGAACTATCCAATATCGTTGCCGTGGCCTCCGATGACGTGGCTTCGGATGCGGTGGCGCTGGGCGAGCGGAATATTGTGATCGATGTTGGTTTGTTGATTATCGGGACCGTTGCAAGCCTGTTATCGCTGTATATCGTTCTGTTTCGCGTGACCAGGCCGCTTGGCCGCATGACCGCGACGATGTCCCAATTGGCCGCCGGAAATATCGAGATCGCCATTCCCTGGGCGCATCGTCGCGATGAGATTGGCGAGATGGGCCGGGCATTGCGCGTGTTCCGCGAAAACAGCGCGGAAAAAAATCAGCTGGAACTGGAGCAAACC
>Ga0224496_10001351_pt1 | contig 15400 bp, 16 predicted proteins | sample SF_Jul11_sed_USG_2_FD_168127 | JGI IMG/M metagenome (GOLD analysis project Ga0224496, IMG submission 168127) | Sediment microbial communities from San Francisco Bay, California, United States - SF_Jul11_sed_USGS_8_1 | ecosystem: Environmental > Aquatic > Marine > Sediment | place: USA...
GGGCGTCGAAAGAATCTTCAGACGCTGGAGGGATGGCTGCCTGGAGGAATACACCACAAAATCCGTAAAGGTGCCACCGATATCGATGCCAATCCAGGATCCATGTTGATGATATTGAGACATTGTCACCACTTTGGAAAACCAAACTGGCCAAGAGGATACCTGATTATTCAGGCGAGATTGAAGAGAGGAAGAACTCCTGCTGGCAAAACGTTATCCTTTGACAACCCCTTTTAACGCCACAAGGCGCGGACTGCCGCTCGCATTATCTTGAATCGTGAGCGTGGCGTGATGCGTGCCAGCATACTGGCTGGTAAACGCCACCTGCATGGAACATGATTCTCCGGTTTGTAGCGTGATGCCCAGGCACGTATTCTCGATCATCGCAAAAGCGTCAGCTCCAGAACCCGAAATTTCAATGTGGTCGATCCGAAGAAGCCCAATGCCAATATTCGAAAACCGAACTGGCTGAGGGGAAGGTCGATCCGAGGACGTGGACGGGGCATCTTGTTCAAACACCAAGGCATCCGTGTTGATACTGGGCAGAGGAATGGCCCCTCCTGCACTCAACAGCACCGAAACGCCATCGACATTTGTACTCGCTGTCGCAAAATCCGGACGGGAATCTTGATCGAAGTCATGCACCACGACCGCCGCCGGTGTGGCCCCCACACCATAATGGCCCACCGTCGTAAACGCGCCCGTCCCATCCCCGATAAAAAGAGACAGGCTATTGGAATCGCGATTCACCACAACCAGATCTAATTGATCGTCTTGATTCATATCTTGAATTTCCACACCGACCGGGGCAAATCCCACTTTCATGGGATCGAGCATGCGAAATTCGCCTGGTTCCCGTTGGAGAAGGATACGGACCGTATCGGCATACAAACTAGTGACGGCCAAATCCACGAGTCCATTTTTATCTATATCGGCCCCGTGAATCGCACTCAAGGTAAAACCAGGCGTGATCTCCTTGACTCGTTGAAACGTTCCCTTACCGGTATTTTCCAATATTGAAACAAGTCCATTTGCCGAGCTCCAACTGGGTTGACTCCAGGTTATGGCCAAATCAACGACCCCATCACCGGTGAGATCCCCCACGAACACGCCTGTGGGGAACAGATCTTTCCCCCGGTCCTGTTCATACAGCACCGGTTCCTGCACCTGTCCCTTGCCGTCATTCATCAACACACTCACACTGAACGGGGGGTAATACCCAAATCGACCACTGTTGATAGCGACCACATCCGGCCATCCATCCCCATTGAGATCATGAACCGCTAAACACGTCGTCCCCTTTCCCGCTGCCTGCGAGGCTAATTTCTGAAACAGCCCCTTGCCATCACCCTTGAGAACGACGACTTGATCGGACCCACTCAACGCCAACACCAAATCCAACACACCATCCCGATCCATATCTTCAGCAATCAAGGCCAACGGGATTTTACCGACGCCAAAGGATACCGCTGACCGAAACGTCCCATTCCCGTTACCCAATAACACCGAGACATCATCCGACGTCCCATTGACCGTGGCGACGTCCCATTGGCCGTCACCATTCAAATCTCCAGCCGTAATGGCTTGTGGCGCACGCCCGACCGGATTACTTGGTGTCGGAGTGTAGATCAGATTCTGTGCCTGAGCAGGAAGCATGATGCCCACAACACATACACACACGACTCCTAACAATCGTACGCCTTGCATAACTTTATTTGGAATCATGAGTGGTTCAATTACGCGACGGATCGGAATACGTTTTCTCTAACACAATTTCAATTTCCTCTGTAGCCGCCATCCCTCGATTACGAAACCGCGCGCGCCAATCAGGATATCGCTCCAAGGTCTGAAAAATGCTTTTGACGATATCCGGTTTGATGTGAGCGTCCCATTGTTTCAGCCAGCCTCGTTCATCCTCCTCGCCCTCATAGTCATCGGGAAACTTGGCTTCCAGGGAAAACCGCAGTTTAAATGATTCTTCTTCTTGATACATGCTTTCTCCTTACTCCTCACTCGTGGGTGCACCGCCTTTTCACTCCATTCATTGTCCCCTTCTTCATCGCTCTTCTATAATAGGCATACCATGCCATTTCAAAGGAGGTCCAGAAATCATGCCAATTTTTGCGTATAAGTGCCAAAGGTGCTCACATCACTTTGATCTGTTGGTCCATGCATCCACGATTCCAACTTGTCCGGAATGTCAGGGGGGAAATCTTGAAAAACAACTCACGGGGTTTGCCGTTGGCGGGACAGGCAGTGGAATGAACTTTGCTAGTCCAGAAAGTTGCGGCTCCTGCGGCGACCCGCGAGGTCCCGGCGCCTGCTCATTGAATTAGGGGAAAAGGTTAATTTCTCTTCACCAAAATGGATTCATCTTGGTAAAAAAATTCTTACCCTCCTCATTTTCCTGAGGCACGATAAACCAATATTCCAACTATGACCGGAACAACAAAAAGAAGACCTGAAAAAATTTGATAATGCCAAGGTGTAGAGGAAGGATGAGGCTGGACATACCCGTGCCCCGTCAAATACATATCAGCGATTGCATAGACGACGGCTATACCCACAGCACTCCCCGCCATAGCGCCTCCCACAAGCAATAAACGACCAATCCGGCCTAACCAGGACTGGCCTGACCCATTCGCATTTTTTTCTCTCGGTAATTGAATAAAAACACCTCCACGTCCCAATACTTTCTACCAACAATCCTTGAGGCCCCGAGACCTGCTTAATGAATTACGTGCTCATTAACGGGAAGGAAACCGTTTAACGATGGAATGCAGAAATTGGCGTGGGCTGAAGCGAGTCTTTGAGAAATCCAATTGAAGGATGATCTGGTGCCACATGAATAAGGGGTCTTCCACTCATATCATGGTCTGTCACAAACCCCAGCACTTCTGAATCATAGGGAAAGAGCCGAATGGACGCGACAGTATATTTCTTCCCCGCCGAGAGCACGCACTGAACCTCTTGTGGCAGCCCTTGTCGGAGAGTCAGCCGTAAGGCTTTCTGAACCGAATAGCTCACATTTTTGGGTAGGACATCTTTGACAGACTTCCCCAGGATCGTTTCTCCTCCAAGAAGGTGTTGGCAGGGGAATGGGTAAAAACAATCCCGGTAAATTCCCTGGGCATCCCACCGAAAGATTTTGTGCGGGAAAAAGGCGACGTGTTCAGGACGAAACAGCGTCCGAAAGAGATCCTGCCATGTATCGATTGACCAGCGTGCCGTTGCCATCGAACCCTCCTTGGTCACGATGAAGGCTTACAGTGTAAAAGCACGTCGCAAGTAAATCAATATGAATTCTTGAAGTCTTGGATTGAAGGTTTGCTGGACATTCCCTTCAACAAAGTTCTCGGCCTCATTCTTTCCCATTCAAATGTTCATTACCATTGAGACCATCTTCTTCTGAATCAACCCACATCCTTTCTGGAAAACCCAAGCTATCCTGCCCTACGCCATAAAACAGGGCATGGGCGGCAACAAGGTAGGTCATCCACCCGATCGTGCCATCGACTTCAACGACGAGATACTCGGGATTCTTGGCTTCGGGAATAGCAAGTTGCCGACCTGGCAACGTCATCATGACCCGATGCACGCTGACATGAGGCGAAACCTCCATCCCTGTTCCCGCGTAGCGAATGGCGAGCATGCCATTGGGGAGAAGATCGTTCTGGTTGGAGACGTTCGATTGAAAAGCTTGAGGATTGAGTTGAGAATCACACGACCAGGCAGGAAAAGGAACCACCCACAGCAAGAGTGGGATCACCCACGGAACCGTACCGATAAACGGCCCATCTCTGAAGCCCCCCATAAGGCACCTCCTTGTTGGGAACTGCTTCGAATCCTTTGACTCCTATTCTTTCTTATCGGTGGGGCTCGCAAGAGAATTGAGCATTTTCTGTAACTTTCCATACGGTCTTATGAAATTTAGTCAAAAAATCCCGGAACCCCAATAGACGGCTGAGGCTCCGGGAATGGATCCCTGACGAATCAGGCTGTTTTTGAAGCGGGAATCATGTGCACATCCCGTTGTGGGAAAGGGATGGAAACACCTTCTCGATCAAACGTCAATTTAACCTGTTCATGCATATGAAAATACACACCCCAATAATTCTCGGGTTTGACCCACACTCGCACTAAGATATTGATTGAGCTCTCCCCATGTTCTTTGACATACACCTCTGAAGCCGGATCGGCAAGCACTCGATTGTCCGCTGCAATAAGGTCCTGCAAGGTTCGTTTTACTTTCAAGATATCATCACCATAACTGATGCCAAACGTCATATCGACTCGGCGATGCGGCTCCGCATTTAAATTCGTCAGACAACCATTAGAGAGCAACCCATTCGGAATGATAATTCGCTTATTGTCAGGCGTCGTCAGAATCGTTACGAAGATTTGGATCTCTTTCACAATACCCAGATACCCCTGCGCCTCAATCAGATCACCCACCTTAAACGGCTTAAAAAACAAAATGAGGACACCGCCTGCAAAATTGGCCAAACTCCCCTGGAGCGCCAAGCCGACCGCCAACCCCGCAGCCCCGAGCATCGCAATAAACGAGGTCGTTTCCACCCCCACCATAGATGCCACACTGATGATGACCAGGGCCTTCAATAAAAGGGAGCCTAAATTCACCAGGAATTTTCTCAGCGTGATTTCGACCTGGCTGCGTTCCATCATCGCCTCACCCATAGCCATCACACGTTTAATTATCAGAAACCCAACGAGCAGGGTCAGCAGAGCTAAGAGAAGCTTGGGGCCATAACTCAGAAGTAATTCAGTGGCCGTTTGCGTGAGCCGTTCAACATTCACCATAGGGTTCAATCTCCTTCTGAAAAAGGTGAGAGAGGGGAGTTGCCATACCAGTCCATGACTGGCACACAAGCACTCAGACCAGTGGACAAACCAAGAAAAGTCCTAGGCCGAATAGAAATTCAATGTCTGTAGAGGGAGAACAGATAGTTCGGTTAACAGTGGAAGGCGAATGCTGCCAACCTCCTGCCGACAGCGGATGAAGAAAATTTATTCAGAGCTACCCAACATATCATCAATCAGGGGACGGTTCAGATCTTCGCAACCAGGGCAAATGAGATCAAAAAAGGCTTCATGATTTTCCACATAGTTTTTGGCATCGACGAGTTTTTCCTCATGGATGGAATCGAAGCAGACGTTGCACAGAATCATCCGCCCTCGCATGACTGAAACGGTTTTTCGTCCTGAACTTCCTGTGATCATGAACGCGACCTTTCGAAGATTTCACACGGTTTGTGACAACCCGCCAATTACGACCATCCCCGCTGTTGCGCCAACATAAAATCTTCTTGTTCCAAATCAATTTCGCACACGGGGCATTCGATGGGCTGATCCGGAGGGGGAACGGCAATGGGGGTCTCCTGGACCCGTCCTTGACAGACGTGATAGAACTTCCCACGGGCATTCTCATCATCCATGACATCTGATTCATATTTGAGGATCATCTAGTACTCCTTTTTCAACTTGCTCACTGCTGTGGTTATAACAAGGCTTCGATTTCCCGTGCAATCCCTGGCCTCAAATCGACGGTGACTCATGGTATTCCATCTACGCCAACCAGGTCAGAATCACCAGTATTTGCGCGGTCTTCTTACCTGCCTCAGCCTGTGGGGTAGCCTCATACTCATTCCGCCTTCGTCCTTTGCCCTGTCTGGCAAACCTGTTGTTTCCTCAGGCCCCATCGCCCTACAGCCACTCGTGACACATCGCTTTGCTCAACCGGTTTTTCTTGTCCCCAGCCCCGATCAAACCGACCGCCTGTTTGTCCTTGAACAACATGGCCGCATCCTCATCGTGAAGGGAAATTCCGTCCTGCCGACACCATTTTTGGATATAGGAGAAAAGCTCTCCACAGGGGGGGAACGAGGCCTACTCGGACTCGCTTTTCATCCCCGTTTTTCATCGAATGGACGATTGTTTGTCAATTATACTCGAGCGGAGGATCGGGCGACGGTGATTGCGGAATTTCACGTATCCTCGAACCCCAATCACGCGGAGCCGAAAGAATCAGTCCTCTTCGTCATTCCGCAGCCCTACGGAAATCATAATGGTGGAATGATCGCATTTGGTCCAGATCACTATCTGTATATCGGCATGGGTGATGGTGGGTCAGGAGGCGATCCGAAGAATTACGCGCAGAATCGAAATGAGCTCCTGGGGAAATTTCTTCGAATTGATGTGGATCAGCCTCCCCCCTATGGCATTCCCCCGGACAACCCCTTCGTCGCCTCACCAGGCCGACCGGAAATTTTTGCGTGGGGCTTACGCAATCCCTGGCGTTTTTCGTTTGATCGAGAGACCGGCGACCTCTGGGCTGGCGACGTTGGCCAAAACGAATGGGAAGAAATCGATGTGATTCAGAAGGGAAAAAATTACGGATGGCGCCTTTTAGAAGGCACCCATTGTTTCAATCCGGAAACCCACTGCCGCATAGATCAGGCTATCGTTGACCCGGTGACCGAATATGCGCATTCATCCGGACGATGTTCGGTAACAGGTGGGTACGTGTATCGCGGCCAGACCCTGCCCGATCTAGTAGGCACCTATATCTTCGGCGATTTTTGCTCGGGAGAAATCTGGGGATACCGGGAAGGCCACACACGCCTCCTGCTGACAACCGACCTGCAGATTTCTTCGTTTGGAGAGGATCGTGAGGGAGAGCTGTATGTGCTGGGGTACGGAGGGGAAGTCGTACGAATGGGACCGAACGCCGTTACGCCCCTACCGTGATCACTTGGCCTAGAACTTTTCGACTTTTCGGAACAACTCGATTTCGTCCAAGACTTTTCCGACGCCATAGACGACGGACGTCAGTGGATCTTCAACAGTAATAATCGGCAAATTGGTTTCTTCCTGAAACCGCGTGGCCAGGCCCGGCAATAACGACCCGCCGCCAGTAATAACGACACCCTTATCGATGATGTCCCCAGCCAATTCTGGTGGAGTATTTTCCAGTGCCGTGCGCAACGCATTGACGATCGCATGAATGGGATCTTCCAAGGCTTCTCGAATTTCAGAATCATTCACCACCACCGTTCGAGGAATCCCGGAAATCATATCTCGCCCTTTGACCATCATGGTTTTGGCCTGTTCTAACGGATAGGCCGATCCCACTTCAATTTTCACCCGTTCAGCCATGTGTTCACCAATCAGCAAATTATACCGGCGTTTAATATAACTCAGGATCGCATCGTCCATGGAATCGCCTGCCACCTTCACGGACTCACTGCACACAATGCCGCCGAGAGAGATGACGGCAATATCCGTCGTCCCACCGCCAATGTCGACGACCATATTTCCTGAAGGCTCGGTGATCGGCAATCCAGCGCCTATCGCTGCCGCCACGGGCTCTTCAATGAGATAGACTTCCCGAGCGCCAGCTTGGCTTGCAGATTCCCTCACCGCACGTTGTTCCACTTCGGTGATACGTGAGGGCACGCCAATAATACAGCGCGGACGCACAAACGCTCGGCGGTTATGGGATTTGGTAATGAAATATTCGAGCATCCGCTCGGTCATGGCAAAATCAGCGATCACCCCTTCTTTGATGGGACGAATCGCGACGATATTGCCGGGCGTCCGACCGACCATCCGTTTGGCTTCCACGCCGACGGCCAACACGGAATTGGTTTGCTTATCAATGGCTACCACCGATGGTTCACTCAAGGTAATACCCTTCCCTCGAACATATACCAACGTCGTGGCCGTACCTAAATCTATGGCGAGATCACTGGAAAACCACCCGAGAATATCACTTAACCCTGCCATGGAGCCCCCATATGGAAAGACTGTGAATCAGAAATTGCCGATTATAGACCCGTGCCTGACGCACTATCGACATATATCGGGAAACGAATTGCAAAAATAAAGGAATAAACGGGAAAAAATTCGTGAACCGTGTTTAATTGAGCAGCCATAGGCTCATCCATGAATCCACGCTCTCAAGGAGACCCTTAATCTTGGGGATGCCGCCCATCCCAAGCGACAGCTCAAGGATCGTCCAAAGGTGGGGAAAACACAACACAGACGGCCCCTTCATAGGCCGGGCACAGGCTAGGCGATCACTGTGTCTATGTCAAGAGTGAAAGGGGAAAAGCTGTACGGATCATGGAAGGACAATTTGTCGTACCCCTAATCCTTTTCTCCGTCGTAAAGAATCTTCCTTGTTCAACCCTTGCTCTCAAGAAGCTGTATGGTATAAGTAGGGAGACGCTTTCATGTATGATTTCTTCCTGGCCTTTTCCTCCTTGACGTAAGAGTACCAGCTGTCGTGTCCAAAAAAGTTCTGCTGATTGTCATCATCCTTGGGCTCATCGCAACGTACCTTGGCCTCGTAGGAAATACACGTTGGGGGGACTCCACCCCGCCTGACATTTCCCTTCAACAGCCTTTTGACTCGGTCGGACCGACGACTCCCCTCGTCATCCGCATCCAAGATACGGAAACCGGCCTTCGAGATATCTCTATTCGAATTATCCACAACTTGGAAACCTTCGTCCTTGCGGATCAGACCTTTCCTTCCGCCGGAGGGCTGTCCGTCGCAGGCGGCCAGGAACACGAGTTTACGTTTGAAAGTATTCCCTATACCGATTCGGATCTCCCGCGACGAAAAGGGCAAGCGCAATTAATCGTCACGGCTCGTGATTATTCCTGGCGCAATCTGTTTGAAGGCAATGGGGAACGTCTTGAGCACACCTTTACCCCGCAATTTACTCCGCCTCGATTGGAACTGCTTTCCCCACCGGCAACCATAGTGCAGGGTGGTTCAGGAGTGGTGCGGTACCGGGTCGTCCCAGAAGTCGCCCATCACGGTGTGAAAATCGGGAATGCCTTTTTCCCAGGCTACCCGGCTCCCGATAACGCCGGCATGTTTGCCTTGGTGGCTTTCCCCTATAATGCCCAGCCCAATACCCCCATCCAGCTCGTCGCTGACGATGGCTTTGGGAACAACGCCCTGTTGGACGTAGATTTTCACATCAAACCCCAATTCTGGCGAACACGCCCTATCAATATTTCAGACAAGTTTATCCAAAAAACGGTTCCTTCCATTCTGGCCCAAACACCGGAACTGACGAGCAAGGGCGATCTGCTTCAAGATTTCCTCCAAGTCAACAGCACCTTGCGCATCATGAACAATCAAACGATTACCAACCTCACCAAACAATCCCGGAAGGAATTGCTTTGGAAAGGGGCCTTTCGGCAACTCTCCGGCTCCCAGGTTCAGGCCTCGTTCGCTGATCACCGCGAATATATGTATAACGGAAAAGTGGTAGATACCCAGGACCATTTAGGCTTTGATCTCGCCGTCACCAAACATTATCCCGTTGAAGCCGCCAATCATGGCATCGTGCTCTTTGCCGGCTACCTGGGAATTTATGGGAATACGGTCATTCTGGATCATGGCTACGGGCTCCTGTCCCTGTATGCACACATGTCTTCTCTTGCCGTGAAGGTTGGGGAGTCGGTGACGATGGGGCAACCCTTGGGCAAGTCAGGCACAACGGGACTCGCAGGCGGGGACCACTTACACTTCAGCCTCATCTTGCATGGCGAACAGGTCAACCCGACCGAATGGTGGGACCCCTTTTGGGTCAAGACACGGATCAAAGATAAACTCGGCCTGCCTTCACTCACTAAAGCCTCCGAAGTCGAGGCTGAACCCGTACCACCCTCAACAGAACATGGCCCTGAACCACCACCTGTCCCGTAATCTTGAAAGACGTGAGAAGTGAGAGGTTAGAAGTCATACACAAAGCGAAACTAATGCGCTCCTCCCCAAACATCACTTGGGGCTTTCACCCGTTTCCAAATACGTTAAAGACTCCTCTATATGGCTAAACGCCCCAAAACGCCCGCTTCAGCATCCAGTGAATCACCCACCACGGTCATTCCTGTTCCTTTAGATGACACCACACGACAACGCTATTTGAACTACGCGTTGTCGGTGATTACGTCTCGCGCCCTTCCCGACATTCGCGACGGCTTAAAACCGGTGCAGAGGCGGATTTTGTTTTCGATGTTTCACAATCACCGACTCACCCCAGATCGCCCACCCATCAAAAGTGCCAAGGTCGTGGGATCGGTCATCGGTGAATGGCATCCGCATGGAGACGTGGCTGTCTACGATGCGATGGCGCGTATGGCCCAACCGTGGTCGCTCCGAGCCACCTTAGTCGATGGCCATGGAAATTTCGGGAGTCAAGACGGAGACCGGCCCGCCGCTTACCGGTATACCGAAGCCCGGTTAACCCCTCTAGCGCTGGAACTGCTCAACGAACTCAATAAAAACACGGTCGATTTTCAACCCAACTACGACGGCAAAGCGGAAGAACCCTTGGTCCTTCCCGCACGATATCCCAATCTCCTGGTGAACGGCGCGACCGGCATTGCCGTGGGCATGGCGACCAATATGCCTCCGCATAATCTGGGCGAAGTCATTGACGCAGCCATTGCGCTCATTGCCAATCGAGACGCCTCGATTGCTGACCTCATGAAATCGCTCAAGGGCCCTGATTTTCCAACGGGAGGCGAAATTCTCAATAGCCGGAATGAAATTCGAGCCATCTATGAAACCGGACAGGGATCGATCCGATTACGAGGGGAATACACTGTCAATACCGACGCACAGGGTAAATCGGACATTCTGATCACCTCCATTCCTTTCGCCGTGGATAAAGCCACCATTGTGGAACGGATTGGGGAGCTCATCCTCACCAAGAAAATTCCCCAATTAGTCGATGTGCGGGATGAATCCACCACGGACGTGCGGATTGCCTTGGAATGCCAAAAAGAGGCGGATCCCCATTTGGCCATGGCGTATCTCTTCAAACACACACCACTGCAAAATAATTTTTCCGTCAACATGACCTGTCTGATCCCGGTGCCAGGCTCTTCCGTCTCGCGTCCCGATTGTCTCAATCTCAAGCAGATGTTGGAGCAGTTTATCGACTTCCGTTTTGCCACGGTCACCCGTCGATTCACCTACGATCTCCAGGTGCTCGAAAAGCGTATTCATATACTGAACGGGTTCAAGAAGATTTTTGATGCGCTTGATCAGGTCTTACGCATCATCCGCGCCAGTGACGGCAAAGCCGATTCGGCGGCCAAGCTCCAACGGCAATTTGATTTGGACGCACTTCAAACGGAGGCCATCCTCGAAACACCCATTTACAAATTATCCCGCCCGGAAATTCAAAAAATGCTCGATGAGCTCCGGGACAAACTGCGTCAAGCGAAAGATCTCAATACCCTCCTGGCTTCCAAGAAGAAACTATGGGACGTCGTCAAGCAGGAACTCGAAGAAGTGGCGAAAACCTTCGGCGACAAACGTCGAACCAAAATCGGCCGCAAACAAACCGAGGAAGTTGAATTTGATCCCGATGCCTTCCGTGTCAAAGAAGATGCAGTCATCACCATCTCGACCGACGGCTGGATTCGACGCGTGGGAATCATCAAAGACCTCTCCAAAGCCCGCGTGCGAGAAGGCGATCGCGTGATGGCCATTCTTGGAGGAAGCACGCTCGAACCCATCGTCTTCTTTTCCAATTACGGCAGCGCCTATACCATACGAATCGGCGATATTCCTCCTGCCCGGAGCGGATATGGCGATCCCGTGCAAAAGCTCTTTAAATTTAAAGATGGCGAACGCATCATTGGCGGATGGAGTTTTGATCCCCGCATGCGGTTTGGTGCCAGTCAATCGGATGCATCATCTTCAAATGGAGACCAGCTTGCGCTCTTCAACAAAAAGGGCAAACCCCAGACACCCGCATCTCTGGAGGCACTCGCCGTCACGACCAGTGGGATGGGGCTTCGCTTTGATCTGAGTGCCGTTCAAGAACCGTCGACACGACTGGGTCGAAAATTCTGCAAACTGAAAGAGGGAGAAGAAGTCCTGGGCCTGGAGATTATCACCGGCCCACTCAAACAGACGGTGGTCGCGGTCGCCTCAGCCAAAGGACGTGCGCTGTTGTGTAAAGCCGAAGAAGTCGCCCAATTAGCTGGCCCTGGACGTGGCGTGATTGTCATGAAACTTGAGCCCAAAGATACGATCGTCGGGTATACACTCTTATTCAGCAAAAATGATCAATTAGTGTTGGTGAAGGACGGGGGAAGCACACTTCCGGTCTCACTCCGTAAATACCAAGTTGTGGGGCGAGGAGGAAAAGGCCACGCACTCGTCAAGCGTGGACGCCTCACAGGCATGGAAGTCGCCGAACTCACCATCCCAATCTTTCAAACGGAATGATCATCGCAAGAAAGTCATTATGAAAAATTCGCATACAGATTCATCCGCTTCCTACTCCTTAGAGTTACAAGAAGCTGGTCGAATATTTTTCAAATATGGCGCCTCATCTCCAACAATGAAATCAGTTGTAGGGGCAGTTGGAAATGTTCAAAAAAGTCCGTCCAGCAAGGCCGCAGCCTTTTCGACGCGCGGAGCGTACTCTCAGTACGTGAGCACGGCAAAAAGGCGAGAACGCCGCTGGCGGCTTTTTTCAACATTTACAGAAGGATTACGGAATGGCTAAATCATACGGTGCTAGCGACATTGTGGTCTTGGAAGGCATTGAGCCCGTGCGCCGCCGACCCGCCATGTATATCGGAGGCACGGATAAAACAGGCCTCCATCATCTCGTCTGGGAAATTCTCGACAATGCCATTGATGAAGCCATGAATGGCTATGCTTCTCAAATTATTGTGGAATTGGATAAATCACGCGAAGGCCTTCGCGTGACGGATAATGGCCGAGGCATTCCCGTGGATAAGCATCCCACACACAAGAAATCAGCATTAGAAATAATTATGACCACGTTGCATGCCGGGGGAAAATTTGAAACCGGGAGTTACATCCACTCCGGGGGTCTGCATGGCGTGGGAGCCTCAGTCGTGAATGCCCTCTCTCGGCACCTCGAGGTGCAGGTCAAACGAGAGGGGAAGGAATGGGAACAGACCTATCAGGCCGGAATCCCCCAAGGCCCGGTGAAAGCCAAGGGCTCCGCCAAAGGCACCGGAACGTCGGTGTACTTTCGTCCGGATCCTAAAATTTTTGGAAAAACCATTCAGTTCGACCCAGACTTACTACAAGAGAGTTTGGACGCCAAAGCCTATCTGCATAAAGGCCTGAAGCTCACGTTCAAAGATGGAACGACGGGTAAGACGCATCAATTTCATCATGAACAGGGCATTCAGGAGTATTTACAAAAATTGGTGGGAGACCGTGGGAAAAAGCCCACCATTGATTTCGTATTTTACCTGGATCGTCAACTGCCTAAGGACTCGTCGGGCGGCAACGGCGGCACACAGAATCTAGGGCTGGAAGTCGCCCTCCAATGGACCGATGAACCCGCTGAATTTATGAAAAGTTACGTCAACGGCGTCTCCACCCCCAATGGCGGCACACATGAAATGGGATTACGTGGCGGCCTCGTCAAAGCCGTGCGCAATTACATTGAAACCCATAACCTGACACCCAAAGGACTATCACTCCAAGCTGAAGATATTCGAGAAGGCATGGCCGCCGTCCTCAGTGTGCTCGTCCTCCACCCTCAATTCCAAGGACAAACCAAAGAACGCTTAAATAACCCAGAAGTCCAAGCCCAGGTCGACACCATCATACGGCCAGCTCTGGAAAACTACCTCAATGAGAATAAAACCATCGCGGAAACGCTGGTAGGACGGATGGTCTTAGCCGCACGTGCGCGAGAGGCATCGCGAGAAGCTTCGAAAGCCGTCATGCGCAAATCGGCGGTCAGTCATCGCCTGAATCTTCCAGGCAAACTCGCCGATTGCCAAAGCACCGACCCTTCCATCAGTGAGCTCTTTGTCGTCGAGGGAGACTCCGCCGGCGGAACAGCCAAGCAAGGGCGAGATCTCAAAACCCAGGCCATCTTGCCGATCCGAGGTAAAGTGCTGAACACAGAAGAATTAACACTCGGCCGGGTGGTCGAGAACAACGAATTGGCTGATTTAATCAAAGTGCTTGGCTGTGGCATCGGAAAAGATTTCGAAATCAAAAAACTTCGGTATCATAAAATCATTTTGTTGATGGATGCCGATATTGATGGCTATCACATCAGCACGTTGCTGTTGACCTTTTTCTTTCGCCACATGCCGGAACTCATTCGACAAGGCCATGTCTACATTGCCCAACCACCGCTGTATCGCATTGAAATAGGTAAAGAGATTCAGTGGGCCGGCACCGATGAAGAAAAAGACCGCATCATCTCTGCAGCCCGCGCCAACGCCAAGCCCATCATCAGCCGCTTTAAAGGGCTCGGAGAAATGTTCCCACAACAACTCAAAGAGACCACGCTCAGCCGCGCCACTCGACGCCTCCTCAAAGTCGAACTCCTCGACGAACTCAACACCGACCGCACCTTCCATGATTTGATGGGCAAACGCACTGAAGCCCGCTATGAATTTCTCATGGCCAACGCCGGATCTGTGGAGAATTTGGATGTCTGAACGGGTAAGCCAAGTTCTATTCACCTTCCACGAACTTCTCGTTTGATCTCGACATTCGTAACGTCCCTCACAAGCGTCATTCTCCAGAACTCCATGTACCTTTATTCAGGGGTTCGGTAAAAGGGATTGGATATGATGATGCGTAGTTTCTATGGCCATAAAACGGAAAACAAAAGGAGTGAGCCATGAAGCCCAGTCCCCAGAAAATAATAGAAGAAGCGATGAAGCTAGAACCCACAACTCGGGCTTTTGTCGCGGAATCCCTCTTGGAAAGTCTAGATTTTGAGGAAGATTTTTCCCTGTCAGAAGAATGGACGCAGGAGATTCGCCGACGATGCGAAGAAATTGACAGTGGGGAAACCATATTAGTCGATGGTGAGACCGTACTCTCCAATCTCCACAAAAAATACCCTTCATGATACTCCGATGGCAGACGGAAGCTGTCAATGAAGTCGAAGCCGCTGCCTCTTTTTATCAAGATAAACAACCAGGGCTTGAGCAACGGTTCTTAGAAGTTCTGGAAGACGCTCTTCGGCGAATCCAACGGCGCCCCCATACTGTATCAAAAAATCGAGGGAGAAATTTGTAAATGTAAGCTTCCTCGATTTCCTTATGGAATCATTTTTCGAATGAAACCAGAATACATGGAAATTATAGCCGTCATACATTTACGACGTCGGCCTGGATATTGGAAAACACAAGTACGATAAATTAATGTCATGAGCGAAACTTCTGACGCACTAGCAGCCGCTATAGAAACGATGACGACTAAACAGCCTACCAGGAACCACGTCTTGTCCGTCGAACCTCAAAAATCAAAACCAGAAAATTAAATACCAAGAAAGGGTGAGAAGGGAGATGCGCAATGCGGCAATGTAAGACCCGACCCTAGGCC
>Ga0224496_10001352_pt1 | contig 15399 bp, 14 predicted proteins | sample SF_Jul11_sed_USG_2_FD_168127 | JGI IMG/M metagenome (GOLD analysis project Ga0224496, IMG submission 168127) | Sediment microbial communities from San Francisco Bay, California, United States - SF_Jul11_sed_USGS_8_1 | ecosystem: Environmental > Aquatic > Marine > Sediment | place: USA...
GCGGTACCGCTGTCGGTACGGGTATTAATGCCGATGCCAGTTTTGGTAAACGGGTGGCGGTATGTCTGGCACATAAAACCGGCGAGTCCTTTTCATCCAACCCCAACAAATTTGAAGGCCTGAGTTCACAGGATGCCGCAGTCGAGCTCAGTGGCCAGTTGAAGACCGTCGCGGTGAGCCTCACCAAAATTGCCAATGATCTACGCTGGATGAACAGTGGGCCACTGGCCGGGATTGGCGAGATTGCCCTGCCGGCACTGCAGCCGGGTAGCAGTATTATGCCGGGCAAGGTGAACCCGGTGATCCCGGAATCCATGGCGATGATCTGTGCCCAGGTGATTGGCAATGATGCCACCATTACCCTCGGTGGCCAGTCGGGTAACTTCCAGCTCAATGTGATGCTGCCGGTGGTCGCCTATAACCTGTTGCAGAGTATTGAGATACTGGCCAATGGCAGTCGTATGCTGGCGGATAAGGCCATTGCCGGATTTAGCGTGAATGAAGACAACATCAACCGCGCACTGGGGCGTAACCCGATCCTGGTGACGGCACTGAACCCGGTAATTGGTTATGAACTGGGTGCAAAAATTGCCAAGGCGGCCTATGCCGATGGCCGTGCAGTGATCGATGTGGCCGAAGAAATGACCGACCTGTCGCGCCAGGAACTGGAACGCTTACTCGCACCCTATGACCTGACCCTGGGTGGTATCCATAGCTAAACGATATGATTAAAAATGTATTATCGGTGATTGGCGCCGCTTGCCTGGTGCTTATGTTTGTACTGGCGCTGCGATTGTATCCCCTGGTACAAACAGTAAACCAGTTTGATCTGCAGGCGGCTGATCTCTACACGCAAATGTTTCAGCGTGTGCTGGCATCCCAATCGGGTATCGAGTCGATTTTGATCAAGCAGCCAGTAAAGCCGGGACTGACTGCAGCCGAAGTGGATGACTACATTCAACTGATTGCCAGTGAGCTCAATATTAAAATGGTGGGTGAGCTTTATATACACCGCGAAGTGGAAGTGATCTCTGGCTCACCCTTCCGCTATGCCAAGGTTTATTTATTGTGTAATGCATTAACGGCTGCAAGCATGCTGAATTATAATGATTCTTTTGCCAGTTATCTGCCCTGTCGTATTACCCTGCTGGAGGATAAAAGCGGACAGCTCTGGTTATATACACTCGATATGAATTTCCTTATCTACGGTGGAAAACCCCTGCCACCTGCCTTGCGTGATGAAATTATCAAGGTGAGAGACCGTATCCTTGAAATAATGCATAGAGCCTCAGCAGGTGATTTTTAGTGGAACAGGTGCTATCGAAAATATCCTTATTAAATGAAATTGGTATAGCGCTATCATCGGAAAAAAATAACCAGCGTGTACTGGAGTTGATACTCAATGGTGCAAAACAGCTCACCAATGCCGATGGTGGTTCGCTGTATTCGCTGAATGATAATAACGAACTGGTATTTGAAATAGTATCTACCGATTCATTAGGCCTTGTTATGGGTGGCACCAGTGGCCATGACATTCGTTTTCCGCCCTTGCCCCTGTATGTCGATGGTCATAAAAATGTATCCATGGTCGTTACTTCTGCAGTCCTTGAAGACAAGACAATTAATATTCCAGATGCCTACCATGCCGAAGGTTATGATTTTTCAGGTACGCGGAAATTTGATACACAAACAGGTTACAGGACCCGTTCATTGTTAACCATCCCCATGAAAAATCACCTGGGTGAAATCATCGGGGTACTGCAGTTAATTAATGCGCTTAGTAAAGAGACCGGTGACGTTCAGCTATTTACCGAGCAGGACCAGAAACTCACTGAATCACTCGCCTCGCAGGCGGCCGTTGCCCTGACCAATAAACGGCTGATCGATGCACAGAAGGCGCTGTTCGAATCTTTTATAAAACTTATCGCAACAGCCGTCGATGAAAAATCACCTTATACGGGAGGGCATTGTAAACGCTTACCCGAACTGACCATGATGATTGCCGAGGCCTGCCATGCAGTAGATAAAGGCCCGTTAAAAGATTTTTCTATGGTCGAGAGTGATCGTTATGAATTGATGATTGCAGGCTGGCTGCATGACTGTGGCAAGGTAACCACACCAGAATATGTGATTGATAAGTCGACCAAACTCGAAACCATTTATGATCGAATCGAGACAGTTAATACACGTTTTGAAGTTTTAAAGCGTGATGCAAAAATAGAATTGCTTGAAAGACAATTAAAGGCAAGTGGTGTAGCTGTAACCAGGGATGATGATCCCGAGTATACGGCCAGGATAAACCAGCTGGATGATGACAGGGATTTTATTAATTTTTCCAATGTGGGTGGCGAGTCCATGTCGGAACAGGATCAGCTCCGTGTCAGGCAAATAGCGGACCATCGCTGGTATGACCACGAGGGCATTTATGCGCGTTTGTTATCTGAGGATGAAATACAGAATATTACTATTGAAAAAGGCACGCTGACACATGAAGAGCGGCAGATTATTAATAACCATATTGCGGTTACAATAAAAATGCTGAATGAATTGCCTTTCCCCCAGCACCTGAAAAATGTACCTGAATATGCAGGTGGTCACCATGAACGCATGGATGGTACAGGTTACCCGCTGGGTTTGATCCGGGAACAAATGTCATGGCCCGCACGTATGATGGGTATAGCTGATATTTTTGAAGCCCTGACGGCAAGGGACCGGCCCTACAAAGAAGGTAAGAAGTTAAGTGAGTGCCTGCAGATACTGGGCAATATGAAACTCGATCAGCATATTGACCCGGATATTTTTGATGTGTTTGTTCGCGAGAAAGTCTATTTGAAATATGCAGAAGAATTCCTGCCGCCGGAACAGATCGACGAGGTGGATCATGCAGCTATTCCGGGGTTTAATAATGAAAAGCATTAGTCCGCCAATAAAAAATAAAATCGTGTACTGTTCGCCACAGGCACAGGCGTACAAATTCAATATTAGCGTGTACTTGCGTTCATTTGCGGATAGTTTTTTTAATGGTTAACTCAGGCGGCCGAGCTACCGGCGCGTGCCTCGATTGGCACTGCACCGACGCCACCGGTGAGTACATAGGTAGTAAAACCACGTTCATTTAGCAGGAAGGCGGCGGCAGAGCTGCGGCGGCCCGTGTCGCAATAGGTGATATAGGCCTTACGGCTATCCAGGTTGTCACTCTTCATTCGCAGGAAAATCAGTGGGACGTGCTCACTGCAATCAATGGCATCGGCGAGGTGTTCTGCGGGCAGGCGGACATCTAGCCAGATGGCGCCATCGTTGACCAGTTCCTGTGCCTGGGTATAGTCGACCCAGTTGAGCATGGGTTCATTGAGCAGTTCAAGAAAATCGGTTTTGGAGAGCCGGCTCAACATGCCTGAGGTGAGCATGGTGACAGAGGCGTTACGTTTGCTCTCCGAAATCAGTGCCTCTTCACCAAAGGTATCGCCGTCTTTCAGCTCGGCCAGTTTAATGCCCTTGGGCTGGGCCGGCATAGTGCGGGTGACCAGGCAGCGGCCTTTTTTGATGATATAAAAATAATCACCGTCCTCACCCTGATTAATAATCTTGTCCCCGGCCCTGACGGGTACGGATTCCATACGCATGAAAATGGCCTGGATATTGGCCGGTGGAATACGGTGGAAGGCCTCGGTCTGCAGGATACGGTTCATCCAGTCATCTTCACCGCTGCCGGTGTTGATACCCAGTTCGGTGACCTGGTAGCTGCCGGTCTGGTCCCAGGTCAGCATGACATCAATCAGGTTGCCGTCGATCCTGAAAACGACACAGTCTGTTTTGGCTTTGGCGGTAACGGTGCGGGGTAGCACGTGTGCAATGGCATTAAAACTATCGGGGCTGCCGGCAATCAGGGTTTTCAGTACACCGGCATCGCCAATCAGTTCGATATCACCCTCGAACAGGAAACACTGTTTATTATCCCTGTCGCCTTTCTTGAAGAGTATGTGGCCCGCAGGAATCTGTTCAAGTTTTACCTGTTTGAGAATATCCTGAAGATTATCCGAATTTAATGCATTCAGTGGTTGGTAGCGCGCCAGGGTGGCAATATCAACGTGTCTGCTCATCGATGGACCTTGTTACGGGATAGACTAAAAATAGCTTCTTATATTTAACATTTTAGCCTAAATTTGCCGATTTAGCCTTCTCCCGTTTGTTTGGTTATATCAATATAAAGCTTCAGTTTCTGGCCCGGTTGCAGGTACTTGCCCTTGATTACGTTCCAGCGCTGTAAATCGCTAATCGCCACCTTGAAGCGGCTCGCAATGCGTGCCAGCGAGTCACCATTTCTCACCCGGTAAGAGATGGTGCGTATGGTATCACCGACAACACTGGCAACATTGCGTGTCGCCGGTGATGCTGGCTTGCGGGTCCACATTACCAGTTTCTGACCAGCCTTGAGTGTGTCGCGTATGGCCATGCCATTCCAGCGTGCCAGGCTCTTGGCCTTGACCTTGTATTTACGGGAGATGTCCCAGAAGGTGTCACCCTGCTGCACGATATGTACAACTTTGGTGCCGGTGCGGCGAATCGACTGCAGCGTCTTTTTACGCTGGTAGGCCGTCAGGTTGTAATCGGATAGTTTGCGGCTGGCAACGGGGATGACCAGGTGTTTGCCCGCACGTATGCTGTTGCCACGTAAGTTATTCAGACGCTTTAGATTGGTCACAGAAACCGCGTAGCGGTCGGCAATATGGCTCAGGGTTTCGCCGTTTTTGATCTTGTGGCGCTTCCATTTGATGCGCTCTGATTCGGGTAGCTGGGCAAGGTTCTCCTTGAATTCTTCTACCTGGTCCACCGGCAGGAGTAACTTGTGTGGGCCGTAGGGGTCCGTCGCCCAGCGATTATAGCCAGGGTTGAGATGATACAGGGTTTCAAGGTCGATACCTGCCAGCTCAGCGGCCATCGCCAGGTCAATCTGTGAGCCGGTGTCGACCTGTTCAAAATAGGGGATATCCTCAATGCATTGCAGGGAAATATCATATTCTTCCGGTGTTTCAACCAGTCGCTTCAGGGCCAGTAGTTTGGGGACATAGGCCTGGGTTTCCTTGGGCAGTTTGAGGTGCCAGAAATCGATGGGGCGATTGCGTTTTTTGTTTTTCGCAATGGCGCGGCGTACCGTTCCCGAGCCCGAGTTATAGGCGGCCAGGGCATGTAACCAGTCACCCTTAAATTCCTTGTTCAGCTGTTGCAGGTATTTCAGTGCTGCGTGAGTCGAGGCATAAATATCACGGCGACCGTCATACCACCAGTTCTGCTTGAGACCATAGATCTTGCCGGTGGAGGGTATAAACTGCCATATACCGGCGGCACGACCGTGAGAATAGGCAAAGGGCTGAAAGGCGCTTTCAACGATCGGTAGTAGCGCCAGTTCAGTGGGTATGCCACGGGCCTCTGCTTCATTCAGGATAAAATGTAAAAAGGGCTCGGCGCGTTCGGTGACGCGTTGCAGGTAGCTCTCGTGCTCACTGAACCATTTCAGCTCTGCCAGCAGGCGGGGGTGATCAACATCATCGATCAACTGGAAGCCATCACGGACGCGATCCCAGATATTGTCCCTCGGCTCTAAATAATCATCGTGGCTAATCGCAAATATATCGACGGGCTGTTCAATTGCGCTGGTTGCCTCGGTGTCCTGATCAGCCAGCTGGATTTCATTTATATTGATTTGATCGCTATCTTCAGTGCCTGTGGTCTGTAGCTGGGCACAACCGGTGGCCGTTAAGAGATAAAAAATACCTGCCAGTGGTAGCGTAAAATAAGGTTTGTGTCGGCTTAAATTTATTGAATTCAATGGCTTAGCAACTTTTATTTAGATTTATTCTTACTAGAGTGTACAATCTTACTGAGTTTAATGCATTTGTCGGGCATCTGCCGGATAAATTACCATACAATCCCTATTTTTTTGAACTGATGAGCCTTTATGCCTGAGCAATCTCAAACTGTAACTTTATATACCGATGGTGCCTGTCGAGGCAATCCCGGGCCAGGAGGCTGGGGCGTGCTGATGAAATATAAGGGTCATGAAAAGGAACTGTATGGCGGTGAGGCTGAGACCACCAATAATCGTATGGAGCTAATGGCCGCCATCCAGGGTCTCGAATCCCTTAGCCGTGAATGCCAGGTCGACTTATACACGGATTCAAAATACGTTATGCAGGGCATTACCGAGTGGATTGATAACTGGAAGAAAAAAGGCTGGAAGACCGCCGCCAGGAAGCCGGTAAAGAATGTCGACCTCTGGCAGCGGCTGGATTTGGCCAGGAACCGTCATCAGGTCACCTGGCACTGGGTCAGGGGGCATTCGGGGCACGATGGTAATGAACGGGCCGATGAGCTGGCGAACCGCGGCGTGGATGCGTTGTGAAAATTGTTAGTCGTTAGTCAGAAGTCAGAAGTCAGAATTTGTGAGTCTTTGGTTGTAAAATTATTGCCTGATCAGTAGACTCAAATTCAGGTTTTTATAGATTCCTGCTTTCGCAGGAATGACATAGATAAAGAGTTAGCATGCGCCAGATTGTTCTTGATACAGAAACCACCGGCCTGGAGACCTCCCAGGGACATCGTATCATCGAAATTGGTTGTGTCGAAATCATTAATCGACGCCTGACTGAAAATACCTATCACCAGTACATCCAGCCTGATCGTGATATTGATGAAGGGGCCTACGAGGTCCACGGTATCAGTACTGAGTTCCTTGCCGATAAGCCTCGTTTTAAGGACATAGTCGAGGACTTCATGGCCTTTATCAATGGCGCGGAGCTGGTCATTCACAATGCCCCCTTCGATGTCGGCTTCATCAACCACGAGCTGGCCATGCTGGACCCGATCTGGGGTGCCGCCAGTGACCATTGCCAGATTACCGATACACTGGTAATGGCACGGCAGAAACACCCGGGCCAGAAGAATAACCTGGATGCCCTGTGTAAGCGTTATGACGTCAATAATGCACGGCGTGAATTACACGGCGCTTTGCTCGATGCCGAGTTATTAGCCGAAGTTTATCTGCGTATGACCGGCGGCCAGGAGGCACTGGCACTGGGTGGTGCCGATGCCAGTGGCAATACCCAGACGGTAAGCCCGATTCGTCGTCTTGATGCCAATCGTCCGGCGCTCAATATTATTCGCGCCAGTGTTGATGAGCTGGCGGCACATGAAGAAAGTTTAAAGCGACTGGGTGATGGCTGTATCTGGACAGGTGAGTAATACAGGAGTGGTAATTTTATGGATTTAAAAACAAAAGAAAACGCAAATTAAAACTAATGGTTTTATTGATCGACTGAATGAAGTCGAAGGATGACAGGTACGCATAAGTATTAATCTAATATTTGCTTGTATTTGCGCTGTTTGCATTAATTTGCGTTTTCTTTTACACCAAGTAAACCTTCCACTTTAGGATGTCAGGTGAAGTTGCACGAAAAGTTTTTTGGCCGCCTTTAGCCAGTTCCATGTTATGAAAAGCCACTAGCCTAGTGGCTGTGTTTTAAAATGCGTTGCTTATCCCGGTTCCAGTCACGGTCCTTTTCATCGGCGCGTTTATCGTAGTCTTTCTTACCCTTGGCGAGGCCAATTTCCAGCTTGGCGCGACCCTTGCTCCAGTAAAGTGCTAGCGGCACGATGGTGTAGCCCTTACGCTCAACCGCACCGACCAGTTTGTCGATTTCGCGGCGATTGAGTAATAGCTTGCGGCTGCGCAGGGGTTCCGGGTGGATGTGGGTGGAGGCGGATAGCAGGGGGGTGATCTGGCCCGCTACCCACCAGATTTCACCGTTTTTTACCATCACGTAGGTGTCGGTGATCTGCACACGGCTTTCACGCAGGCTTTTCACTTCCCAGCCCTGTAACACGATGCCGGCTTCAAATTTGTCTTCAATGGCAAAGTCATGGCGTGCCTTTTTGTTCAGCGCGATGGTGCTGCTCGGTGCTTTTTTTGTTTTCTTCTGTTTTGCCATGAGAGTTTTTGCGGATATACCATGAGTTTAAAGATGCTGATTATACATCAGTCATGAGCCCTTAGTCGTTAGTCATGTATTTTGGTTTTTATGAAAGGTGAGTGCTTTTTCTATGACTTTGCACCTTTGCATTAGAATCTTTAAAGTGTTTAGCTTGAGTAATGCGGCTTTTTTGCCCAAAATGTAGCCCAAATAAAGACAAAGGGGAGCTCATGGCATCTGAACATCGTACATCTATCCATGGCCAGTGGTCCGGGCGAATGGCCTTTATCCTGGCAGCCACAGGTTCTGCTGTCGGCCTGGGTAATATCTGGAAATTCCCCTATATTACTGGTGAAAATGGTGGTGGTGCCTTTGTGCTGGTGTACCTGTTGTGTATCGCCGTGATTGGTGTACCGATCATGATGGCGGAGGTTATGCTGGGGCGTCGTGGCCGCCAGAGCCCCATCAATACCATGGCCAGCCTGGCGGCCGATGAGGGCCGTCCAGCGGCCTGGTCAGCGCTGGGCTGGATGGGTATGGTGGCGGGTTTCCTGATCCTGTCCTATTACAGCGTGATTGCCGGTTGGGCGCTGTCCTATGTCTTCCGTGCCGGCAGTGGTATGTTTGAAGGCGCAACCGCCGATGGGGTTAATAGTATTTTTACCAGCCTGGTCTCCGACCCGGAGCGCCTGCTGGCCTGGCATACCATTTTTATGGTGGCGACGATGATTGTGGTGGCCCGTGGGGTGCAAAATGGGCTGGAAAAAGCGGTACGCTTTTTGATGCCGATGCTGTTTTTTATTCTCGTGGTCCTGGTGTTATATGCCATGACCACCGGTTACTTCAGTGTTGGCCTAAATTTCCTGTTCTCCCCTGATTTTAGCAAGATCACCCAGGGGTCTGTCCTGGTTGCGATGGGGCATGCTTTCTTTACCATGAGCCTGGGTATGGGGGCCATTATGGTGTACGGTTCCTATCTACCCAAAGATACCTCGATAGCCAAAACTTCGATGATTATTGCCGGTGCCGACACACTGGTAGCCCTGATGGCAGGTATGGCGATATTCCCGATCGTATTTGCGAATGGCCTGGAGCCGGGAGCGGGTCCTGGTTTGATTTTCAAAACCCTGCCCATTGCCTTTGGCCAGATGGATGCGGGTATCTTGATCGGCACCCTGTTTTTTATCCTGCTGGTTTTTGCGGCCTGGACCTCTTCGATTTCACTGATTGAGCCGGTCGTTGCCTGGCTGGTAGAGAACCGTAGCATGAACAGGCTCTATGCCTCGGTGTGGGTGGGTATTGCCACCTGGCTGATGGGCATAGGTACGGTATTGTCATTTAATGTCTGGTCGGGCCATAAACTGTTTGGCATGACCTTCTTTGACTTACTGGATTATCTTACTGCGAATATTATGCTGCCACTGGGTGGCCTGTTGATCGCCGTCTTTGCCGGCTGGTTAATGCACGAAAATTCCAGCAAAGATGAGCTGCATACGACACCGCGCGGTTATAATCTCTGGCAGATGCTGGTGCGTGTTGTTGCCCCCGTTGCGGTGATGATCGTGTTCCTGAATGCCATAGGCGTATTTAAATAAGGTTGTTGTTGTGCCATTGATTTCACGAAATGCCCTGGTGCCTTACTCAGTTGAAGAAATGTATCAACTGGTCGAAGACATCGAGGCTTACCCCGAGTTTTTACCCTGGTGCCGAGCTACCGAGGTGTTATCCAAAACGGATGATGAAGTAAAGGCGAGTATCGACATTGCCAAGGGTGCGCTGAATAAATCATTCACCACCATTAATCGCATGCAGAAAAATAAAATGATTGAGATGCACCTGTTGCAGGGCCCCTTTAAACACCTGGAAGGATTCTGGCGCTTCGATGCCCTGAAAACCGAACAGGCGAGTAAGATTTCATTTGATCTGGATTTCGAATTTGAAAGCAAGATCATGGCCTTTGCTGCCGGTACCATCTTTAACCAGATTGCCAATTCCATGGTGGATGCATTTAGTAAACGAGCTATCGAGGTGTACGGTGAGCGAATCTGAAACTATTACGGTAGAAGTAGCCTATGCGACACCGGAGCGCCAGCTGATTTTGCAGCAGTCGGTCCCGGTGGGTATCACGGCAGAGCAGGCGATCCAGTCATCCGGCATACTCGAAGAGTTTCCCGAGATCGATCTGGCCAAAAGTAAAATGGGTATATTCGGTAAACTGAGCAAACCGGATACAGCGTTGATAGCCGGTGACCGGGTAGAAATTTATCGGCCACTGATTGCTGATCCGAAAGAAGTGCGGCGTAAGCGTGAGGCTGAGGGCAAGCGGATGAAAAAGGGCGGTGGTGATGCGGAGGTTGAGGCCCCTTAACTTTACTGTCTCCGCTATCTACAGTAGCAATAATCTCGGCTTTTGTTTGGCGGTCAGGCTTTTGTGGACGGCGGTACGGTGTAAAAGAAAACGCGAATACACGCAAATCAAGATAGATCATTCCATTGTCATCCTGAGCGAAGTCGAAGGATGACAAAAGTATATAAATACTCAATCAATATTCATTTTTATTTGCGATTTCTTTTGATTTTATAAATCATCCCACAATTACTCGTGGCTAGTTCCGCCCATTTATACAAATAGTCAAAAGACCTGACTTACTCAGCAGCATCCGTCTGTTCCAGCTTCACCTCATCCTGCTGCATTTCTGGTGCGTAACGGCTGTCATCAATGCGTATCAACGTGTCACCATCAAAAAACAGGCTAATATGCGATTGCTTCAGTGGTTCACGTCCCGGTTTCAGGTGGTAGATGTAGTCCCAGCGATTGGCGTGGAAGCTATCCTGTAACAGAGGGGTGCCGAGCACGAATTTCACCTGTTTGCGGGTCATACCCGGTTTGATTTTGGCCAGATCCTCGGGTTTTACCCGGTTGCCCTGTTGTATTTCAATTTTATGGGCCTCCGGCAGGATGCTGGTACAGGCGGATAGCGGGGAAATGGCGATCAGGCCAATAATAATGAGATTCTTTCGCATATGATAATGATACGTATCTGTAATTGCGTATAATAGGTGGCGGAATATTACCCTATCTGACATGCAAATACAGCAGGAGTTTAGTTTTGGAAAGTGCTGATTTGAAAAAGGCCGGCCTCAAGGTAACCTTGCCGAGGATGAAGATTCTCGGCCTGCTGGAGGCGGCAAAGCTGAGACACCAGAGCGCTGAAGATATCTACAAGGCGCTGCTCGATGCCGGTGAAGAGATTGGCCTGGCGACGGTGTATCGCGTGCTGACGCAGTTTGAAGCGGCAGGGCTGGTGAGCCGCCATCACTTTGAAGGCGGGCAGGCCGTATTTGAGTTGAACGAGGGTGAACATCATGATCATATGGTGTGTCTCAAATGTGGCAAGGTGGTGGAGTTTATGGATGACGTAATTGAAAACCGCCAGAAACAGATTGCAGCCAATAACGGGTTTACTATTACCGAACACAGCATGATTCTCTATGGCCATTGCAATACCCCCTCCTGCCGTGATGCCTGACAATGCCCCTGTTGCAGGCGAGTACAATTCTAGTGGATACTCTGATATCGCCTAACTGATCAATATCTATGGAAAAAACCAGACCACAAGCGAGCATGGCGCAGCGTTATTCGATGGATGAATACGTGCACAAGCTGACGGGAAAAGACCTTGCTGCCGATAGCGCGCTGATGCGTGCCTGTGAATATATCTGGGCGGTCCAGGATAAACCGACCACCATGCCCTGTAGCCTTGAGGTTGCACTGATACTGGCTGAACTGGGTGTCGATGAAACCACCTTGCTGGTCACGCTGTTAAGTGATGCGCGTCTAAATACTGAAGAGTTTATGCAGAAGATCGCCAGTGAGTTTGGTGATGACATCAGGAAGCTGGTGCAAAACCTGCGCTGGATACACGAATTTGAATTAAACACGGAACAGGCATCCGGCCCGGAACAGGCGGAGCGTCTACGGCGTATGTTGCTGGCGATGGTCGAGGATGTTCGTGTCGTACTCATTAAACTGGCCTACCGGGTACAGCGCCTGCGGATGCTGGCAACGGGTGATCCGGCCATGCGTGAGTGTGTGGCCCGCGAGACGCTGGAGGTGTTTACGCCGCTGGCCAACCGGCTCGGCATAGGCCAGCTTAAATGGGAGCTGGAGGACTTATCTTTCCGTTACCTGGAGCCGCTCACCTATCGACGTGTTGCCAAATTGCTGGAAGAACGACGTGAAGAGCGAGAGCAGTACATCAAGGATGCAGTGAATACCATCAGGCAGATGCTGGAGGATGTCGGTATCAAGGCCGAGGTCTATGGCCGCCCCAAGCATATCTATAGCATCTGGAAAAAAATGTCCGCCAAGCAGAAGGACTTTGACGAGCTGTTCGATGTCAGGGCGGTGCGTGTCACCGTCGAGACCGTGGCCGATTGCTATACGGCCCTGGGGCAGGTACATGGTCGGTGGCGCCATATTGCCAAAGAGTTTGATGATTACATTGCCAACCCGAAGGAAAATGGTTATCGCTCCCTGCATACCGCAGTTTTTGGGCCCGAGGGCAAGGCACTGGAAATACAGATCCGGACGCGCGAGATGCACGAGTTTGCAGAACATGGCGTGGCGGCCCACTGGCGTTACAAGGAAGGTTCAGAAAGTGATCGGCGCCTTGAAAAAGGTATTGAATCGTTACGCAAGCTGCTTGACCCCAATGAGACCCATGAAGAAGAGCTGGTCGATAGTTTTCATACCGCACTGTTCCCGGATCGTGTCTTTGTGCTCACGCCCAAGGGTGCGGTGATTGATTTACCCCAGGGCGCAACACCGCTTGATTTTGCCTATATTGTGCACACCGAGATAGGCCACAGGTGCCGTGGTGCCAAGGTCAACGGGCGTATCGTACCCCTGACCTATGAGCTGCAGAATGGCGAACGGGTTGATGTATTAACGACCAATAAGCCGCAACCCAGCCGTGACTGGATGAATTCTAATCTGGGTTATCTTAAAACCAGTCGCGCCAGGGCCAAGGTAAGAAGCTGGTTCAAGCACCAGGATTATGAGCAGAATGCACTGGATGGCCGTGTCGCATTTGATCGTGAAGTGAACCGTATTGGTTTGCACCATGTTGATGTTCAGCAATTAGCAAAACATTTTAAACAAAAATCGACGGAAGCTTTTTATGCGGCCATTGGCTGTGGTGATATCACTAATGGGCAGGTGGCCTCGGCATTACATGAACTGTTTATACCCCATGATGAAAAGCTGATACCACTCAAAGCCAGGCCCTCGGCACCGAAGAAAAAGCAGGCGGGTAATGATGAGGTCAGCGTCAGGGGAGTGGCCAATTTATTAACTTCGATTGCTAATTGCTGTAAGCCGGTACCCGGTGATGAGATTATCGGTTTTATTACGCGTGGCCAGGGGGTTAGTGTTCATCGTCAGGATTGTGCCAATATTATTAACCTGGATGCCGATAAACGCGGGCGCCTGATAGAAGCAGAATGGGGTGCCGGTATTGATAAAACCTACCCTGTATCGATCCATATCGAGGCCATAGACAGGCAGGGCCTGTTACGGGATGTGACCAAGGTGCTGGCGGATGGCAAGGTCGATGTGATTGGCGTGAATACCCTGTCGAATAAGAATGAACAGACGGCTGATATGACCATCACCGCAGAAATCAGTGACCTGCAACAGCTGGGTCGGGTGATGGATAAGATCGCCCAGTTACCGAATATTGTGAATGTGAGTCGAAGTAAGGTTTAAAATAAGTCGTTAGTCGTTAGTCGTTAGTCGTTAGTCGTTAGTCGTTAGTCGGAAGTCGGAAGTCGGAAGTCGGAAGTCGGAAGTCGGAAGTCGGAAGTCGGAAGTCGGAAGTGAATTTCTTAAAAGAAAACGCGAATAGACGCGAATAAACGCCAATATCTGGTTTGTGTGTTTATGGTGCATTATGCGAGAGCGCTTGTTTTTTATTCGCGCGCATTTGCGTTTATTTGCGTTTTTATTTTTTTAATGTTTAAAATTTAACCAATTTTTTTGTAGAGTTGTTGCTGGATATAGTCATCGAAAAGATCAACCGGCATGGGTTTACCGATAAGGTAACCCTGGGCTACATCACAACCGAGGGCGACCAGTTGTCTAAAGACCGCTTCGGTTTCTATACCCTCGGCCACCACGGTTAATCCCAGGTTATGTGCCAGGTCGATGGTGGAGCGGACAATGGCTTCGTCATCGGCATCACTGTTCATGTCCCTGACAAAAGACTGGTCGATCTTGAGTTCACTGACCGGTAGTTTCTTCAGGCGGCTAAGGGATGAATAGCCGGTACCAAAGTCATCAATAGACAAGCTTATACCCAGCTGTCGTATGCGCAGTAAAACATCAGATAGTCTATCGTATTCCGACAGGAATAAATTTTCGGTAATTTCAAACAGGATGTGGTTACCTATATCCGGGTCATTTATGTTGCCTTCCAGGTAGGTAATAAAGTCCGGGTTAACCAGGGTCTGTGTTGAAATATTGATCGCGATTTTAAGGTGAAAGCCCTTGCCGTGCCATAATGCAATTTGCGACTGTACGGTTTCAATTAGCCAGTAGGTGTATCGATCTATCATGCCGGCCTGTTCCAGGGCATGGATAAAGATATTGGGTGGGATCCTGCCCCTTTGTGGATTGCTCCAGCGCCCCAGTGCCTCGACCGAATCGACCTGCATGGTTTTCATATTCAGTTTTGGCTGGTAATGAACCTCGAACTGTTGCTCCTCCAGGGCCTTCCTCAGGTCGGCCGTCATGGTCAGCTGGCCCAGCGATGAGCGATCATCTGCCGGGTTATACAGGCTGATCCCACGCTTGTTTTCTTTGGCCATGTACATGGCCTGGTCCGCTCGCCCCAGCAGGGTGCCGATGTCTTCACCATGCTCAGGATAAAGGGTGGCGCCGATACTGGCACTGACTGCAATTTCTGTATGATCGATTTTGAAAGGGGCTTCCAGTAGTTGCAGCAGGTCATTGCCCCGTTGTAATGTTTGTTGCTGGTCGCAATCTGGCAGGATCAGTACGAATTCATCGCCACCCAGGCGTGCAATGGTCTCATTGGTATTGATCTGCTCAAGAAAACGCTGGGTGATCTTTTTCAGCAGGCTATCGCCCTTATCATGCCCCATCGTTTCATTGATCTCCTTGAAGTTATTCAGGTCAATGAGCAACAGGCCGATGCTTTTATTATGCCGTTCTGCGGCAGTAATGTGCTGGGACAGGCGATCACGGAATAAGGAACGATTGGGCAGGGAGGTCAGGTTGTCATAGAGCGACAGGTATTCCAGCTCGCGGCTGCTTTCGGTGAGTTGTTTGTTCAGGCGCTCGAGCTGGAACTGGTAGTCTTCGGTCACTTCCCTGGCCTTTTCGATTTTATCCACGGCCATGGCATTT
>Ga0224496_10001353_pt1 | contig 15391 bp, 17 predicted proteins | sample SF_Jul11_sed_USG_2_FD_168127 | JGI IMG/M metagenome (GOLD analysis project Ga0224496, IMG submission 168127) | Sediment microbial communities from San Francisco Bay, California, United States - SF_Jul11_sed_USGS_8_1 | ecosystem: Environmental > Aquatic > Marine > Sediment | place: USA...
TTATCTTTGATCCGGTGATGAGCGCAGGCGGTGGCTCGGCCCTGATGAAATCATCACTCACCGATGCCATCAAAACCCTGATCCTGCCCCTGTGCAAACTGGTGACACCCAATATCCCGGAAGCAAACCAGCTGGCGAGAGAAGCGGACACACTGGATGCCGCCGCTATAGAACTACTCGACATGGGTGCGGAATACGTCCTGCTCACAGGCAGCCACGACAGGACAGCGGATATTCACCACAAACTATTCGGCAACAACAGGCTGCTTAAAACTTTTAATTATCAACGACTCGAAGGCGAGTACCATGGTTCAGGCTGTACCCTCGCTGCCAGTATTGCCGCCCTTCTTGCCCAGGGTGAAGACATGACAAATGCTGTACATAGTGCACTGGATTACACCTATAAAACCCTGTTGAATGCCCAGAGACTGGGGATGGGACAGCTCATCCCTGATCGTTTTTTCTGGATTAAATAATGAAATCACTACGTGGCCTGTATGCCATTACCGATGCAACATTAATACCTGAACAATATTTCCCGGAGACCATTGAACTGGCACTTAAAGGTGGCGCAAACATTATCCAGTACCGGGATAAGAGCGAGGACCATAATAAACGCCTGAAACAGGCGAGTGAAATAAAAAGGCTCTGTGAAAAATATAAATCACTATTTATTATTAATGATGATCTTCAACTTGTGACTAAGGTAAACGCTGACGGTGTCCATATTGGCAGCCATGACACCACGCTGGCTGCTGCACGCGAGCAGTTAGGCAGGGACAAAATTATCGGTGTCTCTTGCTACAATGATTTTCAGCTGGCACTCGATGCACAGGCAAACGGGGCTGACTATATTGCATTTGGCAGTTTTTTTTCATCAACTATAAAACCTGATGCCCAACCTGCCAAACTGGATTTACTACACAGGGCGAAACTTGAAATCACATTACCCGTATGTGCGATTGGCGGCATTACGCGAAATAACGCAGACAGCTTAATACAATCAGGCGCCGACATGCTGGCGGTTATTAGCGACATATTTAATAACCCACGGGTAGAACAGGCCGCACAGGAATTTGCCTCTCTATTTGAGCAGCGTCAGGACTGATCTAGACGCCGATGACTCGTGGTCACCGGCCTTTGTCTGGAACAGCGATAACCTGACTCACTTTAGGTAATCAGCCGATAGTCACACATACCCGTTTGAAGGATAGCCACCCCGTTTTGCTCCCCTTTGCCACCTTTGTCATAACCGCCTGTCCATTTCGTGACCCGGTTCTAACTTATATACTGGCTATATCTGGAAATACATCCTAATATAGTTATACGTTTATATTGTTATATGGAGAGCGGTACGATGGTTTCAATTGACGTGTTAACCATTGCAGGGATTATTAGTGTAATTGCACTCGTAGTTGTAATTTTCACCCTATGTATGTCTGAAGAAGGGTGCAACAAACCTACCTGCTAATAAGTAATAAATGACCAAAAATTCCAAAACGCCCGCTTCTGCGGGCGTTTTTCTTCATGCCATCATTACATAAATACCCGCGAATACCGCCGCTAAATTTTATTAAAACCCCAGAAAATGTGGCCTCTATAATTTCTTACCATAACAGAAGCAACTGACAACATGATCATCCACCATGCCCACGGCCTGCATATAGGCATAACAAATCGTACTGCCCACAAATTTGAAACCCCGTTTTTTTAAATCCCTGCTCATGGCGTCAGACTCCCTGGTAGTCGCCGGTATCTCACTAATTTTTTTCCATTTGTTTTTAACTGGCCTGTGGTTTACAAACTGCCAGATATAATCTGCAAAACTACCGTACTCTTGCTGGATTTCCAGGAACAATTTTGCATTCGTTATGGCTGCATTTATTTTTAATCGATTACGGACTATGCCCGTATCCTGCATTAATTTTTCTATTTTCTTTTCACTATAACGGGCTATTTTTTTCGCATCAAAGGCATCAAAGACCCTACGATAATTATCGCGCTTTTTCAAAATAGTAATCCAGCTTAGACCCGCCTGCGCCCCTTCGAGGATCAGCATTTCAAACAGGTGCCGATCATCATGACTGGGTATTCCCCATTCTTCGTCATGGTATGCCTGGTACAGCGGATCATCACCCGCCCAGCCACAACGCTTTATTTTTGCCATTATGCATTTCCCTTGATTAATCTGATTCTGATGTTCGCGTTAATTTGTTGTAAAATACCATTTTTTCGCCAATTAACCGGGAACACACCATGAGCCAGTCAGAACAATTTCAACAAGCACAGCATTTTATCCCCGGTGGCGTGAACTCGCCAGTACGCGCATTCAAGGGTGTCGGCGGCGACCCCGTGTTTATTGATAAGGCCTCTGGCGCCTATATATGGGATACGGATGGCAAGCGCTATATCGATTACGTTGGCTCATGGGGCCCAATGATCCTTGGCCATGCCCATGCCGATGTCATCCGCGTGGTCCAGGAAACGGCCGCCAGGGGCCTGAGTTTCGGTGCACCGACGGTGATTGAAACCGAGATGGCTGAAAAAATCTGCGCCATCATGCCCTCTATAGAAATGGTTCGTATGGTCAGCTCCGGCACCGAGGCAACCATGAGCGCTATTCGCCTCGCCCGGGGTTTCACCGGTCGTGACACGATTGTCAAATTCGAAGGCTGCTACCATGGTCACTCCGACTCACTGCTGGTCAAGGCGGGTTCCGGCGCACTGACACTGGGCGTACCCAGCTCACCGGGCGTCCCTGCGGCGCTGGCTGAACACACCCTGACACTGACCTACAATGACCTGGACCAGGTACGCGACACCTTCAAACAACAGGGCGACAAAATCGCCTGTATTATCGTCGAGCCTGTAGCGGGCAACATGAACTGTATCCCACCGGTTCCCGGCTTCCTGGAAGGCCTGCGTGAGATCTGTGATGAGCACGGCAGCGTACTGATTTTCGATGAAGTCATGACCGGCTTTCGTACCGCACTCGGCGGCGCACAATCCGTTTATGGCATCAAGCCCGACCTGACAACACTGGGCAAGGTCATTGGTGGCGGTATGCCCGTTGGCGCCTTTGGTGGCCGCCGTGACATCATGCAGCATATTGCACCCACTGGCCCCGTATACCAGGCCGGTACATTATCGGGCAACCCGGTTGCCATGGCTGCTGGCCTCAAGACACTGGAACTGATTTCTGCCGATAACTTCTTCGAAGATCTCTCCAGCAAGGTCAAACTGCTGGTCGATGGCATCCTGGCCAGTGCAAAAAAACAGGGTATACCCATGACTTCAAATACAGTAGGTGGCATGTTTGGCCTGTTTTTCACTGACACCGACCAGGTCAGTACCTTTGAACAGGTAACTCAATGCAACATCGAGCGTTTCCAGAAATTCTTCCATGGCATGTTAGACGAAGGCATCTACCTGGCACCCTCTGCCTATGAAGCAGGCTTTGTCAGTGCCGCACACAGTAACGATGACCTGTTAGCAACCATAGCTGCCGCCGAAAAAGTCCTGGGGAATCTTTAACATGAGCTGTACCTGTTATATCTATCGCTGTTCGGCAAAAGCAGATATGTACCTTTATCTCAGTGAAAAAGATGCTTTTGAATCACTACCGGAAGAACTGCTAAAAAATATCGGCATCACTGAATTCGCCATGGAACTCGAATTAACGGCCGACAAGAAACTGGCCCGCGAGGATCCGGTAAAAATAATGGATAATTTGAAAACCCAGGGATTCCACTTACAAATGCCCAGTGAAACCAGTGTCGAAGAACTGCTGAAAAGAATTGCCGAAGAGAAGCAGGTGAATAATAGTCAAAAAACTTAATGCTGGAAGAAAATACCGAGTACCTATTATAATCTTTAACCTATACTTGGCGGATTGAACACTAAATACTTTATGAATAATTTCATATCCGTTATTTAACACCAATAATTACCCTAATTTTTTCATGGTTGGTTTTTTATTCATTTTTTAAACAATATCAAGTGAGAATATATCAAGATGAGTACAGCTGTAATTCGTAATTTCATTACCACCGCTATAATTTCTATCGTTGCCACGGGCATTTCAGTGCAAATTCTTAAAACTATCGACATATCATCCACAATGGGCCTGGCAACACTGGCAGCACTATTTTTTATCACAGCAAAGCTTGCTGCATTAGTCTCCACTAATGGATCGGTACAAAAAACAGGAAATAATCCCAGAATTCAGGAAAATTCTCATAATTTACGTGAATCTGGCACTGTTAAGTGGTTTAATACGAACAAGGGCTTTGGTTTCATCACCCGCGATAATGGTGATGATGTCTTTGTCCACTTCCGCTCAATTCGAGGCCAGGGTCATAGAACACTGATCGAAGGCCAGAGAGTCGAGTTCGATGTAACCAAAGGGGAAAAGGGGCTACAGGCAGAGGATGTTGCCATTGCCTCGTAAATAAGAAGTATCTTGTACAGTAACGGATGTCTGTACTTGAAATGATAATAAAAGGTAGATGTGAATGTCTGAACAACGTACGAATGGAACCGTAAAATGGTTCAATAATTCAAAGGGGTATGGATTCATCGAGCATGAAGCAGGTGATGATGTATTTGTTCACTTCCGCGCGATTCGTGGTGAAGGTTTTAGGACCTTAAAGGATGGCCAGAAGGTTGAATTTAATCTGATTGAGGGTCAGAAGGGCCTACAAGCAGAAGATGTAAGCGTCGAACAAGATTCTTAAAAAAAAGCCGGCTTATTTATAAGCCGGCTTTTTATATTTGAAATCTTACTACTCCAGCTTCATGTTTATGAAATGGAAGTAGTGAATTAAACGCTTCCCTGGTGGTTTTCGGCCTGAAATAAAACATATAAATACAGGCTGGAAGCCTCTCTTTGGCAAAAAATATTGCCTACTCCCCCCATTTGGGCTGCAAATTATTCGCTATACCCAGGTGATCCAGTATACGCGCAACTAAAAAATCAACAATATCGTCAACGCTGCTGGGCTTATTATAAAACCCGGGATTGGCCGCCATGATGACTGCATCCATGCGTGATAGTTTCAGCATGTTCTCCAGGTGGATATCTGAAAAGGGCGTTTCCCTCGGCACCAGGATCAATTTTTTACGCTCTTTTAAAATAACATCCGCTGCACGTTCCATAAGATTGGCACTGGCACCTATAGCAATGGATGACAGGCTCCCCATGGAACAGGGACAAACTACCATAGCATCGACCGAAGAGGCCCCACTGGCGATGGGTGAACCCCATTCCATTTCACCGCAAACCGATAACTGTTTATCGCTAACCTGGTACTGCTTACACAACAGGTCCTGCAGAGCCTGGCTACTGGCCGGCCAGTTGAGATCGGTCTCCATAGTGATCACGACCTGTGCCGCCTTTGTCACCAGTAGGTAAACGCGATGGCCATCGGCTAATAAATAATCCAGTAGGCGTACACCGTATTGCACGCCCGAGGCACCGGTGAGTGCCAGCACAATTGTTTTTTTATCGATAGCCATAATTTTTTTCCAGGATACTTAAGTTAAATCCGGTACGCCATGACCAAAACAGGCTATTTTTAGCCTTATGCTAGTGGCACATCCAGCTATTTCAATGCATCTAATAGCAACTGGTGGAGACCACCAAAGGCACCGTTACTCATCACCAGCACCTGGTCACCGGCCTGGGCCTGTTGCTGTAAACGCTGCACGATATCATCCAGCCGGTGACAGAGCTGGGCGTGCTCGCCCAGCTGGTCAATGATAGGCTGCATATCCCAGTCCAGGCCCTCTGGCTGATAGAGTATGACTTCATCCGCCGCCCTGAGCGAATCGGATAACTGCTGTTTATGCACACCCATGCGCATGGTATTGGATCGGGGTTCCAGTATGGCCCAGATTTTTGCCGTGCCCACGGCCGCCCTCAGGCCCTGCAGGGTTTCGATGATCGCCGTCGGGTGATGCGCAAAATCATCATACACGGTGATGCCTTTCACTTCACCGCGCACCTCCATGCGCCGCTTTACACCCTTGAAGTGTTTTAGCGCCTCGATAGACTGCTCAACGGGCACACCCACATGACGTGCTGCAATAATCGCCGCCAGTGCGTTCATACGATTATGCCGCCCCAGTAGATGCCCCTGCACCTGTCCCTGTCGTTCACCCTGCAAACTCACATCAAAACAACGGCCATCGGCTGATACCTTATCAATCAACCAGTCGGCCCGACCCTCATCGCCAAAGCTTTCAGTATCGGTCCAGCAACCCTGTGCCAGCACATCCACCAGGTTGTCTTCTGTCGCATTGGTAACAATTAAACCCTCACCGGGCACGGTGCGTATCAAGTGATGAAACTGGCGCTTAATTGCATCGAGATCATCAAAAATGTCCGCATGATCAAATTCAAGATTATTCAGGATTAATGTACGCGGATGGTAATGGACAAATTTAGAACGCTTATCAAAAAATGCCGTATCGTACTCGTCGGCCTCGACCACAAAAAACGGGCCCTCACCCAGGCGTGCCGAAATACCAAAATTGGCGGGAACGCCACCGATCAGGAAGCCGGGATTAAGCCCGGCGTAGTCGAGTATCCAGGCCAGTATACTGCTGGTCGTGGTTTTGCCATGGGTGCCAGCAACGGCCAGCACCCAGCGATCTTTCAATACATTTTCAGCCAGCCACTGTGGCCCTGAGTTATAGGGCAGCCCCTTGTTCAGCACATATTCAATCGCCGGATTACCCCGCGACATGACGTTACCCACCACCACCTGGTCGGGCTGCCGTTGTAAGTGACTCGCCTCATAGCCCTGCATCAGCGTGATCCCCTGCGCCTCCAGCTGGGTGCTCATGGGCGGATAGACATTGGCATCAGAACCGGTCACCTTATGCCCGGCCTGCCGGGCAAGCACCGCAACCCCGCCCATGAATGTGCCACAAATACCAAGAATATGAATATGCAAAAATCAGGCTCCCAAATCAGGAAAAATAAGCTGATACGTCGTCATCGCAATGAAGACATAGCAAATGGTCAATACGAACGAAACCAGTGTTGTTGTTTCCAGGGCCTGCCGCAGTATGTGCGCGTATATTGCCAGATTCCAGCTATAGAGCGCCAACAGTAATAATGAAACTTCCATCGGTACCGCATGCTGGCCCTGATCTACCAGGAAAAATAACAGGGGCAGCTCCAGCAACTGGAATAAAATTCCCACCGCCAGTATCGCACTGGCCGTCTGTAAAAAACGTGCCGACTTTGTAAAGCCCTGCAATACCGCATAAACATATACCAGCACGATAAAGCCATCCACCATAGCCGCAAGCAGTGCCTGGGCAATCTCCAGTTCGGTGCTCCAGCCGGCCATACTGCTTAACAGGTAGGCAATAAGCAGTACACGAAATAGAAAATAGGAGCAGGGCAAATCCTGCGGACCACCACTGAGTAAACAAATATTAGAAAAGCGCTTAAATAACTCGGACATAGTCTGTTTTACGTTATTAGGAGTTTTAGGATAATATAGCCTTTCTCTCCAAATTAGAAATAACCCGGTATGAAACTCAGTATCACACGACCCGACGACTGGCACCTGCACGTGCGTGATGGCGATGCGCTCAAAGATATAGTGCCACACACCGCCCGCTGTTTTGGCCGCGCGATTATTATGCCCAACCTGGTACCCCCCATAATCAGCACGGAACAGGCTCTGGCATATCGCCAGCGCATCCTGCAGGCACTACCCGGAGATACGGGATTCATACCCCTGATGACACTCTACCTGACGAATAATACGAGCGCTGAAGAGATTCTTCTTGCCAGCCAGTCACCCTATATCCATGCGGTTAAACTTTATCCTGCGGGTGCCACCACGAACTCTGATGCCGGCGTAACCGATATTAAAAACTGTTATGCCGCACTCGAAGCCATGCAAACCCATGGTCTGCCCCTGCTGGTACACGGCGAAGTCGTTGATGCCGATGTCGATGTTTTTGATCGCGAAAAAATATTTATTGACCGGGTATTGTCGCAACTAACGAAAGACTTTCCTGAACTAAAAATTGTGTTCGAACACATCACGACAAAGGACGCGGTTGATTTCGTGATGCAATCCCCGAACAATATTGCAGCGACGATCACACCGCAACACCTGCTCTACAATCGCAATGCCATTTTTAAAGGCGGCATACGTCCACACTATTACTGCCTGCCCGTGTTAAAACGTGAGCAACATAGACTGGCCCTGGTGGCTGCTGCAACCTCGGGAAATACAAAATTCTTTCTCGGCACAGACAGCGCGCCCCATGCACAAAACAGAAAAGAATCGGCCTGTGGTTGTGCCGGTATTTTCTCGGCACCGCTGGCCATAGAGCTCTATGCACGTGCCTTCGATGAAAACAATGCGCTGGATAAACTGGAAGGTTTTGCCAGTTTTTATGGCGCGGACTTCTACGGAATGGAGAGGAATAGCGACAAGATCAGCTTACAGAAGAAAACCTGGACGGTTCCTGAAAACTATCCATTTCTTGATGAGAAAATCATCCCCTTCCATGCTGGTGAAGAAGAAAGCTGGCAGCTAGTCGATAGCTAATAAACCGGACTCACGCTATAGCCCTGCTGTTCAAGTAAATGCAATACACCCTTTTCACCGGGTAGATGCAGGGCACCAATAGCAATAAAGGCATTGCCCTGCTGTAGAACAGGCTGCATACGCTGCACCATCCTGGTATTACGTTTATCGATCAACTCATACATGAACTTGTCGTCAATATCGGACTCCTCATAACTGAACTGCTCCTGTAGTTCGGCCAGGGCGGCCAGGTCACGATCCAGGTAGGCCTCTAACATCGACGTCATCTGTGACCCATAGCGACCGTATTCCTGCACTGACTTATTTAGCATCCACACCTGTTCCTCGATACTCAGGCTTTCAAATACGGCCAGTTGTTCTTCGGGGGATTCCAGGCCCATCAGCGGGATCTTGCGTAGCGCAGCACGACGGTACAACACCATATCAACCGCCGAGTCTGTTTCAACCTGAGGCTGTCCCGGCACCATCAACGCCATGAGCACCGCCCAGGGCCGCATATTATTAATCGCCTTCTCCGGTAAAAATAACTGCTGTTTAAATATCTGCAGCAACTGCTGGTACTGTTCGGGCTGCATCACGGACGCAAGTGTACGGCCATCATTAAAAAAGCTTCCACTGGTAATAACGCCTACCGCACGGAAGTTGAGCAGCATCTCCATGACAAAATGATCGGCCTTCACGAAGACCTGCTCGACAGGCGCGGCCAGATTAACCACGCGTGGATCACCCACATGCATGGTGCCATAAAGATGGCTGGGTACCATTCCGGGCTTTTCAATTTTCCACAACAGGCCTTTGGGGTGTAGAATGGGTGATTGTCTGCCTGTTTCTGCCTGCGCGTTGAATATGCACACAGTAAACAAAATCAGTGAAATACACTGTTTTATAATTCTCATAGCGGATATATATCCCATATTTAGTATAAATACATCACTCGAATGAATATTTCTGAAACCAAGCCCTCACCCATGTCCCGTCGATTCAGGGGTTTCATGCCTGTTGTAATTGATGTCGAGACGGGCGGCTTTAATGCAAAAAAAGATGCCCTGCTTGAAGTAGCGGCGGTCACGCTCAAACTGGATGACAACGGTATAATCAGTATCGACGAGCAGATGTCCAAACATATTATACCCTTTGAAGGCTCCAATATGGCGCCCGAGTCGATGGCGGTTAATGGCATAGATCCCTACCACCCGTTTCGCATGGCCGAGGCCGAACAGCCCGCGCTGGCCGATATTTTCAGGATGATTCGTGCCTCACTGAAAAAAAATAACTGTAAACGGGCCATCATGGTGGGTCATAACACCATGATGGACCTGAGCTTTATTAATGCCGCAGCAGAACGCTGCAATCTTTCTCGCAACCCCTTTCATCCCTTCAGCACATTCGATACCGTATCCCTGGCGGGCCTTGCCTATGGCCAGACTGTACTGTCTCGAGCGGTACAGGCAGCGGGTATTGAATGGGACAATGAACACGCCCACTCTGCAGCCTATGACACCTTTAAAACCGCTGAACTTTTTTGCAATATTGTAAACCGCTGGCGTAAAAGTAACGGCCTGATCTGGTCGGCAAACATCGATAATTAGGATAAAATAGGAAAAATTTACAATTTCCACATATATTGTGTAAATTTTGTATCATAATAAGACTTAGAAGAAAAAACTTAATGGAATCAGTGTACAGGCAATACGCACGGATCAAAAATTCAAATTAATCCCGGGGTTGTACAAGACTAATTATGTCGAATAAAGATGTATCAATAATCATCGTCGATGATATGCAATTTAGCCGTGTTGTTGTCCAGGCAGCACTGAAAAAAGCAGGTTTCCGCAATATCCGCGTCGCATCCAGTGCTGCACAGGCGTTGCAAATGATGGAAGATATCCATGCCGATGTGGTACTAGCCGACTGGGTTATGCCAGAAATGGATGGACTCGAACTCACCGATTGTATTCGCCATCGCGATGAGGAACTGGGCGTCTATACCGCGGTGATCCTGTTTACGGCGCAGGAAGGCATAGAACCCCTGGTGAAGGCATTTGACCGGGGTATTGATGACTATATCAGCAAACCCCCCAACCCCCGCGAACTGGCCGCACGTGTGAATGCTGCAGCACGTATTGCCTCATTGCAGAATGACCTGCTGGAGACCTCTCACCAGCTGGAAGACGCGGTGAAGCACCTGGAAGAAATGGCGCTCACGGACCCGCTCACGGGCGTGGGTAATCGACGCCTGTTAACCCGCCAGCTGGAATACCATTTACTGGATGCCTCTGCACGTCACGGTGGCGTCTGCTTCGTGATGATCGATATCGACCACTTTAAGAAGATTAATGACACCCATGGCCATGACGTGGGTGATGAGGTACTGGTGGGCTTTACGCGCAGGGTTCGACGTACCGTACGCCCCACCGACCTGGTGGCACGCATGGGCGGTGAAGAGTTCGGCGTCATCATGCACTATACCCGCGCAGAAAACTTCAAGCCTGCCACCCTGGACAGGCTACTAAGCAGCATTAACTCACGCCCCTTCAAGACATCGGTCGGCGACCTGGCCGTTACCGCCTCTATTGGTGTCTGCTTTTACCGTGGAGAAGGCGAACAGCCCTCGGTGCAAAACCTGATCAAGTGTGCGGATGAAAAACTGTATGAATCAAAAAACAATGGCCGAAACTGTATATCTTACTGATTTTCAGGCCTGTAAATAAAAAAAACCACAGCCTCTGGCTGTGGTTTTTTTATATCTATACTTGAAAAAAAACGACCTAGGCCTTACCCGCTACCGCCTCGGCAATCATTTTCTGCAACTCACCCTTTTCAAACATTTCCAGTGTAATATCACAGCCGCCAATCAGCTCACCATTGATATAGACCTGTGGAAAGGTTGGCCAGTCAGCATAGCGGGGCAGGTTTTCAAAAATTTCCGCATCCGCCAGTACATTGCAATAACCAAACTCGTGGCCACACTGCTTCAGTGCCTCAGCCGTACGACTGGAGAAACCACAGGAAGGAAACTGGGGTGTGCCCTTCATAAAAATCATTACAGGATTTTTTTTAACCTGCTCGTCAATTCGTTCTAAAACATCCATAAGGCACCTCAAAATTATTTGCTCCAGGGCAAGATGGGGCTAATTCTAGCAATTTCAAGGGTCACTGCATACACACAAACACCCGGGTTAAATATCCTCCACCGAGCCGCTCAGCCTGATATCCGGTTTTTTACTCAGGATATATGCCTCGATCTGCTGGCGACTGACGATACCCACCTCACCCGCCACCGGATGACCTTCCGGATTAATAATATAGGTAGTCGGTAGTGCAGGCACCCGCCCCAGTGGGGTTATAGGCACCAGCTCACTCCGCCAAATGGGATAGGGAATGGCAAGATCGCTCACAAACTTTTTCAGCCTTGCTGTACTAATGTCTTCATAATTGACCCCGATCACGACAATACCCGACTCACCGCCCTGCTGATGCAGGTCTACCAGATCAGGTATCTCCTTAATACAGGTGCTACACCAGCTTGCCCAGAAGTTCACCACCACCCACTGACCACGATACTGCTCTAGTGATTGCCGCTTGCCATTGAGATCATCTAACTGGTAATCCACCGCCTGCGCCCGCAGGCCACACAGGGACAGGCTGATGAGGATTAAGTAAAATACGTATTTATTCATACATGCTTATCTATTTGGATAGGATTATTTAATAATAACGCCCAGTTATCGGCAGCACCTCCCTATTGCCACCCCACGTCCCCTGTGGGCTGACTGCTGCAGATAACCGGGAAAAAGTTAGCTCAGTGCCAATTAGGGCAGCATGTCATAACGGATTCGGACACCCGGATTCATCGCGATACCCGAATTAACCTCGAGTGCCGCCTTAACGATAGCCTGAAGATCCGCCATGATAATGGCCGGGATGGCACCAAACTGTGCTTTCTCTTCATCGGAGATATCAGCAAACAGCGATTTCAGCATAAAGTCGGGATCCAGATAACTCACTACCAGCTTGCTACCGCCACCAATAATCTTCACCGTAATTTCACAGGGTAAAGCATTGACATGTGAAAGCCCCGTGCCCATTGCCATCTTGGCATATTTGGGTGAACAGGCCTCGATGATGTGATTTTTACCCGGGATGGATATAGGCTCCAGGCGTGCTGATCGCCAGCTTGATTTAGGGCTCAGGATGCTATCCAGTGTATCGCCTGCTTCATTGATAACGGTAGGATGCACACCGGGCACCTCACCTTCCGCTTCCTTACTCAGTGTATTAATGATTGCCTGTGCTACAGCCTTTGATTCGGCCTCTGTAAACACACCACCATCCTGCTTGGTATAACTCATATGGAGATAGGGTGAATCATAGGTACTGGAATCCACCACCTCGATAATGTCGTCCATGCTGTCATAGACGGGACCAATTTTCTTATCCAGCAGCTTTATCTCCGGGTCAAACTCGGACAGTGCGGCATAGATAATCGCCTTGATTTCATCTTTTACCTGTGGCGGCATGGCATTCAGTGCAGCGGCAAAATCCTGGTCCTGCATTTCTTCACTGAACAACACATCGCTGAAGAACAGGGTAAAGATTGCAGAGGGATCCAGCATGTCGACATAGATTTTATCATCATCGAGCCAGATAGAGACTTCACAGGGTAATGCCGGCGCATGTGAATAGCCATTAACCACATATTTAGCCGTGCCATCAGCCGCATTGCCGATAATGGGATCTACGCCCATAGCCAGACTTGCATATTTTTTATTACAGAAATCAAGGACATTGGCCTTCTTGGTATTGGCCTTGGTTACTGTACCGTCCGCCAGGTAGGCTGCATCGTTTGGATCGATAGGATCAGGTGATGGAATCGCCAGTACCGCATGGTTAATTTCATCATCCGTACAGTTAAGGGTGGATATACATGACTCGCTAGTGCCCCCCAGCTTCCAGTCTATACCGGCAATCACGTCGCTACCCAGCATATCGGCCTCTTTCAATCGGGCGACATAGGTAGCCAGGGCAATGGATGCGGCACGGGCCTTGGCATAGCTGGCCGCATAATCAATGTCCCCCTTAACCCGAACCACGTTCATCTGTGCAATACGGCTCACCGGTGTAAACGGTTTAAAGCCTTCGCCCTTACCGTGACCACTCGCCATGACTGACGTGGCACCCAGGCTTAAACCCAGGCCTAATAACACGCCACCACATGCCGCTTTTTTGACCCACTGGGCTAGAGTCGCTGTTGATTTTTCTAATTTGATTTCTTGTTTCATTTACATCTCCCGCGTTCAACATTTTGTTTAGCTCGATATGTCATTTACACCCGGCCTTCAGCCAAAATCGCCTGCAAGCACAACGACCTTTTCCTGGCTGTTGATTGCTTATCCAGGCGGCAATACCGGTGTTCATAACAGATTGCTGTGATCGAAACTAACAATTGAATAGCAACAAATCCAAGCTTTTATTCGTTCAAATTCGTGCATTTAAACCCTGTTATTTTTCTTTTTTTTTCAAGAAGATATAGATGATGTGGATTTGATTTTAACGAAAATGAACGAAGCGATATGAACAGCAGGGGAGCATTAATACGGCTGATTTACTTTTCACCTGCAAAAACCTCTTACTGGATCAAAATTTCCGGCCCTACCGATAAACTGACTACGGGCACTAAATCAACATTGTTTTATATGGATCAACTGTTTGCCTGCCTCTAGCCATTTTTTTTTAACCCATTTGATTTAGACTTATAAAGTGAGTGACATCTCATGCTCAAAATCCCGCAAGGATTCAGTTAACGATCAGGACGTCCTATGGTTAATGAATCAGTCATAACAGATATCCAGCACGACTATATCGGTAATATCGTGGGGGTTCATGGCCCCGTGGTGATCATTGCCTGCAATCGCCTGCCACCCATACGCCAGGCACTGAGCGCCTCGATTGATCATGAAAGCTACCTGTTTGAAGTGCATCAGCACCTGGATGAGCGCCATGTTCGCGCCATCACCCTGCATACCTCCTCGGGACTCAGGCGTGGCATGCCCATCTATGATACGGGCGCACCGGTACAGGTACCCGTTTCGCCCGGCTGCCTGGGTCGCTTACTGAATATTTTTGGTGAGCCCCTGGATGGTGGCCAGCCATTACCTCAACAGGATTTCCGTCATATCCATGGCCAGCCGGTCAGCTTGAGTGAAGCCGTGGGCATGAGTGATGTACTGGAAACCGGCATCAAGGTAATCGATCTACTCTGCCCGTTTGTGAAGGGCGGCAAGACCGGCCTGTTTGGTGGCGCTGGCGTGGGCAAAACCGTGTTGATTATGGAATTCATGCATGCCGTCGCCACCCTGCATCAAGGGGTATCGGTCTTTGCCGGTGTCGGCGAACGTATCAGGGAGGGGCATGAGTTATGGCATGAACTGAAAAAGGCCGGCGTACTGCCACAGACACTCATGCTTTTCGGCCAGATGGATGAGTCACCGGGGGTGCGCTTCCGGGTGGGTCTTGCCGCCCTCACCTACGCCGAGTACCTGCGCGATACCCTGCAGAAAGAAGTGCTGTTCGTGATGGACAATGTATTTCGCTTTGTCCAGGCCGGCAGTGAAGTCTCCAGCCTGCTGGGCCGAATGCCCGCTATTGTCGGCTACCAGCCCACCCTAACCACCGAAGTAGCCGAAATGCAGGACCGTATCCTGTCCACCCGGCAGGGCAATATTACCTCAGTACAGGCGGTGTATGTACCGGCAGATGACATGACCGACCCCGCAGTGAATACCATCCTCAGCCACCTGGATACCACG
>Ga0224496_10001354_pt1 | contig 15383 bp, 12 predicted proteins | sample SF_Jul11_sed_USG_2_FD_168127 | JGI IMG/M metagenome (GOLD analysis project Ga0224496, IMG submission 168127) | Sediment microbial communities from San Francisco Bay, California, United States - SF_Jul11_sed_USGS_8_1 | ecosystem: Environmental > Aquatic > Marine > Sediment | place: USA...
AAGACGTGCAGTATGTGTTACCTGATGAAGCTTTTTATTCGCAAATTCTAAGCTTGAATGTTGATGGTAAAAAACAAGATGTACTGTTGCGTGACTTGCAGCATCACCCATACAAACAGGACATCATGCATATTGACTTCATGCGTTTTGATGCTACCCATGTTGTGCATGTACATGTTCCATTGCACTTTATTGGTGAAGAAATTGCACCTGGCGTGAAAACTGAAGGTGGTGCAGTGAGCCACATCGTGATGGAAGTGGAAGTAGAATGTCTGCCTAAAGATATTCCTGCCTTCATTGAAGTGGATCTTTCACAGATGCACCTGAATGACATTCTGCATTTGTCCGACCTTAAATTGCCTGCGGGTGTTGAAGTGCTGGCACTGAAACAGGGTGAAGAGCACGATACTGCTGTTGCCAGCATTCATGTTCGTAAGGGCGCTGCTGCAACTGAAGAAACTGGTGAAGCAGAAGCAGAAGGCGGAGCTGAAGACTAGTCCTGTTTATGTTTGTATTACGGTACAGATATGACTGAACGAGTTATCGATCTTAAGCTCATAGTGGGTCTGGGTAATCCAGGCTCCGAATACACTGAAACCCGGCATAATGCCGGGTTTTGGTTTGTTGAGGAGCTTGCTGCCGCCTACGGGGCATCGTTTCGGCCGGAGAAAAAGTTTCATGGTGAAGTGGCCAGAATTACAGTTGCGCATCGCGATATCTGGTTGCTTAAGCCGGAAACGTTTATGAATCGCAGTGGCCAGTCGATCAAAAGTTTATCGTCCTTTTATCAGGTAGAAGCGGAAAATATTCTGGTGGCACATGATGAGCTCGATCTGGACGCGGGTGATATCAAGTTAAAGACCGGTGGTGGTCATGGCGGGCACAATGGCCTGCGCGACACCATTGCTCATTTGGGGACAAAAGAATTCCATCGCTTACGGATTGGCATTGGCCATCCGGGCAATAAAAATCAGGTGGTGGATTATGTTTTGCATCGGCCATCAAAGGATGAGCGCATCGCTATTGACGTCAGTATCAGCGAAGCACTGGCTGCGATGCCGTTATTAGCAGAAGGTGCGATGGAAAAAGCCATGCATCAGTTGCATTCAAAATAATCAGGAAGTTCTCGGTACAATTTTTTAAGGTAAAAGATATGGGATTCAAATGTGGCATTGTTGGTTTGCCTAACGTAGGTAAGTCCACCCTGTTTAATGCGCTGACCAGGGCGGGTATTCAGGCGGAGAACTATCCGTTTTGTACCATCGAGCCGAATGTCGGTGTGGTTGTCTTGCCCGACTCACGTCTGGATAAACTGGCCGAAATTGTGAAGCCGGAGCGAGTGGTGCCGACCACCATGGAGTTCGTTGATATTGCGGGTCTGGTCGCGGGTGCTTCCAAAGGTGAAGGCCTGGGCAACAAGTTTCTGGCCAATATTCGAGAAACAGACGCGATTGCCCATGTTGTACGTTGTTTTGATAACGATGACATCGTCCACGTTGAAGGCAAGATTAACCCGCAGAATGATATTGAAGTCATTGAAACAGAGCTGGCGCTGGCTGACCTGGAGACGATTGAGAAATCGACTAATCGTATCGCTAAAATTGCCAAAAGTGGCGATAAGGGTGCGGTAGCTAAACTGGCTTTGCTGCAAAAAGTACAGGCTCAACTGGATCAGGGGAAACCGGTGCGCGCGATGGGCTTGAGTGATGATGAAATTGAAAGTTTGTACGAATTTCATCTGATTACCCTGAAACCGGTCATGTATATCGCTAACGTTAATGAAGACGGCTTTACCAACAATCCTTATCTCGATGTAGTAAACAAGATAGCAGAGCAGGAAGGGGCTGTTGTCGTGCCGGTCTGTGCAGCGATTGAAGAAGAGCTGATCGAGCTGGATGATGAAGAACGTAAGGAGTTCATGCAGGACCTGGGTCTGGATGAGCCGGGTCTGAATCTGGTCATCCGCGCCGGCTACAAATTGCTGGGCCTGCAAACCTACTTCACTGCCGGTGTGAAAGAAGTCAGGGCCTGGACGGTGGCCATTGGTGCTACGGCTCCCAAAGCCGCCGCTGTTATTCATACCGATTTTGAGCGTGGTTTTATCAAGGCAGAAACCATCAGTTATCAGGATTTTATCGACAATAGTGGCGAACAGGGCGCGAAGGAAGCGGGCAAATTACGGGTTGAAGGTAAGGAGTACATAGTCAAGGATGGCGATGTTATGCACTTCAGGTTCAATGTTTAACTAACATTCAGGTCTTTTTTATTGACACAATGGCCACAAAAGTACAAAATCTGCGGCCTTCAAAACATGGTTATGTAGCTCAGTTGGTTAGAGCATCGCATTCATAATGCGGGGGTCGGTGGTTCAAGTCCACCCATAACCACCATTTTTTTACAAAACTTACTTCTGGTTTAAAAGTAGCTCATCCTGAGATGTGCTGCGTGTCTAAAGACAGGTACATAAAGGGATGTGTATGACCTTTTGAATGATTTCAATAATATTTTTCGTGTGAACTAATTTGGGGCGGTTTGATACTCGTATGTGTGCCTGTGGTGCCTCGCAACAGGGTGCTTTTATGAGTTGAGTGATCAGGTGAGCATTCTCCCCCAGATATTAGATTTGTTTGTTATGATTTTTACAAGTGTTTTTAAATGAGTATTTAATTTTTTAGAAAGGAGAGTAGAAATGAACATGCAGGAAATAAGAGAGTTAGCTAAGGATCTTGGTATTAAAACTTCGCGCATGAGTAAAATACAATTGATACGGAGTATTCAACTGACTGAGGGTAATTTTGACTGCTTTGCTTCCGCTGCGAGTAGTGAATGTGATCAAATGAAATGTTCATGGCGTGATGACTGTTTCGTGGCTGCGAGAAAAATGCACAGTTAGTGATTGATAGAGTTAAGACTCTGCCAGCATTTGTTGATACAAAGTGATATAGCGTCCAGCACTGGCCTGCCACGAAAAATCACCGCTCATGGCGTTGGTCTGTAGTTGTCGCCAGATTTCGGGTTTTTGATAAAGAGTCAGGGCATCTTGTAGTGTGGTTAATAATGTAGCCGCAGATTGTGTTTTAACTACAAATCCGTTGGCTGTATCATTTTCAATATTTGTTTTAGTGGCATCGGTAACAGTATCAGCCAGGCCGCCAACAGGAGTGGCAATCGGTAAGGTGCCATAACGTAGGCTGTACAACTGGTTTAGGCCACAGGGTTCAAAAGTGGAAGGCATCAGGTAGACATCGCTCGCGGCTTCAATCATGTGTGCCAGAGGCTCATCATAACCAATAATGACTTTTAACCGATCAGGGTATCTCTGGGCCCACTCAGATAATATTATTTCATAATGAGTTTCACCCGTGCCCAATATTACTAATTGTATTGGCAGGGTAAGTAACGTCGGCAGGCTCTGCAGAATAATATCAAGGCCTTTCTGCTCGACCAAGCGACTGACCATGCCAATCATAAATATAGAAGCATCAACTGGCAACGATAGTTTTTGTTGTAACTCAGTTTTGTTGATGGATTTTTTACTCAGCGTACGTCGGTTATACTTCTGTTTTAGATGCTTGTCAGTGCCCGGATTCCAGTATTTTTCATCAATACCATTTAATATTCCTGTGAGATGTTGACGACGGTTATTTAACAGGCCATCAAGGCCATAACCATATTCTGGCTGAAGAATTTCACGTGCGTAACTGGGGCTTACTGTTGTAATTTCATCGGCATAAGCAAGACCACCTTTAATAAAAGAAAGCTGGTCATAAAATTCAAGGCCATTCATTTGCCAGAGCTCGGCAGGAAGATGTAAATCGATAAAAGTTTGTCGATCAAATAGCCCCTGATAAGCGAGATTGTGAATGGTAAAAATTGTGGCCGGTCTTTTCGGATATAGACTTAACAGCGCAGGTATCAGGCCAGTTTGCCAGTCGTTACAGTGCACAATGTCAGGTTGCCAGCCGATTTCTAATTGGTTTAAGGCAATATCAACAGCTGCGTGGCAGAACACCGCAAAGCGAAGTGCATTGTCATGCCATGCTCGCCCGTGTTTGTCTGCGTAGGGGCCACCCGGGCGGTTAAATGCCGCCGGACAATCTACTAACCAGACAATAACCTTGCTGCCGGGTAGGTGTGTTTCAATGATTTGAACAGGTAGTCCATAGTAAGTGCTGGTAGAAAGTTTTTTACTTTTGTTAATCTTACTGAGTACTTCCGGGTAGGCAGGTAATAATAAGTGTACGTCCTGTGATTGTTTTAACAGGGCAGTAGGCAAGCTTCCGGCAACATCTGCCAGACCACCGGTTTTTATCAGTGGGAAAGCTTCGCTAGTGACGTAAAGAATTTTACTCATGATATTTTTTTAAGCACCAATCCTGCTAGAGGCGGAAGGCTCAGTTCTAAAGAGGCGGGCTGATTCATCCAGGCCATATTGTCAGCATAAATAATTGAGTGGCTGCCAGCATTGCTACCTGAATAATAAGTTGCATCTGAGTTAAAAATAATTTCATAACCTGCCAGTGCAGGCACGCCAATACGGTAATGATGACGTATTACCGGAGTAAAATTGAGCACGACAATAATCGATTCATTCTCACTTTTTCTCAGATAGGATAAAACTGATTGATCGGTGTCATGGCAGTCAATCCAGTCAAAACCACCAGGATCAAAATCGTATTTATGTAAAGCTGTCTGTTGTATGTATAGCCGGTTGAGATCACTCACCAGTTTTTTTATACCTGCGTGATAAGGATATTGCAACACATACCAGTCTAGTACTTTATCGTGATTCCATTCGCTGCCTTGAGCAAATTCACAACCCATGAATAATAATTTTTTCCCGGGGTAAGTGAACATGTAGGTATACAGCAGTCGCAGATTGGCAAAACGTTGCCACTCATCACCTGGCATTTTGTATAACATGGAGCTTTTGCCGTGTACTACTTCGTCGTGTGAAAAAGGCAGGATGAAATTTTCGCTGAACAGGTATAACAGGCCAAAGGTCAACCGGTCATGGTGGTAATGACGATAGACAGGGTCGTTGGAAAAATAATTCAAAGTGTCGTGCATCCAGCCCATGTTCCACTTCATGCTGAAACCGAGGCCGCCGACATTGGTCGGCCGTGTGACCTGTGGCCAGGCAGTTGATTCTTCCGCCATGATCATGGTGCCGGGGAAATTGGTATGAGTAATGATATTCAGTTCACGCAGAAATTCGATGGCTTCGATATTTTCATTGCCGCCGTGCTGGTTGGGAATCCAGTCATGATCTTCACGGGAATAATCAAGATATAACATTGATGCCACTGCATCGACGCGTAAACCATCAATATGAAATTCTTCTAGCCAGAAAACGGCGCTGGACAATAAAAAGTTTTTCACCTCATTGCGGCCAAAATTATAAATTAATGTACCCCAGTCACGGTGTTCGCCACGACGCGGGTCTTCATGTTCATAAAGCGCACTGCCGTCATAACGGGCCAGGCCGTGTGCGTCTTTGGGAAAATGGGCAGGAACCCAGTCGAGCAATACGCCAATCTCATGTTGATGACAGTATTCGACAAAATAATGAAAATCTTCAGCCGTGCCAAAACGGCTGGTGGCTGCAAAATAACCGGTCGTCTGGTAACCCCAGGAGGCATCCAATGGATGTTCGGTAACAGGGAGCAATTCGATATGAGTGAAGCCGGTTTCTTTGACATAGTCAACCAGTTGGTGGGCTAGCTCACGGTAATTTAGAAACTGGTTATTCTCATCGCGTTGCCATGAACCAAGATGGCATTCATAGATGGACAGAGGCTTATGTAACCAGTCACTTTTTTCTCTGGCTTCAATCCATGAATTATCCTGCCACTTAAATGAGGGTGTGTTTCTGCTAACTGATGCCGTATCTGGACGTAGTTGAATTTGTTGTGCATAAGGATCAGATTTAGATAGAACTTCTCCAGAATTTCGGTTACGAATTTCAAACTTATAGAGTGTTTTATCGGTCAATTCTGGAATGAATAGCTCCCAGACACCACTACCACCTCGCGAACGCATCGGATGTCGTCGACCATCCCACGCATTAAAGTCACCAATAACGCTCACGCGTGTAGCATTAGGTGCCCAGGTGGCAAATAAAATGCCATCAATCCCATCTATGTTTTTTGGGTGCGCGCCAAGAATTCTGTATATATGTAGATGTTTGCCCTCAGAAAATAAATGTAAATCATAATCATGAAGTTGTGGTTTGAAGCTGTAGGGGTCATGGAATGAGGTGACGTTATTATTTGTATCGGTACGAGTTAATAAATAATGCTCTTCAATTTCATCGATTTGGTTACAACAGATAAAAAAATCGCTATTAGCAATGCGTGAAGTCGGTATGTTTTTTTCCGTTACACTTAATTGATCAGTGTCAGGAGAATAAAAAATAAACCATTTATCATTATGGTGTGTTTGATTGCCCAGTACGCTAAATGGTTCGTGGTGGCAGGCATGGGCGATCTTATCAAGATCTCCCTGTATGGCTTTGAGTGCAGGGATGGTGGTATCGGTTGTTGAAGTATTGTTTAGGGACATAAACGTATTAGTTCCAAATTATGTTTTGTTTGTACTTATGAGGTTTGTCATGTGCTCATGGTCATATACTTCGACGCAAAATTCATGCGTATTTGCCAAATGTCTTAATGGTAAAAATATTGTCCATGTTATATCTATTTCGATCCACCAGGAACAGATTTTACAGCAGGTATTATATGCGCCAAATGAAAGCGAATCATTGACCTGAGTCCGTTTTTGGGTAGGACTGTTTGTGCCCTACAGGTGTATTTAAGAGATTTCACTCAAAAAGGCCATTTGTATGGTTAGATTCTTTAATTAATTTGTATGGTTTGGTTTTTGCGCTAACTGAAGTGTAATAATATTTGCTTACACTTTGGTTTGTGCCCTGATTCACGATGGTAAGATACTTCTATATGGAAGGGAGAATGGCTCGAATGAATGTACAAAAATCCCCAAGGTTTATCAGTAACCTGACTAGAAATACACTGGCATTAATCATGGCAGGTGGGCGTGGTGAGCGCCTGAAACAATTGACGCAATGGCGTGCAAAACCAGCAGTTCCATTTGGCGGGAAGTTCCGTATTATTGATTTCCCACTTTCAAACTGTATTAACTCGGGTATACGTAGAATTGGTGTTCTAACTCAGTATAAATCACATTCATTGAATTTGCATATTCAAAGAGGATGGGGGTATTTACGAGGTGAGTTTGGCGAATTTGTTGAATTATTGCCCGCGCAACAGCGGATTGAATCGACCTGGTATGCGGGTACAGCGGATTCTATATTCCAGAATTTGGATATTATTCGTGCTCATTCCCCTGAATTTGTTCTGATTCTGGCAGGTGATCATATCTATAAAATGGATTATGGTGCGATGCTCGCTGAGCATGTTGAAAATAATGCCGATGTCACGGTAGGTTGTATCGAAGTGCCCATTGCAAAAGCCTCAGCTTTCGGCGTTATGGCTGTTGACGAAGAGCTCAGGGTTAGTGACTTTGATGAAAAACCAGAAAAACCAAAATCGATGCCCGGTAATGAAGATGAAGCCTTATGTTCAATGGGTATTTATGTCTTCAATAAAGACCTGTTATTTGAATTACTGATTCGAGATGCGGATACACCCGGCTCTAGTCACGATTTTGGAAAAGACATTATTCCTTATGCTATATCGAAATATCGTGTATTTGCTTATCCATTTACCAAGAGCGGTAAGCAGGCTTATTGGCGTGACGTGGGTACGGTAGATGCATTTTGGGAAGCAAATCTGGAATTAATTGGCATTACTCCTGAACTTAATTTATATGACGATGAATGGCCTATCTGGACGCATCAGGAACAGGCGCCTCCAGCTAAATTTATTTTTAATGATGATGATCGAAGAGGTATGGCGGTTGATTCGATGGTTTCAGGAGGCTGCATTATTTCAGGCGCGCATGTACGTCACTCTTTACTTTTTTCTAATGTTACTGTGGGTAATTACAGTAAGATCGATTCTTCTGTGATTTTACCTAAAGTTACTATTGGTGAAAAATGTGAGATCACTCACGCAGTTATAGATAAGGGATGTGTTGTGCCGGATGGAACTATCATCGGCAAGAATGAGGAGGACGATAAAAAGCGCTTTTATGTATCCCCAAACGGCGTGGTTTTAGTCACTCCTGACATGCTTGGGCAAGCTGTTCACTATGTCAGATAAAGTTACAAACCCCAATGCTTTGAATGTAGTTATCTACTGGCACATGCATCAGCCGGAATACCGTGACCTGCGTAATGGTGAATATCATTTGCCATGGACCTATTTGCACGCCATTAAGGATTATGTAGAAATGGTGGCGCATCTTGAAAATAACGTAGCGGCCCGTGCTGTGATTAACTTTGCGCCGGTATTGCTAGAACAAATTGATGACTATGCACAGCAACTGGATGCATATTTAAATCATGGCAAGGCATTAAGAGATCCGCTGCTATCCGCATTGGCCGATCCGGTGATGTCGCTGAGTCATGAAAATCGTATTCATATTACTAAATCCTGTCTACGTGCAAATCAGCAGCGACTGGTTGACCGTTTTGAGGTTTTTAAGATGCTGGCTAGAATGGCAAAGACGGCACTAAAAAATCCAGAAATTCTGACTTATTACTCGGAACATTTTTTTGCGGACTTGCTGGTCTGGTATCATCTGGCATGGATAGCTGAAACGGTGCGTAAAACCGATAAACGTATCAAACAGCTAATGAAAAAAGCCAGATACTTTGATCTACATGATCGTCACCTATTGGTTGAGGTTATTAGTGAGCTGATAAGCGGAGTGATTGAACGTTATAAAAGACTGGCAGTGGCAGGCAGAATTGAGTTGTCGATGACGCCTTATGCGCATCCGATAATGCCACTGTTGATTGATCTCAAATCTGCTGAGCAGGCTATGCCGGGAGTAGAGTTACCACTGGCCAATGATTATCCAGGTGGCCTTGAAAGAAGCCGTTGGCATATGAAAAAAGGTATGGCGGTATTCAAACGCTATTTTGGTTTCGAACCCCAGGGCTGCTGGCCTTCAGAAGGCAGTATCAGTGGTGAAACGATAGAATTACTATCTGAGATGGGCGTTAAGTGGTTAGCGAGTGGTGCCACGGTGTTACGTAACTCAATACAGAAATCAGCAACTACAGCAGATGAATGTATTCACCAGGCCTATCAGTATCGTGACACCAGGTCTGCATGTTTCTTTAGAGATGATGGGCTGTCCGATTTTATTGGCTTCAAATATTCTGACTGGCATGCCGATGATGCAGTCGCCAACCTTGTCCATAACCTGGAAGCGATTGCTGAAAAATGTGCGGATAAACCAAAGGCGGTGGTATCGATCATTCTTGATGGTGAAAATGCCTGGGAATATTATCCGGAAAATGGTTATCACTTCATCACTGCGCTGTATGAAAAACTTTCTACACATGAAGGGCTGAATCTGACTACTTATAGTGAATACCTGAAATTATGCGATGACAGAAAGCCCTTAAATGAAATCGCAGCAGGTAGTTGGGTTTACGGTACATTCTCAACCTGGATAGGTGAAAAAGATAAGAATCGTGCCTGGGATATGTTGATCGAAGCAAAAAAAGTTTATGACCAGGTGATAAGAGAAGGTAACATTTCCGGTGAAAAATTAAAAATAATCGAGATGCAGCTGGCAACCTGTGAAAGTTCAGACTGGTTCTGGTGGTTCGGAGAATATAACTCAGCTGAATCAGTGTCTGCATTCGATGAGCAATTTCGTCTGCATTTAAGTAACCTCTATCAGTTGTTAAATGTGGAACCCCCCAGCTATCTTGCAACAGCATTTTCTTTTGGTTCAGATAATGCCGCCATGGGTGGTGCTATGTTGCCAGGTCAGCATCAGTAGCTTATGACGACTCATGTGAATTTTAATACGCTGAGCAGGAAGCGTCGCGCTGGTGTGTTATTACATCCCACATCACTCCCTGAGTCTTTAGGTAATGGCGACCTCGGTCATCAAGCCTACCGATTTATCGAATTTCTTAATACCTGTGGTTTCAAAGTCTGGCAAATGCTGCCACTGGGACCGACCCACGATGATAAATCCCCCTATCAGTGTTTGTCTGCTCATGCGGGCAATCCTTTACTTATTAGTCTCGACTGGCTGGAAGACAGAGGTTGGCTGGTTAGAGAAAAAATTGATGTAACTGAAACAGCAGGTAATTATCGCTTATTTTGTTTAAAGCAGGCGGCGGAAAACTTTTATCAAATAAATGATAAATCCTGGATGGAAAGAATTTCAGGGTTTTCTCGAGAACACGCTAATTGGCTTGATGATTATGCATTATTCATAGCGTTGAAAAATAAATACCAGAATCAGCCATGGTATGACTGGCCGGTTCCTGTTCGTCATCGGGAAGTTACTGCTCTGGATGAAGCAAGTCGTGAGTTACAAGCTACAATTAAACAGACCATATTTGAGCAATTTGTTTTTTTCACGCAATGGCATGAACTTCATGATTATGCAAAACGGTATGAAATTGAATTGTTCGGGGATATGCCAATTTTTGTCGCGAAAGATAGCGCTGACGTTTGGGCGCAAAGAAAAAATTTTTTAATGAACGAAGATGGTGAGATGGCCTACGTTGCAGGTGTGCCTCCAGATGCTTTTTCAGATACGGGGCAACGGTGGGGGAATCCCTTGTATGACTGGGAATATATGCGGGCAACCAGTTTTAGTTGGTGGAAGGAACGTTTCAATACACAGTTGAAACTTTTTGACATGATACGGATTGATCATTTCAGGGGACTGCAAGCATGCTGGCAAATTCCGGGCGACGAAGAGACAGCTATTAATGGAAAATGGGTAGAGGTGCCAGGTCGAGAGCTGTTGCTTGAGTTATTTGATACTTTTCACTATCTCCCTTTAATTGCCGAAGATCTAGGTGTGATTACTGATGAGGTTATCGAACTAAAAGAATCATTTAACTTGCCGGGTATGAAGGTGCTGCAGTTTGCGTTTGATGGTAATACGGATAACCCGCATTTGCCACATCGTCATAAGATTAGTGATCTTATTTATACCGGCACACATGACAACGATACAACGTTAGGTTGGGCAAACGATGAAGAAAATTATAACAAGCCTTTTTTTGAAGAATATACTGGCAGAAATATTGAATCAGCAGAACAGGGTGCGTGGTCAATGATACGACTGGCGATGTCGTCTGTTTCATTTTTATGTATGCTGCCAATGCAGGATTTGCTTATGCTAGATTCATCGGCGCGCATGAATATACCGGGAACTGTTGGGGGTAACTGGCTGTGGCGGCTGGGGTTGGAAAAAGTTAAAGCAAAAAGAATTGAGAAAATATCGCGTTTAATAACGTTGTACCAAAGGTAAAGCTATGTCGAATAATAAATCATCATGCAATCTTCAATTGCCTGAGATAGAAAAATTACCCACTGATAGTGAGACACTTGCTAGCGACTTTGAAAGATACCTGACTCGACATTTGGGGCGCTTTTTTGGTTGTGTGCCGCACTACCTGTATGAAGCTTTATCGTTAACACTTCGTGATCGTATCATTAGCGACTGGCGTACCACCTGGAAAGATTATGAAAAGGAAGGAAGAAGGAGAGCCTATTACATGTCTCTGGAATTTTTAATCGGCCGTTCACTAGGCAATCACATTCTTAATCTGGGTATTGAGAGTGAAACAAAAACTGCAATGAATAAATTTGCACTGCAACTGGAAGAGATTATCAGTGAAGAACATGATGCAGGTCTGGGAAATGGTGGTTTGGGACGGCTAGCGGCCTGTTTTATGGATAGCTGCGCGACTATGAGGCTACCGGTTATAGGTTATGGTATTCGATATGAATATGGGATGTTTAGTCAAAAAATTATAGATGGATACCAGGTTGAGGAAGCGGATCACTGGTTAAGGGATAATAACCCCTGGGAGCTTGAGCGACCTGAATATACCCAGGTGATTAAGTTTGGTGGTCATATTGAGTGGGTAACAAATCATAATCGAAAACCACATATAGTCTGGAAGGATACATCCGATATTCTGGCGATACCTTATGATGTGCCTATTTCTGGTTATAAAAATAATACGGTGAATACACTGCGTTTATGGAAGGCAAGTGCCACTAACGCATTCAGTCTCGAAGATTTTAATGCAGGCAGTTATTCCGAAGCAGTAGAAGCGAAAAATGATGCAGAGCATATTAGTATGGTGCTCTACCCAAATGATGCGAGTGAAAATGGTAAAGAATTACGGCTAAAGCAACAGTATTTCCTGGCATCCGCGAGTCTGCAGGACATCTTTAGAATGTGGAAAAATAACGAAAATGGTGATTTGGCTCATTTTGCACAGCAAAATGTTTTTCAATTGAATGATACACATCCAACCATTGCTGTTGCCGAATTAATGCGTATTCTGATTGATGAAAAATACATGTCATGGAATGATGCCTGGAATATCACTACTCATACAATGGCATATACCAATCATACATTATTGCCTGAAGCGCTGGAAAAATGGCCAGTTGCGTTATTTGAAAAAATATTACCGCGTTTAATGCAAATTATTTATGAAATTAATGCACGCTTTCTTGATCAGGTTTCAAAGAAATGGCCTGGTCATACCGACAGGCAGATTAGAATGTCAATTATTGAGGAAGGTGATGTTAGATACGTACGTATGGCTTATCTTGCCATCGTCGGTAGCTTCTCGGTCAATGGCGTTGCCGCTCTGCATTCAAAATTACTGGTCGAAGGTTTGTTTAAAGATTTTTATGAGCTCTGGCCTGAGAAGTTCAACAATAAAACTAATGGCGTCACCCCGCGGCGTTGGGTAGCGTACTCAAATCCATTAATGAGCGCCCTTATCACAGAAAAAATTGGTGATGAATGGGTCAGGAAGTATGAGAATATTAAAGAATTAAAGAAATATGTCGATGATAAAGAATTTGTAGAACAATGGGCTGAAGTAAAAACAGAAAATAAAAAGAAACTGGCTGAACTGGTGAAAGAGGAGTGTGACGTTGATTTTGATGTAAATTCAATTTTTGACGTACAGGTAAAAAGAATCCACGAATACAAAAGGCAGTTATTAAATGTTTTACACGTAATTCATCTATATGACCGTATCAAACGAGGTGATGTAGAAAACTGGACTAATCGTTGCGTGCTCATCGGCGGTAAGGCGGCACCAGGTTACCGTTTGGCTAAATTAATCATTAAGTTAATTAATAATGTTGCCGATGTTATCAACAATGATGAAGAAATAGGTAACAAACTAAAACTGGCGTTTATGCCAAACTATGGCGTTTCAAAAATGGAGGTTATCTGCCCCGGTACGGATTTATCTGAGCAAGTTTCAACTGCAGGTAAGGAAGCGTCAGGCACTGGTAATATGAAGTTCATGATGAATGGCGCAGTAACGATAGGTACGTACGATGGAGCCAACATCGAAATACTTGATGCGGTTGGTGAAGATAACTTCTTCCTGTTTGGTTTGAAAGCTGACGAAGTGACAGCACGACGTGCCAACTATAATCCTGAAGAATTAGTTGCTCAGGACGAAGACCTTAAGCGGGTAATGCATCTGCTAACGTGTGGTCATTTTAATGCATATGAGAAATTTATATTTGATGACATTATTGCGTCATTAATGAATCCGTACGACCCATGGTTAACACTGGCTGATTTTAGAAGTTATATTAATGCACAGGAAAAAGTCTCCCAGGCTTATCGAGATCGGCCTTTGTGGTTGAAAATGAGTATTAACAATACTGTCTGTAGTGGTCATTTTTCAACTGACAGAACCATGCAGGAATACAATCAGGACATTTGGAAACTTAATAACTGATGGCAACAAAAAAGTCTTTTATTAAAGTGAAATTTTTGCTTAGTGTTTTGTTATCAAGTTTTATGCTTAACCATTCATTACAGGCAAACACAAAATATTATCAGTATGACGGTGATATGCCATTTATCGAAATGATGCTTAATATGATGGTAACTATGGGCATGATTGATAAAATCCCGCCGAATTTTGTAGGTTACGGCAATTATAATAATAATCCATATATGGCAAATCCATACACAAATTATCCGGGCTTTAATGCCCCTAACAGGTGGCAAGGGTTTAATCCTAATACGATGAACAGACCGCCATGGTTACAGTCACCGTGTGTAAACGAATCTTGCGGTAACAATAACGCGGTCAAATTAAACGGTGTATGGGTAACCCAGCACGGGGAAATGTTAGGCATAAAAAATCAACAGTTTTTATGGAGTGATGGACGTTCTAATTATTTGACCGGTTTAATTAAAACCAGGGGAAATACCTTATCGCTTAAGGTAAAGGACAAAGGACTGGTGATGAATTATCAGTACCAACTTGACAATGCCCGCTTGCAAACACGTGATGCCAATGGCGTAGTGAGAAATTTTATTAGGGCCCCTTTAAATCAAGGTTATTAAAATTAAATTCTGAATGAGTTAATTGGCACTAATAAACTGTGATTATCTAGGCTGAATGTTGCTGTTTGGCAGAACTATCGACAGGCTTCTTTCGACCCAAAGCGGACGTTCAGATGGTATTTTTTACGGAAGCTGAGTTGTCTCGATTTGCTTAAATTGATAATGAGACAAGTAGCGTGTAATCTCCAGTAAAAATAATGACTTATAAAGCAATATTAGGAATTGCCGATATTGGCTATACAGGCCGATGGGGTCTGTATTGTAATTGTTAGCACCTAATAAATGGAGATTAGAATGAACCTTTTCGCTCAGCTACAAAATGACACTGTGTATATAGAGAAGGCTGACGGGTCGCGCTCAGATCCATATAAAACAGCAATAGGTTCAAAAAATGGATTATCAGCCACTATTTTTGAAGCAAATATGGATGTTGAAGAAGGGTGGAAGCTAATTAGACCATTGCCGAGCGGAAAGGAAGAGAGTTATACGATATTGGAGGCCAACTACAGCCCTGGGTTGCATGCAATTCCGCCTCATTGGGCATTGAAACTCAAGAAAGATACATCAATGCTAAACAAACCCAACGCGCCAAGATCCACAACAATTAACATAAATAACTCTGAAGGCATTCAGATTGGTGATCATAACGTACAGCATATTGAAAAGAGCCTTGTTGGATTGATTGAAAATATTGAATCTTCAGATGTGCCCGAATCTGAAAAAGCTGAAGCCAAAGGAATGTTAAGGCAACTAATGTTAAATCCAACAGTTGCAGGTATTCTTGGAGGAGCAACCTCTGGGATATTGGCTCTATTAGGGTGACAAAAAGTGCTAGCAAGGCGCTCGTT
>Ga0224496_10001355_pt1 | contig 15377 bp, 16 predicted proteins | sample SF_Jul11_sed_USG_2_FD_168127 | JGI IMG/M metagenome (GOLD analysis project Ga0224496, IMG submission 168127) | Sediment microbial communities from San Francisco Bay, California, United States - SF_Jul11_sed_USGS_8_1 | ecosystem: Environmental > Aquatic > Marine > Sediment | place: USA...
CGGACCCGTGGGCGCGCCGGCAGGCGCCGGGCCCGGGCCGAGAGGAGACACAGGAAATTGGGGGAGATGCCGCCGCTGACCGCACTCGCCGCGCTGCTCGCCGGCCTGATCAGTGTCGCGCTGCTCGTCGCCGGCGTCCTCGCACTGCGCCGCCGGCACTTCGTCGCGGGCATGACGGGCGCGCTGCTCGGCCTGCTGTTGCTCGCGCTGGCTGCCCTCTGCGCCGCGCTCGGCGTCTCGGCACAGGGCTATCGGGCGCTCACCCGGGAAGAGGTGGCCGCCACGCTCTGGATGCGGCCTTCCGGTGTCCAGATATTCGAGGTGGACGTGCTGTTCTCCGACGCGCGCAGCCGCCGCTTCGTCCTGGCCGGCGACCAGTTCTATGTCGACGCGCGCATCCTCAAGTGGCATCCGTGGGCAAACCTGCTGGGCCTTCACACCGCCTACGAGCTCGACCGCATCTCGGGCCGCTATCTGCGCCTCGAGGACGAGCGCGACAAGCCCCGCACTCTCTTCTCGCTGGCGAGCGAGCGACCCCTCGACATCTTCTCCCTGCGCCAGCGCTTCCGCTGGCTCGAGCCGCTCGTAGATGCGGAGTACGGCTCCGCCACCTTTGCGGCTGCCGATCGACCCGCCACCTTCGAGGTGCGCGTCTCGACCACGGGCCTGCTGGTGCGGGAGGTCGAGGCGCCCGATCCGCGCTGACCCGGAGCCAGCCGCCGCGTCGCCCGGGCGACTTCGGGTCCGATTCCGTTACCCGGGATCAGGACCACGCGATGCGACTGACTCGACATCTCCCGCTCCTCCTCCTATATTCCCGCGCCTCTCCGGAACCCCCCGGTGGGACGGCGGCCGCGCGTGGCGCCGTCGGGTGGCGCGCGAGCGCACCGGATCGGAGAGCAGCCGGCCGCGACCCGTTCCAGGTGGGTGTGCGGCCGAATCCCGGCGTGCCGGCGCCGGCTCTGGATGGATGGGAGTGTGTCATGGCGATCGAACTCATGTGCCGCAAGATCGGCATGACCCAGCTCTTCTCCGAGACTGGTGAGTGTATCCCCGTTACCGTGCTCGATGCTGCGCCGAACCGCGTGGTGCAGAAGAAGACCGAGAAGCGCGACGGCTACAGCGCGCTGCAGCTCGGTTTCGGAGCGCGGCGCCCCAGCCGCACCTCGAAGGCGGCGCGTGGGCACTGCGAGAAGGCGGGCGTTGCGCCGCAGCGATATCTGCACGAGAGCCGCGTCGGCGCCGACGAGGCCGGCCGCTACGAGGCGGGCCAGGAGATCAACGTCGGCATCTTCTCCCAGGGTGAGCGGATCGACGTGATCGGCACGTCGAAGGGCCGCGGGACGGCGGGCGTGGTCAAGCGCCACCACTTCTCCATCAAGCGCAAGACCCATGGAACCCACGAATTCTTCCGGCACGGCGGCTCGATCGGTGCGGGCTCCTATCCCGGTCACGTGCTCAAGGGTCTCGGCATGCCGGGCCGCATGGGCGCGGAACGCGTCACGACGCTGAATGTCGAGGTCGTGCGCGTCGACAGCGAGAAGGGGCTGCTCTTCGTGCGCGGCGGCGTACCGGGACACAACAACGCCCTGGTTCGAATCCGCTCCAGCGTGCGCGCCGAGCGCTAGAGAAGCCGCGCGGCCCGGGCCGGCGGTGAGCCGCTACCAGCGCAAGGACCACTTCCACCAGCGCGCCAAGCGGGAGGGCTACCGCTCGCGAGCCGCCTACAAGCTGGCGGAGATCCAGGACACGCACCGTCTGCTGCGTCCGGGCCAGCGCGTGGCGGATCTGGGCTGCTGGCCCGGCGGCTGGCTCCAGGTGGCCAGCGAGGCGGTGGGCTCGGGCGGGCGCGTCGTGGGCGTCGACGTGGCGGCCGTGGAGCCGCCGCTGGAGCTCGCGAACGTGGTCGCAATCCAGGGCGATCTGACGCAACAGGCTGTTCTCGAAGAGGTTCTCGCCGCGCTGGGAGGGCCGGCAGACGTCCTCCTGTCCGACGCGGCGCCCAAGCTCACCGGCATTCGCGACGCGGATCGGGCCCACGAGCAGGCGCTGCTGGCCGCCATCGAAGCGGCCCTGCCCCGCCTTCTGCGACCCGGCGGCAGCCTGCTGCTCAAGATCCTCGAGGGCCCCGAGGCCCAGCAGGCGGAGCGGCGGCTGCGCGGGCGCTTCGATCAGGCGCGCAGCGTGAGGCCGAAGGCGAGCCGCAAGGGCAGCAGCGAGCGCTATCTGCTCGGGCGCAGCTACCGGGGCGGCTAGGCGCTGGCACTCGCTCGCCGGCTCCCCGCGCTCGCTAAGGTTCGGGACGCGCGGGAGCGCGCGCGCAAGATGAGGAGAGAGCGTGCCCGATCGTCCGTTCCGTGTCCTCGGAGTGCAGCAGATCGCCGTCGGCAGCCGCGACAAGAATGCGCTGCGTTGCCTCTGGGTGGATCTGCTCGGCCTCGCCGTCGAGGGATCCTTCCGCAGCGAGACCGAGAACGTGGACGAGGACATCGCCGTGGCGGGCGCCGGACCGCTGCGCGTCGAAGTGGATCTGATGCAGCCGATCGATCCCGAAGCGCGACCGCGCGTCCACGAGCCCGCCCTGAATCACGTCGGCCTCTGGATCGACGATCTGCGGGCCGCGGTCGCCTTTCTCGAGGCCCGCGGTGTGCGCTTCACACCGGGGGGTATCCGCAGGGGCGCCGCGGGTCACGACGTCTGTTTCATCCACCCCAAGGGCAGCGAGGCGGCGCCCATCGGCGGGGCAGGGGTGCTGATCGAGCTGGTGCAGGCGCCGCCTGAGGTCGTGCGCGCCCATCGCGAAGCCGCGGGCCGCTGAAGCCCGGGCTCTTCTGCGCCGCGGTGCGTCGGGCGATATCATCCCCGGGCGCAGACGGGCGCATCGAGCGCGGCGACCGCAGCGGGTCGCCCTCGAGGGCGAACGCGGAGCCGTGTTTCATCGACCTGGGCCGACTCCCGAAGGGTCGCGGCTGCGCTGGAAGGGGTCGTCGTGCCGGCGGAGGGCATGGCATACTGCGCTGTCAGAGCGGCACCGATCGCGCCGCGCCGGCGGCATGCATGCCCTGGACGCGCCCGATTCGCCCAGATCGCCGCGCTGCTCGGGCTCGGTGTCGCCGGCCTCATCACGGGTTGCAGCGTGAACTCCACCGACCGAGACGCGTCCCGGGATTTCGCCGAGGCGCGACAGCGCATGGTGCGCGAGCAGCTCGCAGCGCGCGGCATCCGGGACGCGCGCGTGCTCGACGCGATGGCGCGCGTGCCCCGCCACGAGCTCGTACCGGAGTCGCTGCGAAGCCTCGCCTACGAAGATCGGCCGCTCCCGATCGGTCTCGGTCAGACCATCTCGCAGCCCTACATCGTGGCGGCGATGAGCGAGGCGGTGGCGCTGCAGGGCGAGGAGCGGGTGCTCGAGGTCGGCACCGGCTCCGGATATCAGGCGGCCGTGCTGGCGGAGCTGTGCCGGGAGGTATTCAGCATCGAGCTCGAGAAGGAGCTCGCCGATCGCGCCCGCGCCGACCTGGCGCGCCTGGGCTATGCCAATGTCCAGGTGCGCGACGGCGACGGCTATCGCGGCTGGCCCGAGGCGGCACCGTTCGACGCGATCGTGGTGACGGCTGCGCCGGATCACGTTCCGCCCGCGCTCGTCGAACAGCTCGCGATCGGAGGTCGCATGATCATTCCCGTGGGCCGCGCGCTGCAGGATCTGCTGCTCATCACCCGGACCGAGGCAGGCATCCAGCGCCAACATCTCATGGGGGTGCGCTTCGTGCCGATGCGCGGCGAGGCGGAGGATCCGCAGCCGGATGCGGGCCTGCTCGGCGACGAGAACTGAGCGGTGATCGACTGGCTGAACAGCGTGCTGGCCGGCCGGCCGGGGTGGATCAACGCCCTGATGATCTTCTGCGCCACCATGGCGTTCGTCTACGTGCCGTGGGATTTCTTCTTCAAGCCCGTCGCGCAGGATGAAGAGGTCTGGCTCGGCATCATGCTGCACGGCGTGGCCGCGAAGCTCAGCGAGCCGTTGCACGGCGCGATCTACGCCGCCGGCGCCTACGGGTTCTACCGCATGCGCGCCTGGATGTGGCCCTGGGCCGCCGTGTACGCCGCGAGCGTGGCGATCGGCATGTTCGTGTGGTGCGTGCTGTACGCGGCCGACGGCATCGGCGCCCTGCTGCTCGGCGCGGCGGCTTTCGTGCCCTTCGCCTTCCTGACGCGCGCGCTGTGGTGCGCGGAGGCGCTCTTCGGCGCGGCGCGCGCGCCGCTCTCGCACCGCTACGGGGAGTGGGCGCTCGTCACGGGCGCGTCCGCGGGCCTCGGCGCGGCCTTCGCGCGCGCCCTCGCCCGAGACGGCGTCTCGTGCGTCCTCGTCGCCCGGCGCGGCGAGCGACTCGAGACGCTCGCGCGCGAGCTCGAGCAGAGCTACCGCGTCGCGACGCGCGTCGTGATCGAGGATCTCTCGGACGCGGCGGCTGCGGCGCGCCTGATCGAAGCCGTCCGCGATCTGCAGATCGCGATCCTGGTGAGCAACGCGGGCTTCGGTGCGGTGGGGCGCTTCGAGGCGCTCGATGTGGAGCGGCTGAGCCGCATGGTCCAGCTCCACTGCACGGTGCCGGTCGTGCTCGCGAGTCGGCTGCTGCCGGGGATGCGCGCGCGGGGTCGCGGCGCGATCGTGATCACGGGCTCCATCGCCGGCCGACAGGCGCTGCCGCTGCACAGCGTCTACGGCGCGACGAAGGGCTTCGAGCTGCTCCTCGGCGAAGCGCTCTGGGTGGAGCTGCAGGGCAGCGGCATCGACGTGCTGGTCGTCGAGCCGGGGCCCGTGGAGACGGAGTTCCAGCGGGTGTCGGGCGAGATCGCACACGCAGGACAGTCGGCCGAGATCGTGGTGGAGCGCGCCTTCGACGCGCTCGGGCGCCAGCCCGCGCTGATCTCGACCTGGTTCGACTGGCTGCGCGTCAACCTGGGCAACCGCTTGCTGCCCCGCCCGCTCGTGGCATTCGTCGCGCGCGACGTGGTGCGGAAGTGGACGCCCGAAACGCGGCGCTGAGCGGAGTCGGAGATCCATGGCGCGCAGCTACTGGCTCGTGAAGTCCGAGCCCTTGAAATACGCCTGGAGTGATCTGATCGCGGACGGCTCCACCTATTGGGACGGCGTGCGCAACGCGCAGGCGCGCAACAACCTGCGCGCGATGCGCGTCGGGGATCTGGCGCTCTATTACCACTCGAACGAGGGCAAGGAGGTCGTCGGCATCGCGCGCGTCACGCGCGCGGCCTATGCGGATCCCACCAGCGACGACGAGCGCTGGGTGGTCGTGGATCTCGCTCCGCTGCGCGCGCTCGCGCAGCCCGTGAGCCTGGCGCAGCTCAAGGCGGACCCGCAGCTCGCGAAGATTCCGCTCGTCACGCAGTCGAGACTCTCGGTGATGCCGCTCGAGAAGCGCGCTTTCGAGCGCATCGTCGCGCTCGGCAAGGCGCGGCGTCGCTGAGCGGCTGCGCGTGGATCCGCGCGCTCAGATCCCGCGCATGTAGGCCGAGGCCAGGGCGTCGGCGTACTCGTTCCAGCGCGATCCGTCGTGCGCCTTGATCCAGCGCAGCGCCACGCGCGGGTGCGCGTGGGCGAGCGCGTAGAGCCGCTTCACCAGCTCGAGATTTGCGATGGGGCCGCTCTTGCGCCGCCAGCCGCGGCGCTCCCAGCCCACGGCCCACTCGTTGATCGTCTTCACGCACAGCTGGCTGTCGGAGTAGATCGTGATGCGCGCATCCTCGGGCAGCAGCTCGTACGCGGTGATCAGTGCCTGGAGCTCCATGCGGTTGTTGGTGGTCTGCGGATCCACGCCGCTGCGCTCCGCGACGATGCGGCCGTCCTCGACCCACACGACGCCCCAGCCGCCCGGTCCCGGGTTGCCCTCGCAGGAGCCGTCGGCGAAGACGCCCGTGCTAGGCCCTGCTGCGAACCGCTCGAGCACCTCGTTCGGAGTGAGCAGCGCGCGGGCGTCGCGATTTGCCATGGCCGCGAAGCTTCGGCGATCCCGCCGCGTATTTCCAGCGCCGCGATCGCGCCCGCTAGTAGCGCAGCGCCAGGCCCAGGAAGGGCGCATTCATGTTCGCGTCGAGGTCGCCGCCCGCGAGCGCGCCGCTGTCGCTTCTTCCATAGCCGAGCATCCGGTACCCGGCGGTCAGATTCACGTGCTCGCGCAGGCGCAGCGCGGCGCCGAACTCGACACCCACGGAGAGCGATCCTCGCAGCGTCCGGTACGTCTGCTGACCGAGCCACACGCCGAGACCGAGCCCCGGGAAGCTCTCCGCGTGGCTCCCGACTCGCATCGACGAGGAGAAGAGTCGCGCGTCGGGGCCTGCCATGGCGCAGCTCTCCCGCGTCTCGAAGTGCTCCCGCAGGCCACGCGGCGCTTCCTCGCGCTCGGCTTCTACCGCCCGGGCGCTTCCGCGCGAGGCCAGCGGCTGCTCGGGCTGCGCACTTGCGCTTCGCCCGTGCAACACCGCCGGCGGGAAGCGCAGCGCCTCCGGGAACTCCACGCCGCGCGCGACGACCGTCTGCGCCACCGTGTTCGGGCGCTCGCGTTCGCTCCCCAGGGCGCCCGCCGCCGCGAGGGCGAAGACACTCTGGACGAGGCAGAGGAAAATCAGACTGGGATGCCGCATGGGGATCACGCGCGGAATGGGTTCCCCATGTGTATCGGCTGCCCGCACGCGCATCCCGTGAGGCGAATCACAGCGGGAGTTGCGCATCCTTTGCGGCGCTCTTGCCGCCCGCGTCCTTCGCGTAGCCTTCGAGGAACTCGCGCCGGAATGCGTCGAAGCGCTGCTCCTGCACCGCCGCCCGCGCAGAGGCGACCAGGCGCTGGTAGAAGCGGACGTTGTGCGTCGACGCGAGGATCGCCCCGAGAATTTCGTTCGCCGCGAACAGGTGGTGGATGTAGGCGCGCGAGAAGCCCCCGGCGCAGGCCTCACAGTCGCAGGAGACGTCGATCGGATAGGCGTCGCGTCGGTACTTGCGGTTGGTGAGCCGGATGCGGCCCCGGATCGTGAACACCGAGCCGCTGCGCGCGTAGCGCGTGGGAATCACGCAGTCGAAGAGATCGATTCCGTAGCCGATGGCGGCCAGCAGATCTTCCGGGAGACCGACGCCCATCAGGTAGCGCGGCTTGGTCTCCGGCAGCAGCGGTGCGCAATGCTCCGTGACGCGGCACATCAGCTCGTGGCCTTCGCCGACGGAGACGCCCCCGATCGCGTAGCCCGGCAGATCGAGCGCGACCAGCGCCTGCGCACAGCTCTCGCGCAGGTGCGGATAGACGCTGCCCTGGACGATGCCGAACAGCGCCTGATCGCCGCGGCGCGCGTGCGCCTTCAGACAGCGCTCGATCCAGCCGAGCGTGCGGCGCACGCCGCGGCGCGCGAGCGACTCCTCCGCCGGATACGGCGTGCACTCGTCGAAGGCCATGATGATGTCGGCGCCGAGCGCATTCTGGATCTGGATCGAGCGCTCGGGCGTCAGCTCCATGCTCGATCCATCGACTTCGTTGCGGAAGCGCACGCCGCGGTCGTCGATCTCCTTCTTGGGCAGGGAGAACACCTGGAAGCCGCCGCTGTCGGTGAGGATCGGGCCGTTCCAGCGCATGAAGTCGTGCAGCCCGCCGAGCTTCTCGACGAGCGCTTCGCCGGGCCGCAGCGCCAGGTGATAGGTGTTCGCCAGCACGATTTCCGCGCCCGTGGCGCGGACCTGTTCCGGCGTCATGGCCTTGACCGCGCCGTGGGTGCCCACCGGCATGAAGGCCGGCGTGCGGAAGCTGCCGTGGGGCGTCGCAAAGCAGCCCGCGCGCGCCCGCCCGCAGCGTCCCTCCAAGCGGAACCGGAACGGCGCGTCGTGCGGCTCGCTCATGGGACGATCCTCACCGGATCGGCGCGGAGTCTGCCGTGCGCCTAGCGGTAGGTCTTGCGGGTGCCACAGCTCTGGCGCACGCGCCTGCGCTGGTGCTTGGCCTTGAGCCGGGCGCGATGCCGCGCGCTCTTGCTGCGGTTGCGATGGGGGAGCGGCTTCGCCTTCTTCACGGGTGCCTCCGATACCGGGCGCCGGAGGGTAGAAGAGCTGGCGCGCAGCGTCCAATCCCCTGTCCCGGGCGCGCCTGGAGCACGCGGCCCCGAGCGCGCGATGCCGTTCCGCGCTCCGGCGGCTACGGTCTCGGTGTCTGGAGCCGGGGGGGAGGATCGCGTTGCAGAGCGAAGCCATGCGCCGCGAGCTCCTCGAGCTGATCCTGGCGGTCTCCTTCCGCCGCGAGCGTGTGACGCTCGCGAGCGGCGCGCAGAGCGACTTCTATCTCGACCTGCGCCAGACCCTCATGCGTCCGCGCGGCATCGCGCTCGCGGGAGAGCTCGTGCTCGAGTGCCTGCGCGCGGGAGCGGCCGTGGATGCCGTCGGCGGCATGGCGGTGGGTGCCGTGCCCCTGATCGCGGCGGTTCTGGCGGCCGCGGATCGCGACCCCGGGCCGCCGCTGGTCGGATTCTTCGTGCGCAAGCAGCGCAAGGAGCACGGCCTGGCCCGGCAGATCGAGGGCGCGTTCGCGGCCGGACAGAACGTGGCGCTGCTCGAGGACACCGTCACCACCGGCGGCTCTACGCTGCAGGCGCTCGACGTCGTGGAGGCGGCCGGCGCCAGCGTCTCGCGCGTGATCTGCCTGGTGGATCGCGAGGAGGGCGCGCGCCAGGCGTTCGCGGCGCGCGGCATCAGCCTCGAGGCCCTCTACGCTCGCAAAGATCTTCCCGTCTAGGCGCGGCGGCAGCGGGCCGGCGCATGGATCTCAAGCTCACCTATTGGACGCTGGCCTTCGTCAATCTGGTGGTGATCGCCGCCTGCCTGCTGAACGGCGTGCGCCGCATCCGGCGCGGCGACGTGCGCGGGCACCGGCGCAGCATGGGGACCGCCGCGATTCTCGTGGGTCTCTTCCTGCTCTCCTACCTGCTGAAGCTCGCTCTGCTGGGTCGGGAGGATCGCGCGGAATGGACATCCGGCGATCTCCTGCTGCTCTCGGTCCACGAGCTCTGCGTGGCCGTGAGCTTCGCAGCGGGCGTCACGGCTGCCCTGCACGCGCGACGCTTTCGCGAGGCGCTCGGGTCCGGCCCGCTGCGCGCGGCCCGCGGCGCAGCGCAGCCCGGGCGCCGCGCGCATCGCCGCGCCGGGCGCACCGCCGTCGTGGGCGGCCTGCTGGCGCTGGTGACCGCCCTAGGCGTGCTGGTCCGGATGCTCGAGCGCGCCTCCGGCTGAGCTCCCCTCGGGCCCTTTCCTGAGCCGATTCGTGTAGATTGGAAGGGAGTCCCCTGTGCGAGAGGAGAGCGCGATGTACGTGAACCTCGGCAGCCTCCTGCAGGCCAGCACCGCGCTGCGCCCGGATCACGTAGCGATCCGTCTCGGCGATCGCAGCGTGACGTACGGAGCGCTCGATCGCGCTGCGCGCGGCATCGCTGCCAGCCTGCGTGCCCGCGGCCTCGCACCGGGGGACAAGGTCGCGCTGCTGATCCCGAACGTGCCCGAATTCAGCATGGCGTACTTCGGCGCGCTGTACGCGGGCTGCACGCTGGTGCCCCTCAACGTTCTGCTCTCCGCCGCGGAAGTGCAGTACCACCTGGAGGACTCTGGAGCGAAGCTGCTGCTGGCGCACCCTTTCTTCCCCGCCGCCTCGAAACAGGGCGCGGAGGCCGCCGGCGTTCCCGTGCTCTGGACCAACGGCGAAGGGGACGACGTGCTCACGGCGCTGGCCGAGAACGAGCCGCTTCGGGCACTGCATCCCACGCTGGCGACCGACACCGCGGTGATCCTCTACACGTCGGGCACCACGGGCAAGCCCAAGGGCGCGGAGCTCACCCACGCGAACCTGCTGCTCAACTGCACGGTCGTGGCCGGCAGACTCGTGCCGCTCGATGCCGACGACGTGGCCCTCGCGACCCTGCCCTTCTTCCACTCGTTCGGGCAGTCGTGCATCCAGAACGCCGTCCTCGCCGCCGGCGGCAGCTTCACGTTGCTGCCCCGTTTCGACGCGGAAGAGGCGCTCCAGATCATGGAGCGCGATCGCGTCACGCGCTTCGCAGGCGTTCCCACCATGTACTTCGCGATGCTGCACCACCAGGGTTCGCGCGAGTACGACCTCTCGGCGCTGCGCTGGTGCTTTTCGGGTGGTGCGCCCATGCCGGTGGAGGTGATGAGCGCGTTCGAGGCGAAATATCCCGTCAAGATCCTGGAGGGCTATGGCCTCTCCGAGACCTCGCCCGTGGCGAGCTTCAACGTGCTGGATCGGCCGCGCAAGCCGGGCTCCATCGGCTATCCGGTGTGGGGCGTCGAGATGGCGATCCTGGGCGAGGACGATCAGCCGCTGCCCGACGGCGAGCAGGGCGAGATCTGTGTGCGCGGCCACAATGTGATGAAGGGCTACCTCGGCCGGCCCGAGGCGACCAAGGAAGCCATGCGCGGCGGCTGGTTCCACACGGGTGACATCGGACGCCGCGATGCCGACGGCGCGTACTGGATCGTGGATCGCAAGAAGGACATGATCCTGCGCGGCGGCTTCAATGTGTATCCGCGCGAGGTGGAAGAGGTGCTCTACGCGCACCCGGCGATCGTGGAAGCTGCGGTGATCGGGGTTCCCCACGAGAGCCACGGCGAAGAGGTCAAGGCGTTCGTCGTCTCGAGCGATCCGCAGCTGACGGCCGAAGAGGTGATCGCCTACAGCAAGCAGCGTCTGGCGGCCTACAAGTATCCGCGCATCGTCGAGTTCTCGCAGGGTCTTCCGAAGGGCGCCACGGGGAAGATCCTGAAGCGCGCGCTGCGCGAAGCGTAGGCGCCGCCCGACCTGCACCGAGCGGGGACGAGCTCCGGGGCGCCGGAGATCCGACTCGGAACGCCAGCATTAGTGCGGGGATGCGGTGTGACCGGATTCGTCACGCGGCCGTGTTGGACTGGGGGCGTTGCGAGATCTGGAGGAGACATCATGCGCAAACCCCTGAGTGTGATCGATCGAACCTTGAGTCGCTGTCTCGTGTGTGGCTTCCGCGAGGTGCGTACCGACGAGGTCGTGCACCGCGGTGTCGTGCTGCTCGCCGAATGCCCGCACTGCGATCACCGCTGGACCGCCTCGCTGGATGCGGCCTGGGCGACCGACGCCGTGGCCCGGGTGCGGCCGGTGCGTCGCGCGCCAGGGGAGACCGCGGGCGCGGCATGATACCGTCGAGCCGTGAGGCTCGTGCTCTATACCGGCAAGGGCGGTGTCGGCAAGACGACCACCGCGGCCGCCGCAAGCGTGTGCGCGGCGCGGCGCGGCCGGCGCACGTTGGTGGTCTCGGCGGACGCGGCTCACAGCCTCGGCGATGTGCTGGGCGATCGGCTCGGAGCCACGCCCGTGGAGGTCGAGAGCGGGCTGGACGCACTCGAGCTGGACGCGCGCGTCGAGACGCGCCGCCATTGGGGGCGCGTCCAGGAGTTCCTCCGCTCCCTCTTCCGGCACCAGGGCATCGAGAGCGTCGTGGCCGACGAGCTCGCCATGCTGCCGGGCGCCGAGGAATTCGCCACGCTCCTGGCGGTCGAGCAGTACGCGCGAGGCGGCACCTACGACCTCATCGTCGTCGACTGCGCGCCGAGCGACGCCACGTTGCGACTCGCGACTCTGCCGGAGGTGCTGCACGGCATGGCCCGGCTCGCCCTGCCCGCCCTCCGGGCACTTGCTGGCGTGAGCGCGCCGATCCTGCAGCGCCTCGTCTCCGCACCCCTGCCGGCGTCCGGGGTGTTCGCGGACGTCGAGTCGCTGCTCTACGACAAGCTCGCCGGGCTGCGGCGCCGCATCAGCGACCCGACCACGAGCGTGCGCCTCGTGGTGACGCCGGAGCGCATGGTGATCGACGAGGCCCGGCGCACCTACACGGAGCTCGCGCTCTTCGAAGTGCCGTGCGACGCGGTGGTGATGAACCGCACGCTGACACGGGAGGCGGGTCGTGAGCCCTTCTTCTCCGATTGGATGCGCGTGCAAGAGCGACACCTTCGCGAGGTGAAGTCGGCCTTCGCGCCGCTGCCCGTGCTCACCTCGCCGCTGCAGCGGGAAGAGGTCGTGGGCGTCGACCGTCTGGCGCGCCTCGGGGAGCGGATCTTCGCCGACCACGAGCCCGATGCCGTGCTGTGCGGAGGATCCCGGGTGCGTTTCGAGCGCGATGGGATGGACTACGTCGTGCGCCTGCCCCTGCCCGGTGCGCGCGCCGAAGCGCTCGACGTGGCGAAGCTGGACGGGAATCTCGTCGTGACCACGCGGGCGCGGCGGCGCGCGCTCAAGCTGCCGCGCAGCATCGCGCAGCTCGCGCTGCTGCAGGCGAGAGTCGACGACGCGGTGCTGATCGTGCGCTTCGGTGTGCTTCGCGGCGCCGCCGCGGAATCCACCTGAGATGCGGGTCCTGCTGTTCGCCGGCAAGGGTGGGGTCGGCAAGACCAGCCTCGCGCTCGCCACGGCGTTGGGCGCCGCACAGCACGGCCACCGCGTGTGCGCGCTCTCCACGGATGCCGCCCACAGCCTCGGCGATGCGCTGCAGCGCTCGATCGGACCGCGCCCCGAGCTCGTGGCACAGAACGTATGGGCGCAGGAAGTGTCGGCGCTGGCCGAGCTCGAGCGTTCCTGGGCGAGCATTCGCGATTGGCTGCGCGCGCTGCTCTTCGATGCGGAGCGCGAGCTGATCCAGGAGGAGCTGCTGGTGCTTCCGGGCTTCGAGGAGCTCGTCGCGCTGCGCGCGCTTCGCGAGATCGAGTCGAGCGGAGCGTACGATCTGTGCGTGGTGGATTGCGCGCCCACGGGCGCGATGTTCCGCATGCTGCGGTTGCCCGAAGCGCTGCGCGCCATCATGGAGCATTTTTGGGAGTGGGAACGGCGCGCCGCACGCGCGGTGCGGCCGTTCGCCGAGCGGGTCGGACTCGGACGCTTCGTGGCGCCAGAAGAAGTGTTGGACGCGATCGAGCGCCTCTACGCAGAGGTGTCGGACGTGCGCCGCATCCTGCTCGACGAAGAGCGCACGAGCGCCCGCCTGGTCGTGAATCCGACGCGCGTCGTGATCGAAGAGACGCGGCGTTCGTTCGCGTATCTCAGTCTCTACGGGGTGGCGACGGATGCGCTGCTGGTGAATCGGGTGCTGCCCGTGGAGGCCGCGGGTGGGTATTTTGCGCGCTGGTCCGAGCGCGAGCGCGCGGAGCTCAGCACGATCGAGTGCTGCTTTCCCCTGCCGATCCTGCGCGCCTCGCTGCAGCGCCGCGAGGTGCTCGGAGCGGATGCGCTGCGCGCGCTCGCGTGCGAGCTCTACAAAGACCGCGATCCGGCCGAGCGCCTCGTGACGCAGCGCCCGCTGCGTCTGGACGAGCGCGACGGCACCCTGATTCTGGCCATCGACCTGCCCACCGCGCAGCGCGACGAGCTCCACGTCTCGCTGCACGGCGACGAGCTGCGCGTGGGGATGCGCGACGTCGAGCGCCGCATCGCCCTGCCGGCCTCGCTGGCGGGCAGCGCGGTTGCGTCCGCTCGGCTCTCGGGAGGCGTGCTCGAGGTCGCTTTCGCCGCGGCGCCGCGCCCGTGAAGGAGGCGCGCGCCGCCGAGCGCATCGTGTCGCTGGTGCCGTGCATCACCGAGGCGCTCTTCGCGCTCGGCCTCGGATCGCGCGTGGTCGGCGTGACCGATTGGTGCGTGCATCCGCGTGACGGCGTGGCGGCGCTGCCCCGGGTCGGCGGCACCAAGACGCCGTCCATCGCGAGCATCGTCGCGCTGCGACCGGATCTCGTGATCGCGAATCGCGAGGAGAATCGGCGGCGCGATGTCGAGCAGCTGGAAGCTGCGGGCGTCCGGGTGTGGGTCACGTTCCCGCGCACGGTACGCGAGGGCGTGCAGCTGCTGCGCGAGGTGGCCGAGCTGGGCGCTGCACCCGAGGCCTTCGCGTCTCGGGTGGTGCCCGTCGAGCGGGCGCTCGCCGACGCGCTCGAGCACCCGCCGGCCCAGCGCGCGCGCGTGTTCTGTCCGATCTGGAAGAAGCCCTGGATGGCGGTGGGAAGCGATACCTATGCGAACGACCTGCTCCGCATCTGTGGGGGCGACAATGTCTTCGCCGGCCGGCGCGCGCGGCGCTATCCGATCGTGACGCTCGAGGAAATTCGAGCCGCGCAGCCCGAGGTGATCCTGCTCCCCGACGAGCCCTACGCATTCGGGGCGCGCGACGTCCAGGAGCTGGGCAAAGAGGATGTGCCCGCCGCGCGCGCGGGCCGGATTCACCAAATCGACGGTACCCTGGTGTCGTGGTACGGTCCGCGCATCCAGAGAGCGCTCGATACGCTGCGCGCGCTGATCCTGGGTGGGGAGCGCGCGTAGCGCCCAGGCATGGAGGGCGAGCGCGGGCGCCGGGTGGAGGCGTGGCGTCTATCATAGGGTGTTGAGAAATCCACCCGCTTCGGCAGTTCAGTTCAAGCGCTGCCGATTGCTTGCCGATAGGCTGCACCAGCCAGCGTACCAATGCGTTTCGGCTGCGGAGAATTCCAGCGCGCATGAGAGAGATGCTGCAAGCGGCCGCTCGCTTCTTCGCTGGAGCGCTGCGCCTCGGCGCCGGCCGTCCGCGCACGCTCGCGGCCCCGCTGGCGGCGCTGCTGCTCGCTGCGCCGGCCTGGTCCGCCGAGATCGTGGATGTGCGGATCGGGCGGCATCCCGAGTTCACGCGCATCGTCTTCGAGCTCGATCAGCAGACGGGCTACCGCATCAAGCGAACCCAGCGCGATCTCATCGTCACGCTCGAGGCCACGTCGAAAGCCTGGTCGATCGGTCGGCGCGGCTCCGTGGAGTCGGTGCAGGTGGACGCTGGAGCGACGGAATCCGTCGCGAAGATCCGCCTGCGGAACACGGACGTCCGCGTGCAGGAGATGATCCTGGCGAATCCGGCGCGGATCGTGCTCGACCTGAAGGGCGAGGTGCCGGTGGCACCCCGCGCCGCAGCGAAGCCGAGCGCCGAGAAGCCCGTGTCGCGTCCGGCTCCGCAGCCGGTGGTCAAGAAGCCCGTGTCGCGTCCGGCTCCGCAGCCGGTGGTCGAGAAGCCCGTGGCGCGCCCCGCACCCGAGCCGGTGGTCGAGAAGCCGGTGGCGCGTCCGGCTCCGCAGCCGGTGGTCGAGAAGCCCGTGGCGCGTCCCGCACCCGAGCCGCTGGTCGAGAAGCCCATCGCGCGTCCCGTTCCCGAGATGCCGCGTGCGCCCGCGCCGGCACCCGAGCCCGACGTGCCACTCGACATCGAGCCGATGCCCTCGTTCGTCAAGGTGGCACCGGCCCCGCCGGCCCCGAAGCCGGTGGTGGCGCCGCCCAAGCCCCCCAAGCCGA
>Ga0224496_10001357_pt1 | contig 15368 bp, 10 predicted proteins | sample SF_Jul11_sed_USG_2_FD_168127 | JGI IMG/M metagenome (GOLD analysis project Ga0224496, IMG submission 168127) | Sediment microbial communities from San Francisco Bay, California, United States - SF_Jul11_sed_USGS_8_1 | ecosystem: Environmental > Aquatic > Marine > Sediment | place: USA...
ACCCCCCCTGCACCTGCCCCTTGGCAACCAGGGGCACGGCCAGGTAATCGACAAAATCCTCGCCCCGGATCAGTTCGGCCCGCCGAAAAAGGTTATCCGTCCCCTTGAGGTCGGGAATGCGGACCAAGCGCCTTTCCTTGGCCGCGACCCCGGCGCTGCCGGTGCCCAGATGCTCCCGCGACCTTTTAATCGTATCGGCGCGGAACCCCCGGGCCGCCAGGAATTCCAGGGTCTGGGTGTATTTGTTGCACAGAAGCACGGCGGCGGCATCCACATCCAGACGCGGCAATATCTGATCCAGAAAGACCTTCATGGTGCCGGTGAGATCGAGACTGGAGGTGATGATCAGGTCGACGGCATGCAGGGTTTCCATGCGCTTAAGCCGAGCCCCTGCCTGCAGCTCGGCCTGCCGCCGAGCGACAATCTCATGCTCCAGTTCCAGATTCTTGGCAACCAGGGTCTGATTCACCTGGCCAACCCGTCTCTCGCTCTCCATCACCTTGAGGATGGTGACCCGCGTCTGGGTCATCACCAGCAAGACAAAGAGGGCGCCGCCCAAAAACACACTGCCGGTAACCATTTCCAAGGGAAAGGATACCGCGGTGAGCTTGAAGACCATATAGGCCACGTAACCGGCCAGAAAGAAAAGCATGAGACCGGTGATGGCCCGCCACCTGGCCCGCATGGCTCCCGGCATGATAAGGTTGATGCGCCGCGACAGCACGATGGCGGCCAACATGCACAGGGTCCCGGGCAGCACCAGGAAAACCGAAAGATTGGTCATTGAATTCATTTAGCACTCCAAAATTTTTCCGGGGCCGGAACTCCCAACCCGCCCGAAAAAATCAGCCTCCATGTTAACTGAACAACAAGATGCCGCGCCGCGTCCCGTTCCCGGTTTTAACCTTGCCTCGCGCCGTGGCCATGGGCTATCATATTTTAGAAATCTGGAAGGGGAAACCAGTAAAAAAGGGAGAATCATGGAATATCGTCCTGGAATCACCAAGGACCGGCGCAAAGGTCCGGACAAAATCACCAGAATTATAAGATACATGGGCCTGGCCGCCTGGGGGGTCATGCTCACCGCCCTGGCCCTGATCGAGAAGGCCCGCCCGGAGGTGGAAGGCTACCTGGGCGAGAACTACAACGTCAAGCTCCACACCGATTGGAACCTGGAGTTGATTCGCTACATGTTCTACCTGATGATTCTGGGATTCTGCCTGAGCATCGTCGGTATATCGGTAAACTCCATGCGCCTGAAACGCCGAACCGACGAGTATCAGCTATCGATTCTTGTGCTGGCGCTGATTTCCATCGTCACCATCTGTTACTATCTTTTTTTCATATAGGCCGGCCCCCCGGGACCCCAGCTCCTCTCTTTCCTATTTGCACCGATTGTGGTATATAATCGAACTAAGCGGTTTTCGCCAGCCAGGGGACCGACCAAAAATGTATTACACCACCCGCGCGGCCTTCGGCCGCCGGGATAATTTTTATAACGAGGACCTTCCGATGTACCGAGCTCTGCTGTTTTCCTCCATATTCCTGCTGCTCTCGCCGCTCAACCTTTTTGCCGACAGCCTGGATATCGGGTTCAACGATTTCAGCGCCCAGGTCGGGACCAGGATGCGGATCAGCCAAGACACCCAGGGGTTTTCGGAAACCAACGCCCGGGGCTTGTACAACAAGAATGAAGACACCCTGCTGGGTTCCCTGGGCCTTGACATTTACGGCAGCCTGGAAAACATGCTGGCCGGGGTACACTTCGGCGCCGGGGCCAAGCTTTACGGTGGCGAGACCGATGACGAGGAAATGCTCTCCCTGGCGCTGGGCGGCCTGCTGCGCATGGCGCCCACGGCCTGGCAGGGCGTCGGCTTTTCCGCCTCCTATTTCTACGGCCCGCAGATCTTCTCCACCCTGGATGTCCAACGCCTAACGGAATTTCAGGCCAGCATCGATTATGAATTTATTCCCCGGTCCAAGGTCTTTGTCGGTTACGGCAACCTGCAAACAAACTTCAAGGAATTTGACAAACGCACGATTGACGAGGGGTTCCGGTTGGGCATAACCCTTAGCTACTGATCAAGGCCGTCCACCGACCAGCACCAATGACCCGCCCCCACCTGCCCCAGCGCACCTGCGTGGCGCCCCCCGGCCGATTCATTTACGGCCTCCACCAGCCGCGCTACAGGGTTTTGAATCTGCGCGAGACCCAGGCCATCGGCCCCTTGGGTATCCTGGAAAACGGCGACTTCGTGGAAAACGGCCGGAATTTTCCCCACCACTCCCTGTCCGTGGACATCGGCGAGCCGGTTTTCGAGATCCCCAATCCCCTGCCCTTTCGGGGCACCACCTTCATCCTGAAAAGTTGGGCCGACGCGGCGGCCCTGCACCACGATCGCATAACCCTGGCCCCACCGCCCGCCACCTCGTTCTCCGAAACCTGCCGCGCCATACTTGGCAACCCGGACGACGCAACCCTGGACCGAATTTTCGCCGGGCTGCCGGCCGCCGTGCAGCTGGCCGTGGCCACCACCTCCACCGACCCGGAAGACCTGACCCGCCTGGCCGAACTGACCTGCGAAATCGTGCACGGCACCCGCACCGGCCTGGCGGCAGGCCTTAAATTCAACGCCAGCGCCGACGGCCGCAGCCGACCGGTGATCAACAATCACCCCCTGTTCGAGGCCCTGGCCAACAATCCCCACCTGCCGGACGACTACAAACTGGTCATGGTCCTGCGGGCCGGCGTTCAGGGGGGCAGCGAGATCGTCGGCGAGACCGTCAAGTGCGGCAACCTGGGGCATGTCTATGAATATCTGCGGCGCAACAGTTACATCCCCTGGGGCCATTACGCCTCGAACATGGCCGACGACACGGTCCGCTATCGGACCACGGATCTTTCCATGGCCGACATCCGGGGACTCCGACACCTTTACTACCAACGCACCTATGTGCGCCTGGCCGCCGATCTCGGCCTGCCGTTGCCGCCGGAACGCGAAACCATGCCGGTGAAAAAACTGGAAATGCTGCGCGAGAAGATCATCAACATCCTGGCCGAGGGTGGCCCGGCCGGGGAACTGCCCTTTACCGCCACCCTCTGGGGCTGGAACTACGGCTTTGACTTTTCACCCACCCTGTACCGCCTGCACGCCTCACACCAACAGATCCACACCCAGTACGCCATGTTGCCGGCCGTTGTTACCCAGCTGGACAGTCACGGCAACCAAGGCCAGGCAGACATGCCCGCTTATGGCTGCGGCGACATGGTGGCCGAGGTCGTGGCCCGCTACCGGGCCGAGCACCAGCGGGATTTTTTCGCCGACTATCTGGCGGCCATCCGCACCAACCAGCGGACCGACGGCAATCCAGCGGGCGAACACAGTCTGGTGGTGCACGAAGACGAGCAGGTCATCCTCTTCGTGCCCAAGGCCCAGACCTCCCAGTGGGAACTGCAGATCATGCCCCTGCGGCCGGTGGGCAACATCCTGGAGGCGGATACCGCCATGCGCGCCGCCCTGGACCGGGCTCTGCTCATTGCCCAGAAAATTCTGGCCGGCCTGGGGGCGCGGTTGGTGACCAGCATCGAATTCCCCAAACGCTTCGACGCCCCCGACACCGGCCAGCGATTACTCTATGCCCTGCTGCCCAAGCTGCCGGAATCCCCCGGGGCCTTCAGTGAGGCCCAGCTCCGCTGGATCAACGGCCATTACCCGGAAGATTTCGCCGCCGCCTGCCGCGTCAAACTGCCCGCCGTGCTCCGGGCCACGGCACCGGATTAATCATCGCTGTCCGGTGCGGTCTCATCTTCAACCTCCACCTCATGGGCCAGATACCAGGGGTCGGCATACCCGAAAAGCTTGGTTTCAACCCAGACCTCATCGGCCAGTATCCCCTGCACCCGGTCATGGGTATAGGCGTCGGCATAATCAACCGCCATCACCAGTGCCTTAGCGCTGTTGGTCAGGATAAAGGTCTGCGCGGTGCCATCCAGATCCCCAACGGTACCATGTACCTTCACAAAGATGGTGGTCGCATTGATCGGGGTCACGCCGGTGGTATCCAGGGACAGGGCCATGATCCGCACCTTCAGATCAGCGGCCGCGGCCAGGGTCAATAACTCGTCCAATCCGCTCTGGGGGGTGCCGTCATAGGTGGACTGGGAATAATCAACCTGAAAACTCTCATCCCGCCGCGTGGTCAGGGTAAAGGTATCCAGCGCCGTATCCAGATCGCTGACCAGGCCGGTTACCCCCTCGCGATAGCCGGCCCGCTTCTTCTCGGCCAGGTCGTCGCTGTTCATGGGTGATACCTTCATGGTCACCGCGCAGTCGGCCTGACCGTAATCCTCCACCTCGAAATCCTTGAGATCGAAGTCCAGGGCAAAGGTGGTGTACTGATTGGCCGCGACATTGACCGCGCCGGTCATGTCCAGCGAACAGTCGCCGGCCTCGCAAACCAGGCTGTTGGGCTGACCATTGCCATGCTCCTTATAGGAGGTAAAGTTACAGGTCGCCGCCAGACCGGTGCTGTCCATCAGGGCAACCTCCCGGGCAAACTCGATATGGACCCGGTTGTACGCCGCGGCCTCGCATTCGACCGTACCCAGCAATTGCAGGGTCTCTTCCAGGTTGGCAATATCCACCACCTGCTCCTCGCCGAGCAGCTCACAGGTCGCGCCGCTGCCGGTGTGTTCCAGCTGCACGGCGGTGACGGTGGCCGTAACCTGCTGGTAATCACCGATATCGTCGGTCAGATATACGGACACCTGACCGGTGGTGGTTGAAGATGTGGAGTCGCTGCCACCGCAACCGGCGAGCAGCCCCATGACCAGGGCCGAACTGATGACCATCAAACGATTTTTCATAACCTAGACCTCCCAATTTGGACAACAAGTTTACCCTGCCTCGCCTGCCCCAGCCGATCCCGCGAACACAAAAGCCTTCAAGGCGCGCACCAGTTGCGACCGCGTGAGGCTGCCCTGGTCGACCAGAATCCGGCCCAGCAGGATGGCATTCTCCGCCTGGGCATCCATGACCGTGTCGATCTGCCCCGCATCCAACAACCCCAACTCCCGCGCCACCTCGCCGTAACGTTGCCCGCTGGCCAGCTGGGTGAGCAGAATCCGGATATTCTGCCGGCGATCGATCATCCCCAGCTCCACGGCAAACTTACCCATGGGCCGCCGCCCCTCCCGCTGGGTCGCCAGGGCCCTGGCCAGTTGCGGCTCGGAAATCAGCTTATGCAAAATCAGAAACTCCCCGAATCGCATGGCCGCTACTTACTCTTCATCACATGCACCCCGTCCCACTCCTTGCCCGGCGGGCTGATCCGATAATCCAGACACCGCTCCAGATAGGTCAGGGTCGGGCCATCCTCCGGATCGGCCTCGAACAACTCCCCGAAAACGGCGATGGCCGCGTCCCACTGTTGTTGCCGATATAAGCGCAGGCCCTGATCATACCGGGCGCACCGCCTCGCCTGCTCGGCGGTCAGTTCGCCCTGGCGGGCCATCAACTCATAGATCACGGTCTGCTCCTGCTTGCCCACCACCCGGATGGCATCCAGCTCGCGGACCTCCACCGCCTCCCGACAGGCCTCGTAGGTCGCCTGACTGATGATGATCGCGGTGCCGTATGCCTTGTTCACCCCCTCCAGGCGCGAGGCCAGGTTCACCGCGTCTCCCATGATCGTATAGTCCATGCGCTGCCGGGAGCCCATGTTGCCGACCACCATCGAGCCGGTATTGATCCCCATCCGCACCCGCAGGACCGGCAGCCCCCGCGCCTGCCAGGCCGGCCGCAACTCACCGAGCCTTTCCTGCATCTCCAGGGCCATGAGGCAACATTGCCGGGCATGCTGGGGATCATCCAGGGGCGCCCCGAAAAAGGCCATGATCGCGTCGCCTTCGTACTTGTCCACGATCCCATTGTACTTCAAAACAATGGCGCTCATCTCGGTAAGGTATTCGTTCAGGAACTCGACGAGTTCGCCGGCCGCCATCTTCTCGGAGATGGACGAAAAGCCCGCGATGTCCGAAAAAAAGGCGGTCATCTCCCGACGCACGCCGCCCAGCTGCAATTTGGCGGGATCGCGGATCAACTCGGCAATGACCACCGGTGACATATATTGCCCAAAGGCATTCCGGATGTAGCGCTTTTCCCGTTCCTCGAACAGGAAACGCCGGGTATAAAGGGCGGCGGCACAAATGAAGATCTCGGCCAGCAGCGGCACGGTGTGCAGCACCAAGCCGTAACGACTGAACAGATAATAGTGGCTGGTGGTGACCAGACCGGCCAACCCCAGGGTGACGATTCCGCCGCTCAGGGCGCCGCCGCCGGGGATAATCAGCAACAGCAGGAGACCCACGCCGAGAATACCCAGAAAATCCAGCCACCAGCCGCTGAACGCCGGCTCCCGCAATATGCGCCCGCTCAGGATATTATCAATGATGGTGGCATGGATCTCCACCCCGGAAAAAGAGACGTCAAAGGGGGTGGGCCGAAAATCCTCAATGGCGATGGCAGTGGCGCCAACCACCACCAGCTTGCCGGCCAACTTCTCCCGGGGGATGACGCCGTCCAGGATATCGACGATGGAATAGTGCGGAAAGGTCTGTTGCGGGCCGTAGTAGTTAATCCACATCTCGCCCAGCTCATTGGTCGGGATCTCGGCGGGCGTCTCGCCCACCAGCGCCACCTTTTCCACCCCCCGGTCACCGAGCCAGAACAGGATCGGATAATCCAGATATTGCCGCAACATCCCGAGGGCCAAGGGCGGGAACAGGTAGTCATCCTCATCGGGCAGATCCACCTGATCCCGATATTTGACCAGGAGCGGTGCCCGCCGCACCGAGCCGTCCACCTCGGGCTGAAAATTAAAATAACCGGCCGCCGGGGTGGCGGTGGAGATTGCGTCGATGGTGGCTTCCACCGCATAGGCCCGCCGCAAGGGGGTCTTGCGCAGACTGACCCCGGGGGCCTTTTTGATGCCGGAGTAGCGGGATCGCGAAATGGTTCGCACAAAGCCGGCCAATTCGCGCTCGGGCAGATGGGCCAGGCCCTGGGCGGAAAAATGGAAAAAGTAGCCCAACACCGCCTCGCCATACCGGGCCAGGGCGTCGTGCAACCGGAGGTCATTGTCGGAACCGGTCTCGGCCGATGAAAAAACCACGTCAAAACCGACCACCCCGACCCCGGCCTCCCGCAGCCGATCCACAAGCTTGGCCAGGGTGTTGCGCGGCCAGGGCCACCGGCCGAGACGATCGATGCTCTTCTCGTCGATGGCCGCCACCACCACCTCGGCGCCGGGCGTCAACGGTCCCCGGACCAGATAATAACCATCCTGGACCAGCAACTCCAGCCGCGGCATCAGGCGATTGGGAACCAGGGAGACCAGCATGACCAGCAGGGTGGCGACGGTGAACACCGCCCCCCATTGCGCCCGCGCCCCTTGCCCCATTATCCGTCTCCCAGGCGGCCAACCCGGCAACAGATCGCCGACTTAGCGCCCATGATGCCGCCGCCCCAAACAGACCAGAAGCAGGCCACCCATGGCCGCCATGAACCCCAGGGGGTAGGCCAGCAGGTAAACCAGCGGTGTCAACAGCACCCGGGCCAGCAAGCGCCAACCGGCATGGGTGGCGATATGAGCGGCCAACGGCGGGGAGGCGTCATAGTACAACCCTACCAGCCCCCGGCCCAAGGGGTTGGTCAACAGATAGCGGTCCCGGAAACGTCGCAGATGCACGACCTCCGGGGCCAGATAACTGCCATAGGCCGCCGTGGCGATGAAACAGTTGCCGGTATCCTCGGCCGCCATCGTCAAATCGGACGGGGGCCGGGGCGGGGCGTCATCGGGGCCGGCAATGGCCGGACCCGGCATCAGGTTGCGGCGCAACCAGGCCGCGCCTTGCCTGACCGCAACGCCCGGCATAAAGCGGGGGAACGACCAAGCCGTCTGGACCACAACGGGAAAACGCAGGCTGATCAGATCCTGCCGGGCCTTGACCCAATAGCCCTGGTAGGGAGAAATCAACTGGGTATCATCCAGATAGCCGCCGGCCTCCCAGCGCCACAGCCGGGTGTCCAGGTATTGATTATCCCCGGCCAGGTCGGCCACCGGGGTCGGCCCAAAGATGATGGCGCCGCTGACGCTGTAGACCACGACCTGGACTTGCTGCCAGTCGTAGGCAAGATTATTGGGCGCCCCGATCATGTTCCAGCCGTTCCCATCGGCATAGGTCAACGGCACCTCCAGGTCATGATCGGTACTCACCATCACGCCGTTGGCGGTGACCTCCAGGCCATTCCGCGCCAGCAGCCAATAGGCGCGGCCCGGCACGATTTTAAGTTCCGGGCCAAAGGTTTGATAGCCGCCACTGGCCGGGTCATAGGCCCCGAACCGGAAATACCTGGGATCATAGACCCCCATCTCGTCGCCCAGCACCCCGACGCTGGAGGGCTCGTCGGGCCATTGGACAAAGGAGACCATCCGGAACTCGGCCTCGGTACTGCCCGGCAACACCCGGACCTGACTGTCGGCAACCGAACGGCCAATGACAAAGGTGCTCTCGCTCGACCAGTCGGACAGCAGACCGCTGGCATCCTCGTACCGCACCTGCCAGGCGTAACTCAGACCGGCGGCCAGCCCCTGCACGGTGTAACCGTTGAGATCCCCGCTATCGACCGCGGCGGTAAAAGATGGATCATAGTCCGGGTGGTAATAACCCATATCGGCCCGTCGGATGCGCCAGTAAGTGCGGACATGGGCATCGCCGTCGGCATCGCTATACGGCCCCAACCCCAGATGCACCTCGGTGACGTCGGCGTCGAACCGGACGCCGTCCTCTGAACCCGGGGCCGGGGTGGGCGGCGCTGGCGGGCTGGACATCACAAAACTTGCCGTGATGACATGATCGCCGCTTACCGCGGCAAAGGTGTAGACGGCGGCCGGGGTTACCGGTAGGTTGTCCACCAGAATCTCGGCAATCGAATAGCCGACCGCCGGCGTGATGGTGAAGGAAATAGCCTGGCCGTCCTCGACCCAGACCATGCCGGATGGTTCAATGGTGCCTCCCGAGCCGGCGCTGGCAAAGATGTTGTGCAAAAAACAGCTCAGATCGGTCCCGTCGCAGTCCTGGTCAATACCATCGCCGCAACTGGTCTCCGGATTCTCCAACGGCGCCCCGGGAACGCAGGTATCGATCTGACCGCCGTCCACACAGGTCAACAAGCCGGTCGCGGCGCAACTTCCCAGCCCGCAAGCGCTGACCTGGTTGTACCAGTCCTCCCCCTCCCCGTCGCCGGTGGCCGGATCACAGTCATTGTCCTTGGAGTCGCAAAGTTCCGGGGCGTCACGATAGACCGTGGCATCATGATCATCGCAATCGCCGTCGGCCACGCAGACCAGATCGTTGTCCGCGTCGTTCCCCGGGTCATAGGGACAGGGATCAACATTGTCCGCCAATCCGTCGCCGTCGGAGTCGACGATGACCACGGTGAGAGTCACGTCACCCGTGCCGATCGCCGTTTGCCAGCCCAGTCCGGTGCCCAGGGTCGGCAGGCTAACCGTGGCAAAAGTCCCGACCCGGGCCCCATAAACAATCACCTGAAAGGCGTTGCCAAGAACCGGGGTAAAACCGCCCACCAACGAAACCCGCAGGGTGCCGGCCAGGGTGGCCGTATCGCTTACCGTGAGCCGGTCATGGTTGTTTGGGTTGCTGCCGGGCAGGGTGCCGCCGATTTCAATGGCCACCTCGCTGCCGGCGGCCAGGGGCAAATCACCGTTGATCGTCAAGACCCCGGGCGAGGTGCCGGGCGCAATGTCACCCTGATTGGTGAAGGTGGTCCCGGCCACATCAATGGTGCCGTTGCCGCGCAACAGGCCACCAACCCCGTTAACCAGGGGATAGACAAAAAGCAGAGTGCCGCTTTGCACCTCCAGCACCCCGCCGTCGTTGCTGAACGGCGGCATGAGGGAATAGCCGGTCCCGCCGGCTTTCAGAAAGCTGCCCGTATTCTTGATAATATTGTTGCTGCCGACGGAGAGCACAAAGCCCGAATCATCCGCGATGGCGAAACTACCTTGGTTCTGGATGGTCGCATCATTGCTCAGGGTAAGGTTGGCGCCGTCCAGATCCAGGGCGGCAGTGCCCCGGTTCAAGAGGATAAAGGCGTTCAGCAGGGGGGACTGGGGCGCGACCGCCAGGCTGAGGGTCGCCACGGCGGCAATGTCCAGGGTGCCGGGGGCCAGGGGATCTACCACGCCCTGCAAGGTACCGCCGGCCCAGGTACAGGACGAGGTAACGAAAATGGTGCCGCTGCCGGTCACCGTGCCGCCGCTGATGAGCATGATCGCCACGTTGAGATTGGCATTGCCATAATACAGGGTGCCACCGTTAATCTCCAGGCTCCCCAGGGTGCCGCCCACCATGTTCAGGGTGGCGCCGTCATTGATCACCAGGCTGTTGAGGGTGATCCCCGTGGTGCAATCAACCACATAGGCTGCCGCCACCGCCGCCGGCAGCACCACGTCATCACCGGTCACCGGCACCGCGTAGGTATCCCAGTTGTTCTCATCGGCCCACAAACCGCTGCCGCCACCGCCGGTCCAGGTAACCGTCCCGGCCATGGCGGGTAGGCAGGAAATCAGCAGCCCCGCCAGGACCACGAAGGTTCCGAACCACGCACGGCGTCTTGCCTGCTTCATAACCGGTTCCGTCATTTCATCTCGTCCATTGCCGATTATTTACCCCACGTCCGCCTCCCCATGAGGCGGCAGCCTCGAAATTTTCTACTGTTCCGGCAGCGGCGGCAGGTCGGGCAACGGCTGGAGAACAGTGTCCTCGGCCTGCTCCGCGACCACGGTCGCCTGCTGGTTGAAAATCGCATCCGTCTGACCGGTGATCCCGATCTGGTCGATTAGCCCCGCGGCCCAGGTAAAAAATCCACCCGGGAGCAGGGTTATATCCGGGGCCACCAACGTATCAGGCGCCACCAACGCGCCGGCGCCGGTAACCGGCGGCTGGCGGCCGGGGGGCTGATCCGCCGTGCCCGGGGCGGTCGGCTCGGCCAGGGTGGCGACCGGCGGCGCGCCGTCGGGCTGGCCGGGCTCAATCGGGAAACCGTCCGGGGTCGTCCGGGGTGGCTCTTCGGGCAGAACCAGAGGCGGGACGGTCTCCCGAGCGCCTGGCGCCACCGGCACGGCTTGCAACTCCGGGGCGACCCGGGCCGGCGCCACCGGGGCCACCGGCTCCGTGGCGGCGGCCGGGGCAACCGGCTCATCGGGCCGCGGCGGCGGGGGCTGGTCCTCCGGGCTGGTGGCGGTGGCCGGGACTACCGGCGCGACGCCCCCATCCTTCTTCACGGCCGGGCCGGGCGGGGGGGACGGCGGCGGCCCCTTGGGCACCACGGTTCCCCCGACCTGCACCCCGTCAGCCATGGTCAACCCGCCCGGCAAGCCGGGCGAATCAATGGGCAGAGGCAGTTCCCGCCGCAAGGCGGCCGCCTCGGCCGGGGAAATATCCCTTACCGCGCCAGGCGCCTGCCCCAGCTCGACAATCACCGCCTGATACGAGCCGATCCGGACCGAGACGTTCGGCAACGCCAACCCGACGACCTCCAGTTGTGTATCCGCCAGGGTATAGACCTCGGTCCGGTCCGCCCGGGCCTTGAGGACAAAATCCGACCCCCGCACCCCGGCCACCATGGTCCGGGTCTTAACCTCGAACTCCGAACGCCGGAAGCCGGGCAGTTTCTTGACCCAGAACCGGGCCTTACCCAGATCCAGGCCCAAAAAGGTGGAACGATCCCGGGCCGCCGGATTGTATACCGCCCGATTGATCAACAGGCGGGTGGCGGCGGCCAGCCGCAGACTGCTCTGGTCGTTGAATTGCAGCAAGGCCCGACTCTCGTCACCCGTGACCACCGTGTCTTGCAGGAACAGGGGCAAGCCCGCCCGGCCGCGATAACCCAGGAGCTCCTTGCCGTGCATCAGGGTCACCTGCCCCAGGGCCTCGTCCAGCCGCCCGATCGTCTCCCCGAATCCAGGCCGGAACTCGGCTTGCATCGCCAGGCCGGCCGGCAACAGGCCTTCGGCCGCCACGCGCAGCGGCCAGCACGCCAAACAGACCAGCACCATCCCCAGGAGTATTCTCAGTTGCACCGCCCGCATGCTCCCCGTCCTTTAATATTTGGTAACGATGGCAAGGGTTGTGACCTTTTTATCGTAGGCATACACCGCGAGGTTCGAATCGTTTCGCACAAACCGGAACCCGAACTCACAGCGCAGCCAATCATAACCCAGCGGCCGCGTCAGGGTAAGGGCGACGCTGTACCGGTCATCATGCCGTTGCCCGCCGTAAACGGAGTCGGAATCATCATACTGCTTGCCGTAATAGGAAGCGCTCAGCCCCAGGTCGACCGCCCACGCCAAGCTCCGGGTAAGGCCGAGACGCGCCTTCACCCCCCCGTAAGACTGATCGGCATGGGCCGCCGACTTCCGCTCATACCCCAGGCCACCATCAATTTTCATCTTCCCGGCCCCCGGGTCGGAATAAACATCCAGCGCGAATTCATGGCGGCTGCCCTCCCGATCCGGGTTTTGAAAATAGTCGTCATCGGCATAGCTGTAGGCCAGACGCATCACCTCGGCCCGCCCCACCCGCCAGAGCAGTTCGGGTTGCAGTTGCCAGCGCCGCAGATAGCTCTCGGAGTCCAGCCAGTAATAAGCCGGCATGCAGGTGAGGATCCCGGTGAACGGACCCATGTTTTTATGGAGATAAAAGGAGAGCAGGCTGCCGGTGAGGTCGAATTGTCCCAGGTCGTCATGCAGGGTCTGGTAATGGCTGTAGCCGACCCCCAGGCGCAGGGAATGCCGATCGAGCAGGTTGTAGCGCCCGGCCAGATAGGCGATGGCGGCCAGATCGCCCTCGTCGGCAAAGAGATCATCGTCCAGCGGCTCCAGCCGGACGTTGTCGTCATACTCCAGCCCCAGCTTGACAAGAATGGCATAGGCCGCCGGTTCGGCCGCCCCGTCCCGGATGACGGCCAGCCAATGGGCCGCCATGTCGCGCAGGGCCGCGTCCCGCCCCTGGGCTTGCACGTCTTGCAGCCGGGCAACGGCCTCGGTATCCTGCCCCAATCGGTACAGGGCGATCCCGGCATGGTAAGAGGCATTATCCCGCAGGCTTGCGTTGGCCAGGGCGGCCCGGTCGAGATTTTCCACCGCGGCCCCATAGTCCTGCTGCTTGAAACTGCTCATCCCCGCGTAGTAACGGGCCAGGGCGTTTTGCGGCTCCTGGTCGGCCAGCCGGACAAAGAGAAGCGCCGCCTGGTCGTAATTGCCCAAACGAAAGTGGGCGGTGGCCAGATCGTATTGCAACCCGTCCACCTGACTGGAAATCGCGGTTGCCCGCTGCAGAAAACCCAGGGACTCGCGCGGGCGCTCCAAGGCGAGCAGGGTCTTGCCGACAAAATGAAGCGTGTCGGGATTCTTGCCATCCCCCGCAACGGCTTGCTGAAAATAATCAAGGGCGGTGGCGTAATCGCCCTCGGCAAAGGCGAAGACCCCTAGATCATAGCTGGTCCGTACGCTGCGGCCCTCGGCCGCGACGGATGATGGCAGGATCGACAAGATGCCGAGCATCCAGCCGACCCAGAAATACTTGCTCATTTAGCACTCCCGCTTTATCGAAATCACCAATTACCACCCCATTGCCCGGCAGGATATATCCAGCATAACCCAACCCCTATCCGGAAGTCCAGAATCACCTCCCGGCCTCCCGGAGCGGCCCGCGCCGAATTTTCCCAGCCATTGCAAGGAATTACAAAATTATACCACATATGGTGCATTCTTCTTTGCCACCCACAACATTTTGTGTATAGTGAGCTCCGGTATATTTTCGGCAGGCCACGTTACCGCCTGCCGCTACGTCACGCAAAACCTTTTGCCGTTCCACCCCAACCGTGCCAGAGGAGCCCCCAATGACCAAAAACCGTCCCCAATCCAAACTGAAAACCCCCAAGGATCTGCCCATCCCGGCCTTTAAGGAAAATGCCGTCACCGTACTGGAAAGACGCTACCTGATGAAAGACAAGCAGGGCCGGGTAATCGAAACCCCCACCGACATGCTGTGGCGGGTGGCCCGGACCATTGCCGAGGCGGATCGGCAACACGATGACGACGCCCCGGTCGAGGACCTGGCCCGTGAATTCTACAATCTGATGGCGGCCCGGGACTTTCTGCCCAACTCGCCGACCCTGATGAACGCCGGCCGCGAACTGGGCCAGCTTTCCGCCTGCTTCGTGTTGCCCATCGAAGACTCCATGGGCAGCATCTTCGAGGCGGTCAAACAGACCGCCCTCATCCACCAGAGCGGCGGCGGCACCGGCTTTTCCTTTTCCCGCATCCGCCCCAAAAACGACATGGTCCACTCCACCCAAGGGATCTCCAGCGGCCCGATCTCCTTCATGGGGGTCTTTGACTGTGCCACCGAGACCATCAAGCAGGGCGGCACCCGCCGGGGCGCCAACATGGCCATGCTGCGGGTGGACCATCCGGATATCATGGACTTCATCAAGGTCAAGTCCGACCTCACGGTGTTGCGCAACTTCAACCTCTCGGTCTCAATCACCGACGAGTTCATGAAGGCCCTGGCCGCGGACGGCGAGTACTCCCTGATCAACCCCCGGGACGGGCAGGCGGTCAAGAAACAGAACGCCGCCAAGGTCTTCCGGCAGATCGTCAAACAGGCCTGGGTATCGGGCGAGCCCGGGGTGGTCTACATCGACCGGATGAACGCCGGCAATCCGACCCCGGGGGTCGGCATGATCGAGAGCACCAACCCGTGCGGCGAACAACCCCTGCTGCCTTACGAATCATGCAACCTGGGCTCCATCAACCTGGCCAACATGGTGACCGACGGCCAGATCGACTACCAGAAACTCGGCTACACCGTGGACCTGGCCGTGCATTTCCTGGACAACGTGGTGGACGTGAACCGCTATCCCCTGCCGGAAATCGAGCAGGTCACCAAACAGAACCGCAAGATCGGCCTGGGGGTCATGGGATTTGCCGACCTGCTCCTGCAGCTGGAGATGCCCTACTCCGCCCCCGAGGCCTGCGAGACCGCCGAAAAAGTCATGGAATTCATCGACCAGCGGGCGATGGAGGCCTCCATCGCCCTGGCCAAGGTCCGCGGCTCGTTCCCCAACTTCAGCAAGAGCATCTACGCCGACAATCCGAAACGGCCGGTGCGCAACGCCACCCGCACCACCATCGCCCCCACCGGCACGATCAGCATCCTGGCCGGCTGCTCCAGCGGCGTGGAACCGCTGTTCGCGGTCTCCTTTGTCCGCCGGTGATGG
>Ga0224496_10001358_pt1 | contig 15361 bp, 10 predicted proteins | sample SF_Jul11_sed_USG_2_FD_168127 | JGI IMG/M metagenome (GOLD analysis project Ga0224496, IMG submission 168127) | Sediment microbial communities from San Francisco Bay, California, United States - SF_Jul11_sed_USGS_8_1 | ecosystem: Environmental > Aquatic > Marine > Sediment | place: USA...
TCCAAATCTCCCTTTGAGACATGTGAAGAAGTTCCTGCCGTAAGGTCTCTAGTCGAGCCTTATCTCGTCCAACAAGGAGTAAGTCATAACCCTGGCCTGCGAGGGCTCTGGCATATTCCGCCCCGATACCGCGAGAGGCTCCCGTGACAATGGCAAATGGTGCAGGCGGCTTCAGCGTTGTATTCCTTTTATGAGTATACGGGTGGTTTTCTTATATCTGGTGTTGTTGAGGCAGACATCGGGTGATGACGACAAGCAAAGATGGAAATTTTTGATAAGAGAAGGAACGCCATGCATGAAAAATATTAAGAACACGTGTTGTTTGGCCGATTGATTCCTTATGTGTGGGTGCTTCTTGCATAGTGTGCGCGATCCCCATAAGCAGGGCAGTTATTCGTGATAATCCTCCGAACGATGGGATGAATATGTCTGAATCGTATGATTCTGAATCAGCTTCAGGTGTGTTGGAAGCGGTAGAGCCCTGTTCTTCGACCTCTGAGCCTTCCAAACCAGAAAGTCTGGAGCAAGCACTCGCAGGAATTGAAGCGGAGGCTGGTGACCTTGTCAAAACCACGAAACAGGTCATGGCTTCATTTAAAAAGATCAAGGACGCTGCGAAAGTGGGGGATCTCGTCAAGCTTCGTAAGCTCTTGGATGAAGGCAAGTCGGCGACGCTGGCGTTGGGGTGTGATTTTCTCAAGACGCAGGAACGTCTCAACTTCGATGAGGCCAATTATCTCGCCGGGAAAGATTTTCGTCAGGAATTGCTGGAAACTGCTCAACACATGGGCGTCAATCTCTACGAACATGATGGCTATTTATTTTCCTACCCAGTCCTTTTGAAAATTTTACATAAAGAACGTGCTGTGTCTATCGACCGGATTCGGGAAAGTCGGTTACGCCCATCGGTTCTCGTCAATCGGCTGAAGGAAGTCCAAAACAAACCTTTACGGTTTAAGCCCCAGACTTTTTTAGAAATGCTCTATACCGCCTATTCTCTTGTGGTGGCTGGTCGAGGCAAACATCTTGTGGGGAAAGGGACGGTTATTCCCCTTTTAGAGCTGTATCAATTGTTGACCTTATTGCCGTGGCAGGCCAGTGAATACAACCGGCAAGAGTTTGGGCGCGATGTGTATTTATTGGATAAAAGCGGAACGATTTCGACGAAAAATGGACATCGTGCAAATTTCCACGCCAGTACAGGTGTGCGGGATGTCTCGAAAACTTTGACAGTCATTGCACAGGGAGGACGGGAAAAAACCTACTACGGGATTTCCTTTGTCAAAACAGGATAACCAGGCTGGCTTGTCGTAAAGTTTCCCTAGGGGGAGCCGACAAGAGGAAGCAGAGTAACAGGATGTTGAGGGAAAAATTATGTCTCCACAGGAATGGTTGAAAGTACTGAAAACGGCCTATCTCCAAGGGTTTATTCGCCAAGGTGGATCGTCGGTCAAATTTGTCGTGGTTGAAGAGGCGGGCGACACCACGGCGGTGGTTTCTGGGGTTGGAGCCCTGGCTCGTGAGGAGGGGTATGTCACGATCGAAACCGATTCTCAACACACGAAGGTGCAACTCATCGATTTATTGTTCCAAGAAATAGCCAAACAAGTGGATTGGGAGGTGCTGGCCTTTGACTGTGTGCGAAAGTTATTTCAAGAGAATAACCGTCGCATTCCCGATCAACGTGATGCCTGTAGCTGGGGATTTTTAGCATCACTCAATGACTGCGATGAAGCCACCATTCAGCGGGATGTGAATTCCTGGTTAGAAGGCTCTTTGTTCCAGGACTTTCAAATGAGTCGGGAATTCCGCTTGGCCATGATTCAGCTCTGTGTGGCTCAGCTTGATCCGGCAGGGCGCCAATCCAAAGAGGCTGAGGCCATTCTCGCCTGGCTTCGTGGGGAGTTGCGTCAGATGTCCGTGTTGAAAAAAATGCTCATTTTCCAAAAAATTACGCGTAGCAATGCCCGTGATTTGATTGCGTCCTTTGCGCATTGGGTCCGTCTCATTGGCAAGCCGGGTGTGGTCCTCACCATTGATATCTCAGCCTTCATGGGCACAAAGAAGGGGGACCATTCCGAGGCCTTAAAATATTCGCCTTCTGCAGTCATGGATGCCTATGAAATGCTGCGGCAGTTTATTGATGGCAGTGATGACATGGAAGGCCTCCTGTTAGTGGTGATCACGCCAAAGGCTTTTCTGACGGATCAACGATTGGGGTTGAATCGTTATGAGGCCTTGAAGCTTCGCATTTGGGATGACGTCCGTGATAAATCGCACCCCAATCCTTTTGCGCCGATGGTTCGAATTACCGAGGAACCTACCCATTTCGTTGAGAACCGGTTGGTAGCCCGAGTGGGAAGTCGAAAAGACGATGTTCAACATCAACGGGTCATTGAGTCTTTACGTGCCGGGGTGCCCAGTCCTGGAGCCGTCAAGGCCTTAGGGTGTCCTCAGCCCACGGTGAAGTCGAAATTTCAGCAAATGTTACAAGAAGCACAAGCCAGTATTCAGAAAGGTTGGACAACCAAGGGGTTATTGATCGAAGGTGGCTTTGGAACGGGCAAATCACATCTCTTGGAATCGCTGAGACATGCCGCCCTGGACTCCAGATTTGTGTGTAGTAAGGTCGTGATTAGTAAGGAAACACCCCTCTATAGTCCGGCCCTCATGTTTCGGGCGGCAGTGGGTGCCGCTGATATTCCGCAAAAACGTGGCGATGCCTTGGCGGAGGTGGCCGGTGAGTTGAATTTTAAAAGTCCGCAATACGCGGAATTCTATGAGTGGGTACATCGACAAGGCGGGGAAATTGATGGGCGATTTGCCGCGACGTTGTTTCTCTATGAACGGATGGTGAATGACCCCGAATTGAGTCATCGGATGATTCGCTTCTGGGCTGGGGACCCGTTATCGGATGTCGAGATTAAACGCTATCTCAAATCCTGCGATTCCTCGGTGTCCTATCGATTTGAGCGTGTGTCTCCCATGGAAATGGCTTTGCAACGTTTTAAATTTGTGTCTCGGCTCATGGTTGCTGCGGGCTATTCCGGATGGATCTTGTTGATTGATGAAGCAGAAATTATTGGGCGGTATTCCTTCAAACAACGTGCGCAGTCATACGCCGAATTAGCCCGATGGTTGGGCCGTCTCGAAGCCTCAAGTTTTGCAGATTTGGGCTATAAGTCCGGGTTGGCGGCTGTGATGGCACTGACAGATGACTTCCAAAGCGCCATTTTGGAGGAGAAGGGCGATCGGGAAAAGGTTCCGGAAAAATTGCGGGAATCCGGGTCAGAGACGGATTTAGTCCTCTCTCGCCAAGCGGAGCAAGGTATGCGACTGATCGAGTGCGAGCGAATTCCCCTGGTTGGTCCCTACGATCAGTTAGTTGAAGAAATTTATCATAAAATTCGCACCATTCATGGAGCCGCCTATGGGTGGGACCCCCCCCAAGTTCCAACCATTGAACGATTATCCAGTACTCGGATGCGGGAATATGTGAAGGGTTGGATTACGGAGTGGGACCTTAAGCGGTTGGATCCAAGCCTCAAGGTTGAAATTGAATTGTCGGAAATCAAACAAGATTATTCAGAAGACATTGAGTTGGAAAGCGAACAGGAAGACGCGTTACAACCGGCCTTGGTGGAATCTCCCTAAGTCGTCAATCTCACTATTAAAGGAAACGCAAAATGGAGTTACGACCTCAAGAATGGTTCCAGACCATTCGGCAAGAATATCTCCAACGTTTTGTTGGACAGGGCGGATCGTCGGTGAAATTTGTCGTGACGCCTTCAGAGGCCGATCGAGTCCAGGTCCAAAAGCAATTGGTGGCGTTGGCTGAGAGAGAGCACTATGCTTCTGTCAGTGTTGATGCGAAAGAGACGAAGATCCATATGATGGATAAATTTTTTCACCAAGTGGCCCGGCGAATCCCGTGGGATGCGCTGGCTTCCCAATATGTCCGGCGGTTGCTTCAGGAAAATGGGTATAAAATCCCGGAAGGGAAAGACGAGTTTTCCATGGCCGGCGTCGCTCGACTGAATGATCGCGCCGAACCCTTATTGCGTCGGGATTTGAACAGCTGGTTGGAGCGGGCCATTTATCATGATACGCAGATGTGCCAAGAATTCCGAATGGCGATGATCCGTCTGTGCTTAGGGCAAATGGATTCCGGAGCAGAAAACCCATTTATGTCCGAACCGGTTAAGGCCTGGCTCTGTGGAGAATTGCGCCAAATTTCATCCTTGAAGGAGGCGTTGATTTTTCAAAAAATCGTTCGCACCAATGCCCGATATATGTTCGCATCATTGTCCCGTTGGTTGCGATTGGTTGGGAAAACCGGCTTGGTGGTGTCCTTGGATTTGAGTCGTTGCCTAGAAAGTAAAAAAGCCGATTCACCGGAAGGTCTGTATTATGGGGTGTCGGCCACACTGGATGCGTATGAAATGTTGCGCCAGTTTATTGATGGAACCGATGATCTGGAAAGCCTCTTGCTCGTGGTATCTGTTCCTCCAGAATTTCTGACGGATACTCGGCGAGGGCTGAGTCGGTACGAAGCGTTAAAATTACGAATTTGGGATGAAGTTCGTGATCGAGAATACCAAAATCCATTAGGGGCGTTAATTCGACTGGCGGCCGCCACCCCAAATGGGGTAGGAGACCACTCCCATGATCATGAACAGGCCGCCATGGCGAATGGGAATGTGAGGCATCAACGAACAATGGAAGCCTTACGTTCTGGTGTTCCCAATCGAGATGTGGTGCGAGAGCTGGGCAGCCATCAACCGGATCTGGAGGGAAAGTTCAGGCGGTTACTTCAACAGATGACAGCCCAGGCTCCTCAGGGGGTCCCTACCAAAGGATTAGTCATTGAGGGAGGGTTCGGGAGCGGGAAATCACACCTATTGAAAGCCTTGCAACATGTGGCGATCGAACAACATTTTGTCTGTAGTCCGATTGTGATTAGCAAAGAGACGCCGCTGTACAACGTGGCCACAGTATTTCGGTCAGCCATCATTGATGCGATGTTGCCTGGTAAGCAAGGGGATGTGTTGACGGAAGTGGCGAGAGAGTTAAATTTCCAAAGTCCACAGTATGCAGAACTCTATGATTGGGTGCATCGAAAGGATTCAGGATGTGACGCTCGGTTTGCGGCGACGTTGTATTTATACGAACGATTGATCAACGACCCTGAACTGAGCCACCGAATGATTCGGTTTTGGGCAGGGGATCCGTTAAGCAATGGACAACTCAAAAAGTATCTTCAAGGGTGTGCTCCTGAAATACCATATGTTTTTGAGAAGATCACGGCCCAGGAATTGGCGTGGCATCGCTTTCAATTCGTGTCACGGTTGATGGTCGCGGCTGGGTACAAAGGCTGGATTTTGCTGATTGACGAAGCCGAAATAATTGGTCGCTATTCGTTTAAGCAGCGCATGAAATCGTACACGGAGATTGCCCGGTGGCTAGGGGCTTTAGGGCATGCGGTATGCCCAGGAATTGCGGGTATTGTCGCGCTCACGGATGACTTTCAAAGTGTGGTTTTGGAAGAAAAGCAAGATAGTCAAAAAGTTGAACAACTGGCTTTGGGTGACGATGCGGGCGATGGCGCCAATTTGGCTCGAGAAGCGCTCAATGGCATACGGGTGATTGAGCAAGAAGGGGAAGCGCTCATTCGGCCGTATGAACCCATGGTGGACGCGTTGTATGCTCGTCTTCGGGAGTTACATGGATCGGCCTATAGTTGGAATCCTCCCCCAGTTTCTGCCGTGGAAAAATTGTCGAGTACGCGGATGCGCGAGTATGTTCGCGGCTGGATCACCGAATGGGATTTGCGAAGACTGTATCCTGAGGCGCAGCTCAGTATTGAAATCACAGATGTGCAGCAAACCTATGAAGAGGATCAAGAGTTCGAACCTTCACACGGCGAGGATGCGGAAATGGTGAGCGTTTCTGAAGCCGAAGACGTGATGATGGCTGTCGCCTTACAAAATCAAGGCCCGGTATAAGGATAGAGTCCACAGAGAAGGCAGCCGTTTGATGTAATATCGATGGCCTCGACGTCCCTTTTACAACGAGTGGAAGGGATAGGTGGGGTGATTGGACTATCGACGTAGGTTGTCTTTCCTGGATTCCCCTCCCACACAGCATTCTGTTTCCATTCACCATCCCTGAATAGGGCCTGAGACCCATCCCGTTTGGGCCTCCCATCATCCAAACGTGACCCTGGTTACGTACATCAGCTCGTAAATAGTTTTTGAAACATCATTTTCGTATTCGGTGTCGCAGGATTGTGGAATTTGTCGTGTGGTGCTTGGATGTGGAGTGTGTTGTTGCCAGCCATCTTTCGTTCATTGATAGAAGACTGTGTTTGCGGGGTTCCTCCTCGTGCCATGCGGCTATGTATTCTTTCGGGCAGAGTCCATGGGATAGGGAATCGGTTATTTGTGGTCAGGCCCTGGACGGTATAGCTCGTCTTTGGCATGGAAATAAGCGGGTTCATCTCCTCAAAAAAATCAGGTATCTGTTTGAGGGTCTCTGAGCGTCCCAACGCGGGCCGGAGAATCGATGTTCAATTTCGGTCAGAAATAGTCCGATAATATTGAGTAAGGCATGGCTGTGCCCAGAGATTTCGCGTCTGTGTTGAGTTCCCGAAAATCAGGATGAATATTTGTGGATAATGTGACCATTACGAAAGAAGTCCCTTTGGAATCATGGGGATTTTGGAAGACATGCGGCCAAATGGCCCTTAGCGGATTGGGCATCCTTCATAAATACATCATTCTGGTGCTCAGTGTATTTTTTGGCTTGTGTTTGTTCGTCATTTTTTTTCATATCTCACAGTTAAAAAGCCAAATGATTGCCACCATAGCCCTTCGAGGGGCTGACAGTCATTCACGGAATTCAAGTGAAATGCGGGAGTGGTATGCCATCGAAGTTGTGCAGCGGTTCCATGCCCTTGGCATCAAGGATTCAGAGCCCTATCGAGTCAAAAAAGGTGTCGTTCCCTTGCCGGACTTATTAAGTCTGAATTTAGGTGGCCAACTCTTCTCCGGTCGCCCAGGGGAGCGGGTGCGTCTGGTCAGTCAGTATCCGTTCTCTCAGGCAAACGATTCCAGCCAGCCGATGGAAACATTTCACCGTAAGGCGTTGGAATTCCTCAATCAAAATCCTGAGCAGTCGTTTTATCGAGTGGAAGAAGTTGATGGTTTGCAAGCACTTCGTTTTGCCACAGCGGCCCGCATGCAACAAGAATGCGTGGATTGCCATAATGAGAAGGTGGAGAGTCCAAAACGTAATTGGGCGGTGGGGCAAGTCGGAGGAATCATTGAAATCGTTTATCCTCTCGATTCGTTAGAAAAATTGACTGGCATGAATTGGTTTGATTCCAATGGGATGATGGCCGTCTTGGTTATATTGTGGCTGGGGGGATTTGGATTGGTGGTGTTGAAGGTGCGAGGAATATCTGGGGAATTGGAACAACAGGTGCGGCAGCGAACAGCTGATTTGCGTGAATCCAACAGGCAGTTAGAACTGGAAATCTATGAACGGCATTTAGCCGAGAATACGATCCGCCAAGCGAGGGATAATCTAGAAAAACGGGTGCAGGAACGAACGGGGAAGTTGGCGGCGGCGAATGCAGAATTGATTCGGGAGGTGGCGGAGCGAAAGCGTGCTGAAGATGACATTCGAAATCTCAACGCGCAACTTGTCCAACGGTCGGCTCAATTGGAAGCAAGCAATAAGGAGCTTGAAGCGTTTAGTTATTCGGTGTCTCATGACCTTCGTGCACCTTTACGAGGAATCGATGGGTTCAGCCAGGCCGTGTTGGAGGATTATGACGACAAATTAGATGAATCAGGCCGAAGTTATTTGAATCGGGTACGAGCCGCTAGTCAGCGCATGTCGATGCTGATCGATGCCATGTTGAATTTAGCGCGGCTCACTCGAGCTGAAATTCATTCCAAGAATTTTAATATCAGCGACATGGCCAACAGTATTCTTGATGATCTTCAGAAAATTGAGCCGGACCGAGAGGTGGAATGTGTCGTGGCTGATCATTTGTTGGCCACAGCTGACCCCCAATTAATCCGGGCCGTGCTCGAGAATCTTCTTGGCAATGCGTGGAAGTTTACTCGCCAGCATTCGAACCCCCGTATTGAGTTCGGCCATGGGCAATACAAAGGACAGGCCGCCTTTTTTGTGAAAGATAACGGGGCGGGGTTTGATATGACGTATGCCCATAAATTATTCGGCGCCTTTCAACGTTTACATGCGTATACAGAATTTCCTGGCGTGGGAGTGGGTTTAGCCACGGTTCATAGGATTATTCAACGTCATGGAGGCCAGATTTGGCCAGAGGGAGCCGTGGGAGAGGGAGCAACATTTTATTTTACGTTATAGCTTGAGAGTTCAAAACAAGGAGGAAAGTATGACGCACAAACACATTTTGTTAGTAGAAGATCATCCCGATGATGAAGAGTTGACCATGCGGGCTTTAAAGAAAAATAATATTATGAATGAAGTCGTGGTCGCCCGTGATGGGGTGGAGGCTTTGGAGTATTTATTTGGGACAGGCGCTCATGCTGGGCGGGATATGAATATCATGCCGCAAATTATTTTGTTAGATCTTAAACTGCCAAAGGTTGATGGGTTGGAAGTGTTGAGACGATTGCGCGCGGATGATCGAACCAAGTTTCTGCCGGTCGTGGTCCTGACCTCTTCCAAAGAAGAACAGGATATTGTGAAGAGTTATCAGTTGGGTGCGAACAGTTATGTTCGTAAACCAGTCGATTTTCAGGAATTTTCTCAAGCCGTGCAAAATCTCGGATTGTATTGGCTCATATTAAATGAGTCAGCTCCTGAACGAGTTTCGGTGTAAGGCCGGTCTATCATGTCGGGAAGTCGACTCGTTGTGCGTGGCGAGGTTCGCCATCGTAGACGGCGTTTGTTCGGCTGTCAGGAGGTCCAACATGCTGTCAAAAGTTTGAGGCTAGAGTATGGCAGCCATTTCGCCCCCAAGGAAGGGGTCGTATTGACCGATTGCCTTCGACTCTCCTGATTCTGCAATGATTTTTCTTTTCTTTTACATCACAGAACGCCGCTAACGTGACGCCTGACACCTAGGCACATCCCTTGCTGATTTGAGAGATAGCCCCATCACTCAAATCATTCAAGGAGGGATGCCATGAGACGACTCCTGCGATTGGAATCGACTGAATCTGTGACTCAGTCGGAATTCAGGCGAAATCCGAAACGAAAAAGTATATTTGAAGGCATTCGCTTAGGTCTTCAGAAAACCGGAAGAGTAGGTCAGTATGGTATTGGGCAATGTGCGGACTGTGGGGGGGAAGTAAAAGTGTTAGTGTCCCCTAGGCGTAATCCTCATTCCAGCAAGTTGGGCAGGGCCGTTTCCATGAAGGACCATGATTTGTGCCGGCGGTGTTGGCGTCGTCTTATGCATCAACAGCGCCAGACAGGGATCGTGGTGCTCCCCCTGGCGTTGTTCATCGGAGGGAGGAAGCTTCATCCTCGATTACTGGTTCCGAAGTTGGCTTCGTTGCCCCGAGAAGCGTCTTAAGAGTGTGAAGGAGTTTTTTCGTTTCTGATCTGGATGGTTCCATGAGATGTGTCATGGAAGATCGGGTGGCTTGGAGTTTTCTGGGAGATTGGCTGCTCTTGAACGAATAAACTCCAAAGCCAGTGCCGGGTTTTGGTAGACGACCTGCAGGGTCATGTTCCCAAATTTCCGCCGAACGACTGCAAGGACAACCTGTCCCTCTTCATATCCTGCCTGTAGCATCTGAATGTTCTGGGCCAAAAATGCCGCCATGGTCTCGTCGGTGAAATCATGGGTGAGGCGATAGCTCTTTCCCATCATCAACTGGAGTTGGTGGTAGAAATCTTCGGTGTATTGCCCCATGTCAATGGTAATTTTTTCAAGACGGGGGCTGCTGGGGGTCGTCACGTCGGGAGCTGAATCATCTTGGGTATAGGTCAGTTGAAGGTATCGATTTTTATTGGATAGTTCATAAATGCATTCTTGAGGCGTTGAGCAGTTTGGCAAGGCCTGAACTTCTTGCGGGAACATGCCAAATTTGAGATCACGAAATCCGTCAATGGGTTCTTTGGCGAATGCTGGTGCAGAGAAAAGACAAACAACCGTGGAGAGGAGCAACCAGATAGAATGGCGAAAAATATCAGATGAGCAGGAGTGCATAAGAATGATTTCCTATCTTTGCTGTGGGCAGTGGAGCAGGATCATAGGATGTGGCAAAGAGCGCTTTGCCTATCACGTCACCATATCAGAGAACAGGGAGTCAATGCGATTGGGTGAACCGGCAAGTTCTTTCGAGAGAAGAAAAGAAGAGAATCGGCTTGTGTGGTGAAGGGAATCTGGCGAGGGGGATGAGTGTTAATAGGCCGGTTCTTTGATGTCCCAACGTAAATCATTGAGGAGCCACCAGGGACGGCGTTTATAGCCTTTGTCTAACATACATTGTTCGACCCGTTGGGTTAGGACCTCTTGTTCTAAGACCTCTCCCTGACTATGTCGTTGAATGTTGTGGGCACATTCCAGGTGTTCGGTCGGTGAGACTTCATGTCCATCAGTTTTAATCCATGGGGATCGAGAGCATCCACTGTTGATAAGGACGAGCACAACCATGACTCCGAAAAGTGCCGAATAGAAGCGCTGCGAGGATGTGCGTTGGTTGGCTCGGGGTGTGAGAGGCATGGTCTGTGGGAATGGGTCGGTCATAATCGGGTCAAACCACATCATCGTCGGATCAAGAATATATCGGATAGGCCGAGGCAAATATTAACAGGAACAACAAGGGCATGCCTCATTGGGAAGGGAAAAAGCAGGCGTACCACTGTGGTGCAGCATCAATAAAAAGAGAGCAAGGGTAAAAGGCGGCGCCATGGGTCGGTAAACGCTCGAATCAGAATCACCGTTCAACTTTCAGCATGGGGCCCATCCAATAGCGCATGGGGCGGTCGCCTTCGGCAGCCTTATGAGGCAGGTGGGCGATATACCAAAAGACGGAATTGGTTTCTTGGATATTTTCATCGCCCAAGTACTCTAAGTCTCCTCTGGCGCCGAAGGCCCATCCGGTACTTTCGTCAATATAAAATTTACGAATCGAAATGTCGCGGTCAGAAAATTTGTCAGATTGGCCATCATGCGGTCCAGGAATAATCCACACCCCATGGCCGGTTTGGTAATCTCGCACGAACCACACACGGTCCTGACTATCTTGAGCGGGTTTCTTCTCGTCAATTTCCGTCAAATATTTGCGCCAGCCAGGTCCCCATCCCTCATCCTCAACGGAGTGTGTATCCCAAACAAAGACCTGGTCATGGTCGGGGCCTCCAATATCGAAATCCAGCCGCCAATAGGCATGGTGATTATGATCCGTGTTACAGGAGAGATTCCAACTTTGCACGCTCGGATAGAGTCGGCCGTCTTCGCTGAGATACCACGCTTGGTAGAGGTGGTACTGTCCAATTTTGGCATAGACGCCGACTTCCAGCCATTGAAGGCCATCAATGGTGTGGGTGGTCGTACAGAGTTTGTTGCCGTCGCAATTTTTATTTTTGATGAGGGTCGTAGGACTGATTCGATCTTCAAAGGGGCCGCAGCGACCGCTTGAACGCCCAAGTCCCAACCAGCTTCGAGGATCCCAGACCGGCCATTCCCGTACATATTTCACTCGAATAACAGGGAGACTGGCTTTGGCCAGGACTTGCTCACCCTCATACGCCACATTCCTAATGGCGAGCCCGGCTGCATCTTTCATTTCCAATTGCAGACGCCATTTTCCCCAATTAAAGGGTTGAGATTCCCAATCGGCAAAAGCCGTGGAATTGAGAAGGGTGACATGGAGTATCAAGAGCGTGATGAACGGTGAACGTAATGATCGCATGGGAAACACTCCTCTATGAGCTAAGAAATCGCCCTATCGTTTATTGCGGACCGGGTTCCTTCCCTGCGTCGAGCACTTGACCGTTCGTGAGGTCCACTCTGGCAAAAAACAACGCCAAACTTTCCGGCATTTCAGAAAAGGTGACCCAGAGCACTCGATCCCCAAATCCTGCCTCGTTGCTCACCCAAAAATATCGGTATTCCTCAGGTGAGGTAAGAATGGCATGGCCAGGCAGGTTCTGGACATCCTGGGCAATGCGGGCATCTTTTCTGGCCAGAGCAATTGCCTGTTCAACCTCTTCAGGACCTTCCTGGGGTTGATACCCTTGTCGGGGATCACGCTGAACGTTAGTGACGTGATTCCCCTGTAGGCAGACGTGGATGGCCGAGTTGTGACTGTAACTGTAATAGGTCAGGCGATGGGTCTTGTCGTCTGTGGAATGGCCATCGGAAAGGGATGGGGAGGGTGGGTTCTCTTCCCCATGTATCAAACAGTGATCGGTCGGGACGTCTTCATGGCCAATAAAACCAAATCGATCTCCCAAGTGCTCCCTCACGCGAGCGTCTTGTTCTGCCACCGTTTGTAAGGGCGTGGGGTCTTCCTCCACGATGATAATGGTGGGAGCATTGGCTTGGAAGGCGGAGGGGCCTGAAGAATCAACGGGTCGTCGTGGGCCTCCTTCCGGGGGCAAGGCTAAGGTTAATTCGGACAATGCGGGAGGAGAAGAGGGTAGAGGTTTTTTGGGAATATTGGAGAGCGTCACGCCGGAACAACCAACCAGTATCCCGCAAAGAAAACCGATTTCTATACACGTCCTAATGAAGAGAAAAGACGGCTTCACAAGCCACGCTCCTTTTGTTTGATCAGGAAACCACAATCACGGAATAAAAAGGGGGACGGCAATAGCAATTGGTGTGCGACAAGGGCTTACAATATAAATTCTGTAAAATAAATGCAATAGGGAGAACGGTCTGACTCGGAGAGCGCATGTGCCACGCGTTTCTACAGTTTTTGCAAAGCCAAAGGGCTAGATACGTTTTTTGATCCCTCGAGTCGGTGGGGCTTGAAGGGGATCATCAGGCCAGAAGTGTTTGGGGTAGCGGCCTTTGAGGTCCTTCTTCACTTCAGCGTATCCGCTATTCCAAAAGCTTTGGAGGTCCTGTGTGACTTGAACTGGGCGCCTGGCAGGAGAGAGCAAATGCAGGAGGACAGGAATTTGGCCATTGGCTACGGTGGGCGTTTTCGTCATGCCAAACACCTCTTGGAGCCGAACGGCCAAGATGGGGATTTCGCCGGATTGATAATCCAAGGCAATGCGAGAACCGGACGGCACTGAGAGATGAGTCGGAGCGAGCGACTCGAGTGATCGCCGTTGTTCAGCGGAGAGAAGGGCTTGTAGCGGCCAGGTCAGGTCTACCCGCTGTACCTGTGACAAGTTGGTGAGGTCAGTGAGGTACGGAGCCAGCCATATGTCAAGTGTTTGGAGAAGGGCATCATCCCTCACGTCAGGCCAGGCGGTCTCTGTCTTCATCGCCCGATGAAGAAATTGCACTCGACTTTGCCAATGACGTTGATCTTTGGACCAGGGCAGACATGAAATGCCGTGCTGGCGGATCCCTTCAATCAGCGTGGCCATCACGACATCTGGATCGGGTTTGTGCAGGCGGCTTTCCTTGAGGATGAGTTCGCCTAATCGTAGTAGCTTGGTGGCCAGCACAGATTGGGTGCCTGGATTCCAGGTGATTATATCCTGAGCCTGAAAGCGTTCAGAGAAATGCTTCACGAGATCATCTCGAAGGATGGGGGCAGCCAGATATATCCGGGAGATGGGCTGGACACCGTCAAGGTCGGCGATCACGAGAAACTCGTCATGCTCTAATGGATGAGGTTGGTGAAATTGAACGAGTCGCCCATTAGCCATTTTGTACCGGCGGCTCCCATCAGACTGTTGTTGAGCAATGCGGTCGGGATAGGCCAGTGCTAGTAAAATGCCCAGGTCTTCGTGGTCCTGCTTGGAGGGGTTGGCCTCTTTCCCAATTCTAAGTTTACGCTGCCAGCTTTGTGAAGTGTGAGAGATTCGTTGGACGATCCCCGAGGTGATGCTCCGATTAACCTGATGGAGATATTCTTCCATTCGCAAACGAAGGTCGATCAGTCCTTGTGCCGTTGTTCCCTTCAAGAAGGCCGGCTCGCTAAGAATAGCGGCCAGGTCACAGGCCATCGTGCCCAGACGCATTCGGGTTCCTCGTACGATCATATGGGCTAGTCGTGCGTGAAGAGGCAGGTCGGCCATGGTTCGTCCATGGTCTGTGACCTGTCCCTTATCATCCAGGGCACCGAGAAAATGAAGAAGGTGCCGTGCCTGTGTTAATGCTCCGGCCGGGGGCGAGTCCAGCCAAACAAGCTCTGATTCGTCATGAATACCCCAAACAGCCAGCTCTAAGGCCAGGGCGGTCAAGTCGGCCTCAAGAATTTCGGGGGGTGTGCGTATGGCTAAGGTTCGTTGGGTCGCTTCGGACCAACAGCGAATGCAGAGGCCGGGTTCCAGTCGCCCAGCGCGACCGCGTCGTTGTTCTGCCGATTGCTGGGAAATGGGAATCGTCACTAATCGACTCATGCCGCTTCGGACGTCGAAACGGGGCACGCGCATCAGTCCGGTGTCCAGCACGACTCGGATGCCTTCAATCGTCAAGCTGGTTTCCGCAATGTTTGTCGCCAACACAATCTTGCGCCATCCAGTTGGAGGGGGAAGAATGGCCTGGTCTTGGGCCTGGGATGGGAGATTTCCATAGAGAGGGGCAAGAAGGACCTGGTGAGGGAGCGAACCTTGTGCCAGGTGCTCGTTGACTTGTTGAATTTCCCGTACGCCGGGTAAAAAAACCAAAAGATTGCCTGACTCGGTGCGCAGGAGATTCTGAATGAGGCGAGCGACGTGTTGTGTGAATGTGGATTTTTCAAGCGGTCCGCTATATCGCGTGTCAACTGGAAATCGTGATCCTTCGCATGTGAGTACCGGCGCGTCTTTTAGTAGTTGGGGAGTCAAGGATTGAAGGTCCAATGTGGCCGACATGATCAACAGGCGAAGGTCGGGGCGAAAGAGCGATTGCGATTGGAGCGTTAAGGCTAAGCCCAAATCAGCCTGAAGGCTACGTTCATGAAATTCATCAAAGATGACGAGCCCATACTCATTGAGTGACGGATCATGTTGAAGGATGCGAGTGAGAATGCCTTCCGTGACGACTTCGATTTTCGTGATCGAACTGATTTTCGTATCCAACCGGGTTCGATACCCAACGGTCTTTCCGACAGATTCATTGAAAAGGCGTGCGATGTAGGTAGCGGCCATGCGGGCTGCCAAGCGACGCGGCTCCAACATCATAATCTTCTTGTTCCCGAGCCACGGTTCATGGATCAGGGCCAATGGCACCTGAGTGGTT
>Ga0224496_10001360_pt1 | contig 15357 bp, 8 predicted proteins | sample SF_Jul11_sed_USG_2_FD_168127 | JGI IMG/M metagenome (GOLD analysis project Ga0224496, IMG submission 168127) | Sediment microbial communities from San Francisco Bay, California, United States - SF_Jul11_sed_USGS_8_1 | ecosystem: Environmental > Aquatic > Marine > Sediment | place: USA...
CAGCCGGAATGGCGCGATCAGTGGTCACTATCCGCTGAAAAATGGCTGCAGGACCGACAAAAATGGATCCCCATAGCGCTGGTGATCGCCGCCGTTCTGTTGCGGGCGCTCCTTTTCGTCGAGGCCAGCGATTCCCCTCTGATGGCCACTCATACCAACAAGCAGAGCGACATGTTCTTTTTTGATCACTGGGGTAAGGAGGTGGCGGCGGGTGATTGGCTGACCGACCAGGCGCTCCATCCCATGCACTTTTGGCATATTGACCTGGCTAAGCGGTATTTCGATATGCGGCCAGAGGTGGCGGTTGCCTGCCAGGAGGAGGCGAGAACCAAGGGAATCACAGCAGAAAAGATTTTATGGAATCGGTGGCTTGGAGGAAAAACTTTTCATCAGGAACCGCTCTACGCCTATCTGATCGGTATTACCTACCGGGTATTCGGGCCAGATCCTCGCGCGGTCTATATTTGGCAGATGGCCCTGGGGGTCCTGACCACATTGATGCTTTATTTCATCTCGTTGCGGCTCTTTGGCCCGTTGACGGCGCTGGTGGCGGGCGTGATTGCGCTGTTGTCCGCCACCCTGACCTGGCATGAGATTACTTTGCTTCGGACCACGTTGACCGTTTTCGTCAGTGTTGGCCTTGTCTGGCTGGCGCTGGTGGCGGAGGAGAAGAAAAGGCTGCAATGGTACGCCGCGTTTGGTTTTGCAGCTGGCGTGGCGCTTACTCTGCAAAATATTTATATTTTGCTCGTCGGCCTGATAGCGCTCTGGTTTCTTTGGCCGTTACGGCGGACACCCCGACAGGCGGGATACACCGCCGGCATCATAGTTGGCTTCATGATGATCGCTTTATCCCCGGTCATAGCGCGAAACTTGGCGGTCGGCGCCCCTCCCCTGGCGATGGTCAGTCAAGGATGGGTCTTCTTCATTCTAGCCAATGCGCCCGACATCAATCCTTCCATACCCATCAACCTTCTATCCCCTTATACATCGGAAATTCTGGTCGTCACCGAAGGAAAAGCCATTCCCTCTATCGTCGAAACCATAAAACTGCATGATTCGCTCTTTGGGTACTTTTTGCTTCTGGCGCACAAATTTCTGATCATATTTTCCCCTTATCCGGCCAGCGACAACGGCCTCGGGTTTTCTTACTTTGAAAGTCATTCCACTTCATTATCCATCGCCCGGTTTCACTTTGCCCTGCTGGCGCCGTTGACTATTCTCTGCTTATTCGCTGGCAGAGTTCGGCTCTTCACCATGGCGCCCCTGCTGGCGGTGATGATCATGATGATAATTCCGATGACCGCCTTCATCACCTTGAGCCGGTATCGCGCTCCGATGGAAGCTGCGATGATACCATTGGCGGCTTATGGGCTGGTTTGGCTGGCGACTCGCCGCCATGGGGCGATAATCTTGTCCACCAGTCTGGCGCTTTTTTTCCTGTTGGGGCCCACTCCTCCACCCGCCCGCTATAAAGACTACGGCTTTGCGGCATATAACTTTTTTACTCCGAAGATAAATGCGGCCACCGGGGCGGGAGATTGGAATCAGGCCGCTCTAATCTACGAGCATTGGTTTAGGTATGAAAATAATTTCGGGATATCATCGGGAGTGATCCAGCGGGATCAGATCAAAACCGCAGTCTGGTACGGCCGACAAAGCCTTGCCTATGCGGAGGTCCTGGAAAAAGCCGGAAATCCGGAGCGCTCAAAAGAAATGTCCAATCAGGGGCGCCAGATTCTCAACGCCCTGGGCGTTAAAGAATAATAGCAGGTCACAACCTGAGTCCCTGCCGCGGTGGCCCCAAACCTGGAGATTACATCCTTACAGCCGTTCGGCCAAAAGCTCGATCAGGTCCAGCGTCCTGATCTTATCCTCCAAGCCGGAGGTCTTCACTCCATCCTCCAGCATGGTGAGGCAGAAAGGGCAGTTGGAGACCACGGCCCTCGCCCCGGTGGCCCCAGCCATGGAAGCCCGCTCCGCGTTTATCCTGCGGCCCAGGCTCTCTTCGGCCAGGATGCGACCTCCCCCGCCACCGCAGCAAAAGCTGGACTCCCGGCTGCGCTCCATCTCCATCACGCGGGCTCCGGCGGCGGAGAGCAGAGCCCGAGGCTGGTCGAACACACCACTGTATCGCCCCATGTAGCAGGAGTCGTGATAGGTCACGGCGCCTGAGTCGGCGACGGCTTTGAATTTATCCAGACACTCCGCCAGGAAGGTGGTGTAATGTTCCACTTCCACCGCCGCGTCCAGCCCCAGGTCGCGGTACTCCTTCTCCAGGGTGTGGAAACAATGAGGACAGGTGGTTACTATCTTGCCGGCGCCGGAAGCGTGGATCGCCTCGATATTCTCCGCCACCATGCTCTGGTACAGGTATTCGTTCCCCATTTTGCGGGCGGGCTCTCCACAGCATTTTTCCCTCTTCCCCAGGATCCCGGCTTTGATTCCCAGTTTATCCAGTACGGAGACAAAGGCCCTGGCCACTTTCATGTTTCGCCGGTCATAGCTGGCGTAACAACCGGCAAAGTAGAGGACATCCATATCCCCTTGGGCTATCTCCAACCCATCAGCCCAATCACCACGGGCTGCGGGGGCATAGCCGAGGGGGTTGCCGTTCACCTCGATAGCGTCCATGGCGCGGGACACTTCGTCGCCGGGGAACCTCCCCTCCATCAGGGCCAGGTTGCGCCGGATGTCTATTATCTTTCGCACATGCTCCACTCCCGCCGGGCATACCTGCTGGCAGGCGCGGCAGGTGACGCAGGCCCATACCGCATCCTCCCCCACCACTTCGAAAAGCGGTGTTTTGACGCCCGAGGCCAGAGCGGCGCCGATATCGGTCACCAGCTTCATGGGGGAGAGTGGCTTTCCTGTGATTTGGGCGGGGCATGCGTCCTGGCAACGCTTGCACTTCACGCAGGCGCCGGTGTCGAACAGATCCTTCCACAAGAGATCCGTCGGCGCGGCGGCGCCAAACTGTTGGGCGTTTTCATCCTCCAGGTCCAGGGTGATCAGCTTTCCCACCGGGCCCATGTCCGCCAGGGCGTAGTTAGCCGGAATCAGGAAAATGTGCCTCAGCTTGGTGTATCCGATGGCTACGAAAAATCCCAGGCATATAAGAAAGTGCGACCACCATGCAAGCTTGTGCCAGGTCAACAGCCCGGTGGAGCCCATGCCGTGAAAGCCCTTGGCGAAGATAAGCCCCACTGGCGACCAATAAGCCAGCGCCATGTTTGCGTCCAGCTCGGTGGCGGCCATCCGCAGCCCCTCCACCATGAAGCCGGTGACCAGCGCAAGGAACAATAGTGTGTAGGCCAGCGCGTCCTCCCAAGAGCTTTCCAGCCCCTGGGGCCGCAGGAAGTATCTGCGGATGAACAGCCCCCCGATGGCCAGGATCGCCGCCAGCCCTGCCAGATCCAGCGCCAGGGAGAATAACCTGTAGAAATCACCTGTAAGAAACCTGTGGCCCAACAACGGATCGGTGAAATCCGCCTGGATAAAAACCAGAGTGGTGCCGGCGGTAAGTAGAAGAAAGCTCCAGAAGAATATGGCGTGAGCCAGCCCGGCGCCGCTTCCCTTGAGCGCCTTTAGCTGAAGCAAGGCGTCGCGGGCCATCAGGGCCAGGCGCCGGATGAGATTATCAGTCCTCGTCTCTGGCTTGCCGACGGATGCCAGGGCACTGCTGAAAGTGTATACACCATACGCCATCACCCCCACGGCGAGAATAGCCAGCAGGTACATGGGGATCAGCGCCCCGTGGCCCACGTTCCAGTATATTTCCCTTGTGGCTTCCATTCGTGCTCCCTTTTGGAGCCTATATTCTAACGCAGGTGGGGGAAGGCCGTGGGCCGGAATATTCCCCGACGAACCCAGGCCCCCGCAGTCCGTCCCTTTGTCGGGAATACATTCCTTGCAAGATGAAAAGTCAACGTGGTAAATAGATACGTGGTGGTAAGGGCTGGTAGTGTACCGATCCCCCATGCAGGCGCCTGGGAGGAACAGGGAAATTCCCATGAAACATGATTGGTATTCAATGTTGGCCAATCAACCGGGAGAAGAGTGATGAATAATCTAGCGTCAAAAATTCTTTTCAGGCTTGTCTTGGCCACGGCTCTGGCGGTGGCGGCGCTGTCATGGAACGCCGGATTCATCAAGAGCGTTTATCTGGGAGAGCATACGACCTCCCTGGGCCTGCTACTGAATGGTTTTATATTCCTGCTTTTTTTCTCCGGGATGTTAAAGATATTCATCGCTCTTTCACATTACGCGTACCAGGAACGGCAAGCCAACCTGTTTGCCAAAACAAGGGAGAATGACGACAGGGACGCATTTGACGGTTTGTCCCGAAACTCCGTTATGTTCCGCCGCTACATGAAAATCCAGGCTCTCCATAAACGCGGCATACCCATAAACCATGGCGCCATTTCGTCAATCACGCTGGCCGAGGAGTCCTTATATATCTCCTACCCCAGGTTCGTTAACAACATCCTGATATTGACCGGCGTTTTCGGCACGATAATTTCCCTGATCCTGGCCCTGGCAGGCGCCAGCAACGTTCTGGAAAGTTCCGTGGCGGGCAAGGGGATGTGGATGATCATAAGCGGAATGAATACGGCCCTTACCACCACCGGTACGGCCATCATATGCTTCTTTTTCTTTACATACTTTTATCAGAAGCTCCTTGATGCCCAAACCAATTTTTTCGGCAAGATCGAGGATGTGACGCTGACATACATCGTGCCGGAATTTGCCTTCGACGCAGACGCCGTCAACCACAAAATCGAGTATATGGTCACCAGAATATTCGAGCTTTTGAATGCCTTTGGCGAAAAGGCGCAGTTGGACCAGCGAATCCCGGTGGATATGGAGGAGATCAAGGAGCGGCTGAAGAACCTCGATGAGTTGGTGGAGCTTGGGCGGAATCAGTCTCTGCAGGCCGAGGCTTTGCTCGAGAAGAGCGAGGAGATGCACATGACGATGCGGCGTGGATTCCGCCTGGAGGAGTGAGGCATGCACAAGTTTGAGCCTCATTTGGAATTAAGGTCAAACCTGGGGACCAATTTTACCGAGGACTCTGTTTGGCCCACCTTCACCGACATAATGACGGTGGTCCTGATGATATTCATGCTCACGATGGTGGCTTCCATGCTCACCAACGCCGATCTGGCCAGACAACTCATGACCGCCATGGAGGAGAAGGATGTTTCAACACAGAAACTGGGGGAGAGCCTGAGCCAGCTGGAATTTATGCAAATGAAGATAGCCGCCCTGGAGGAGAGCCTGGAGAAAAAGAAAATGGAGATGATCCTTCTGGCCGACACCGCCAAGATGCTGGAAACGGACCTGGCCGCCAAGGACACCATTATCGTTGAACTAGAGAGTCAAGTGAGCGAATTGGACAAAAACATCCTGGCGCTAGGAGAGAAGGTGTCCGATAGCAACAAGCTGCTAGAGCAAGCCGGGAAGGATAACGCGGAGCGGATAGCCGCCTTGCTCAAAGCCCATCAGTTGGAATTAAACCGGCTGGAGGATGAACGCCGGCAAACCATGGTATTCCTGACCAAAGAAGCCGAATCGAAGCTGAAGACTTCCAATGACAAACTCGGGGCGCTTTTGGTGGCGCTGAAAGAAAAGGAAAAGACCGTGGACGCGCTGAAGCGGAAAGAGGAAAAACTTGAACTGACACTGGCCAGACAAAGAAGCGCCTATACTGTTCTGGAGGATAAATACAACAAGCTCATCGGCCCGGCCCGCAGCACGCTGGGCAAAATGGTGGTCAACGTTCGCTATTCCAGGGAGGGGAGGACATACACCATTCTTTTCAAGGATGCAGGCGCGGAGAAGTATGAAAACATCAGCGAAAAGGAGCTGCACCAGCGTCTGGAACGGCTGAAGAATAAGCTGGGAAAGAAGCTGTATGTAAGGGTGATTATCCCGGAGGAGAGCAACCTCTCCTACAACGAGGCGTGGACTTTCACCAACTCCTTGCTCACAAAATACGACTACTATTACCAACGAGAAGATTAAGCAGGAGGTTGGACATCTCCCTCGGCGCGTCTGCCGAAACAGGGTAATACGGATTGGATATCCTGATTGTCCCAATCCTGCGCCTTGTTTTCCAATTATGATTTTTTGCTTGAATTTCCATGTGGGGGACTTATACTCCTGATTTGAGCCTGTGCAAAGTAATTGATAGATCCAGGTTTTTCCGCAAATATAAAGCGCGACATTGTCGCTGGCGCCACAGTGGCCGTGGTAGCCCTCCCTCTGGCCATGGCTTTCGCCATCGCCTCCGGCCTGCCTCCAGAGCGCGGCCTATACACGGCAATTGTGGCCGGATTCCTGATCTCCTTGATGGGAGGGAGCCGATACCAGATCGGCGGCCCCACTGGCGCGTTCGTGGTGGTGGTGTATGGTGTGGTGTCCCGCCACGGGCTCGACGGGCTGCTGATCGCCACCATCATGGCCGGAGTAGTATTGATCCTGCTGGGGCTGGCCAAGTTCGGCAACGCTATAAAATTCATTCCATACCCGGTGACTACCGGGTTCACCGCGGGCATCGCGCTTATCATAGCCAGCTCCCAGATGAACAGTTTTTTCGGGCTGGGGGTGAAAAACGTACCCGCTGATTTTATCTCCCAATGGGATTTATACCTCTCCGCCTCCAACGGCATATCATGGCCCACGACCATTTTTTCCCTGGCGTCTATAGGAATATTGGTCATCCTGCGCAAGTGCGCTCCCAGGTTCCCCGGTCCGCTGGGGGTGGTGACACTAGGCGCCGTGGCAGTGTGGTGGTTCCAGGCGCCCTTTGCCACAATTGGCAGCGTATATGGCGCCGTCCCCCACACTCTCCCCGTTCCATCCCTTCCCGATATATCAATGGAAAGGATCCGCGAGCTGATGAGCGATGCCATCACGATAGCGCTGCTGGGGGCCATAGAATCACTGATGAGCGCCGTGGTGGCCGATGGCATGACCGGGGAGAGGCACAAACCGAACAGGGAACTGGTAGGACAAGGGGTGGCGAACATCGCCTCGGCGATTTTCGGGGGGATGCCGGCCACAGGGGCCATCGCCCGCACCGCCACCAACATAAGAAGCGGCGCCGCCTCCCCCTTGGCGGGAATGAGCCACGCCGCTTTCCTGCTGATATTCATGTTTTTCCTGGCGGAGCATATCGCCCACATCCCCCTGGCCTCCCTGGCGGCGATCCTGATGGTGGTGGCCTGGAATATGAGCGAGCCGGGGAAAGTGCGCTCCATCTTCCGCGCCCCTGGGGCGGACACTCTGGCCATGCTGACAACGTTTTTCCTCACAGTGCTGGTGAACCTGAACGTGGCGGTGCAGGTGGGGGTGGCCCTGGCGGGCCTCTTGTTCATAAAGCGCATGACGGAGGTGACCCGCATCGAGGCCGTGGCTGGGGATATTCAAGCCCTCCTGGCCAGCGAGACACAGACCATTTTCGATCCGGACGCGATAGAGAACAAGACCGTGCCGGAAGGGGTGGAGGTTTATGAGATAGAGGGCCCCTTCTTTTTCGGCGTGGCGGACAGGCTCCAGTCCATCCTTCCAAAGATTGAACCCTCCCCGGTTGTGCTGATCCTTCGCATGCGCCATGTGCCCATGATCGACGCCACCGGCCTGAACGCCCTGGAGCACCTGATGAGCAACTGCGGCAGACACAACACCACATTGCTGCTTTCCGGTGTGCGCGGCGAGCTACGCCAGGCCCTTGTCCGATATGGATTCATAAAAAAAGTGGGGGAAGAAAACACCCTTTCCCATATCGACAAGGCGCTGAAAAGGGCGGAGGAGATATTGGCGGCAAGGTAGCCTTGTTCTGTCCCAAAGATATTTATACTCAAACTGACAGGCTGCTTTGGCGGTATAGGACTTTTTCTTATTAAAAGCCGTCTTGCCATGAAGGTGTTTACTACCCGGACTTGAATATTTATCTTTAGGTGATCTTATAATTAAAATCATTATTCACGGCTAACAATCTCCTGCTATCTGTCTGTATATAGAGACATTACGTTGGTGGCGCCATTCGCAACCGCTCTTTCCAGCCATCTAGGATTTAGAATAAATTGAATCCTTTTTGATACCTGGCAATCCAAGGAGCTTAAGTAGCGGTGTGTACCCAAGTACACGAAAGGTCCATTTTTTTAAGCTTAGGGGGTTGAGAATGCACAAAAGGATAATAGCTCATTTCGCGTTGCCGTTGTTTTTTGCGGCCCTTATCACCGGTTGTTCTGAAGATAATCCTGATGTCGGAAGCGTTGTGACTTTGGCCAAAACAGGATTCAAGAACTCAGTTTTTGAAAGCGCGGACAAGAAATGTCAGCATTGCCACTACGACCTGCACAATACATGGCGAAATTCCATGCACGCCCAGTCTTGGTCCGATCCCATATTCCAGACACTGTATCAGGGTTTCTTAACCCATCTTATGCAAAACAAAATTGGAGTTTCCGGCCCCACGGGAACCATAACCGTGGCCACAGCCCAGAAAATGGCCGGAGTATGCCTCACATGTCATGCGCCTGCCGCCCATTATTCCAAGGATTTCAACATAGCCATTGAGCAGGCCGCCGCCGGCGACAAAGGATCAAACCTGGCCCCCAACTATAACCCGGCAGCCGCGGCCACGGTGGTGGCCCCGGCTAATGTCAATGATGGCGCCCAGTATAAGGCCACATACCAGATCGGCCATGAAAACAACCTGGAAGGGATAAGCTGCGCCTTTTGCCATAGCATCGAAAAAGTGCGGATGACCCATGGAGGCGATACCTACACCCTGGCGGGCGCCATAAAAACCGCCCCTGCCATTGGCAATGTAATCTACCCTCCAGGTTACACCCTGTATTACTCTCCAGACTCCGGCTCGGCCCACATGAACGCTTTCTTCCAGATCACCGGCCCGGAAATCCATTCTGATTACGGAAATCCCAGAACATCCAAGCTGGCAGGTGATGGACGCTACCTTATGAAGGGAATACCGCTGACCGATGAAGCGGCGGGAAAAATCCATGCTGCCGGCGGGCCATACTATGGGCCCTTTGGTGTGTACGGAGCGCATAACGACAGTTCCAGTGACCAGACCGACCGCGGCGCGTTGGTGGATCCTGCCTACACCGCGCCGGATAACCATTTCGAAGATCAGGGCAAAGCCGTTTGCCTGGCCTGCCACCAGCGATCCGCAAAGGCGCTGGACCCGCAGACCGGCGCCAGCAGGTTTATGGAGCTTTGCACAACCTGGACCGTCACCGACGACAACCTGTACCAGCCGCCGCTCTCCGGCTCCTCCACCGCCTCGCCCAAGTGCCAAAAGTGCCACATGGAAAAGCGTAAAGGACTGCCGGTGAACGAATGGTACTCAGCGGGCAAGCTGCCGGACCTTTCCAGCGCCCCGGCCGGGATGGTGGCAAACGCCAACAGCGGTGTCTTCCACAGCCACCAGTTCGAGGGGGGCGCGGTAGCTGGCAAAATCAAAGCCGGTTTCTCCTCGGAGCTTTCCGTCACTCTCAACGGAAGCTCTCTGGATGTGTACACCTCATTCCTGAACAAGACCGCCCACATGCTACCCGGCGCCCACCCCATGCGCAGAATGCTGACCATGGTTCGGGCCAGGGACGCCAATGGCGCCTTGCTCCCCCTGTCCGGCGCTAACATCACCACGGACTATGAGGATGTCAATTACACCTACACCGGCCCAAACAGCGCCGGCGAGGTGAATTTGAACATCCCGGCCCGCGGAGGAAGGCCGCCATACAACTTCCCGGGATTTGTGGATGTGCCCAATGGACCTGTTGGCAGCCAGTGGTTCTCCAAAGGCTCCGACAAGAACCGGATTGTGGAAGATGGCGCCTCGGACAGGTTCGTGCGCATTTACGGGCGGCAGACCATTAACGCCGCTTCCGGAGCGGTGAAGCCCGGATTCCAATCCAACTCCGTGGTGGATACTCGGCTGCAGCCTAACGAACGGGAGAGTTTCGACATCAGCTTCGACGCCTCCGCGGCGGCGCTGCCGGTCACTGTGGAGTATAAGGTCTACTATATGAAGAAAGGCGCTTCCGGCGCTTTTCCCATAGACCCGGCAACCGGTTTTCTGGACAGCGCAGCCAACGCCGCCAACAAAATGGCGATAATGGAAGTGGCGTCACACAACGCCACTGCGCAATAACCGGCTAGAGTCTTCTTTCACCGGACCCGGAGCCCTCGCGGCTCCGGGTTTTTTTGCCATTAAGCGCAAAGAAAGACCCGAGAGGTGTTGCCGCCGTCGCTGCGCCACGTCTATTCTTTCCTGATCGCGGCCAGACGCGCCTGGCATTTACCAGCTATGGATTCATTGAAAAGAGGGAGAAAAACACACTGTCCCATATCGACAAGGCGCTGAAACGGGCGGAGGAGATATTGGAGGGGAGATAGGTTTCTATGGCCCCTCCTGGCTTTTAGCCCGCTACACCGTCACCAGCACCACTGCGCTTTTCGGCGCCAGGGTGAAGGAGTATTGGTGGACCAGTTCTCCCTCGGCGCCATCCTCCAGATAATCATCGGGGCTGGGAAGGAAGGTATATACCTTGCGCGTCCATCTGCGCCCCGCCACCCGGGGAAGCTCGAACTCCATATAATCCTCCCCGGCGTTGAAAGCCGCGTAAATATCCGGCGCCCGGCGCCCATCCTCCATCCACGGCCCTCCCAGGGAAAACGCCAGCGATTGGGCGTCCTCGCTCCAATCCGGTTCCCGCGCGGTCTGTCCATGCCACTCCACATCGCGGACATCGGCGCCCTGCACGAACTCTCCGGTGTAGTAGTCCTTCCTCCCCAGGGCTGGATGGCTTTTGCGCAACGCGATCAATCCGGCCACGAAACGGAACAGGCCCGAGTTCTTCTCCAGCAGTCCCCAATCCAGCCAGTTCAGCCCGTTGTCGTGGCAATATGAGTTGTTGTTCCCGTTTTTGCTTCTCCCCATCTCGTCCCCTTCATAGATCATCGGAGGACCCTGGGAGAGCATCAGCAGGGTGAAGGCGTTCTTGACCTGACGCATCCTTTTGGCGTTTATCCGCGGGTCGGCTGTGAGGCCCTCCGCCCCATGGTTGTGGCTATTGTTGTTGTTGTCACCGTCCCGGTTATCTTCGCCGTTGGCCTCGTTATGTTTTTCGTTGTAGGAGAAAAGATCGGCCATGGTGAAGCCATCGTGGCAGGTGACGAAGTTTATCGAGTGGTACGGATACCGCCCCTCCTCCTGATAAAGGTCCGCGCTGCCGGAGAGTCGGGTGGCCAGGTCCCCGGTGTGGCCTTTTTGCCCGGTCAGGAATTTACGTGCGCAATCGCGATACTTGCCGTTCCACTCCCCCCATCGGCCCCAGGCTGGAAAGGAGCCCACCTGGTACAGCCCTCCTGCGTCCCACGCCTCGGCGATCAGCTTGCAATGGGCCAGGGCGGGGTCCAGGGCGATGGCCTCTATCAGCGGCGGGCTGGGCAGGGGATGGCCTTCCGGGTCCCGGCCCAGGATGGAGGCCAGGTCGAACCGGAAACCGTCCACCCCTCCTTCTGTGGCCCAGTAGCGCAGGCATTCGCGTATCATTTCCCGCACCATGGGGTGGTTGCAGTTCATTGTGTTGCCGCAGCCGGAGAAATTGCGATACTCCCCTTCCTTGTCCAGCATGTAATACACCTGGTTGTCCAACCCCCGGAACGACAGGGTAGGGCCGGTGTGGTCCCCCTCCGCGGTGTGGTTGAACACCACGTCCAGGATCACTTCTATCCCGGCCATGTGCATCGCCTTCACCATCTCCCGGAATTCATTGAAGGGGTCATTCGTCGGGTCTGACGCGTACGACGCCTTCGGCGCAAAGAAGGCCGTGGTGGAGTACCCCCAATAGTTGAGCAACCTTTCCCCGGTGACAGGATTCAGCCGGTCGATCTGGCTTTCATGGAACTCCTGCACAGGCATCAGCTCCACCGCGTTGATCCCCAGTTTTTTCAGATACGGTATCTTTTCTATCAATCCACGGAATGTCCCCGGATGGTCCACGCCGGAGGAGCTGTGGCGTGTGAACCCGCGGACATGGGTTTCGTAAATCACCAGATCCTTCATCGGAATCAGCGGCGAAGAAGCCTCCCCCCAGTCGAAGGAATCCTCCGCCACGGCGCATCGCAACTTGCTGTCGGTCCTGGCGCGTGTGTCGTAATGGAGGCCAATGTAGTCCCCCCCCCATTGCTCCGCCCCTGCGATTACCCTGGCAAAAGGATCCAGCAGGATGGCGTCCGGGTCGAACCGGTGTCCCTCCTGCGGATCCCATGGCCCCTCCACGCGATAGGCGTAGCGCAGGGTGCGCAGGTCCAGATGGTTCACCCCAACATGCCATATGGCGCCGGTCTTGTTAAGTAGGGGATCCACCCGAATCCTGGCCCAGGGGGCAGCATCATCCCCATCGTATAGCAGCAGCGTCACCGAATATGCGTGATTGGACACCACAGAAAAATTGATACCCCACGACATGGCGGTGGCCCCCAAGGGAAGGGGCTTGCCCATCCTGACGTCCAGCTTCATGTCACCGGTTTGCGTTGTCTGTTTTTCCATGCTGGAATTTTACACCACCAGGGGTGGGGGGCATAATCCAAATGTCTGCATGGGACGAACTGGCGGGAGTAGCCCCATAACATGTTAAGATGGCCGTTCATTTCTTAATGAACCGGACAGGGATGGAACGCAAAGCTGTTTATTTGTCAGGCGCCTGGCGGGGCCTGGAAATTATTCTGAATTTCGCCATTGTGGCCTATGGCGCCGCGCTGGCTTTGTATGTGGCGATGGGCCCGGTGGATTTCCGGTTAGCGGACCATTGGCCCGGATATCCCTCATTCCGGCTGGAGATAGGCGACGCTCAAAAACCACTTGCGGCGTTTCTGCTGGTGATGACTCTTCGCGTTGTATCCGGGTGCTTGAGGCGGAGAGCCGCGGACGGCGGAAAAAAGCAAAGCCTCGTGAAACTGGCGGGCGCCGAGCTTGGCCCCCCTCTCCTTGCTGTCAGCCTTTCCCTTTCCCTCTACCTGTTGTTTGTGAACGTGTACCAGCCATGGCGCCCGGCCATCCTAGGCCTGGTCAGAATTAGCGATCATGATAAAACGCTTGAGGAAGCGGCGAAATCAGTTCCAGAAAACGCGGTTTTGTATTCCACCGCCGGCCTTCATTACAGGCTCTTCCTCCACAGGCCAGGGAGCCATCCGCTGGCCGGGGTGGATCGGGCGCTGGCCAAATCTGGAATAGAAAACACTTACTTTATGACCGATACCTTCCTGGACAGCTCCCGCAGGGATATGGAGACGATCAATCTTATGCTGGACCCCAGATTCCGGCTGGAGTTTTTCCAGGACAGCGTATACCTGTTTGGGCCGGGGAGAAAGAGGGACCTGGATGAGAAGATTTATATCGATCAGTTTCTGACATTTCACGCCGCCGGAGCCGACCACCAGGTGGGCCGGTTCTGGCCAGACTCCCAGGCTCCGGAAGGCCAGGCGCTGGTGGGCTGGCCGGATAAGGACAAACCCGGCTTTCTGGTGTATGGGCGCTATATGACCCTGAAGAGGGGACGATACCAGGCTGTGTTTGAATTGAAGGTGGATCGCAAGTCGCCTGACACCATAGCAGAGCTGGATGTAGCCTCCGACCACGGCGTGACAATCATGGCCAGGCGCAGGATCAAGGGGACAGATTTCACCAAAGAAAACCAGTGGGGGGAGATGCGGTTCGATTTTCAAATTGAGCAGGAACTGGTGGACACCATCCAGCTGCGGGTGATCTACCTGGGGGGCGCAAAGCTCTCTTTCGCCACCCTGCGCGCCTTGCCGCAGGGAAAGCTGTTTACTAATTGAGCTATCAATGGCGCCTGGCGGGGCCGGGAGAAAATGGATATCCCGTACGGATTCTCCCGGTCACTCTTTCACTTTCGCCTTCATCATCTTCTCGGTTTCCAGGGTGGCCGTTATGCATAATTCCGTCACACGGTCCATATCGTCGGTTATATGAATGCATTCCAGGTCCTCTTCGTCTATATAGCCCAGCCGCAGAGCCTGCTCCCGCACCCAGCTTATCAGCCCGCTCCAGTATTCGCTCCCTACCAAGATCATCGGAAAAGGGGTGATGGTCCTTGTGCGGATAAGGGTCAGGGACTCGAAAAGCTCGTCGAGGGTACCAAACCCGCCAGGGAATATGGCGAATGCCTGAGAGTACTTGATCAGCATCACCTTTCTAACGAAGAAGTGTCGCAATTTCATGGAGTGGGTGGTGTACACGTTGGACTGCTGCTCCTGGGGCAGGTCTATAGCCACTCCAGCGCTCAGGCCACCGGCCTCGAAGGCGCCGCGGTTTGCCGCCTCCATGATGCCAGGCCCGCCACCGGTGATGACGTTGATATTGGCCCGGGCCAGCTTCCCCCCCAGCTCCCTGGCCAGATGGTAATATTTTTCATTCTCCTTCGGCTGGGCGGAACCAAAAACCGTCACCATCGGCTTCAAGCCGGCCAGCAAGCTGAATCCGTCGACAAACTCGGCCATGATCCCCAAAAGACGGCGCGAATCCTCCGCCTCCATCTCGTCGATTAGATAGTAGTATTCCCTGCCACGTCCGTTGTTCGGGCTGTTGATCATTCAGATTCAGGCTCCGTTAAAAATCCTCTATCTATTCTGATAATATAACAAATGACCGGCGGCGAATGTGAAATTGCGCCGGGTAAAAGGTGTACTTATGGACAGGTCCAGGATCATTGACACTCTGGAGGAGATCGCCCTGCTCAAGGAGCTACTGGGCGAGAACCAGTTCAAGATCCGCGCATACCATGCCGCCGCCAGGGCCATCGCCGCCTCCGACGAGGACATCGGCGCCCTGGCCGCCACCGGGGAGCTGACAAAACTTAAAGGGGTGGGCCAGCATATCGCGGAGAATATTGCCGCGCTCATAGACTACGGCTCGTCGCCGGAACTGGACGAGTTGCGCTCCAAAGTCCCTCCGGGAGTGGTGGAGATGATCCGAGTCCCCGGTCTGGGCCCGAAAAAAGCCCAGGTTCTGTGGCGTGAGCTGGATATAAAAAGCGTGGGAGAGCTGGAATACGCCTGCGGCGAAAACAGACTGGCGGAGCTGAAGGGATTCGGAAAAAAGACCCAGGAGAATATCCTGGAAGGAATCGCGCTGATTAAAAAATTCGCCGCCCGGTTCCTGCTGCCAGACGGGATGGCCACCGCCCATGCCATGCTGGCGAGCCTGGGCGAAACTCCGGAGGTGGAGCGAGCCGCCATCGCCGGCTCCCTGCGGCGGGGCAAGGAAACCATCAAGGACGTGGATATCGTCGCCTCCAG
>Ga0224496_10001361_pt1 | contig 15355 bp, 11 predicted proteins | sample SF_Jul11_sed_USG_2_FD_168127 | JGI IMG/M metagenome (GOLD analysis project Ga0224496, IMG submission 168127) | Sediment microbial communities from San Francisco Bay, California, United States - SF_Jul11_sed_USGS_8_1 | ecosystem: Environmental > Aquatic > Marine > Sediment | place: USA...
CGTCATCCCCCAGGCTCGGCCCTTCCTGCTTTATGTGCTGGGTCGTTATACGGTTGGCCAGAAATCGGTTCCCCAGGACCTGCTGCCCTTCATGACCGAAGCGGAGGCCGTGGATGCCGACTGGGCTATCTGTGCTTTTGGCGCCCGTGAATGCGCTTGCGCCTTGACGGCGGCGGCATTGGGCGGCCATGTTCGTGTCGGGTTCGAGAACAATACCCTCATGGCTGACGGTTCGGTGGCAGCGGACAATGCGGCGCTGGTAACCCAGGTCGCATCCGCGGCCGGGCTGATGGGCCGGTCGCTGGCCGGGGCCGCCGATGCGAGGGCTTATCTGGGAAGATCATGAAGCACATAATTCGATTGATGATTGCGGGATTCATGCTGGCGGGCATGGGTTCCGGCTTCGCGCGGGCAGACAACCACGACTCCGACACCGGCGAGACCGCCACGACTGGCGCGCCCCCCGCGAACGGCGAGGCCGCCGAGGACGAGCCCGGGGTCGATGGCGCGGGGCATGAGATTGTAATTGGCGCCGGCGCGGTCTCCGGCGTCTATTTCCCCGCCGCCGGTGCAATTTGCCGCGTGATCGCCGCGGGTGATGCCGAAACGCGCTGCCTCGTCGAAAGCAATGCCAATTCCTCGATCAATATCGAACGCCTGACCAGCGGCCTGCTGGATTTCGCCATCGTGCAGTCCGACTGGCTGATGCATGCCGCGCGGGGCACCAACCTGTTTCAGGCCAACGGGCCCGACGAGTCCTTGCGCGCGGTAATGGCGCTGCATGCCGAACCCCTGACCCTGATCGTGCGAACCGGCGCCGACATCGCGGGGCCGGCGGATCTGAAAGGCAAGCGCATCAGCGTCGGGCCGCCCTTCACCTATCAGCGCGTGCTGTTGGAAACGTTGCTGCGGGCCTGGGACATCGATACGGACGATCTGGCGCTGGTGCAGGAGATTACGGCCACCGAACAATTCGCGGCGCTTTGCGCGGGTGACATCGATGCCGGCGCCATCGTAACGGCCCACCCCTCGCCGGCGTTGGCCGATGCGATGCGGCGGTGCGATCTGAAGCTGGCGCCGATTGCCGGCGACGAATTGAATGAGTTGCTGGCTGCACGGCCGGAACTGTCGGCGGCGATGATCCCCGGCGGGCTCTACAAAGGGGTGCCGAACGCGGTTCCAACTTTTGGCCTGCGCGCTATTCTGGCGTCCACGGTCAATGTCGAGGACAGCCTTGTCGAGCAGGTGACAGGGGCGGTTCTGGACGCGATGGCTGAGTTCACCGGTCAACATCCGGCACTGGCCGGCATCACCGCGGACAGCATGACTTCCGCGAGCATTGCCTTGCCACTCCATCCCGGGGCCAAGGCGGCCATTCGCGCCAGGGGATTGCTGCCCGCCGAATAGCGAACCGTCGCGGCGCAAATCTATTTCACGGTTGACGCTGTGTGAACAGGGCGGGCATATATATACGTAACCATATGGATGGGGCGGCTTTGTAAATGCATGGTGAAATGCCGTGCCGCCCTGATAAATAGCGCTAGAACCTAGCGTAATATGAACATTAAACGGGAGCTTCCAATGAAGATGAAATTTCTGACAGCAGCCGCGATCGCAGCTGCCGCGACTATTGGCATGTCCACGGTCGGCTCTGGCCCGGCCCAGGCCGAACAACAGTTCGTCACCATCGGTACCGGCGGCGTTACCGGCGTGTATTACCCCACCGGCGGCGCGATCTGTCGCCTGGTCAACAAGAACCGCAAGGAACATGGAATCCGCTGTTCAGTGGAAAGCACCGGCGGCTCGGTCTACAACGTCAACACGATCCTGGCCGGCGAACTGGACATGGGCGTGGCGCAGTCGGACGTGCAGTACAATGCCTATACCGGTAGCGGCAGCTATGCCGACAAAGGCCCCGCCAAGGAACTGCGCGCGGTGTTCTCGGTGCATCCCGAGCCGGTGACCATCCTGGCCCGTCGCGATTCCGGCATCACGCATATCGATCAAATCAAGGGCAAGCGCTTCAATATCGGTAATCCGGGGTCGGGCACGCGCGACACCTGGGAGGTCATCGAAAAGGCGCTCGGCTGGAAACGGTCGGATCTGGCGCTGGGCGCGGAGTTGAAATCGGCCGAAACTGGTCAGGCCCTGTGCGACAACAAGATCGACGCCTATTTCTGGCTGGTCGGCCATCCCAATGCGCTCGCCAAGGAAACAGTGAGTTCTTGCGACGCGGTCCTGGTGGAAGTGTCGGGCCCCGGCATCGACAAACTGGTCAAGGACAACCCCTTCTATCGCTATGCGACCATCCCCGGTGGCATGTACAGCAGCAATCCCAAGGACGTGAAGACATTTGGCGTCGGCGCCACTTTCGTGTCCTCCACGGCCGTATCCGAAGAGGTCGTCTATCAGGTCGTCAAGGCGGTCTTCGAGAATTTCGACGATTTCAGGAAGCTGCATCCGGCCTTCGCGAACCTGAAAAAGGAAGAAATGGTTCGTGATGGCTTGTCGGCTCCGCTGCATGCCGGTGCGATCAAATATTACAAGGAAGCAGGTCTTCTGAAATGAGTCCTTGGGGGGACGCCTTCGCGGGCGCCCCCCATTCCTTTGTCAGAGAGCTCGACAAGGATTGGGCCATGCCCGAAGCCGCTGTGAAAATCATCCGGAATCTCAGGCTGGCAATCTTGCTGGCAGGGGTGGCTGCGACCTTTTTTCGGCCCCAACCGGCCGCCGCCGAACTGGATATCGTCATTGGAACCGGCAGTGTTCTCGGGGTTTACTTCCAGGTGGGCCGCGGCATCTGCGGACTTGTCAATCAGAAGGTCAAGGACGTGAGATGTTCGGCGGTGCCAACCGCGGGATCGCTGTTCAATATGGACAGCGTCCGCGACAACGCCTTTGAAGTCGGGATCATTCAGTCCGACGTGCAGTACAAGGCGTTCAAACGTACCGGTGGGTTGGAATTCATCGATGTTGGATATGAAAATATCCGCACCCTGTTTTCAGTGCATGGTGAGCCTTTCACCCTGGTCGCCCGGCGAGATTCCGGGATCGGGTCGCTGGCCGATCTGGAAGGACGGCGCGTGAACCTGGGCAATCCGGGATCGGGTCAGCGCGCCACCATGCAGGTGGTCATGGACGCCATGGGGTGGACCCAGAAAAGCTTTGCGCTGGCTGGCGAATTGCCGGCTTCGCAGCAGTCGCTGGCGCTTTGCCACGGCCAGATCGAGGCAATGGTCTATGTTGTCGGGCATCCCAACAAATCCATCACCAAGGCGACGGACTTGTGCGATGCGGTGATCGTGAACGTGGAAGGGCCGCAGATCGACCAGCTGGTCGCCGGAAATCCATACTATTCCTACATGACGATTCCGGGTGGCATTTATGTGGGCAATGACGAGCCCGTTCGAACCTTCGGTGTTCGTGCCACGGTCGTCGTGGCCGAGGATATGGACGACGACACGGCTTATGGAATCGTCAAGGCGGTGTTCGACAATCTGGAAAAATTCCGGCGCATGTATCCGGCTTTCGGACAGCTGGATCCCAAGAGCATGGCCACGGAAGGGTTGACCGCACCTTTGCATGAAGGTGCCAAGCGCTACTATCGCGAAAAAGGCCTGATGTAACCGATCGCCGGATCGTACGGCGGCAAGAAACAGACAAGGGGACCCACGGTGACGGCAAACAACCCGTTGACCGAAGAATCGGTACAGGATTTCATTGCGGAGGTGGATACGGGCGCACGGGCGCCGACGGGCCACTTTTCGCGCAATGTGTTGTTTTACGTACCGATGGCCTGGTCGCTGTTCCAGCTATGGATCGCGTCCCCGTTGCCGTACTTGCTGGCGGATTACATCCCGCTGATGAACGATACCCATACGCGGGCGATCCATCTGGCGTTTGCGATTTTCCTGGCCTATCTGTCCTATCCGGCACTGAAACGATCGCCCCGTGACCGAATTCCGTTTCAGGACTGGGCGCTGGCGCTGATCGGTGCCTTCGCCGCCTGCTATATTGCGATCTTCGCCGTTGCGCTATCCACAAGGCCCGGATTGCCGATTACGGCCGATCTGGTTGCCGCCGGGGTCGGGATGGTCTGTCTGCTGGAGGCGACCCGCCGATCGCTTGGTCCACCGCTGTTGCTGGTGGCGCTGCTGTTCCTGTCCTATGTGTTTTTCGGTCATCTGGCGCCCGATGTGATTGCCTGGAAGGGCGCATCCTTCACCAAGGCAATGTCGCACCAGTGGCTGACCCAGGAAGGCGTGTTCGGCATAGGGCTGGGTGTATCCACGACCTTTGTTTTCCTGTTCGTTCTGTTCGGCGCATTGCTGGACAAGGCCGGCGCGGGCAACTACTTCACCATGGTCGCCTTCTCGCTGCTGGGCCATCTGCGCGGCGGGCCAGCCAAGGCCGCCGTCGTATCCTCGGCGATGAACGGGATGATCTCGGGCTCGTCGATCGCCAATGTGGTTGTCACCGGTACCTTCACCATCCCCTTGATGAAGCGGGTTGGATTTCCGGCCGAAAAGGCCGGCGCGATCGAGGTCGCTTCATCCACCAACGGTCAGTTGATGCCACCGATCATGGGCGCGGCGGCATTCCTGATGATCGAATATGTCGGCATATCCTATGTCGAGGTCATCAGGCATGCCTTCCTTCCAGCGGTTATCTCATACATCGCGCTGATCTATATCGTGCATCTGGAAGCCTGCAAGGCCGGCATGGAAGGGTTGCCGCGGCGTACCGTCACCCCGTTGATGCAACGCATTTTCGGCCTGGTTATTACCCTGCTGGGAATGGTGATTCTGTCTGGCGTCATATATTTCGGTTTCAGTTGGGTGAAGGATGTTGCCGGGGATGCCTCGGCATGGATCGCCGGGGCGGTAATCCTGGCGGCCTATTTCTTCCTGATGCGTATAGCCGCGTCGGTGCCGGATCTGGGCGACGAGGCCGCGATCACCAAAATGGAATATCTGCCGGAAACCGGACCGACCATAAAGTCCGGGCTGCATTTCCTGTTGCCGGTGGTGGTGCTGATCTGGTGTCTGGTGGTCGAGCGTTTCTCCCCCGGCCTGGCCGCATACTGGGCCTCGTTGCTGATGATATTCGTGGTCGTTACCCAGGACATCGTGAAGAACTTTTTCCGCGGCGGTTCGCCCGACTATGCGAACGCGTTGCGCAGCGGGTTGCGCCACACCGCCGACGGCCTGGTCTTCGGCGCCCGCAACATGATCGGCATTGGAATCGCGACCGCGGTTGCCGGTATCGTCGTCGGCACGGTGACGCTGACGGGTATCGGCCTGGTAATGACCGAATTCGTCGAGTTCATTTCCGGCGGCAACCTGATCCTGATGCTGCTGTTTACCGCCTTCATCAGCCTGTTGCTGGGCATGGGTCTGCCGACCACGGCAAACTATATCGTGGTCTCGACCCTGATGGCGCCGGTAATCGTAACGCTGGGGGCAGAGCAGGGACTGATCGTTCCGTTGATCGCGGTGCATATGTTCGTGTTCTATTTTGGCATTCTGGCCGACGATACACCGCCGGTGGGGCTGGCTGCGTTCGCGGCTGCGGCTATTTCGCGTGGCGACCCGATTCGTACCGGTATTCAGGGCTTCATGTATGATATCCGCACCGCAATTCTGCCTTTCATGTTTATCTTCAATACCGAACTCCTGCTGATCGGCATCGAAAGCGTTTGGCATCTGATCCTGGTGGTGACGGCGGCGGTTGCCGCCATGCTGCTGTTTGCCGCCGGTACCCAAGGCTATTTCCTGGTGCGCAGCAAACTGTGGGAATCGCTGGCGATGATCCTGATCGCCTTCACCCTGTTCAGGCCGGGATTCTGGATGGATATGGTGTCGCCACCGCTGGAGACTCGTCCTCCGCAGGACATCATGGCGATCGCAGAGAAACAAGATCCGGACGCCTTTCTACGCGTTACCATGTCCGGAGAAACGATTGACGGCGATTTTGTAACCAGGATCGTGCCGCTGCCGTTGGGCCCGGCGGCTAGCGGCCCGGAACGGCTGTCCCACGCGGGCGTTGAAATCCGTGAGGATGGCGGCAAAGTGCTGGTCGATAATATCGTCTTCGGCACCGCCGCCGAAAAGGCGGGCGTCGATTTCGATTGGGAAATAATTGATGTGCAGGCCGAGGCCGACCAGCCGCCCAAATATTTGTTCTACGTCCCGGCATTGTTACTTTTTGTCGTTATCGTGGTCACGCAGCGCCGCCGCAAGGCCGCGCTGGCGCCTGCCTAGGGAGAAGCCAATATGTACAAGAACATCCTGCTCGCCATTGATCTGAACGAGCCTTCTTCCTGGGAAAAGGCGCTTCCGGTGGCCCTGGCGCAGGTCAGGGGTGGCGGCGAGAATCTCCATCTGATGACCGTGGTGCCTGATTTCGGGATGGCCATTGTCGGCTCGTTCTTTCCCGCTGATTACGAGAAGAAGGCGCTGGCCGAGGCGGACGAGGCGCTGGGCGCGTTCGTGGCGGCGAATATCCCCGGCGAGATCAATGTCGCCCATACCGTCGCCCATGGTGCGATTTACAAGGAAGTGCTCGCCGAAGCGGAACGCATCGGCGCCGACCTTATCGTCATGGCATCGCATCGGCCCGCGCAGAGCGATTACCTGCTGGGTCCGAACGCGGCGCGGGTCGTGCGCCATGCCACCTGCTCGGTGCTGGTGGTCCGGGGCTAGCGGTTCAGGGGGCGCGTTGCGCTTTCCAGCCAGGCTGCCGTCTTATCATCGACCTGCGAAATCAGAGCTTCACGCACCCGCCCATGGTAAGCGTTCAACCATTCGGTTTCGGCTTGAGTCAACAATGACGGGTCCACCAGATCCAGATCGATGGGGGCCAGGGTAAGGGTTTCAAAGCCAAGCATCGGCTTTTCGGCGCCCTCGATCTCCAGCGCGGTGACGCAAACCAGATTTTCGATGCGAATACCGTACGCGCCCGTCTTGTAGTAGCCGGGCTCATTGGAAATGATCATGCCGGGTTTCAGCGCCACGCTGTTGGGTATCTTGGAAATCCGCTGCGGCCCTTCATGAACGCCCAGATAACTGCCGACGCCATGGCCGGTGCCGTGATCATAGTCCAATCCCGCCTGCCACAGCGCGTGCCGCGCAAGGATGTCCAGTTGCGAACCGCTGGTGCCTTCCGGGAAACGCACAGTGGCAAGAGCGATATGACCCTTGAGCACCCGGGTAAAGCGGTCGCGCATTTCCGCTGTCGGATCACCGATGGCGACCGTGCGAGTCACGTCGGTCGTGCCATCGCGATACTGTCCGCCGGAATCGACCAGATACAGCTCGCCCAGGCCCAGCATGCGGTCGCTTTCCGGCGTCACCGAATAATGCACGATGGCACCGTTCGGACCGGAGCCGGAAATAGTGCGGAAGGAAAGATCGGTAATGTGCTCGCCCTCGAAGCGCAGAGCTTCCAGCCTGTCCGCCGCCGCGATTTCGCCGACGCCGCCCTTGGGGGCCTCCGCCGCCAGCCAGGCGAGGAAGCGGCTCAACGCTACCCCGTCGCGGCGATGGGCCTTGCGCATGCCCTCGATCTCCACCTGATTCTTGCAGGCCTTGGGCAGCTGGCAAGGGTCGTCGGCGCGCACTATTTGTGCCCCGGCCTTTCCCAGCCGTTCGAACACCAGCGCCGCCGTGCCAGAGGGATCGGCCAGCACCCGGTTATTCCCCAGTGCCCATAGCGCGCCCTCGAATTCGGTGGCGTCGCGAATTGTCACGTCCCCACCCAGATGTGCCGCCAGATCAGGCCCTATCTTTGCGGGGTCAACGAACCATTCCGCGCGCCCGGTGGCATACAGGATGGCAAAGGAAAGCGGCAGCGGGCTGTGCGCTACATCGCCGCCGCGGATATTCAGTAGCCAGGCGATGGAATCCGGTGCCGTGACGACGGCGCTGTCGGCGCCCGCGTCAGCCAGGCTTTTTGCCACTCGCTGACGTTTGGCAGCGGAGGATTCACCGGCAAAGGCCTCGTCATGCGGCCTGACGGGGGCGGCGGGCGCGGCCGGGCGATCGGTCCAGGCGGCATCCAGCGGGTTATGTTCCACGGCCACGATCTCGCCGCCCGCCTTCTCCGCCGCCTTGCGCCAGACATCCAGCCCGCGTTCGGTATGGAGCCAGGGGTCGTAACCCAGCCGACCGCCCCTGCCCAGATGTTCGGCGACCCAGTCCTTGGGCGGTTCGTCGCTGATATGGCGGATGTCGAACAGGCCGGCATCCACCTGCTCGCGAATCTGGATGGTATAGCGCCCGTCGGTAAAGGCCGCCGCATTGTCCTTCAGAATTACAGCGGCCCCGGCCGATCCGGTAAAGCCGGTGATCCAGGCCAGTCGTTCCGCGCTGGGCGGCAGATATTCATTCTGGAATTCATCGGCATGGGGCACGATGAAACCATCCAGCCCCTGGCGCGCCAATTCAGCCCGTAATTTATCCAGCCTCGCCTTCATCCGCCGCCTCCGCCGTTCGATATACCGTCAAGCTAGGGCCGCGACGCCCTTCCGGCAACCCACAAGCGAGGGTGCCTTTATTCCGCCGGCACCGGGTGATATTTGCCGTCCGTGCCCAGGAACTCCTTGCCGTCGTCGCGATAGAAACTATCCGCCCCGGCGTCGCGCAGGATCGCCAGCATGTGCGGCACCTGATGGGCTTCCTGTTCCAGCCGGGTTATGACCGCGGACGGGCCGATTTCATCCAGCAGTTCGAACGGACCTTTCTTCCAGGCAAAACCCCAGCGCATGGCGCGGTCCACATTGACGATATCGTCGGAAATCTGCGGCACCAGGTCGGCGGCATAGACCAGCGCGCCACCCATACAGGCCCAGGCTAACCGCCCCTCGACATCCTCGGCGAACAGCAGCGACCTGGCGTCGCCATGGCTGGGCGTAACTTCCATGGCCGGCCGCCACGCGCCAGTCAACAGGTCGAAGGTTTCCTTCGTGCGGCTGCCGTCCTCATGCTTGGTCAGCTTGTAGAAGCCGCCGCCGGTCTTGCGGCCAAGCTGGCCGCGCGTCATCATCTCTTGCTCGGCGGGCGGGAAGTTCAGATAGCCCCGGCCGGCATCGTCGGCCGGCAGGTTGCGATCCAGGTTCTTGCCCACGAAGTCCATGATATCAAGGCCGATCAGATCGATCAGCCCGTAAAGCCCGGTCGAGGGCAGCCCCACCGGCGCCCCCATCAGCGCGTCGACCATTTCCATGGAGAGACCCTGTTCCAGCCCGGCCCGCGCCTTGTGCAGCCCGGCCAGCATCCAGTAACAGCCGATGCGGTTGCCGATGAAGTTCACCGTGTCCTTGGCATGGACCACGCCCTTGCCGAGACGCTTGCCGCAGAATTCGGCCAGCGCATCCACCGCATCCTGGGTGGTGTCGGCGTCGGGCACCAATTCCATCAGCTTCATTACCTTCACCGGATTGAAGAAATGGGTGACAGTCACGTCGCGGCGCAGGCGGTCCGGCATGCCTTCGGTGATCGAACGCAGCGGAATGCCCGAAGTGTTGGTGCTGACCACCGAGCCGTCCTTGCGCAGCGGCTCCAGCTTTTCGAACAGCGCGCGCTTGGTGGCGAGATCCTCGATCACCGCCTCGCAAATCCAGTCGAATTCCGCAATTTTTGCCAGTTCATCGAACGACCCCGTCTCGATCCGCGCCGCCGCCTCGGGCGTGTCGACCGCCGGCGGGCGCCCGTTGACGATCCGGTCCAGCGCCTTTTCGGCGGCTTCGTTCGTTACGTCCAGCAACAGCACGCGGCATCCGGCCTCGGCGCAGGCGCCGGCGATCCCGGCCCCCATGGTGCCACCGCCCAGAACGGCGACGGAGTCTATTTTACGGGTCATGCGGTGGTCCTTTTCACGCGTCAAATCAGCGCGGAAATGGATAGTGGATCGGGGCGCTGCTTGCAACATTTTCAGCCGCCGGGGCAGCCACCAGGGACAACGCCGCCGCCGGAAACAGGTATCGGGGATCCGCCATATCAGCCAGGTGGGCGATATACAAAAGCGCGAACTTCGCTAACGTTGCGGGCAGCATCACAAGCCGTTTGAGGTCGATATGAATTCCAGCAGAACAGATCGTCATTCACTTTCAAGAGTCATACCGTTTCTGTTTACGCTAGCGATCCTTTCAGGATGCGCGATGGGGGCCGCGTATAAAGAGGATTTCAGCCAGGTAACACTGACCACAGTGGAGATGGGCAAGGTTACGATGGGCCTGCCCGCCGGCTGGAAGCCCGATCCCGACAGCGTCGATGGTGAAAAAGTTGTCGCGGCCTTCGTCAACGACGCGATCGGCGGCTATGGCGAGGTGAAATGTTATTCTGTTCTGGTCAGCTTCAATACAATGCAGATTTTCGGTCAAAATGACGGAATCATCGCAGCGGGCGCCGATCCGGTACATGTCGCCGGTCCGTGGGCGTTGGGCGCTAACAAATATTCGCGTGTATTCGATGTTTACACGGGAACCGTGACCCGAAAGGGTCAGGAAGTCCAGGTGGCGTCCTATACCGGATACAACATCAACACGGCGCTTTCACCCTGTTACGCGGCGGTTCTGGTGGTCATGCCCGATGACAAATATAGCGGGGAATTCAATCCCGTATTCGCCGCCATGCTTGACAGTGTCGTCACGCACTGACGAGGGCATGCCATGAAAAGGAACATTATCTTTTGCTGCGCTGCCGCGGCGATGTTGCCGCTGTCGCTGGCCGGTTGCATGACCACCGTTACGCAGAAACCCATGCTCGTGAAAGAGGCGCGCATACGGGCCGAAGCCGATAAAAACGCGCCGGCGGCCTGGAAACTGCCATTGGGCAGTGGCCAGATCGACGATATGACCATTCTGTCACCAGGGCGGCTTCTTATGACGATCCGCAAGGCAGCTTCCCTGACCGGTGGCCAGCACGTGATGCTGGTGGATATGGATACCGGAAAACAGTTGTGGCGCTATGACGGGAAAGGGCACAAGGGCGAGTTCCAACGTGTTTTGGCGTCGCCGGATACGGTTTTATACCGTTTCGACAGCGAGGACGGCGAGGAACTAACGCTGGTCGCCCTGGACGCCGCAAACGGGTCCGAGCGCTGGACCCAGACCATGGACGGCGGGTCTGTCATGTTTCACCCGCTGCTGGCGGACGGCCTCGTACTCGTCATTGGAAATCTCAAGGACAGCATCACCGCCACCGCCCTCACGCTATCATCGGGCCATAAGGGCTGGGAGCGAAAGTTTGCATCCGCGACAGCCGGTGCGGGTGATCGGCCCTTACCGCTGATAACACCCGATGGCATGTGGTTTTTCTACGATGGGGTTGAGAAAATCTCGACCGGTAATGGCAACACCATCTGGCGCCGGGGCGATCTGTCCGCTGAAACCGGGCTGTCGCCGCGGCTTGTGGAAGATGCCCTTTATCTCATGGATACCGGACGGACCCTGCACCGGCTGGCCGCCGCCTCCGGCAAGAGCCAGTGGCGGTCTACCGCACCAGCCGACACCGCCAGGGTCACCAATATCTATCCGCTCGGCGACCGAATTTACCTGCGGGGGATGAATCCCGACGCCCCCACGGCGGCCAAACTGCTTGTTTCGGTCCGGGCGGGCGACGGCAAGCCACAATGGCGATATGGTAGCCAGGAGTTCATCGTCAGCAATCTGATCGAAGACGACGGAAAACTGTTTTTTGCAACCCGGTCCCACCTGGGGGCGGTCGACGCGGTCTCCGGAAAGCCTCTTTTCTTGACGGAAATCACCAATTCCGGACGGACATTCCCGGTTCAGATACGACTTTTCGGCGGCAAGGTCGCGTTCATCGGCGAACTCATCATCGCCGCCGTCGATACGAAGCAAGGCAAGACAGTCTATTCGCACGGATTTGACCCCGTCGACGATTTTGCAAGCCTGAACAATATCGAATCCACCATCCGCAACAACACGGGCGGAGGGCGCGGATCGGATAATGCCTTCGGCGACATGGCCACCCGCGCCGCCGCCAATTCAGCGCGCTATCAGGAACAATCCAACCATTACGCCACAATCGCAAGCCGGGAAACGGGCTTTAAGGCCCAAAGCGCAAAGATCAAGGCCGACATGAATGCCGACTTCGCCAAGGCGGAAATGAATGTGTCGCTCATCTCCAGTTCCCTTGCCCTCGGCCAGGCGATGGCGGAAGCCCAGTGGAACGCCGACCTGAAAGCGGAAGTCAGGCGTCAGGAATATTTGCGGCGGGTAATTACATTCCTGTATCCGGCAATGGAGCAGGGTGAGTACGTCTACCGACCGATGCGCGATGCACGATCGAGGACGGCGCAGTTCGCAGGGGTGGCCGTGATTCATATGCCTTCGGGCAAGATCGCCGAAACCAGCCTTTCGGCGCAGCACTTTATCTACGGTCTGTGGAACCTCATCGATTTCGACAAGGGGCTGGTCTACCACAACGGTGTTGGCCTGGACCCCGCCGATTACACCTATGACGGCCAGACCGGCCATTTCCCGACCGATTACTTGAATACCTTCCTCATCGCACAGCCAATCAGGATTCCGCGATGATCGAGTTGATCTTTCGGGGCACGTGACGGTGTTCTTCACGCGTCAAATCAACGCGGTAAAGGGCCGTGGATCGGGATCAGGTTGGCAAAACGCCCAGCGTCGAGTATTAAACATGGAATAATATGTGTAATGAGCAGTTATATTAATAACTAGACCAGATAATACCGCTGAACCGGGCACCCGATCCCGGATGGCGCGACCCGAGACCAGCCGTAACGCTGGTTTCCCGATAACGCCAACAAAATGAAACAAACATAAGGATCAGGGCATGCTGAGATTCGGAATCCGTCTATTGGCCGTGACCGCGTTGGTTTTGCTGGCCGGCGCGGCTAATGCGCAAACCAGTTTCGAAGAACTTTCCGGCAAGTTCGCGATCGATCTGCCGGACGGTTATGAACTACAACCGCAGAAATACTCCATACTGTTCCAATTTTGGGGTCCCGCCGGCCAGATCATGATGGTGTTGGAGGAAGGCGGGACGGACCTTGCGGAGAGCTATGAGTCGGCCTTGTCCAATCTGGACGGCACGTTGAAAAACCCCGAACCCATAGCGCCAGTCGTCACCATGACCCTGAACGGCAGTCCTGCAAAATGGGGCATCTACAAGGGAACGGTTGAGAGTGATGGCAAGACGGTTCCACTTTACACCTATGTGGGCAGCATGCTGATTGATGATGGCAGCGTATATTTCCTGTCATTTGTCAGCGAGGGAAGTCACCTGACATGGGGCGAAAAGGTCACGAAGTCGTTTTACAGCCTGCGCAACGTGGACAGCCCGCTGACCGGCGCACGCGACGTCAAACCGGCTGGCTAAGCGCCAGCCCGATCATTCGGCAAAATCTGAAATTCAAATAAGGCAGGAGGTTTGTATGTTCATCGTTTCCATAACTTTAAAGCACGTATTCAGGTTGGCGGCCATTGCCGGAACGGCCCTTATATTGAGCGGCTGCCTTGGTGGCCCCAGCATCCCCGATTATCCGGGAAGCGGCGCCGCGGAACCCGCGAAACTGACGGAAGTCGTCTTTGAAAAAGCGACAATCAGCCTGGCGCCCGGTTGGGACAAAGACACAAGCATGGTCAACAACGACACCATCGTCGCCGGCTTCAAGAAAGGCCCGTCCATCGGGTATGTCCAATGCATGAGCTCGTTGCTCAAAGCCGATGTCGTCGGTGACGTCATGCGTGAGGGCGTTGCGGGGGCCAGTGGCAATGCGCAACTGGTTCGTGGGCCTTTTGCCGTGGCCGGGGGACTTAACAAGCCTTACATCGAAGTTCACCAGGGCACGGTAACGTCGGAAGGCCAGGAAATCGACGCCGCTTTTTACATCGGATACAACAGCTTCCGCTATCTGGGATGCAATTACGGCGTCATGCTGATCCACACGGGCACCCCGAATCCGGAGACCGAAGCCGAATTCGTCGCGATGTTCCGCACGCTCAAATAAGCGGAGGTGGCCATATGTCGAAATTATCCGTTTCGCGCGCGGCAATTGTCGCGCTGGCCTTCCTGACCGCGGGATGCCTGCAAACCAACTTCCAGGTTCCGGTCAGGGTTTCCGACCAGAATCTTCGGGCGGAGGCGGAAAAAGGCCGGCCGGCGGCGTGGAAGCTGCCGCTGGGCGCGGGACGGATCGACGACATGGCATTCCACTCGCCCGGGCGGCTGCTGGTCAGCCTGCGCAAGAACCAGTCCGTCGCCGGCGAACAGTACGCCATGCTGGTCGATATGGCGACGGGCCGCCCCTTGTGGCGATACGAGCCGGCGAACAGGAAAGGCGAATACAGCCGGGTTCTGGCAACGCAGGACATCATCCTTTACGCCTTCCATAACGAAGACAAAGTCACCCTTGTGGCGGTGTCGGCGTTGGATGGAACCGAACGTTGGGTGGCACCTGACATCCAGGGAAGCGCCCGCTTCCAACCGCTTCCGGACCAGGGTGTGATCCTGGCAACCAGTGCCGGCAAGGGCACGGCGACGCTCGCCGCTTACGACCTGGGCTCCGGCATGATTCGATGGAATCGCCAGTTCAACCTGCCCCAGGATATCGCGATACCGGCCATGCGGGTGACCGCGCAGGGCGAGGTATGGACCTTCCATGGGGCGGTCGAAAAGCTCTCGGCGAAGAACGGCAAGACAGTCTGGCGCCGCGACGGCATAAGTCTTGCCGGCGCATCACCGGCGCTTGATGGCGATTCATTGTATTTGGTTGACACTGCGGGCCTGATTCAACGGCTTTCGGCTGGCACGGGAAAAACCATCTGGACCAAGGCGCCGCCGGCGGGCGTGACCGTCACCAATATTTTCCCGCTCAACGACCGGGTCTATCTGCGCGGTAGCGATGCAAACAGCAAGAAATACCCGTTTATCGCCATGGATCGGCGAACCGGTCGCATCCTTTGGCACCGGATCACCAAGGAACCGATCGTCAGCAATTTGCTGGAACATGGAGGGCGGGTATTTTTCGCAACGCCTTCGACCGTTGGCGCCCGGGATCTGACCAGCGGGAAGAGTTATTTCGAGGAGACAATCACCAATTCGGGCCGCACCTACCCCGTTCATCTGAAACGATTTGGCAACAAGGTCGTTTTCATCGGCGAACTGATCGTGGCCGCGGTTGATACAAAAACAGGCAAAAAACTCTATTCACACGGGCTGGACCCGGTGGATCTTGAAGCCAGCATGACCTCGCTGGACGCCAGGCTTGAAAAGCTGCAGGCCAAACAGGCCGCAGGTTCCGGCGACTCTTCGTCCGGCGCCATCGCGATGGCCGACTTCCATTCGGGGATGGCGCA
>Ga0224496_10001364_pt1 | contig 15340 bp, 11 predicted proteins | sample SF_Jul11_sed_USG_2_FD_168127 | JGI IMG/M metagenome (GOLD analysis project Ga0224496, IMG submission 168127) | Sediment microbial communities from San Francisco Bay, California, United States - SF_Jul11_sed_USGS_8_1 | ecosystem: Environmental > Aquatic > Marine > Sediment | place: USA...
ATAATAAAATGCCGGATCATAAATTACCGGTGTACCATCGGCCAGGCCGGCAAGATTTCCGCCCCATAAATCCCCATGCAGCATCGAAGCCACAGGCCGATAACTGGAAAACAATTGCGGCAGATCCGCCATGAGTTTTTCACCCAGACGCTGCAACTCACCACCATAACCTTTTTGTGCCGCTAAATTGAGCTGAAAGCCGAGACGATTGTCACGCCAGAACTGCACCCAGTTAGTCTGTTGTGTATTGATCTGCGGTGTTGAACCGATCGTGTTATGCCTGAACCAGCCAAACTGCTGTTCGGTCACGCGGTGCATGGCGGCAAACTGCTGGGCAAACAAGTCCATATCGGCACGGCCTGACATTTGCAGATACTCCAGCACCAGATAACACCTGTGCCCATCATCACCATAACAGACAGGCTCCGGCACCCTCACCGTGTGACTGCTGGCCAGTGCACGCAACCCCTCGGCCTCTGCTTCAAACATATCACCGTGAGACAGGTGATTGGTTTTAACGAAATAGCTGCGTTTGCCATCACTTATTTTGCTGGCCTCATTAATACAGCCACCACCAACACCCTGCTGTTTACTGATATCAAAGGACTCACCGGTGGTGACAGAAATATGCTGACTAATGATTTGCCAAAGAGACATAATGATTCAAGGTCTTTTATTACTTTAATAACATCACACTGACACAGGCAGCTAGCATAACCGAAATAATGACAGAAAAAACCCGATGACCTAATGACACCCAATTAATCAGCAACTCACCATCGGGAAGCCACGCAAATCGCATAATTGATCACTATTTAAACAGAACATACCCCAAAAGCCCCCTTACACACATCACACAACATGACTAAAAATTAACCAAATAATAATATCTAACTGTTTTTATTGATTTTTATTTAAAATTAAACTGTTGATAACTTTATCCTGTTCATTTTAATATCGATTATATCGAAAAAATCACTATAACCCCTGGTCACCCAAACGAAGCAGTCAAAAAATTTACAAAATTTCTTATATTTTACAATGGCTTGCAGAATCATAATAGACATCAACATTAACATAAGGCCTTAAGTTAAGAAAAACCCGGACTAACAAATTCATAAAATCATGGCAATAGTTTTTTAATTTTTTTTACTTATACACATGTCTTATATTCAATAACACTAATATTAATAAACTCCCTGTATTTATAGCGTTTAAGCATCACAAAAGATGTATCTTATTGATTCTAAAACAAAAAATAAAATGATTACTTTTTAATCAAATTGTCACACATCACCATATAATCAATATTTCTGGCTGATTCAGAAGAGTAATCCACAAAGTTATCCACAGCTTCTGTGGAAAACAATTGAGGAATATCAAAAACACGAATTAAGCAAGCCCTATTTAGCCTGTTCTGTGCAAAACAAATTATTATATTCAGTAGCATCGTACCCGTTATCACTGGCAAAATAGGCGGGATGTCCGAAGCCAAATATGCCCGTGTTGCCGTTCCTGTTCCCCTGTATGGTCTGTTTGACTACCGCCTGGAAAAACACCACCGGCCAGTTTCAGTGGGTTGCCGGGTACAGGTTCCTTTTGGGCGCAAATCACTGACCGGCCTGGTCATGGCCCTGAACCCGTCCAGCAGCTTTGCTGCCGATAAAATTAAAACCGTCGATAAGGTGATTGATGAACAACCGGTTCTACCTGAGGCACAACTCAAGTTGCTGCAGTGGGCTGCGGATTATTACCATCATCCCATTGGTGAAGTTCTGTTTACCGCCCTGCCCAATCTACTCAAACAGGGACAAAGCACCCAGGTCGGGGGCGAGATCATCTGGCAGTTAACCACCACGGGTGACATCTTTAACCCGGATGAACTGAAACGCGCCCCCAAACAGGCCGGACTGCTCAAGCTACTCCAGCAAATGAAAGCCCCGGCGTCTGTTGAACACCTGAATGCCATTATCGACAACTGGCGCCCGGCGATGCAGGCACTGGACAGCAAGCAACTGGTGACCCGCCACGAACTGCCCTGCCTGAATATGGATCTCAGCAAGGCCATACCGGCACCCACGCTTCATGACGAACAGCAGCAGGCGGTCAGCGCCATAAGGCAGTCACTGGATCAGTTTAATGCCTTTCTGCTACAGGGCATCACCGGTAGCGGCAAAACTGAAGTCTATTTATCTCTAGTAGACACCGTTATTAAGGGCGGCCACCAGGCCTTGATTCTGGTGCCGGAAATCAGTCTGACTCCCCAACTGACCCGGCGCTTCCAGCAACGACTGGGGGTTCCGATTGCCGCACTGCACTCAGGTTTAAATGACCGGCAACGGCTGTGCGCCTGGACTCTGGCCGCCGAAAATAAAGTACAGGTGGTGATTGGCACCCGTTCAGCCCTGTTCACCCCCATGCCCCATCTGAAACTGATCATTATTGATGAAGAACATGACAGCTCGTTAAAACAGCAGGAGGGATTTCGCTATAACGCCCGCGACCTGGCCATGGTGGCGGCCAAAAATGCCAATATTCCGATTGTGCTCGGCTCAGCCACGCCCTCACTGGAATCCTTAAATAATGCCCTCAAAGGCCAGTATCATTATTTAAAACTGACGCGCAGGGCCAGTATTGCCAGACCCCCTAAAATTGAATTACTGAATATCTGCAATCGCCCGGTTGAACATGGCATTTCGGATATTTTATACGACCGAATAAAACAGCATATCGAACAGCAGGGACAGGTACTGCTGTTTCTCAACCGCCGCGGCTATGCCCCGTTACTAATGTGTCATGCCTGCGGCTGGACTACCGAATGCCCACGTTGCGATGCCCATATGACATTGCATCATCACAATAGCCGTCTGCAATGTCACCATTGTGGGCATGAGCGACAGGCCCCCAGCGTCTGCCCGGACTGTGGTCATAAAGAGCTGTTCAGCCCCGGCGCAGGTACTGAACGCATTGAACAGGCACTCACGGCGCTGTTTCCAGCCATTGCCATCAGTCGTATCGACCGTGACACCACACGGCGCAAGGGTGAACTGAATGACAAACTGGTCAAAGCACAAAGTGGTGAATCCCGTATTCTGATTGGCACCCAGATGCTGGCCAAGGGGCATGATTTCCCCAATGTCACCCTGGTGGGTATATTGAACACCGATCAGGGCCTGTTCAGTGCCGATTTTCGCGGTACCGAACACATGGCACAACTCATTATTCAGGTCGCCGGACGTGCCGGACGCGCCGAAAAACCCGGTGAAGTCTTAATCCAGACTCATCACCCTGATCACCCGTTATTACAGACGCTGCTGCATCAGGGTTATGAAGGTTTCGCCCAGGCCGCGCTGGCAGAACGCAAGCAGGCCAGCTTTCCACCCTTTGCCCATCTGGTGGTACTGCGCACTGAAGCCGGTCGCAAGGACGTCTGTATGGATTTTCTGCAGGAGGCCCGAAACACGCTACTACCCTTATCATCCTCGGCGATCAACATCTATGGCCCCCTGCCCGCACCGATGGAAAAACGTGCCGGTCGTTACCGTGCCCAGCTGATTTTGCAGAGCAGCGAACGCAAGGCGCTACACCCTGTACTGAAACAATGGTTACCCGGCTTGAGCAAACAGAAATCCGCTAACCGGGTACGCTGGTCACTGGATATAGACCCTCAGGATATGTATTAAATCATGTTGTTATTTTATAAAGTTAAACGCCATAGTCCGCAAATGAACGCAAATACACGCGAATATTTTGTTTGAGCGCCAGCGGCCCACTGCATCCCCATTAATGTTTTTGCTTTTATTTGCGTTAAGTCGCGTTTATTTGCGAACTCAATTTTCTACTTTTATACAATCGACCCAAACGGTATCGATTTCAAATAAACGGCACTGGCAATAGATAAGCTGGTCAACAAAGGGTAAAATTCGCACACTTTTGAACCAGGCATCGGGTACAACTTGAAACACGAAATCAAAACTCTGTTAACTCAGGCAGTCTCATCACTGAAAACCAGCGGTCATCTTCCTGCCGATATTGACGTCAATATCCAGATTACCCGCACCAAAGATCAGAGCCACGGTGACTTTGCCTGTAACCTGGCCATGATGCTGGCCAAACCGGCCGCTAAAAACCCGCGGGAACTGGCACAACTGTTAATTGATGCCCTGCCCAAACACAAAATTATCGACAAAGTAGACATTGCCGGTCCTGGATTTATTAATTTCTTTGTCAGCCAGTCCAGTGCCTTATCCATTATTGATACTGTCCTCACCCAGGCGGATACCTTTGGCTTAAGTAACATTGGTGCCGGCCGAAAAATTCAGCTGGAATTCGTATCTGCCAATCCTACCGGGCCCTTACATGTTGGCCACGGCCGTGGTGCTGCCTATGGCGCAACCGTTGCCGACCTGCTGGAAGCGGTGGGTTTCAATGTACATCGAGAATATTATGTGAACGACGCCGGACGTCAGATGGATATTCTCGGCACCAGTGTCTGGTTACGTTATTTACAACTCTGCGATATCGACGTGCCCTTCCCCAGCAATGGTTACCAGGGTGATTACGTCATCGACATCGCCAGAACCTTACTGGCACAACATGATAAAAATCTACTTCACCCTCTGGCCGCGGTTATGGATGAAATTCCTGCCGATGAACCCCAGGGTGGCGACAAAGAATTACACATTGATGCCCTCATCGCCCGTTGCAAAATATTACTCGGTGACGACAGCTACCTGCAGGTATTTGACCTTGGCCTAAACACCATACTCGATGATATTCGTCAGGACCTGGAAGAATTTGGTGTTGTCTACGACGAATGGTTTTCAGAACGCAGCCTGGCCAAAAACGGCCTTATCAAACAGGCCATCGACCGTTTACAGAAAGCCAACTATCTGTATGAAAAAGATGGCGCCCTGTGGTTCAAATCCACCGACTTTGGTGACGAAAAAGATCGTGTGGTGGTCCGTGATAATGGCCAGCACACCTACTTTGCATCGGACATCGCCTACCACATGGATAAAATGGAACGCGGTTTTGATCGTGTCATTGATATCTGGGGTGCAGATCACCACGGTTATATTCCCCGTGTAAAAGCCGCTTTAAAAGCGCTGGGTGATGATGCCGATAAACTGGATGTGTTACTGGTACAGTTTGCCGTGCTTTATCGTCATGGTGAAAAAGTACAGATGTCGACACGCTCGGGCTCTTTTGTCACCTTGCGTGAACTGCGCGAAGACGTGGGTACCGATGCCGCCCGTTTCTTCTATGTGATGCGCAAATGCGAACAGCACATGGATTTTGATCTTGATCTGGCAAAATCCAGAAGCAACGAAAACCCGATGTATTACATTCAATACGCACATGCGCGTATTTGCAGCGTGTTTCGTCAACTGGCAGACAAAAATCTGCACCATGATATTGCTGCCGGCAACCAGCATTTGCATATGCTTACCGAAACACACGAAGTACAGTTAATTAACAGCCTTGGGAAATACCCCGAAACCGTAGAAGCCGCGGCATTAAATGAAGAACCCCATTTACTGGCACACTTCTTACGCGATCTGGCCAATGAATTACACACTTACTATAACGCCCACCAGTTTATTGTTGATGATGCCGTCATGCGTAATGCACGCCTGAACTTAATCAGTGCAACACGACAGGTATTATCCAATGGCCTTAAACTGCTCGGTGTCTCAGCACCGGACAGCATGTAACTGCGTTTTAGTTTATTTATTATGTCTACTACTGGAAAAGACCTTAAACGTCGACCTAATATGTCTAATAAAAAACAAATACCAGGATACATCTGGTTACTCGCCGGCCTGGCTATCGGCCTGTTTGCCTCGTTACTCATCTACCTTGAGAAACAGCCAAAAGAAAAAATCAGCTTTACCGATGCCGTGCTGCAGGAACTGGAAAAAGTGAAACCCTCACCTGCCACAGACAAAAAAGCAGCCGAGGTTACAAACAAAAAAAACAGCAAAGAACCCCGTTTCGATTTCTATACCATTCTGCCTGAACTGGAAGTGTTTATTCCCGAATCAGAAATTAGCCGTAAAAATGAAATAAAACAGCCAATACCTTCCAGCAATCAGACGGTTACTCCAAGAAAAAATTATTTATTACAGGCCGGTTCATTCAACGATCCGGCAGATGCTAATCGACTCAAAGCCACCCTGGCGCTGCTCGGCGTACAGTCAGCGATACAAACCGTTAGCATCAAAAATGATACCTGGCACAGAGTACGCATTGGCCCGTTTAACAACACTGACCAGCTGCATGAAACATTGAATACATTAAAACAAAATAATATTCATGCCATGACCATGGAACTGAAAAATTAATTAGCGCCTGAGTGCGTTATAAAATGAAAACACTCAATTAGGATAATTGAATAATGAGCAAATTATTTAATGAAAACTGGATGAAACGCTTCCAGTCGGAATGGAATAAAGATATCAATTTAAACAATAATACTGAAACATCCCGCTGGAACCTGACTATCGGCTATGGTTTTCCCGAAGAAGGTGCACCACGGGGCTGCATTATTATGAAAAACGGTCACATCACCGAAGCCGGCCTTTATCATGGTCAAACACTGGACTGGGATCTACGCGCCAAAGAACTACACTGGAAAGACTGGTTGAACCGCGAAGTAGGTTCCAGCAGCATTGGTCTTGCCTATACCACCGGCAAATTAAAATTCCTCTCCGGTGATTACTGGCAAATCGTCAAGAACCCCACCATCAAAAAATCCTTTATCAAGGGATTCTCAGTCATGGGACGTCTTTAGCACACAGATAAATCGACTTATTTTGACTATTATTAGAATAAGCCCATTTTCAGGATTAGAGAATTTTTATAGTGCATGACGGCCTTGATCAACATTTAAAATTTCTGGTCAACACTTTTTATAATCAGGATCAAACTCGATCGGTTGATGAATGCTGGGAAAAAATACTGTCTAATTTTTTCCCCCACTCACTGATAGAGAAACAAACCTCATCCATTGACACAAGCCAGCTCAGCAATGATAACAGCTATATGCTGGTACCCATTATCAACTCAAACGCCCACTTTAAATTAGCCCTTACAGACAGATCACACACATTCACCCCTCATGACCTGGATCTGGCTGATTCCCTGCTGCATTTAACAGAGCAGTTCGTCAGCACCCGGGAAGCGATAGAACGGGGTGCCCATGAAGAACGTCAGCGCATCGCACGCGACCTGCATGATGATGTCGCCGCCAGACTGCTTACCCTGATTCATCAGGTTAAGGACGAGAAATCCATTGAACTGACCCGCAGTATCCTTAAATCACTCCGGAATGCTATTTATACGCTTGACAATAAATCAACAACTACGATACTTGATGCCATAACCGATATTCGCGCAGAGATTCAGGATCGACTGAATTCCCTGGGTATTCAGCTGTTCTGGCAACAGGCTGAACATTTAGAACGCTATATTTTTACCCCCAGACAGCACATTAATTTACAGCGAATATCACATGAAATTGTCACCAATATCATACGTCATGCTAATGCAAATTATGTGCACTTTGATATTGAACTGGAAAATGAGCTGATACATATATCGGCAATTGATGATGGTGATGGATTTGACATCAATGGATGTGTACCCGGTAAAGGCATTAATAATATAAAAAATCGAGTTGCCGAACTGAGCGGCAGTGTTAGCTGGAGCAACTATACAGACCCGGAAACCGGTATCAGTGGTTGCGCCATTAACATCCGCTTTCCACTGACAACTCAAACAGAATAATAACAATACGACACCAAAGGTAACACTATGCAATCTGTACTCGTACTTGAGGATCACCCAGAAACACGCGAATGGTTAATTGATATTCTGCATCAGGCATTCAAGGAAGTAAAAATTTCCGAAGCATCCAGTCAGGCGCAGGCATTTAAGCATCTTGATGAACAGAAATTTGATCTGGCACTGATCGATCTTAATCTGCCCGATGGCAATGGCGTTGATACCATTCGTAAAATCAGCCATGAATCACCGCAAACCTATTGCGTTGTCGCCACTATCTTTGATGATGATGATTACCTGTTTCCAGCACTGGAAGCCGGTGCCCAGGGTTATCTGCTAAAAGAACAGACCAGTGATGAATTTATTCATAGTCTGCAGGGCATCATCAAAGGTGAACCACCTATTTCACCCTCTATTGCACGCAAGATGATTCAGCATTTTCACAGTGATAACAGCCCATCGGACAAACCTGAGTTATCCCATCGTGAAAAAGAAATTCTTGGCGCTATTGCCAAAGGACTCAGTCGTAACGAAGCGGCAGAAGTTCTGGGCATCACCTCCAATACGGTGGCCAGTCATCTGAAAAGTATTTACGGGAAACTGAATGTATCCAATCGTGCCCAGGCAACACTGGAGGCATTACGGTTAGGTCTGGTAAAACCCTAAACAACCTGCAGCAGACTCACCCTTATAAGCCAGGACTTGTTAAGTTCAGGCAATCAGGTGCGCACACTCGATAAACATGCGTACTTATTTTATAAACCTGGGTGATTGCTTATCAAGCTAAAAGAATTTGTGCCGTGGAACATTAACTATTTTAATGTCTCCGCTCTCACCGGCTATTTTTATCCCCCTGATAATGGGTGAATTGCCGTGACAGAATTCCTGCATGGGCTGACTGTCGAGTAGAATAGAGCCACCTCTGAGTACGGTAACTCTGACAGAAATCTGATCGCCGCATTTGGCCAGCGCATCAACATTAAAAATATGCGGCCGCAAAAGCACTTTGAAAAGACCACTGCTTAACTGACAGCTTTTCTCTATAATTTTATTTTCACGAATCAACTTACGGGGAGGCCGGTCCTCTATCGAGACCCAGTCCCATGGATTAAACACGGCTATTTCATCACCATCTGCATAACTAACGGCCTTGCCTTCTTCATTCCATTTCACTTCATTTTTTATTTTGATAACATCGGCCGCGGTATCACAGGTGTAGGTAATGACGGGATACATGGTATCCGCCAGTGCGGATGTGGAAATTAGCAGTGGCAGAACAACTTTTATTACTAAATTCTTCATATTAGTCAAAATACCTTTAACACAATCAAATACAGATAAAATTCCCGATTTGTAATATCGAGCTTAAAAAAACTTACCTGATTTAAGGCAACAATAGTTATGTTATAGATTAAATTGCAGATTTTTTTGTTTTTTAATTTTACGCTCACCCAAACAGGTAAACAATGGATTTAAGATTCATAAGTTGAATCTTTTCGCAGGCTGCGCATAATACAGGCCTGCAGCAGGCGTATTCATGACTATTAAACAAAAACTTGGCCATTACCGATCACAACTCGATAACTGTATGCTTGTCGATCGCAACCAGTTGTATCGACAGTTCAATCAACTACAGCAGCAGCTTTCTAAAAATACGCTGACAGAACAGGATCTACAGACATTCAGTAACAAACTGGAACAGTCCATCAGTACGGCCACTCAACGAAAACTGAACCGGCCCGAGATATTATTTCCAGAAGAATTACCGGTCAGTCAGAAAAAAGACGACATCACCCATGCCATTAAACAGAATCAGGTTATCATCATTTGCGGTGAAACCGGTTCAGGAAAAACAACACAGCTACCTAAAATCTGTTTGCAGATGGGCCTCGGCATTAGAGGCTTTATTGGCCATACCCAGCCCAGACGTCTGGCAGCACGTACTGTCGCATCACGCATTGCAGAAGAAATAAAAACCGAGCTCGGCAGCGATGTGGGCTATAAAGTCCGCTTTACTGATAAAACCAGTAAAGATGCCTACATCAAGTTAATGACCGATGGCATTCTGCTCGCCGAAATCCAGCAGGACCCCTATCTAAACCAGTATGACACCTTAATTATCGATGAGGCCCATGAGCGCAGTCTGAACATTGATTTCCTGCTCGGCTATCTAAAACAACTGGTCACAAAACGCAAAGATCTAAAACTGATTATTACCTCGGCCACCATTGATCCAGAACGCTTTGCCCGGCATTTTAACAATGCTCCGATCATTGAAGTTTCCGGTCGCACCTACCCGGTTGAAGTCAGGTATCGCCCATTGTTCAGTGATGATGATGACGAACAACAACAGAACTTACAACAGGGCATACTCTCGGCCATCGAAGAACTGTCACGACTTGATCGCGGCGATATGCTGGTATTTCTCAGTGGTGAACGGGACATACGTGAAACCTCAGACTACCTGCGCAAGGCACAACTGCAAAACACAGAAATACTGCCCCTGCTGGCACGCCTGTCGAATCAGGAACAGAATAAAATTTTTCACACTTCATCGCAACGCCGTATCGTTCTGGCAACCAATGTTGCAGAAACATCACTCACCGTACCAGGTATTAAATATGTCATTGATGCCGGCTATGCCCGCATCTCGCGCTATTCCTGGCGCAGTAAAATGCAGCGTCTGCCGATTGAAAAAATTTCCCAGGCATCGGCCAATCAACGCAAAGGGCGTTGCGGCCGTGTTAGTGCCGGTATCTGTATTCGTCTTTATGATGAAGATGATTTTAACAGTAGGCCATTATTTACCGAACCCGAAATACAGCGCACCAACCTGGCAGCCGTTATCCTGCAAATGGAACAGATGCAACTCGGCCATGTGGAAAAATTCCCTTTCATAGACCCACCCGATAGCCGGCTGATTAAAGATGGTTACAAATTACTGTTTGAACTTGGTGCCATCACCAACAAAAATACATTAACGCCAATCGGCAAAAAACTCTCGCGCCTGCCGGTTGACCCGAAACTGGCTCGTATTCTTATTGAAGCCGAAAAAGAATCGGCTTTAGCCGAAACCGTAATCATCTGTTCTGCCCTGGCCATACAGGATCCACGGGAACGCCCTATGGATAAACAACAGGCCGCAGATCAGTCCCACGCCACATTACAGGATGTCCGCTCTGACTTTATGAGTTACTTAAACCTGTGGCAAAAATTTCAGCGGCAAAAAGAAAAACTCTCCGCGAACAAATTACGCCAATGGTGTAAACAGCATTTTATTTCCTGGATGCGCATGCGTGAATGGCAGGACACACATCAACAGATTCAGAAAATGCTGCATGAGCTGAAAATAAAATTCAATCAACAGCAGGCGGATTACGACGCCATACACCGTGCTTTATTAACCGGCTTCCTGGGGCACCTGGGTTTCAAAGATGAAGACCAGCAATACCTTGGCACCCATAATCGAAAATTTCATATTTTCCCCGGCTCGGCTTTATTTAAAAAAGGCCCGAAATGGATTATGGCGGCGGAAATCGTCGAGACCTCACGGGTTTATGCGCGCACCGTCGCCAGGGTGGATGTGCAATGGATAGAAGACAAAAGCCGACACCTGGTGAAACACAGTTACAGCCATGCTCACTGGGAGAAAAAAACGGCGCAGGTCAGCGCCTTTAGAAAAACCACCTTAAACGGCCTTATTATTAACGCCAGAACAAAAGTTAATTACGGCCCGATCAGTCCCGTTGAAAGCCGTGAAATTTTTATTCGCAGCGCTCTGGTAGAAGGTGACTTTAACTGCACAGCTGATTTCTTCAAACACAACCAGTCATTAATTAATGAACTGGAAACGCTGGAAGCCAAGTCACGTCGCCAGGACATTCTCATCGATGAACAACTGTTATTTGATTTTTATGACCAGCAAATTCCACAGGGCATTTACAATGGCCCGGCATTCAATCACTGGGTAAAAGAACTGGAAAAGAAAAATTCTAAAATTCTTTATCTGCAACGTGATTATTTAATGCAACACGATGCTGCCCATATTACTGACGATCAGTTTCCTGACATCATTGACATTAACGGCAGCCTGTATCCGCTGGAATATCATTTTGCACCTGATCACAAACGCGACGGCATTACACTGATTACACCCGTTGCAGGCCTGGGAGCCATTAACGCCCAGTACTGTGAATGGCTGGTGCCGGGGATGTTAGAAGAAAAAATAACCGGACTGATTCGCTCACTGCCAAAACAGCTAAGAAAGAATTTTATACCGGCACCGGACTTTGCAGCCGCCTGTCATCAGGCCATGCATGCTGACAGCGTATCATTAACCTCGGCACTGTCCAGTCAGCTCAAAAAAATGACCGGTGTTGATATTCCATATGATGCCTGGCGTCCTGAACTGCTGGATGATCATCTATTTATGAATTTCAGACTGATTGATAATGAAGGTAAAACACTCGATCAAGGTCGTGACCTGAAGGCCTTACTTGAACAACACACCAGCTCAATTGACCCGACAGAGACATTACCGGTTCGACACCCAGTCGAAATCGATAATATTGATCTCGACATACTCGGCAATATCCCTGAAACAGTGGATGTAAATTGTCACGGTGTCAGCATTCAGGCCTATCCCTGTCTGGTTAAAGAAGGCAGCAAGATTGCCCTGCGTGTAGTCGATTCTAAACAGCTGGCCACAGAGCATCATAAACTCGCCTTACGCCAGTTATATATAAATGCCTTAACAGAACAGATGCGCTATTTAAAAAACAATATTCCCGACCTGCAAAAAATGTGCATGTACTATGCACCTGTTGCCGACTGCGATCAGTTCAAAACAGACTTTATCGCCAACCTGATTGATAAACTATTTACCCGCCATGAAATACACAATCGCCATGATTTCGAAACCATCATCAACCAGCACCGTGCTCAGATTATGGATGAAGCCGGCACGCTTGCCAGCAAACTGCTGGCCTGCCTGAGTGAATATCACCAGCTGCGAAAATCACTCAAAAACCCGCCATTGCATTTGCTCGATACCCTGAACGACATTCAGGAACAGATTCATCATTTAATTTATCCACATTTTATACAATACACAGATGATCAATGGCTGGATGAATACCCGCGTTACTTTAAAGCCATCAGCCTGCGCCTGGATAAAATACACAGCAATCCACAACGTGACCGGGCGGCACGACTGGAAATCCAGAATCTCTGGCATGACTATATCAAACGACGAAGCGCAGGCAGTCACAGTGCTCAGGAACTGGAAAAACTGGATCAGTATCGCTGGATGCTGGAAGAATACCGGGTATCCTTATTTGCCCAGGAACTGAAAACCCGAATACCGGTTTCAGGCAAACGCCTGAAACAGCTATGGAATGAAATCAGCGCTATTTAAACTAAGGGCTGATACTGTTATTCTAATCAGACAATTACCAAGACAGAAACAGCGATGTTTTATCCGCACAGAAAACCAGCACTATTCCTGCTTTTATTTTTAACCTCACTGCCCTGCCTGGCGGACAAGGGTGAACAGCTTTATACAGATAATTGTGCCATCTGCCATGGCCATGAAGGCACCGGCGGTGTTGGCATACCACTGGGACTGGAATCATTTCTGGAACAGGCATCGGATGAATATTTACGCCGCACCATACGGGTTGGCAGACCGGGGCGTATTATGCCGACCTTTTATCGTCTCGCCGACCATGAAATTGACGCTATCATCAGCCATATCCGTAGCTGGAAAAAAACCGCTATTCCCAAATGGGACAATACCCGCATCAATGCCGAGGCCAGCACCGGTAAACAGCTCTTTGAAAAACATTGCGTCAGTTGTCATGGCGAAAATGGCCGTGGCGGTAAAGGCACCGGGATGATGTTCTCTCGTCCCCGAGACCTGCCCATCACACCACCCGCGCTAAACAATCAGGGCTTTCTTAATTCCGCCAGTGACCAGATGCTCAAGAACATCATTACCCATGGCCGCAAAGAAACACCGATGCCGGCTGCCAGCGAATTTAATCTCAACGAAACTGACATCAATAATCTGGTCAGTTATATTCGCAGCTTTCAGAAAACCATGGTTTCCGGCAGGCCGATGCTCGAAGAACCCCCGGTCATGGTTTATACCTCACCCTACAGTTTCAGTGAAACCATCGAAAATATTAAACGCGCCGCCGTCGGCATGAACTTCAGGCTGATTCGCGATCAGGCGCTGGACTATGGCTTTGTTCCCGAAGAACAGGAATCAAAAACCCATACCATGGTGTATTTCTGTAACTTCAATTTTCTCTACCAGGCACTGGCCGTAGACCCCCGGGTCGGCATGTTTTTACCCTGCCGTATTACCGTGATTGAACAGAACGGTCAGGTACAGGCGATGAGCATCAACCCCAAACGCCTGAGTCAGCTATTCAATAACAATGAACTTGATGAAGCCTGTGACAAGATGCATGACACCTACTCCACGATTCTGGAGGAAGCCACCTTATGATGATGCGACGTCAAACAGGCCTGCTCGCTCTACTGCTGCTGGTATGCTGGCTACCCGCACAGGCCATCATCACCGGCGAACTGATCATGGTACGCTCTGACAAAACTTTCCCCGAGGCCATGCTGATATTGCAGGATGCAATTAAAACACAGGGTTACACCTTATCCCGTGTGCAGCGAGTCGACATCGGCCTGACCATGAGCGGCTACCCGACCGACAAATACCGTATTGTGTTTTTTGGCAAGACCGAACAGATTCACGAACTGACTAAAAAACACCCGGAACTGATACCCTACTTACCGTTAAAAATCGCCATATTTGCTGAAGCCGACGAAACCCTGCTAGTCACGTCCGACCCGGCCATTTTCATGGACCTCTACCCTGACCCGCGTCTGCACGAGGTTTTTCATCAGTGGCATGAAGACATCGTTAACATTATGAAAAAAGTGCAAATTCCAGATTAATTACTATTATCTATAGTTAATTCATAAAAAACACTTATAAAATCAGGAATTACACGCAACATGCCAGGCAAAGATAACAGACGACATCTCAGAATTGGTATCGTGGTTGATATTGAACTCACGCTTCCAGACAATGAAGTCCTGATTGTACAAACTAAAAATATCAGCGACGGCGGACTCTACCTGGTAATAGACACCCGCGGCATCCCCCCCATTGGCACAGAAGTTCAGGTACGCATCAAAAACCAGCTCGGCGATGGTGAAGAAGCCCCCATTAACAGAGCCGTGGTGGTACGCCACGAAGCCGATGGTGTAGGTCTCAAATTTCTCGACGTATAAATAGCCAGCTTAGTAAACATCCAGCGAACAGTTCACACCGATGCCCGGTTTGCTAACCACACGAGTATACGATGTTCAGAACGAACACGTGTCGCGGCAGGCAGAACGCCGTGAGCGACAATCATCAACGATGATTCATTACAACCGATTCTAAACGTGTTATCTCACAACACATCCAGCGGGCTGTTTACACTGATGCCCGGTTTGTTAACAACATAGGTATACGATGTTCAGG
>Ga0224496_10001365_pt1 | contig 15338 bp, 13 predicted proteins | sample SF_Jul11_sed_USG_2_FD_168127 | JGI IMG/M metagenome (GOLD analysis project Ga0224496, IMG submission 168127) | Sediment microbial communities from San Francisco Bay, California, United States - SF_Jul11_sed_USGS_8_1 | ecosystem: Environmental > Aquatic > Marine > Sediment | place: USA...
CCGGCAGGCACACCAGGAATGCTGCTCGTGAAGGGCCCCAATGTGATGGTTGGTTACTTAGGACGGGAAGATCTGACCGCACAAGCCCACCACGAGGGATGGTACATCACCGGTGACATTGCTCAATTTGATGAAGACGGATTTCTCATCATCACCGACCGACTGTCACGATTTTCAAAAATCGGGGGAGAAATGGTCCCACATGGACGGGTTGAAGAAGCCCTGCATCAAGCCATTGACGCTGAAGGGATGATGCTAGCCGTTACGGCCATTCCGGATGATCGCAAAGGCGAACAACTGGTCGTCTTACACCTGCTCGACGAATCAGACATCCCCAATTTACTCGAAAAAACGGCCGCCAACGGCCTTCCCAATCTGTTTCTTCCCAGACGCGACAACTTCATCAAAGTCGACCACCTGCCGATCTTAGGAACCGGGAAGTTGGATTTACGTGCTCTCAAGCGCCTCGCGCTGGAATATACAACCAAGTCAGACCGCTCCTCTGAGAAAACGTAGCCTGTCTCTGGCATTCCTGACAGGGAGGAACAGATGACCGCCATGCCCCAACTCAAACAACGGGAAAAATCTCTCATCGATTGCCACGTGCATCTAGCTGCGTTGCCGGAAGGCACCAACGGCTGCCTGATTTCCGAGAAAATGTTGAAGAGCCCGCTTTTCCGCTTTTTATTATGGAAGCACCAACTGTCGCCCACTGATCCTGCGGCAGCCAATCGGAAATACATCCAAGATCTATTGGAGGAATTACGTGCATCACAACATGTGCAACAAGCCGTGTTATTGGGAATGGATGGGGTCTATACTAATGATGGTCGAATGGATCCCCATGCAACGGAGTTTCTCATCAGTAATGACTATGTTCTGGAGCAAGCCAAGGCACACCCCAACGAATTTTTAGCTGGCGTGTCCATCAACCCGCAACGCATCGACGCCATTGAAGAGCTCCAGCGTTGCGCAGAATTGGGAGCCACGCTTGTGAAGGTCCTCCCCAATGCCCAGCAATTCGATCCTGGACATTACCGTTACAAAAAATTCTACCGGGAGTTAGCCAGACTCGGCCTTCCCTTACTCAGTCATGTGGGATATGAATTTAGCCTGATCGGCAAAGATCAATCCGTCGGTGACCCAAACCGCCTGCAGACCGCCCTGGAAGAAGGGGCCACCGTCATCGCCGCCCATGGCTGCAGCTATGGACTGATGGTGTATGAAAAGTTTTATCCAACGATTTTGCAATTCGTCAATCGGTATCCCAATTTCTATGCCGATATTTCAGCCCTCACACTCCCCAATCGACTCGGCATGTTACTCAAACTCCGCCACCATCCAGAAATTTTCGACCGCTTGATTTTTGGTACCGATTATCCCCTCTCGGTCTTTCATCTCCCTCTGTGGGGTCTCGCATCTTTCTCCACCATTCGCCGCATGATGCTGACCACGAATCGGTTCGACCGACAATACCTCGTCTGCCAAAACATGGGACTAGGCTTCGTATCCTTCAACACCATCATCCAATCAACTCAACCCTCGCTCCCATCAGATGCCCTTCCCTCCACGGACATCTAAAGCCACACACCTTTTCGCATTGCCTCGTTCCCTATAAAGATTCGCTGAAAAAACTCCGAAAACATCTATCAATAGTGCCTTGAGATCATCCCCAAGAAAAGGTGTAAGGGGCCGATGGATGAACAGATAGGATCCATCGGGTCCGCTTACTCAATAGGAGAACCTCTATCATGAGCCGTGTATTAATTACTGATGATTCATTACTTCAACGCAAAACTCTTTCTGCTATCGTCGCCGAGGCCGGGCACCAAGTGGAGACAGCCTGCAACGGCCAAGAAGCCCTTGAAAAAATCCGGACCAACCCGCCCGATTGCATGCTGTTGGACATGCTCATGCCCATCATGGATGGAATCCAAGTTCTCGAGCAGTTGGAATCTCAAGGCGTCAAAATACCGGTCATCGTTCTCACCGCCGATGTACAGGAATGGTTGAAGGACCGATGCCTGGAATTAGGCGTCAAGACATTCTTAAACAAACCCGTGAAACAAGACCACTTGCGACAAGCCCTAGAAAACATTTTCTCTGCCACGGTACCCACGGAGGCTCCGTGCTGATAAGTGGCTTGCAGGTTGAGACCCCACAAAAGGGTCTTCAGGAAGGTCAACATCGCGACCAATTCCAAAACATTCACCTATACCCAAAAGGCCTCTTGTTGAAAATCCACCTGACGTCAAAAAAGGAGCATGGCCCCTGATGAGCCGAATTCTCATTACCGATGATTCATCATCTCAACGCATTATCCTATCCGGCATCCTCGAAAAACTAGGGCATGAAGTGGAGACAGCCTGCAACGGCCAAGAAGCCCTTGAAAAAATCCAGACCAACCCGCCCGATTGCATGCTGTTGGACACCTCATGCCCATCATGGATGGTCTCCAAACACTTGAAGCCTTAAAGGCCAGAAACATCACAGTGCCCATCATCATGCTCACGGCTGACATCCAGGAATGGCTGAAAGCCCGATGCCTCGAACTCGGTGCCACCATGTTTTTGAATAAACCGATCAAGCAGGCCAAATTACAGGAGGCGTTACAACAGATTCTCCCTACACCACAACCCACGGAGATCCCATGCACATAAGTCCCGAGCAACTGGATGCCCTACAAGAATTGCTGAACATTGGCGTGGGACGAGCCGCTGGATCGCTCAATCAAATGTTGGAAAAACCGATCCGTTTGCATATCCCATTTATTCAACTAGGGAAAATGGAGGAACTTTCTCAAGAAGTCCAGAAAATGAAGGACACCACATTGTCCTCCGTGCAATTACCCTTTACAGGAACAGTTTCCGGAGCCTCCTGCCTACTCTTTCCTACCAAAAGCGCGAAAGCATTGGTCCTCGCCTTAACGGGAGAATCAGAAGATCCAGACACCATGGATTCCCTGCGGGAAGCCACACTCACCGAAATTGGCAACATTGTGCTGAACGGCGTCATGGGCTCATTGGCCAATATTCTCAAACATCAACTCATCTATTCGGTGCCGTTTTATCAAGAAACCTCGATACAGGAATTACTACAACCCACACCCTCAGATTCTTCAGAAATCATCCTTTGGGCTCAAACTCAATTTACCATTCAGGAGTACAATTTAACGGGAGACATCATGCTCATGTTCGGGGTTCCTGACTTGGGGCTCCTCGTGAGCGCCGTCAGCGAAACCCTGTTTTCCTCTACCGGGCCACATGCCTCAACTTGATACCTCCCTCAACCTTGAAATCCTTGATCATCTTCCCCAAGGCGTGTTCATCATGCGTCGGGATGGAATCATTGCTTTTTGGAACCATTGCCTGGAAAATTGGACAGGCATTCTCAAATCCACCATCGTTGGGAGTTCCATTGAGACTCATTTTCCTCATTTAAGCACCCCCAAATATACCTCACGATTTGAGCCCCTGTTCCAAGGGGGCCCCCCAGCCACATTCGCGTCGCAGTTTCATCCGCAATTTCTGCCGTGCACCCTTCCCAATGGCCAACCACGAATTCAGCAAACCACGGCCAAAGCCATATGGGACAATCACGCCCAAGAATGGAAGGCCTTGGTCATCATTCAAGATATCTCCTCCCTACATCGGCAAGTTGCGGAATCCCAACGCCTCCGGAAACAGGCGCAGACAGAAATCGTCGAACGCCAGAGACACCAACGTCTACTTGAGGCCATTCGTCACATCGAATCAACCTTTATTTCTAACCAAAATGCCGATCAAACCTTCAATCAAGTCCTTATTCAATTATTAGCGATATCAGAGAGTGCCTATGGCTTTATTGGAGAAGTGCGCTATCAGGATGGGAAGCCCTATCTTACGACTCATGCCATCACCAATATTGCTTGGAATGAAGAAACCCAAGCCCTCTATGATCGGTATGCTCCAAACATGGATTTCTTCAATCTCCATACGCTGTTTGCAAGGGTGTTAACAACCGGAGAACCCATCATTGCAAATGATCCTCTGCCTAATCCCAGGAGCGGGGGACTTCCAGAAGGCCATCCAGCGCTCAATGCCTTCCTTGGAATTCCTATATTCCATGGCGGTCAATTTTTGGGAATGGCGGGCCTAGGCAACCGAGCCCAAGGGTATGATTCCGAACTTTTGGACTATCTCCAACCACTTCTCGCCTCTTGTGGAAAAATTCTTCATGCCTTCCAAAACGAACAAGAACACCAGAGAGCACAAATCGCTCTGGGCGAGAGTGAAGAACGCCTCACCCTGGCGACGTCCTCTGCTGGAATGGGCATTTGGGACTGGGCCATAACCGACAACGTTCTGACATGGGATGCCACCATGTATGCCCTCTATAAAGTGGCACCTGCCCAATTTAGTGGCGCCTATGAAGCCTGGGCAAAGGGCATCCACCCAGATGACCGTGAATCTGCGGAAGAAGAACTTCGCCTGGCCTTAGAGGGCAAGAAAGATTTCAATACCGAGTTTCGAATCATTTGGAGGGATCAATCAATTCATCACATTGCGGCCAGGGGGATTGTTCAACGAGACAAGCATGGCAAGCCTGTTCGCATGATCGGCGTGAATTGGGATATTACGGTGAAAAAAAAGGAAGAAGAAAACCGTGCACATCTTCAACGTGCCATTGATCAAGGTGTGGAAGGGGTTGCCCTGCTTGATCAACACGGAAGATATACCTATATCAATCGGGCTCACGCCGGAATGTATGGCTACACAGCAGATGAGCTTTTGGGTCAATCATGGAAAATGCTCTATTCCAAAGACCAGTTAACCTATATCGATGGCAATTGCCTGTTTCATCTCCAAAATTCTGGAAAATGGCAAGGAGAGCTTGTGGGCCTGCGGAAAGACGGGACGAGTTTCCCCATTGAGATCTCCCTATCCCTTCTTTTCAATAAAGATCAATCAGCAGCCGGTCTCGTCTGCACTTGTCGAGATATTACGGAACGGAAGCGGGCTGAGGAACGGTTCCGGCAAGCCGTGGAAAGCGCACCAAGCGGGATGATCATGATCAATTCACAGGGCCACATTGTCTTAACCAATCAGGCAATTTCCCAATTGTTTGGATACGAACCCGAGGAATTGATAGGAGCCTCTATCGAACGGTTGGTCCCAGATCGTTTCAAGACTGCGCACCCCAAACACCGATCCCAATTTTTCTCCAATCCTTCTCCAAGGAGAATGGGGGGAGGCCGAGACCTCTTTGGCCTTCGTAAGAATGGCACAGAAGTGCCTATTGAAATTGGCCTGAATCCGCTCAAGACCGATGAAGGCACCTTTGTGTTGGCATCGGTCGTGGATATTAGCGCAAGAAAGCTGGAGGAAGAGCGATTTCGTTTGGTCGTGGAAACCACTCCCAATGGCATGATTATGATAGACGCATCGGGCAAGATTGTCCTGGTCAACCAGCTCACTGAATCATTATTCGGATTTTCACGAGCCGAATTGATTGGCCAACCAATTGAATTGTTGATTCCACCGCGCTTCAGACAAGATCACCCCCAGCATCGGTCAGGATATGTGGCGGAAGTCAATCCCCATCCCGTGATGGGGAAAGGCCGAGAACTATGCGGACTGCACAAAGATGGCCGTGAAATTCCTATTGAGGTCGGACTGAATCCCATTGAAACGCAGGAGGGACGTTTTATTTTAGCCTCGATTGTCGACATTACCCAACGTAAAGCCGCCGAGGAACAAATGCAGAAGGACGCCAAGGATCTTGAGGAAACAAACAAAGAACTCGTCATCACCCGTGACCAAGCGCTTGCCGCCGCACGTTCAAAAAGCGAATTCCTGGCTACCATGAGTCATGAAATCCGGACCCCCTTGAATGGGGTCATCGGCATGACCGACCTGCTTCTGCGCACGGGATTAGGCCCCGATCAGCATGAGATGGTGGAAACGGTGAAACATTCTGGAGAATTCCTTCTCACTCTCATTAACGATATTCTAGATTTTTCAAAAGTTGACGCCGGAAAATTAGATTTGGAAGTCATTGACTTTGACATACGGACGGCGGTTGATGAAGTTTTAGATATCCTTGCAGAACGAGCCGGTCAAAAAAATCTTGAACTGATTGGCTTAATCTATGCCACAACCCCTCTGCAATTACGAGGTGATCCGGGACGAATCAGACAGATTCTTTTCAATCTCATCGGGAATGCGATTAAATTTACCCAAGAAGGAGAAATTGTGGTTGACGTCTCCGTGGTGGAAACACTCACGAACACCACAACTCTTCGTTTTGCCGTCACCGACACGGGAATTGGCATCACTCCTGAAACTCAGCAAACGCTCTTCGAATCATTTACCCAGGCGGATAGCTCAACGACCAGAAAGTTCGGCGGCACGGGATTAGGATTGGCCATCTGTAAACAATTGGTGACCCTGATGCATGGAGAAATTGGAGTAATCAGTGAAGAAGGGCACGGGAGTACCTTTTGGTTTACCATTCCCCTGGCACATAAGACCGCCTCTTCACCGACCGCCATCCCGAGGATCACACTCCGTGACCGTCGAGTCTGTATCGTGGAAACACATGATACGATCCGATTTCTCCTACAGCATTATGTCCAATCCTGGGGCATGGTCTGTGAAGTCGCACAAAATGGGAAGGAAGGCGTAGTCCTGCTCCAGGAGAGAGCCAATCAGGGGAAACCCTTCGAAATTGCTCTGCTGGACCATCGACTAACCGAAACCGTACAAGAAGATGGTTTCTCCTTGGCCGCACACATCCGGCGCACTCCCGAGATCGCCCAGACACCTCTGATCCTCCTCACCGCACTTGGAAAACGGGGCGAGGGAAAAGCGGCTGAAGCAGCCGGGTTCAATGGCTACCTCACAAAACCGGTTCGACATGCTCAATTACAGCAATGTTTACAAATGGTGCTGGAAACACAGGCTTCTTCGACTGCGCCTTCCTGTCCAGGTCAGACAGGGATAATCACTCGGCATTCGGTGGAAGAGGCCCAGGCGCGCGCACAAACCCAGATTCTCCTGGCTGAAGATAATATCGTCAACCAGAAAGTGGCAGTACGCATGTTGCATAAACTCGGGTATCAGGTTGATATCGTAGGGAACGGTCTGGACGCCATTGAGGCCCTAGCTCGCACGGCCTATGACCTGATATTCATGGATTGCCAAATGCCAGAAATGGATGGCTTAGAAGCCACACGAAAAATCAGAAAGGCAGAAAGTAAAAAGTTAGAAGTAAGTCGTAAGGAGCAAGGGATAGACCATTCTGACACTCCTGACTCCTCTCTCCTGACTCCTCTCTGTTCTCGGATGCCCATCATTGCCCTGACGGCCAATGCATTGTCTGGAGATCGGGAGGCTTGTCTTAAAGCCGGCATGGACGATTTCTTGGCAAAACCAGTCCGACTGGAAGAACTCTCGGCCATGATCTCTAAATGGCTACCTCATCAAATACCCAGTAAAGAGGCTGATCCTCCTATGCCTGCCACCACAAGAGAAGACTCTACTCCCAGACCTCCTTGTCTAGATGAAACGATCCTCAACAATCTCAAGGCGCTTGGTGGCGATGACGATCCTGAATTTTTCCTCACGGTAATTGATCAATTTCTCTCAGATCTCCCTCGTCACCTCGAAGACATTAAACAGTCCATCGAGAGGCAAGACGCTGAAGCGTTAATCAAGGCAGCCCATGCCTGCAAGGGCTCCTCGCGATCAATCGGCGCCACCTGGCTAGCTGAAATCAGTTATACCTTGGAATTGATGGGACGAGAAGGCGCGATGGAAGCCGCAACAGCCAAATTCGAGAAATGGCTTCAAGAACAAGAGCGTACGATCCACGCCCTCCAACAAGATCGAGAACAACAGACTGCGGACGTAAAAAGTGAGGAGTAAGGAGCAAGAGGAGGAGAACGCGAAGACACATTCTCTCATTCTTCTTGCTTCATACTTGTTACTTCTCACTCCTTACTTCATCGATCACCACCCAATTTTTTTTAAACGCTCTACCGCCTCGGCCAGCCGCGCTTTGGTCGTAGTCACGGTCATTCGAATGTAACCCTCTCCTGGATCCCCAAAGCCGTTCCCCGGTGTGGTGACAATACCCGCTTTCTCAATAATATGGGCGGTAAACGAGGCAGACGTATAGCCCTTGGGCACTCCGATCCACACATAAAACGCCGCCGGTGGCGAATCCAGTTCCAATCCCAAGGATTTCAAGCCGGGCACCAGCACATCACGCCGGTCCTGATAAATTTTTCTCAGCCCATCGGTCACGGAGTCATCGAGTTGAAGCGCGGTGATGCCCGCTTCTTGAATGGCTTGAAAGACACCTGAATCGATGTTGGTTTTGACTTTGCCCAACCCCGCGATCACTTCCTTTCGCCCCGCCGCCCATCCGATCCGCCAGCCGGTCATATTGTAGGTTTTGGACAAGGAATGAAATTCCACGCCGACATCGGTCGCCCCTTCGACCTCTAAAAAGCTGGCGGGTCGTTTTCCGTCGTAATAAATTTCTGAATAGGCCGCGTCATGACACACAATGATTTGATGTTCCTTCGCAAAATCCACGACTTTCTTGAAAAATTCTTTGCTGGCCACCACGGAAGTGGGGTTGTTAGGGGAATTCAAAAACATCATCTTGGCCTTTTGGGCCACATCCTTGGGAATGGAGGACAAGTCTGGCAAAAACCCGTTCTCTTTCGTCAACGGCATGATGTAAGACGTTCCGCCGGCAAAACTGGTGGCCACCGGATACACGGGATAGCCCGGGCTGGGTACCAGCACGATATCACCCGGATCGATGAATGCCAGCGGAATATGGCCGATGCCCTCTTTGGAGCCAATCAAAGTCACTACTTCGGACTTGGGATCGAGACTCACCGAGAATCGGCGTTTATACCACTCAGCCACCGCCGTCCGGAACGACAACATGCCATCGTACGAAGGGTATTGATGATGCTTGGGATCGCCGGCCGCTCGCCGCAACGATTCAATGATAGGCTCCGGAGTTGGCAAATCCGGATCTCCCACGCCCAGATTGATAATATCCATGCCTCGCTCGATGGCTTTGCGTTTCATCTCATCGATCGCGGCGAACAAATACGGTGGTAAGGTGCGGATACGCTCTGCGTACTGAATGGGAAACCCAGCCATGAATTTCTGCTCCTTTTCTGCAATTCCGAGAATAAATAATGAAGCGCTACCGTACCAAATTTCTATCCAGTTGGGGTACTGTCAACGAACAATTTGTAAACCGCCACGATGGGTAAAGAGGATCGAAGGCAAAAGGGAAAGACCTTATTAGGCTAAATGCCCAATGAGTTGATCAGCAAATTGATGCAACATGGGCAAATGAGGCGTAGCTTGTGCGTGAATCATTTCGGGAAAGATCTCTGCCTTTTGCACATCCTGCAGACATTCACGACAGAGCGTTTGCATCCCGGTTTCCTCTATTTCCAGATGGAATAACAGCCCATAGCAACGCTCCCGCGCACGAAAAGCTTGTACTGAAAAATCAGCTGACGCCACTAACGAAGGAATCTCTGGAGGCAGACTGATGCCTTCCCCATGCCATTGAAAGACCTGAAACGTGGAGGGCCATTGACTGAAAACCGGATCGACTTTGCCTTCATCAGTTAACGTTACTGAAACCATCCCAATTTCAAAGCAAGGACCGGGAGCCACGGAGCCCCCCAAAGCCTTCGCCAGCAATTGTGAACCGAAACAGATGCCCAAAACGGGAATGTCTTTGTTCAACGCCGCTTTGACGAATTGCAGTTCATCCGCAATCCAGGGGTCAGAATCATTGACCGACATCGGCCCGCCCATAATCAACAGAAAATCACCGGGATCTTGGGGCAATCCTTCGGAAGAGACCAGGGTTGTTCTGACTGAATAGCCCCGTACTTCTAGGGCCTGACGAAAGATTCCATGACCTTCAAAAGGCACATGCTGAAGGCAAGTCGCGATTTTCATGTTCCGGCCATCGAAGATGACGGAGGGAAGAATGGAGAAGAAAGGGAAAGACTACAGAATCGAAGGGGAAAACGTGAGAACATGGATCATCAGCATATTTCGGAAAATTCTTATAACAATGCCCCTCTGCGTGAGCACCAACACTGCATTACAACACATGCCCATTGACAGCAAAGCCATTGGCAAACACCGGTTGTTGCCCGTTTTTCTTATTGACACATTCAACCAAATGCCAAAACCGAAGCGGATTCACCTTCTTCTTACTGGCCACGATCAAACTGGTCCCTTCCAAGACCGTATTGAGGGCCAAGTCCGTTCGAAATCCAATATGTTTGCACATGGGGGAAATAAATTTTTCCACCGCAGCGATGACTTTATTGCCATTACTAAAATGATTCAGCATGACAATCCTGCCTCCAGGCTTACACACCCGGATCATTTCATTGACGACCTTCCGATAATCTGGAACGGCCGTGACAACGTAGGCGGCCATCACAATGTCAAAGGTATCATCAGGAAGCTGCATATTTCCTGCATCCATTGTCCGAAGGGTGACATGCGATAATTTGAATTCGTCCACTCTCCGATGGGCATGCTCTAACATTCCCTCAGAGAGGTCAATCCCCAACACATCGCAATGTGAGGGATATAAGGGCAACGCCTCTCCGGTTCCGACTCCTACCTCTAAGACTTGACAACCAGGCTCAATAGACAATCCGCGAACGGCAGATTCCCGAGACTGTTTAAAGGCTTTTCCGAACGTATGGTCGTACACCGATGCATAGGCCGTGTAAACCCGTTCGACTTTCTTATTGTCCATACGTCCTCCCTAGTGGTGCCCTACTCAATCCACACCTCTTCGAAGACCATTGAATTATTCGCATCAAATTCGTTGAAACAGGGGATGATAAACGATGGCGAGAACCCAGATTTTTGTGCCGGCCTGGGAACGGCTCACCTACCTTTGACCTAAAGGGAAACTAATCTACCGAAGTGGAAAGAGGGAGTCAACTATTGATGGCCACAAGTCTCTCATTTAAAAAACTTTTTCTGACAAACGAACCACATATTTGACGCGAGAACCTGACAAACACAAACACCACACAGTACCATGCCACAAGGGATTGCAAACATTCAGAGGCTTCTCTACAATTCCGCCATTGTCTTTTACCCCGGTACGTGTCATCGCTTTTAAGGAGATCCCACATGGGTATTGCCTTTTTATCGTTCCTTCGCCTCTCATTTTCACTTTTCGTGTGTATAGGCCTGGGTAGCCTCACCCTACCTTCTGCTTCGCATGGGATTGATTTGTCTTTGAGTATGGAAGAAGCCAATAAAGCCCTCGCGGCGGGTCGCCAAACCATGGAAACCGCAGAATCCGTTGAAGATGTGGCGGCAGTGATGAAGGCCTCGGAAAAAATTGTTCGAGTCGGAGCGAATCCTGAAGTCGATCCCTGCGGCGCTCATGCCATTTTGCGAACCCGTCGTTATTGGCTGGAGTATTTTGGTCGTCGTGAAGCCGTAGAATCAAAACGGAACAAGCAGGAGGTACGCATGCCAGAAGCCAAAATTCAAGAAATTTTGGACATGCCCTATCTCGAAGTGGAAGTACGATTATGTGGCGAAGAGGAGTTTTTTGCTGAAGGGGCGGAAATTGCACTCCAACAAGGCAATCTCATGGTTCGCCCAGTGGATATTGGTCCTGCAGAGCGTGGCCGAAAAAATCCTGGTCCCACCCCCAGCTTTCGTTCTCGTTTTACGGCGCGATTTGCCTATGCGGACTTCGACCCCCAAGCGCAAGGTACGTTTGCTGTTTTTTTCCCAGATGGCACCTTAATCAATATTCCAGCAGATTTCTCAACGATTCCATAGGCCACGCCCCACGCATTTTGATTCCATGGTAGGCCTCTGAGCTTAAGAAAAGTCTTTTCCCGCTAAATCTTGGGGAAGGTCGGCCATCCCGTCGACTTCCCGCAACGTATACAAGCGGTGGTAGAGCCCGCGTTTTTCTAGCAAGTCCTCATGCCGACCTTCCTCAACAATCATTCCCCTGTGAAGCACGAGAATCCGGTCAGCCCGCTGGATAGAAGAAAAGCGATGGGCAATCATTAATGTTGTCCGCCCTTTCATGAGCTCAACCAGCGCTCCTTGCACCAACGATTCCGATTGACTATCCAACGCCGACGTCGCTTCATCAAGAATGAGGATTCGTGGATCCTTCAACAACGCCCGAGCAATGGCCACCCGCTGACGTTGCCCACCCGATAGGTTCACGCCCTTTTCTCCTAATACCGTTTCATACCCTTCCGGCAGCATGTGAATAAATTCATGGGCATTGGCGCGTTGACTCGCTTCAAGGATTTCAGCTTCGGAGGCATCCCAGCGGCCGTATCGAATATTGTCCATGATGGTGCCGCCAAACAAAAACGTGTCTTGAGGAACCAACGCGAGTTGCCCATATAAACTGTCCAATTGAATGGATCTCACGTCGTGGCCATCAATAAGCACTCGCCCCTTCATGGGATCATAAAAACGATGAAGCAGATTAATAATCGTGGTTTTCCCGGCCCCAGTCGGCCCGACAAGTGCCACACATTCTCCAGCCTTAATTGAAAAAGAAACGGATTCCAAGACGGGGGGGCGTTCTTCATAGGCGAACTGCACCTCATCAAACTGAACATCTCCGCGAATCGGCACTAAAGACCGGGAATCTGGACTATCTTGAATATCTAACGGCGTATCCAGGAGTTCGAACACTCGAGTCATGGCGCCTTGCACTTCTTTCACTTGCGTAAAAATCCGGGCAGCCGATCCGAACGGCCCAATGAGAATTCCTGCAAACAGGACAAAGGCGAAGAGTTCACCGGGTGACAACTGCCCTTCAATAACCTGCTTGCCTCCATACCATAACACCCCAATCGCCATCACAAAGGTGAAAAAGGTAATCACCGGCACAAAGACCGCCAACACTGCCGTTCGCTGCATAGTTGTGGCTAAAAGCCCTTCTATACCCAAACGAAACCTGGTCTCCTCTCGTTGGCCTTGGACAAATGATTTCACCTCCCGAATGCCTGAGACCACTTCTTCAATAAGCGTGGTCACCTGGGCTGTTTGGTCTTGAATTTTTATGGAAAGCGCTTTTAAACGTTTCCCAAAAATCCGTGCGACCAGGGCTAGTAAGGGGAGAAGAATGAGAATCAGCAGACACAAGCGCCAATTCATCACCAAGAGAAACCCCACGCCGCCGATAATGGTCACCAAATGTTTCAGTGCATCCAGGGGCGTTTCCGTGAGGAGATTTTGAATGACGCCCACATCATTCATGAGACGGGAAATCAATTCCCCGGTGCGTCGCTTAGCAAAGAATTTGAGGGAGAGCCGATGTAGATGGGAAAACACATGCGTACGAAAATCAGCCATCACATGCTGAGAAGCCAAGGCGGTCATATAACTATGACCCATCGACAACACACCTTGCCCGACCACTAATCCGATAAACAGCCACACCATCGTGGTGAGTTGCTGAAGATCTTTTTGCACGGTGATCAAATCCCATAAAGACCCGGCCATTCGAATCAGGATCAGATTACAGGCCGCGACGCCCATGACCGCCACGCCGGCACAAGCCATGATCACGATTTGAGGGCGAAGAAAAGGCAGAAACCGAGACCACTGATTCATATTGATTTCACACCGCTACGCTTACGACAGATAAAAAAAGATGCTTTTTTGTGAAATTACGTGCAACCACTCAAAGAGGGAAACCGGGCGGGAAACACAAATTGAACCGTCATTCGATTTGAACAACTGATTCAATTTGCATTTTATTGAGGGCAACAAAATCCGCATGCTGTGTGTCATCAATGACCACATCGGTCAAATTCACAAAAATGACCGATTCATCATTTAACACATCGGAAATTCTGTTGCGCATCGGAGGAATAAGAAGTTCCCCGACGTAGGTAGACAGGGAGGAACGTACCCGAATGCGAGTTTTTTTCCCCTGGGTCATGGACCTGCCCCCTATCCCTGCTGCCAGATACAGTTAATTACGGCGTTTGGCGAATTTCATGCGACGACGAAGTTTTTTATGTTTATGCTTGCGCATCTTCTTCCGCCGCTTTTTGACCACACTCGACATAGAAATAGATTCCTGGGTTAAAGTATTGTTAGGCCACAAGGCAACACAGCCATACGTACCGTATTTCTCTTGAACACATTGACCAAAAGAATAGCCCGTCTTCCTATCACGGGGCCAAGAAAAGTGTCAAGGAAAACAAAGTATTATACCCGCCCTTGCACCCAAGAGTCATCATCTTTCATGAAATACTCTTGACCCCTTAGCATGGCCTTCTCCATTATAGGGCGTCATGAGGACTAAACCAATCACAAGATTTGGGATGTGGGCCCTACTCGTCGTATTCGGAGGGGTGAGCTTGGGGGAGACGGGTTGCTCAACAAAAACGCCAAAATATCCAGAAGATCATGCTCGATTTCAACGAGTGGTCCAAGCCATCAAAACACTCGAAACGGCTTATGTCAATAAAGATTTGACGGCTTTCCATGAACTCCTTTTGCCCTTGGAACAACTGGGAATATTAGAAGCCAAGGTACAGCAGGACTTCGAAAACTTTGCCACTATTCAGATCGATCTCACGATTGATCGTCTGGTCATTAACGAGAGCCGCATTTCCGCGTTCATCTCCTGGCAAGGCACATGGCAACAATCCGCCAAGGAGTCCCACGCCGAATCCAGAGGTCACGGCGTTCTTTTGTGGAGTGGCACGCAGGTCATTCTTCTTCGCGGGGTGGAAGGCGATCTCCCGTTCGGCATCACGTCCCGCCTGAACCTCCCCTCTTAATGTTTTCAACTTCGCACTCGAACCACTCTTCATCCTGACAATGGCTTCTTTTGCTCCACAAACACTCATGAACGGTCAAATACCCTCGACAGACTTCCTTATTATTGGTGCAGGCGTAGCGGGCCTGCGGGCGGCATTGGAACTTTGCCGACATGGGCACGTCACCATGGTCGCTAAGGGAGGGCCACAAGAAAATAACTCGTTTTACGCCCAAGGGGGTGTCGCTGTGGCTCTGAGCGAAGAGGACGACGTCGACCTCCATTTCACCGATACCATCAAAGCTGGGCATCAACTGTGCTCCCGTCCCGCCACGAAAATTTTAGTCGAAGAAGGCCCCTCACGCATTCATGAACTCATTGAATGGGGCGCGAAATTTGACACCATCGATGGCAAGCTGGCCTTTACCAAAGAAGGCGCACATAGCCGTCACCGCGTATTGCGAGCAGGCGGGGATGCCACAGGAAGTGAAATGGTTCGAGCCTTAGGT
>Ga0224496_10001366_pt1 | contig 15331 bp, 13 predicted proteins | sample SF_Jul11_sed_USG_2_FD_168127 | JGI IMG/M metagenome (GOLD analysis project Ga0224496, IMG submission 168127) | Sediment microbial communities from San Francisco Bay, California, United States - SF_Jul11_sed_USGS_8_1 | ecosystem: Environmental > Aquatic > Marine > Sediment | place: USA...
GGCGTTTTTCGATATCCGGCATAATAACCAGGTCGTTAACAATAGGATTAGGCGATTCGGCTGCAATAATGCCAGGTTCGGTCATGCCGATGTAACGGCCGTTATAAATACGTTGTTTATTGTGGCCAATGGTTGCACCCTTCATGGGGCCCTTCATCGCGCCGGGGCCACAGCCTGTACAGATATTGAGGCCGCGCAGTCCCATTTCGTGCCCAACTTCCTTGGTGTAGTCATACTCTTCCCGGCTAATAGAGTGTCCACCCCAGCAGACAATCAGGTTGGGGTCTTTGTCGGGTTTAAGGATATTGGCATTGCGTAAAATGTGAAAAACCGCATTAGTGATTTCCTGACTTTGATCCAGGTTGAATTTATTTGGGTTTTCGATTTCATTACGCACGTAAACAATATCACGCAGTACGGCAAAAAGGTGTTCCTGTATACCTCGAATCATTTCGCCATCGACAAAGGCACTAGCAGGCGCATTTTCAACTTCAAGTTTGATGCCACGCTCTTGCTGGATAACATGGATTTGAAAGTCCTTGAACTGCTCGAGCACCTCCTTTGTGTCATCGACAATGCTACCAACATTAAGAACAGCCAGTGAGCAGCGTCGATATATGTCATAACATCCACCGTCTTCACTGGCCAGGACCAGTTTATTGACTTCGAGTTGTGACAGGATGTCGAGGCGTCCCCTGGGTGTAATACGTGCTGTAAAATTGATTTTATGCATGATGTCAGCTTTTATTTTTTATAAGATCATCTATATTAGTATGTAGTAACGGGCAGATGCACTGCTTACCTGCTTGAGTTGATAATGCTTTTAAACTAAATTATAGAGTGAATTCATTATTCCTGCCTGTCTTAATTACCAATCTGTAAAAAGGTTTCGCTATGGGTGAAGATACATTTGAAGTGGCTTTTAGTGGTGAAATGCTGGATGGAACTGACCCTGAGCAGGTTAAAGCTAATGTTGCCAGGATATTCAAAGCGGATGCGGCCAAACTGGAACATTTATTCTCCGGTAAGCGTGTTGTAATTAAAAAGAATATTAGCGAAGAGATGGCAACTAAATACCAGCTGGCATTAAAAAATGCAGGTGCTATTTGTGAAGTGAAAGACCTGGCCGTGGATGTGGCCGTGGAGTCACAGGTTACGGAGCCACTCGTTGCACGGCCGGTGCCTGCGGTTGTTCATGAGGGTGATATTCCGCCGGCCCCGAACACGGTGCCACTGCATATAACGGCTGATGAAATTGCTGAACTTGCCACGTCACTGGCACCCGTGGGGAGTGCCATGCAGGAAAATATTCACGAGGCACCACCGGCCCAGATTGATACCAATGGCATGGATATGGCACCGGTCGGTAGTGATCTGGGTGTGCATAAGGAAGAAAAACTACCACCACCGCCGGATACCAGTGGTATTACCCTTGTCGATAATTAATCAGCATAGTTTCATTATCAATCAATAGTGTATTGTTTCACTGAGTCGGTCATTATTTCAGTGGCTTGTTATGTTCCTGTGAAAACCATTCCAGACCTTCGGGCGAGGCAATATCGATTGAGCCGCGGGATAGTTTGATGCACTCCTGCTTTTCAAATTGCTTTAGAATTCGGCTGATGACTTCACGCGTGGTACCCAGCTCATGGGCCAGTTCCTGGTGGGTTATTTTCAGGGTGTTAGTCTTGTTACGTTCAAACAGGCTGCCCAGCATGCAGGCCAGTCGCATATTGAGGTTATCGAATGCTGTAGTCTGAATCAGGCACATAGATTCACAGAGGCGACTGGTCAGGGTGGTGACAACATGATTGCGAAATACTTCAGAGTTGTTCATTAGCCGCGTGAAATCTGCTTCAGGCATGGAAAGGGCGCGTATGGGTGTTTCGGTAACGGCTATGGCATTAAATGGCTGATCCTGGAGCATGCTGTTGAGGCTAAGGGCGCACATACCACCGGGTTCAATGCGATACAGGGTGATCTCCCTGCCATCTAGCGCCGTTTGATAAACTCTCACCCGCCCATCAAACATTAGAATGAAATTGCCGCAGGCGGTGCTAGTACTAAAGATTTCGGTCTGTTCCGGAATCTCGAGCAGGTGTGAACGATTGATGATCTCAACCCAGATACTGTCGGTAATAGCTGCCAGGGTCGGATAAGCGTCAATAATCGCCTGTTTGCGGTCTGCCAGTATCTCGAATGTATTATTGGAGGAGGTGTTTTGCATGGTCTTGTTACTGGGCCTCTATATCTTCTGGATGGTAAAGTTACTGGCTGTGCACTGTAAATCTTCAGCTCATAACAGGTCTGCCGGCTAAATATAGATAGGTGAGCAGGTTCCTGTATACGATTTTATTATAAAAAATAGGGTATTTTGATTATAGTCAATGGTGATGAAAAACAAGTAATTAAGTCATTTTTTTTGAACCAGAGTTGCTTTATACTGTCTGAGCATTATCTATTGAATCTTCGCACAGGGCCTTTATGCGATTTGCTAATTACAGTCAAAATCAAATAAAACGAATCAGTCGCCTGCTACTGGTTTCATTTGTTTTTGCCTGGTTAAATCTGGCTTTTCAAGCGCCTGTACATGCGGGGATGATGCAATCCCGTGATACTATGGTGCAAATGGATTCAATGAAATGTCATTGTCCGCCGGTTGTTTGTGAGTCGGTTGTCTCCCTGGATAATGAGTCAATGGATGGTGTCTATGCTGCCCATTTGCTTAAAATGGATTTCCAAGTCGCATATAAGCTGCCAGTTTCAATGGATATAACACCACAGCATGACCTGAGTTATTTCACATTAGAAGATATTTATTCCCGTAGCTATAGCCCCCCGCCCCTGTCCTTAAGCGGCATACTTTTAATTTAAGCCCATCCCTGTTTTTGTAGTTTCTATCCATTAGGCTAGAGGCTGACTATTTGTGTGTTACGCATTATTCTGAACAGAGGAAATGGGTCATGAAGCCCTTAAATAATCTTAGATTTATATTTTTTGTTGTACTTATGCAGCCAATGCTGGCTGTGGCCGGTGGCTTAACCCTGTCGATGGCAGAGCGGCTGGCGCTGGATGCCGACCCATTGAGCAAAAGTTTTCAGCAGCATGCACAGGCTTTTGATGAGCATGTTATTGCCAGTCAGCAGTGGCCCGATCCACGTATAAAGCTGGGTGTGCTGTCATTGCCTACAGACAGTTATGAACTGGATCAGGAGCCGATGACGCAGATTATCCTGGGTTATAGCCAGATGCTGCCCAGGGGTAATAGTCTCGATCATAAGGCGCACTTAATGTATGCCAGGGCGGGCCTGAAGCGGGCGGATGAGATGTTGCGCCAGCGGGAAGTCAGGTTGCAGGTAAGAAAGGCATGGCTCAATGTCTACCTGCAGGAACAGTCGGAAAATATTATTAAAAAGAATCGACAGTTATTCAGGGAGCAGCTTGATGTCAGCCAGTCATTATATGCGGCGGGGCGCAAACAGCAGCAGGACGTTTTGCAGGCCGAGCTAGAATTGTCTCTACTCGACGACCAGTTGCAGCAGATGTCTACAAAGGTAAAAGAAGCGCGTGTTGGTCTTGCTCAGTGGGTTGGTGCTGATCAGGCCGGCCTCCCATTAAAACCAGATGGTAATCAGTTTGGCTTATCCATAAAACATAATCTAGAGCAACTTAACCAGCAGCTGGAGCAGCATCCGGGCCTGTTGAAAAAAGGGGCGAATATTACCGTGAGCGAACAGCAGGTTGCATTAGCAAAACAGAAGTATAAGCCGCAATGGGGTTTTGACCTGACCTACGGTAAGCGGGATGGATTGAATATGGATGGTAGTGATCGTGCCGATTTTTTTAGTGCTATGGTGAGCCTTGATTTGCCTGTGTTTACCGGGCAATCACAGGATCGTGAATTATCAGCAACAAAAAAACAGTTGCAGGCCAGTCATTATGAACAACAGGATTTATATTTACAGTTAAAGGCGAAGCTTGGCCAGGCCTATGCTCGATCTGAAAAACTGGCAACACGTTTATATTTATATGATCACAAGGTGTTGCCGCAGGCCAGACAAAATGCGAGAGCAGCATTAAATGGTTACCAGTCGGGTGTGGTTAATTTCTTTGCCTTGACCGGGGCGCGTAGTGCCGAGCTCAAGGCGCAATTGCAGCGTCTTAAGTTAAGCGTCGAGAAAGCCATGTCACACGCAAGTATTCGTTTTTTTGTAGGGGATGAATGAGATGAAAAATAAAATAATTCTGACAGTTGTAATCGTTCTTGTCGGTGTAACAGGCTGGTTTTTTGCTGATCGTTTTAATCCCGTGCCAGGGCAGGAAACCGCGCTTGAACATGCAGAAAAACACCTGGATAAAAATTATGTTTGCCCGATGCATCCGCAGATTGTGCGTAAGGAAGAAGGTAGTTGTCCTATATGCGGTATGTCACTTGTTGAGGTCAAGCAGGATGCGCCCGCAAAAGAAAAGAAAATTCTTTACTGGGTGGCACCGATGGATGCCAATTATCGGCGCGATGAACCGGGCAAGTCGCCCATGGGTATGGACCTGGTGCCGGTGTATGAAGATGGTGAAGATGGCGCTGGTGAGGATGGGCCAGTGGTCAGGATATCTCCAGCAATTGTCAATAATATGGGTGTCAGGATAACAAGTGTTAAACGAGGACCTTTCTGGCGGCGCATTGATACTGTAGCGAGCGTGGATTACGATGAATCAAAAGTAAGCCATATTCACCTGCGCACGGATGGCTGGATTGAAAGCCTGAATGTTCGCTCTGAAGGTGAACGTATTAAAAAAGGTGATCGTCTGTTTAATGTGTATTCACCAACACTGGTGAATGCCATGGAAGAATACGCACAGGCGCTTGCCAGTCGTAATCGACGACTGTTAGAGGCATCAAAGGATCGTTTGTTATCACTGGGTATTTCACCGCAACAGATTGCTCGAATTGAAACCAGTAAAAAAGTTTCGCAAACCGTCTCGGTCTATGCGCAGCAGGATGGTGTCGTAGCAAAGCTTAATGTTCGCGAAGGCATGTATGTTAAGCCTGCAATGGAGGTGATGCGGCTGGCCGATTTATCAACTGTATGGATACTGGCTGAGGTGTTTGAGAACCAGGCGGACTGGGTTGCGCTGGGGCAGTCGGTGGATGTGAGCCTGAGTTATTTGCCGGGTAAGCAATGGGAGGGAAAGGTGGAATATATTTATCCTTCACTGGATCCCAGGACGCGAACACTGAAAGTGCGCCTGCAGTTTGAGAACCCGAATGAGGAGCTCAAGCCCAATATGTTTGCCCATGTCAGTATTTATGGTGGCGCGAAAAAGGACGTGTTGATGTTGTCACGTGAAGCATTGATCCGGACTGGCCAGGAACAGCGTGTCATCCTTGATCTTGGAGAGGGTCGCTTTGCACCCAGGAAAGTAGTGGCAGGGATAGAATCAGGTGACTGGGTTGAAATTATTGAAGGCCTGGCCGAGGGCGATAAAGTTGTTGCATCCGGCCAGTTCCTGATTGATTCAGAGGCCAGTCTCAAGGCCAGCCTGATGCGTATGCAGCCCTAAGTAAAAGGAAGATAATAATGATTCAGAAAATTATATTGTGGTCGATTAATAATCGCTTCCTTGTTTTATTGTTAACCGTGTTGCTCACGGTCTGGGGAATTTATTCCATTAAACAAACGCCACTGGATGCGATCCCGGATTTGTCCGATGTGCAGGTCATTATAAAGACATCTTACCCGGGTCAGGCGCCACGCGTAGTAGAGGACCAGGTCACCTATCCTCTAACGACGGCGATGCTGTCGGTGCCCAAGGCGGTTAATGTTCGCGGTTATTCATTTTTTGGTGATTCCTATGTGTATGTCATATTCGAAGACGGTACTGATTTGTACTGGGCACGTGCGCGAGTGCTCGAATACCTGAGCCAGGTCGCGAGCCGTTTGCCATCACAGGCAAGACCCGAGCTTGGGCCGGATGCAACCGGTGTAGGCTGGGTTTATGAATATGCGCTGGTTGATAGGTCAGGCAATTATGACCTGTCACAACTGCGTTCACTACAGGAGTGGTTTTTAAAATTTGAATTGCAAACAGTCGAGGGTGTTTCTGAAGTCGCCACAGTCGGTGGCATGGTTAAACAATATCAGCTGGTTGTTAATCCCGATCGCCTGCGCGCCTATGGGCTGCCCCTGGGCAAGATTCGCCAGGCCATTAAACGCGCCAACCAGGAGGTGGGTGGTTCAGTAATCGAAATGGCTGAAGCAGAATATATGGTGCGTGTTACCGGCTATTTAAGCGGCAAGTCTGATATAGAAAATATCCCGCTGGGGATGAATAAAGCAGGCACACCTATTTTGCTAAAAGATGTCGCCGATGTTCGACTCGGTCCACAGCTGCGTCGCGGCATTGCCGAGCTGGATGGTGAAGGTGAAGTCGTGGGTGGGATAGTCGTGATGCGTTGGGGTGAAAATGCACTGGCCGTCATCAGTAAGGTGAAACAGAAGCTGGCGTCGTTAAAGGTAGGCCTGCCTGAAGGCGTTGAGTTAATCGAGACCTATGATCGCTCGTCTTTAATTAATCGTGCGGTTGATAACCTGGCTGGCAAACTGGTCGAAGAGTTCCTTGTCGTAGCCCTGGTTTGCGCCGTGTTCCTGTTTCATATGCGTTCATCACTGGTTGTGATTTTATCCCTGCCGGTGGGCATACTCATTGCGTTTATCATCATGCACCAGCAGGGGATTAACGCCAATATCATGTCCCTGGGGGGTATTGCTATTGCTATTGGGGCGATGGTGGATGCCGCCATTGTGATGATTGAAAATGTTCATAAGCATATTGAGCGTGAACCTTTGACTGATGAAAACCGCTGGCAAATAGTGATGAAGGCATCTGCTGAGGTAGGGCCGCCGTTATTTTTCTCGCTATTAATTATCACCCTGAGTTTCCTGCCGGTGTTTACCCTGGAGGCACAGGAAGGTCGCTTGTTTGCGCCACTGGCCTATACCAAGACCTTTGCCATGGCCGCCGCAGCCGGTTTGTCCATTACACTGGTGCCGGTATTAATGGGTTATTTTATTCGCGGCCAGATTACACCCGAGCATAAAAACCCGGTAAACAGGCTGTTGATTGCAGCATATAGGCCATTTATCGATTATGTATTGAAGGCGCCAAAACGTGTGCTGGGTGTGGCGGTGTTTTTAGTGCTTATTGGTTTCTGGCCCGCGTCACAAATTGGATCGGAGTTTATGCCGGATCTCGATGAGGGTGACCTGATGTATATGCCCACGACATTCCCGGGTGTCTCTATCGGCAAGGCGCAGGAGTTGTTACAGCAAACGGATAAGCTAATCAGTTCGCTGCCGGAAGTTAAACGTGTCTTTGGTAAAGTGGGGCGCGCCGAAACAGCGACTGATCCGGCGCCTTTAACCATGATCGAAACCACGATCCAGTTCAAGCCACGCAGTGAATGGCGTGAGGGTATGACGCTGGAAAAATTGAAAAAAGAACTGGATGACATGGTGCAGATTCCAGGCCTGACCAACGCCTGGGTGATGCCAATAAAAACCCGAATAGATATGCTGGCTACCGGTATAAAAACCCCCGTGGGTATCAAGGTGGCGGGTGCGGATCTGGGGGTGATCCAGGAAATTGGTCAACAGATTGAAGACGTTATTCGAAAAGTGCCGGGTACAGTCTCGGCCTATTCTGAGCGCGTCGCCGGTGGTCGTTATGTGACGGTGGATATTGACCGTTTAACGGCATCGCGATTCGGTCTAAATGTAGCGGATGTGCAGGAAGTGATCAGCACCGCCGTTGGTGGTATGACGATTACCCATACCGTAGAAGGGCTTGAGCGTTATCCGGTCAACCTGCGTTACCCTAGAGATATTCGTGATTCACTGGAGGAGCTGAAGCAGCTTCCGATAGTGACCCCCTCTGGTGCGCATATTGCACTATCGGAAGTGGCGGACATTCGTATTGAGGCGGGTCCGGCGATGATAAAAAGTGAAAATGCGCGCCCTAATGGCTGGACCTTTGTCGATATCAAGGGGCGTGATCTGGGGTCCTATGTCGATGAGGCGCGTCGTGTCGTGCAGGAGCAGGTACAGCTGCCCGCCGGTTACTCCATTAGCTGGTCAGGCCAATATGAATACATGGTGCGTGCAAAAGAGCGATTGAGTACCGTGGTGCCGGTAACGCTGGCGATTATCGTGCTACTCCTCTATCTCAACTTTCGAAAATTCAGTGAGGTTTTCATTATCATGGGGACCCTGCCCATGGCGCTGATCGGTGGCTTCTGGCTACTGTATTTGCTGGATTACAACATGTCGGTTGCGGTGGGCGTGGGCTTCATCGCCCTGGCCGGTGTTGCAGTGGAGATCGGTGTGGTGATGCTGGTCTATCTAAATCAGGCACTACAGGTCTACCTTGACCGTGCCACGGCTGAAAACAGGTCGGTCACTATCCATGAGCTGCGTTCGGCGGTAACGGAGGGGGCGCTGCTCCGTGTCCGGCCCATTATGATGACCGTAGCCGCCATTGTTGCTGGTTTACTGCCCATTATGCTGGGTTCGGGTACCGGTTCGGAGGTTATGCGGCGTATTGCGGCCCCAATGGTTGGGGGAATGTTGAGCGCTACTTTGCTGACGCTGGTGGTTATACCTTCAGTATTTTTGATCTGGAAGCAGGCTGCTATTGAAAAAGGGGGGGTGAAAAATGACTCTCTGTAGAAAGGGCGCTGAAAAAACTCGATATTTTTCCCGGATTAGCCTATATAGTTAAAGTGTTACTTTAAGTGTGGCGTTTAATCGGCTACACTCGGTTGAGAAGAACTATGACGAGGATGCAGTTTTGAAAACAATAATTAATAGACAATTTTTTGCAGCACTGGCCCTGTTAGGTGCGCTGATGATGCTGGCAGCCTGTGCCAGTGAGCCATCGGCCTGGAGCCAGAAATCAGTGTGGGAGCAAAGGCGTACCCAGGGAGCCGAAGATACAACTGCGGCAACTGAGCCGGCTACAGATATGGCCATAGCAGAAGAAGAGCCTCCCCTGGAGGTTGTTGAAATGCAGCCCATGGCCGAGCCTGAAACTTTGGCGCCAGAGTCTGCACCCATGGCAATGTCAGACGTTGAGACAGATATAATGAGCATGCCGGCAGATTATTACACGGTCCAGGTGATTGCCTCGAAGGATATCGATCGTGTCTATAAATTTGCAGAGCAGAACCAGTTGTCGATCCGGTATGTGGTGCCTACGCAGCGAGATGGTGTGACATGGCATGTTTTGTTACTGGATGTATATCCCGATCTCTCATCGGCAAAAGCAGGTTTGGCCGAAGTGGCTGGTACCTTAAGTACTTCGCCCTGGATTCGTAAGCTCGGTTCCGTACAGAAGCTCATGCAGTAGTGGATTAATCTGGGCCAGCAGGTTTTAGAAGCCGCTGGCCCAGCCTGGTTCGATCAGTCTATTTCTTTATGGCTGCCATCACACATCGGCTGGTTTTTTGAAAGCTTACAGCCGCATAGTCCGTATTTCTTTTTCTCGGTGATCTCTAGCGCAACAGGTGAAAACTCAGTGCCCTTGTGTGAGCCATCACAGAAAGGCTGGTTTTTTGACTGGCCGCAGGAGCACCACCAGTAGGTGCCTGGTTCCAGTTCTACGACATAAGGTTTTTTCTGGGGGCAGATAGGTTCAGACATTTTTTTATCCTGTAAATAATTATAGATCACTACCCATTCTAGTTGAGTCTATGAATTTGAGAACTGACAGAACATGTGGTTTTAGTATTATTTATTTATGTCCAGGCTAGTACACCTGTTTTTTAGTTAAAAACCGCGGAATAGCGCAGTAAAAGCAGATAATTTGCTTTTGGATGTGGATTTAATGCGATAAACTGGCGCCAGATAAAAAATGTAAAAGGGGATAACCTTGGCCAAGATCAATAAAAAATTACAACTGGCACTCGCGCTAAGTACCTTAGTCGGTCTTGCGGCCTGTTCGAGCACGCCTTCACCCTGGTCTCAGAAAAATTCACCATGGGATAACCAGGCATCTAAAGAAGTTCAGGAAACTGAACAAATGGATGGTGTAACAACCGAAGTTGTTGAGCCCGATATGAATGTAGAGCAGGGTGAAATGGCTGCGGAAGGCATGACCATGACCGAGACGGCTGAAATGTCAGAGGCATCACCCGCTATGGCAGATGCTGCAGAAATGCCAGCGGAGCCTGAAGTGCCGGTAGAGCCTGAAATGACACCTGTACAACAGCCTGCAGGCATGGTGGTGGGTGGTGATCTCCTCTCCCAGCCTGCAACTTACTTTACGGTCCAGGTATGCGCATCAAGTTCTATGGAAAATCTGCAGAGTTTTGCCAGGGCAAATAACCTGTCTGACCAGTGGACTGCGCAAACCAGTCTTAATGGTAAAACCTGGTTTATTTTATTGACCGGCGTTTATCAGACAAAGGCTGAGGCGGACGCATCACTGGCCTCGGTTCAGGGTCTGCCAACCAGTCCATGGGTCCGAACAGTGGGGTCTGTGCAGGCAGTGGCTGTGCATTAATTGCTGTTTTATATATGTTAAAAAACCCGCTGAGGCGGGTTTTTTTATGCCGAAAAAATCACTGCTGCTGTTAGAGTAGTACCGTGTCATCATGGGCGTATGCCGGGGCGCTGCAGCAGAGAATTTTAAGTTCGTTTTTCCCGGTGTTCCTGATCTTGTGTGGGGTCCCTGCGGGAATGCATATGGTGTCGCCTTCTTGCACGACAAAGCATTCATCACCGAGGCTCATGAGGCCTTCTCCCTGGGTTAAAAAATAAAGTTCTTCACTGGTTATGTGCTTGTGCAGGGCTGTTTCCTGGTCGATGGCTACTATGGCCTCGGCCAGGCTCTGTTGCCGATTGCCTTGCACCGCCGGGTGCATCAGTTCCCTTATGATGGATTTGTCTTTTGTGGTATAGCTTTCAAGCTGCTCATAGTGGCTGGTTATTTTCATAATAAGTATGCCCGTTTATGTAGTTATCAAATGCCTGTTTGTCCGTAATTACGGGCAGGCATTGCATGCCTTCGCAGATGTAGGCGCAGATGTCACCCTTACACTGTTTGTGAGCTAAGGTATCCGGTGGTGTGGTGCTACTGTCTATGGCGAAACACATTAAGGCGGGTGCATAACCTTTGTGGGTACTGGCTTGCCATTCTTTCAATTGTTGCGGTTCACCGCGCAAAATAATAGTCACCGGTTTATTGATTAAGTCTTCAAGTGCATTTAGCAGGCTGCAATGGTTGAGTGCATGCGTCTGTAAATGGGCGTAGGCTGTTTTAATGCAGTTTTCTGATGATGCCAGGTAGACGCCATTGCCGCTGAGCAGTCCCAGCCGAAAAAGTGCCTGCGCAGCTATGCCATTGCCTGAGGGAATGGCTTCATCGTTAAATGTCATGCTGCGCAAAATCAGCTGTTCGTGATCGTTACTGGTAAAGTAAAAAGCACCAGTCTGCTCATCCTGGAAATGCTTAATCAATATCTCGGCAATTTCAAGCGCCCATGCATAATAGTGATTATCCCAGTGTAGCTGGAGGTATTCGAGCAGGGCGCTTAACAGGTAGGCATGGTCATCCAGGTAGGCATTAAGGTGTGCTGTATTGTCCTTGCAGGTCGCTAACAGGCGGTAATTGTGCCAGAGTTTTTTATGGATGAAATCCAGGGCCGAGCGTGCAGAATCGACAAGCTCGGGTTGCCCCAGTGCCTTGCCGGCAATCACCATGCCGTGAATCATCAGGCCATTCCATGCGCAGAGAACCTTGTCGTCACGACCCGGTGTCATTCTCTTGTTGCGCGCAGCAAGCAGGGTTGTTCGGCAACGGGACAGGCACTGCTCCATTTCGCCTGTAGTTAAATCAAGTGTTGCTGCCACGGTATCAGGGTGGGTAAAGGTGTGCAGGTGCCATGCCTGTTCAAAGTTGGGGGTACGATCCAGTCCATAGATGCTGGCGAACACCGGGTAATCTTTCTCATCCAGCAGGCGCTCGATTTCGGTATTGTCCCAGGAATAAAATCGTCCTTCGATGCCTTCCGAGTCCGCATCCAGTGCGGAATAGTAGCCACCTTCGGTCGATTGCATTTCACGGATTACCCAGCGAGCGGTTTGCTCGGCCGTGTGTCTGAAAATGGGCCTGCCAGTAATCTGGTAGGCATGACTATAGAGTGTTAATAGCTGGCCATTGTCGTAGAGCATTTTTTCAAAATGGGGAATCATCCAGTATTCATCAACAGAGTAGCGATAAAAGCCGCCACCCAGTTGATCAAAGGCGCCGCCCCGTGCCATTTTTTCCAGGCTGAAAAGAGCGATCTCGAGCATGCGCTCATCATCGAGTTGTTGTGCGCGCATCAGTGCCCAGTGCCGAATACAGCGCATCAGCATGGGCGGGTGTGGGAATTTGGGTGCCGAGCTAAAGCCGCCATTGATATGATCGAATTCCGATTCCAGCTGTTCACGCGCAAGGTCCAGGGGCAGGTTGTTTAATGGCGCTGTACCTGGGTGGCTATGGGATGACGTGTTGCCGAGCATCTTCATTAATGACGTGTCCTGCTGGGCAATATCGTCTTTGCGTGTCAGGAAAATATCGTGCACCCGGTTGAGGGTCTCATTAAATGAGGGCATGCCATAAGCGGGCCTGTCAGGAAAATAGGTGCCGGCAAAGAATGGGATTTGTGTGTCTGGGGATAAAAACACGGTCAGTGGCCAGCCGCCGGATCGTGACGTTAATAATGAATGGCTGGCCTGGTAAATTTTATCAAGGTCGGGGCGTTCTTCACGATCAACTTTTATATTAATAAAATGTTCGTTCATAATGGCCGCGGTTTGTTCGTTCTCGAAGGATTCATGAGCCATCACATGGCACCAGTGGCAGGCGGAGTAGCCCACGGAGAGTAGAACAGGTTTGTTTTCTGCGCGTGCTTTATCCAGTGCCTGCTGTCCCCAGGGGTACCAGTTGACCGGGTTGTCGGCGTGTTGCAATAAATACGGGCTGGTTTGCTGAGAAAGCTTGTTGTTTGGGTTTTTCATTGGCGTATATTTGTGACTGGGAAGCGGATAACTATACCGCATGTGCTATGCTGTTTTACATAATAATTGTGTGGCTTAGGGGGCGTGGGGCCAGGCAATCCACAGGGTGTGTATACGGGTTAATGATCAATGTTGTATCAACTGCAATATCGTCTGAATGCTTTAAATAATTTACTGGGTGAAGATACCAGTTATTATTCTGCCAGCCTGAGTTTTTATACCATATTCTCAATCATTCCCATGTTCTGGGTGACCTTTTTTGTGCTGGGTGAGTTTGATGTTTTCATGCTTTATTACCAGGATATAAAAGTTTTCCTGATGAATAACCTGATGCCGACACAAACCGAGCTAGTAAGTGAGTATTTCGATGAGTTCATAGCCAATTCACGAAAAATGGGTTTTTGGGGCCTGGTGTATGTCATGTTCGCATCTGTTTTATTCTATAAAAACTACCAGCATGTCGTTAATAAAATATTTTTTAAACCCAGCAATAGTTTCTGGCATGCGTTCGAGACCTACTTGATATTGGCTTTTATTATGCCGCTGGTGCTTGGCATGGTTTTTTTTCTTAATGATTATGTGTTGCGACATATGGTGGGCTCGGAGCAGTTAGCCATTATTATTGCAGGCCTGTCTTTTGCTATCGTCTGGCTGTTGTTTTTTATAGTGTATAAGATTTCACCAAATATGAAGATCAGTTATCGGGTGGCGTTGCTGTCGTCATTTGTTGTTTCGTTAGTCTGGGTGCTGGTAAAAATGGCCTTTGTGCAGTATGTACTGGTTAATGAATCCTATACATCGCTCTATGGTTCGTTTAGTGTGCTGTTGTTTTTGTTGCTGTGGATTTACCTCTCATGGTTCATGCTATTGCAGGGGCTGCGATTGTGCTATGTACTGCAATGCCATCACGAATAAGTAGGAATTGAAAGATATGTATCCGGTTTTAAAGCTTAAAAAGAATGAAGATCGACGAATTCGTGCGGGCCATCTCTGGGTGTTTAGTAATGAGGTGAACACAAAAGAAACGTCTTTCGAGCAGTTTGAGCCAGGGCAGCTGGTCGATCTCCAGGCCTCTAATGGCAAATCACTCGGTGTCGCCTATGTTAATCCGGCCTCACTGATATGTGCTCGCATTATGAGTCGTGACCCGGAGCACCCGCCGAGCCAGTCATTGCTGGTGCACAGGATCAAGATGGCCCTGTCACTGCGTGAGCGATTTTTTGATAAGCCTTTTTACCGGCTGGTGTTCGGCGAAAGTGATTTCCTGCCCGGCCTGGTAGTGGATCGTTATGGTGAAGTACTGGTGGTGCAGATCACCACGGCAGGTATGGAGCTGATGCGGCATGATGTTATTGCTGCGCTGGAGAAGGTTATACGGCCCACGTCTATATTATTGAGAAATGATAGCTCGTCACGTGAGCGTGAGGGTCTGGGGGTCTATGTAGAGACTGTTCTGGGTGAAGTGCCTGAGACGGTGTTGATAGAAGATATGGGTGTAAAGTACGAAGTGCCTCTGCTCACCGGCCAGAAAACCGGCTGGTTTTATGATCAACGCATGAACCGGCAGGCATTAGCCGGCCTGTGTAAAGGTAAGCGAGTGCTGGATGTGTTCAGTTATATAGGTGCCTGGGGTGTCAAGGCCGCCGTTGAGGGAGCAAGCGAAGTGGTCTGTGTTGATTCGTCGGCATCGGCACTGGAGCTGGTCGGCAGGAATGCCGAGCATAACCAGGTAGATGACCGGATGTCAGGCATACAGGGTGATGCCTTCAAGGTATTAAAAGAGCTCAAGGAAGAAAACGAAAGTTTTGACCTGGTGATTGTTGATCCGCCGGCCTTCATCAAGCGCAAGAAAGACAGCAAGAAGGGGCGCGAGGCCTATTATCGACTGAACCAGATGGCAATACAGCTACTGGCGAAGGATGGCATGCTGGTGTCCGGTTCCTGCTCGCATCATTTCCCCCGGCTGGAACTGCAGCGCACCATGTTGCAGGCCGCCAGGCACCTTGATCGGAACATGCAGATCCTGATCCAGGGCTACCAGGGGCCCGATCACCCGGTGCATCCTGCTATCCCGGAAACGGAATATCTCAAGGCCATATTTGCCCGAATTACGCCGGCGTAAAAAAAATTACACAAAGCTGTTGACCTGCGTAACGAAGGCTATATAATGCGCGCTCTGTTAGGGAATGACAGCAGTAAGCCGGAAGGAAAAGTTATCAAAGAGCTAGCGAAATGTTTAGTGAGTTGATATACTGTCGGGCTCGCCTTGA
>Ga0224496_10001367_pt1 | contig 15329 bp, 19 predicted proteins | sample SF_Jul11_sed_USG_2_FD_168127 | JGI IMG/M metagenome (GOLD analysis project Ga0224496, IMG submission 168127) | Sediment microbial communities from San Francisco Bay, California, United States - SF_Jul11_sed_USGS_8_1 | ecosystem: Environmental > Aquatic > Marine > Sediment | place: USA...
TGTGGCATTCGGTGAACGTGGCGGTGACGTTGACACGGCTGAAGGGTTTTGCGCTGGAGCCGGACGAGTCGCTCTATTCGCTGAAGACCGCCAGGGCGCAGTGAGCGGACGATGAGAGCGTATATCATAAGACGGTTGATCGGAGCGGTCCCTGTGGCGTGGGGAGTGGTGACGCTGGTCTTCTTTATCATCCACCTCACCCCTGGCGATCCGGCCCAGATTATGCTTGGCGAATCCGCTTCCGCAGCGGACGTGGAGGAGCTTCACAGGCAGCTTGGTCTGGACAAGCCGATTCTCACTCAGTACATCTCCTTCATTGGCGGCGTGCTTACCTTCGATATGGGAGCGTCCATATACACAGGCAAGGGCGTGGTCTCCTCAATCTTTGCCGTATATCCCGCCACCCTGTCACTGGCGCTATGCTCCATGGCGTTGGCGATTGTAGTGGCCATCCCACTGGGAGCCATGGCCGCCGCACGAAAAGACACAGCCGTGGACCGGGGCGCCATGTTCGCCTCGCTGCTGGGTGTCTCCACTCCCACCTTCTGCGCTGGGCCTCTGCTTATCCTTATATTCGCCGTGGAGCTGGGATGGTTCCCGGCCTCGGGCCGCTCCGGGCTGGTCAGCCTGGTGCTCCCCTCCATTACTCTGGGGATGGCCATGGCCGCGATCCTCTCCCGGCTCACCCGCTCCACATTAATAGAAACCCTGGGCGAGGATTATGTTACCGCCGCCAGAGCCAGGGGCGCCTCCGGGCGGATGGTATTGTTCAAGCACGCCCTGGCCAACGCCCTGCTGCCGGTGGTGACTGTGGCGGGACTACAACTGGGGGCCTTGCTGGCTGGGGCGGTGATCACGGAGACCATATTCGCCTGGCCGGGGCTGGGGCGGCTGACGGTGGAGGCGATCAACGCCCGCGACTACCCACTGGCCCAGGGGTGCGTGCTCACCATCGCCCTGTCATATTTGATGGTGAACATACTGGTGGATCTGATCTACGCCGCTATTGATCCGAGGATAAAATACCAATGAAAAGGATACTTGCTGGCAAGGCTGGACGGGTTAACGTGCCATTGATCGCAGGCGCCGCCGTCACATCGGCCTTCGTGTTGGCGGCGGTGTTCGCGCCATGGATCGCGCCCTGTTCCCCATTCGACCAGGACCTTTTTGGCGGGCTGGCCGGGCCGGGGGCGGATCACCTGTTGGGGCAAGACCGCCTGGGCCGCGATATATTAACACGAATCATATACGGCGCCAGGATATCGCTCACCGTGGGCTTTGTTACGGTGGGGATATCGGTGCTGCTTGGGACGCTATTGGGAACGGCGGCCGGTTTCTTCGGCGGCAGGGTGGACGAGGTCATCATGCGGACTTGTGACGTGTTCCTGGCGTTCCCCGGTATACTGCTGGCTATTGCCGTGATGGCGGTGCTTGGACCCAGTTTTTTAAACGTGGTGGTGGCGCTATCTTTAATGGGTTGGACCGGGTTCGCCAGGCTGGCCCGGGGACAGACGTTGTCTTTGCGGGAGAGGGAGTTCGTGGTGGCGGCGGTGGCCATGGGGGCAACTCCGGCGAGGATCATCGGGCGGCATATCATCCCTAACCTTGCGGCGCCGCTGACGGTGGAGGCTACATTTGCCGTGGCGGCGGCCGTGGTGGGGGAAGCGGGGCTGAGCTTTCTGGGACTTGGGGCCCAGCCGCCCACCCCCAGCTGGGGGGCAATGCTGGCGGAGGGAAGGCAGTTTTTGCTGATTGCTCCCAGCCTCACTATATGGCCTGGGCTTGCGATCATGCTCACAGTGCTGGGGATCAATTTCCTGGGTGATGGCCTGCGCGATGCCATGGACCCGAAATCCAAACTGCGGGGAGAGTAGATTATTGGGGGTATCCCCCCCCCCACCTCCTGGTGTATCCGCCCGCTGGTTAAGACAAAAAAAACCCCCGACCCAAGGGCCGGGGGCCAATTGAAATCAGCTAAAACTAGAAAGTGAAAATCGACATCAGGTAACCCCAGGTCGAGGTGTCGGCCTTGCCGCCGGAGCGATCCTCGGCGGCTTTACCCGGCATAAACATCGAGTAGCCGCCCACCAGTTTCCAGTTGGGCATCAGCGCCTTGACGACGGTAAGGTCAATCTCGGTTCCAGCCTCTGTGGCGGTGCTTCCATCCACGGCCTTTTTGAAAACGCCAGTTCCCACCACGTTCAGCCAGTCATCATTGGCTTCCATCAGAGCAAGCATGTGGTAGTCCAGCTTGATCAGGAAACCGGGAACGGCCTTGGTTTGCAGCTTCACGGCGATATCCTGCATGTTGCCCCAGCTAAAGTAGTCCATGTGCCCGTAATGCGCATGGTTGGTGTGATAAGGGAACACGAAAGTCTTGTGCTCACCATCGGAAGGATTGTCATCACCAGAGCCGGTGTTGAACTCCACGCCGATCCTGGAGCCGCCCAGCGCGTCTGTATTCAGGCCTGCGGTGACGGACATGGCGGTGGCCGCCTGGGTCTGGGTGGCGTTCCAGTCGCCCGACTGCACCACGAACTCAGCGGAAGCGTCTATGGCGCCGAATTTTGCCTTAGCCAAAGCGCCCATGGACATTACGTTGTGCCCCTTGGTCCTGGCGCCTTCAGCGTTAGCTCCGGAAGTCTTCCATTGCAGAACGTAGACATCAAGATTAAGCCCCTCGGCCAGGCCGATCGTGGCATATGCGCCGTTAAGGTCGGAGTCGTTCAACTCATCGGAAACCGCCATGGCGTCTTCCTTTTCCTTGGACGTGAACAGGTCGATCTTGACTTTGCCCAGATCCACCATGAGCTTCAAGGCGTCATGGGTTCTGGCGTTGTCCTGCCATCCCAAGTGCCCCAGCATCCTCTGGTCGCCGTAGACGAGGGCCTGGCGGCCCAGCTTTACACCAACGGGAGTTCCGCCGATGCTGTTGGTCTGAAAATAACCTTCGTAAATGTCCACCGCTTCTTTTTCACGGCCGCTCTGTACGTTGTTGGCCAGTTCGCCCCAGTAGCGGGCATCCTGCAAAACGATCTTGGCGGATGTGTTATCGTCCACTTTGGCGTTCACGTTGATCCTGGTGCGGCTTCCCCAGAAGCCCTTCTTGTCGTCGTTGTCCGCGTTGAAATCGGAATTGTCCCGCATCTCCGGGCGGACCCGAAGCTCACCGGATACTGTAACTTCAACTTCCGCCACGGCGGAATCTGTGGCGCCAGGCATTACACTCGGAACTGCCGAGAATAATAGCGCAAGGCTCACGATTGCGATGAAAGGATTGTGTTTCATAGACTGCTCCCCCTGAAATATTTATGTGTTGGCTTTTTGCCACTCAGTTTCAGCCATCATATAGTCCATACAGAAGGGTAAAATATGACTTATGTTCATATTTTAAATGTTATTAAGACAGAGCCTAATCAAGCAAAAGATAGGAATATTCTATTGCGCTACAGCCACCAACTGGAAGTGAAGCGGACGAAAGGGGGCTGGTGAAACACTTAAAACGCGTTTCTGATAAGCTCCACCTTGGCTTCCGAGGAGGCCCCAAATTCCACGGTAACCACATCAAACCGTATCAAAATGGAGCGAAGCCCCCTCTTCGCCACATACATGCCGGCGGCCTGACGGAGCCGAGTTCTTCTTTTATTATCCACAGCCAGCAACGGGTGGCCGAAGGAAGCGTCGCTACGGGTTTTCACTTCCACAAACACCAGGTATTCCCCCTCCACGGCGATGATGTCCACTTCCCTGCCGGCCACTTTCAGGTTGCGGTCCACCAGCCGGTAACCCTCGCTGGCAAGCTTGTTCGCCGCCAGGTCCTCTCCCAGCTTGCCCAGCCGCAGGTGGCGTGGACCACGGTAGAACCTGCTTCTGATCCGCGCGATAGCATCCTTAACCAATTTAAACACCCTGGGTAAGCTCACGAAAAGAGGTCCAGACCAGGTTCGAGGGGCACGCCGACGTATTCCCTCACTCCCCTGAATGTCATCCTGTGGACCGGGCAGGGACCATGTTTGCGGATCGCTTCGCGATGCTCCTTGCTACCGTAACCCTTGTGTTTGTCGAATCCGTATTGCGGATATATTTGCGCCAGCTTTTCCATCATCGCGTCCCGGGTGACCTTGGCCACCACGGAGGCGGCGGATATGCTGTGGCTCAGCGTGTCCCCCTTGACTATCGCCTGTTGCGCTCCCGGCCAGTCCAAGGTGTTCAGGCCATCGATAAGTAGCATGTCCGGCGCGGGGGAGAGGTTTTGCGCCGCGTCGCGCATCGCCAGCAGCGTGGCCTGGAGGATATTCACCAGATCCACCATCGCCGAATCCGCCATGCCCACGCCCACCGCCAGGGCCTTCTCGCGTACCATGTCATACAGCCGCCGACGTTGACCCGCTGTCAGCGCTTTTGAGTCTGTCAGCCCCTTGATGACCATTCCTTCCGGCAGGATGACGGCGGCGGCCACCACAGGCCCGGCCAGCGGCCCCCTTCCCGCCTCGTCTACGCCGGCCACCAGCTTGTGCCCCCGGTTTCGCGCCCAGTTTTCAAAAGAATGGGGCATCTATATATACTCCCCTTTGTTATCCTCCTTCAGGGCGGCTATGGCCGTCATGATTTCATCGGCAATGGCCTGGCTGGTGTCCCTGGAGTCTTCCATGGCGTAGAACCGTGAGAGGTCCAGCGGCTTTCCGAACACTACCCTGTATGGCACAAAGAACCATGGCCTCTTGCCGCCGGGCCGGAAATACTTGTCGGTATTTATCACCAGGGTGGGGATCACCACCGGGCGGGCGTGATAGATTATCCACCCCACGCCGGTGCGCCCCTTCAAAAGCTCTCCGGTCTTGCTTCGGGTCCCCTCCGGGAAGATCATCACCCGGTAGCGCTCGGCGTAGTAGGATATCCGGCGCATCGACTCAAAGTCGCGCTTGCCTCGTTTCACCGGGAAGCTGCCCCAAACGCTGATGATGGTCCTCACCACAGGTATGCTGAAGAGCTCCTCCTTTCCCGGCGCCAGGAATGGCTCGATAGAGAGCCTCTTGGCGGAGAATATGGGGACGATCAGGGTGTCCACCCAGGATATATGGTTCGACGCGATCAGCGCGCCCCCTTCCGCTGGCAGGTTTTCCACCCCGATAGCCTTCGACCTGTTCAGAACCTTGAAGAAGAAATCCACCAGAGGAAAGGCCATGAACCTGCAAAAGGACATGAACGCCTTTTTAATCGGGCTGATGCGGAAGGGGCTGTTGAGCTCCTCCACCCTCTCCTCTTTGTCTGTCGGTTTATCGTTTTCCATCGGTTCGCAATATACAGAAGAGCGCTCCACACGGCAAGAGCGGTTTTTACAAATAGGGCGTCGGGTCGCCTCCCAGCGCCCTTATGGCATTCGCCATATCCTCCGGCAAAGGGGCGGTGAACTCCATCTGTTGTCCCGTGGCTGGATGAATGAAGGAGAGCTTCCATGCATGCAGCGCCTGACGGCCGATCAGCTCCTTTCCCCCCTTTCGTCCATAGGTGGTATCGCCCAGAACAGGGCAGTTTATATGCATCATATGGGCGCGGATCTGGTGGGTCCTGCCGGTGTCCAGAGAAAGCCGCAGCAGGGTGTGCGCTTCCAGTTCCGCCTCCACGGCGAACCGGGTGGAGGCCGGCTTCCCCCCCTGGGCCAGCACCTTCATTTTTTTCCTGTTTGTTTTGCTCCTGCCGATATTCCCCTCTATCCGCCCTTCATTCGGGCCAGGGCGCCCCTTTACAATCGCCAGATACACCCGCCCGGCGGACCGCTCCTTTATCCGCTCGGACAGACCGTGATGGGCCTCATCCGTCTTGGCGACGACTATCAGCCCACTGGTGTCCTTATCCAGACGGTGGACGATGCCGGGCCGGGCCACCCCTCCCACACCGGAGAGGTTTGGCAGGATATACAGCAGGGCGTGGACCAGAGTGCCAGTATAATTGCCCGCCGCCGGATGGACTACCATCCCGGCAGGTTTGTTCACCACCAACAGGTGATCATCTTCATATTTGATGTCCAGGGGGATGTTCTCCGGCTCCAACTCCAACGGCAGGGGGGGAGGTATTATTACGCTCACAGCGTCACCCGCCGAGAGCCTGTGCGAGGGACGGACCTTGCGGCCATTGACCAGAATGGCGCCCTCCCCCAGCAGGGCATGCGCCCTGGAGCGGGAAAGCTTTTTTATCTGTGAAGCCACGAACATATCCACCCTCTGGTCAGCCGCCTCGGGGGGGACTATGACCGGGCTGTCAGCGCCCGCCAGTTCCATATATGCATTATCACAGCCACGGTCAGCGCCACCACCGCCACAGCCTGGCTGGTAGTGAGCGTCCCGTCAAAAACTGTCCCTCTGGGGTCTCCACGATACATCTCCACCACAGACCTGCCGATGGCGTATAAACCGAGCCACAGCCACCATAACTGCCCCTCGAACTTCTTGTAGGGCCGCAGAGCCGTCAGTATCAGGAACATGGAAAGCTCGTTGAAAGAGTCGTACAGCTGGGTGGGGTGCAATGGCACGCCCATGGGGGCGATGGTCTTAACGTTGGTGAAGGTCACCGCCCAGGGGAGATCGGTCTTAAGGCCATAGCAGCATCCGGCGAAAAAGCAGCCCAGCCTGCCGATGGAGTGGCCCAAGGCCAGGGCGGGCGCGGAGATGTCCGCCAGTTTCCACAGCCGCAGCTTCTTTATTCTAGTCATCACCACCATGGCCACCACGGCGCCGATCAATCCGCCATAAAACACCAGCCCGCCGGTCCATATCTTCAACGCGTCCAGCGGGTGCTCCAGATATTGTGGATAGTTTACTATGACGAAAAAAATCCTGGATCCCACCAGCGCCGCCACCACCACCCAGAAGGCGATGTCGTACATATCGTCCTTGGATATCCCCTCCTGCTCCCCCAGCCGGGCCATCCACCATATACCGGTCAGAAACCCGGTGGCCACCAGAAGGCCATAGGTGTGGAATGTCAGTGGGCCGACAGTCAAAAGTTCAGGGTACATTTATTCTCTATTCCTGTTGTTTCCGCGAAAACGCTTTCATTATACATGCAGGAGAACCTTGATGGCGCCAGGCATCGCCGCAATCCGCATCGCCTCTTCCGCCTGGTCCAGGCTCATCACCGCCGAAACAAGCGGCGCGGGATCCACCGCTCCCTCCGCCAAAGCCCGCAAAGCCTTTGCAAACGGCCCACACCTGGATCCGATCAGGGTGATCTCGTCTATGACAAGTCTGTTCGTATCCAGGATAGCGGGGGAGGCTACGGTGGTCTTCAGAATGATTGTACCACATGGGTGAACAAGCTCCATGGCCCGGGCAAGCCCTTCCGGCGCGCCGGTGGAATCCACCACCACATCATACAGCGCCTTCCCGGCAATCTCACTCTCCAGCGCCGTGGTGGTCGACACACCCTCCAGCAGTCCCAGCTTCTCCCGGCTGCGGCCAATGGAGGTCACATCCACCCCGGCGGCCACCAGAACCCGGACCACCAGCTGGCCCAGCCGCCCTACCCCCAGCACCGCCACCCTCATACCCGGTTGGATATCGACCTGCTCAAGTATCCTAAACGCCGCGGCCAGAGGCTCGGTGAATACGGCCGCCTGGTCGCTCACGTTATCCGGGACCTGGTGGAGGTTTTCCACGGGAAGAGTCAGGTGATCGGCGAACGCCCCATCCTTTCCCACGATGCCAAGGACAGACCTGGCGGGACAATGGTTCCCCCTTCCGGCCTTGCACATGGGGCATGAACGGCACGGGATGTTGATCTCCCCCACCACCCTTTCGCCCACCATCGCAGGCTTGCCGGGCGCATCTTCCACCACCCCCACAAACTCGTGGCCCAACACTCCATCGAAACCCATATATCCCTTTGCGATTTCCAGATCGGTGGAGCAGATTCCCGCCATGGTCACCCGGATCAACGCCTGGCCTTCGCCGATGACAGGACGGGGGAGCCCGGTGACGAGCCGCAACTGGCCGCCTGCCCCCATTACCAGCGCCCGCATTTATACCGGCGCTGATCAGGGGAAGGTGATGCCATCCGCCGTGCGGACAGTTATCGGCGTTTCCTTGCTGGGCCTGTTGGAGCCCGGCTTTAAGGTCTGGATAGAGAATTCCACAATCCCTGTGAAGAGGGAAGTGACGATGTCTCCGGTATACGATTCGCGGGATACCTTTATTGCGGCGATTCTATTGTATGAGTCGAGGTACACATCTATGCCAAGCAGCCTGTTGATATCTCCCGGGCCGATATAGTCCGAATACACACCCCATGTTCCCGGATTGACCAGGCCACCTGGGGCAGGGTGGGATTTGCCAGCGATCCCCTGGCCGCCGCTTGCCCGGAAAGAGGCCGCCTCTCCCGAAGAGCTGGAAGGGCCGGAATGGACGATCCTCAGTTGAGTGATCCTGGCTGTGGATTTCGACAACACGCCTGCCTCAACGGGGCTGACTGCCACAAGGGCCCACACTGTGGCTGTGGCAATTACAGTCACCATCTTCATCAGTTCTACCTCCTGCTGGAAAGTGGCCGGACGCAGGGCCCGGCCACCGGATCGTTTAGTGGTAATACTGCGCCGGGGTCATGGACGCTATATACTCCACGGCCCTGACTATGCACACCCTGATTGCCTTCTCCGCCGGGGTGTTCTGGTACACCCCGATTCCCGCCGGGATGCCGACCCCGCCTACAAATCCGCCGAAGCCGACGAACCAGTCGGTGGATTTACCCTCCACGGTGGTGGCTGCCACCAGACGTCCGGTTTTCGTGTCCACCACCTTGATGTCGATGGCCATGTACGCGTTTTTTCCGCTGCCGCCCAGCCCGAAGAAACCACCACCCGTGGGAACCCCGATACCGGCGGTGACTCCCGCGGAATCATCCTTAAAAGCGGTCACAGCGCCGGTGACCAACAGCTCGGCGCCTTCCATCTGGCCTATGGGGGCGGCCGTGCCCTCCCTGATCCTGCCTGAGGCGCCCAGGTCCTGCTCGGCCATCAGGTCCTGGTGATCCTGCCTGTCCAGCACGATGAACCTGTTGGAGTTGAACAACGATGTGGTGAGCATGTCCGCCAGCCCCTGGCCCAGCTGCCCGTGGCCCTGGGCGGATTTGATCACAAACTTGTTCACCGCCAAGCGCGCTTTCGGGCCGTTGTACTGCTCCATCTGGGCCTGCTGCATAGAAGGCCCTCCAGTGCCGGTGACGACGGCGGTTGGCTCGGTGGACTGGCAAGCGGCGAAGGATACCATAGCCAATGCCAAAACCGATCCCTTTAGAATTTCAATTTTCATGTCAGCCTCCGATATTCTTACGTTCTTCATATTAACAGCCATCCGCCCTCGGCCAAGCTGGTGGTTTTTCTCCTTGCCAGCCGAATAACTCTTCCATAGTCTATTTGTACGGACATCTATATGTTATTGCCAATACCTTATGAAAACAATTAGAAAACCCGCGACCATGACTCAGGCCATGGTGGCCCTTCGCCATGCCGGGGCCAGCGTGGGGCTGGCGCCAACCCTAGGGCGCCTGCATGAGGGGCACCTGTCTCTGATAAAAAAAGCCAGGAGGGATAACGACACGGTGGTGGTCTCCATTTTCGTGAATCCTCTGCAATTCAAGGCAAAGGCGTATAAAGCGTACCCCAGGGATTTGGAGGCGGATATAAAACTGCTTAATTCGGCAGGGGTCGATTTTCTTTTCGCGCCGGGGCCAGAGCAGATGTATCCGGAGGGTTTCGATTCCAGGGTGGAAGTTATTGATCTGGCAGGCAAGCTGGAGGGGAAGTCTATCAGATGGCACTACCGGGGAGTCACCACCGTGGTGGCAAAGCTATTCAATATCATTAGGCCGGATCGCGCTTATTTCGGCCGCAAGGACGCCCATCAACTGGCCCTGATCCGCAAAATGGTGGCGGACCTGAATTTCCCCGTGAAAATTATCGCGGGCCCCACCATCCGCGCCAGGGACGGGCTGGCCCACTCCTCCCGCAACACCCTGCTGACACCCGAGGAGCGAATGGCCGCGGCTGCCATACCAAAGGCGCTTCTGGCTATCGAACCGAAAGCTCGTGGCGGCGGCGACCGAACAGCGCTGACGAGAGAACTGGTGACCATGCTCACAGCCGAGCCGCTGATCAAAGTGGACTTCGCCGCGGTGGTGGACGCGGAGACCTTGGACCCATCTGTGATGGGCGGGAATACCCTGATCCATGTGGCGGTTTTTATCGGCGGCAAACGGCTGACCGATAACCGCTTGGTGGTCAGCCATGGGGTGGACGGCTCAAAACCAGCCAGCCGATAGACTGCCTCCATGCGATTCAATTCCTGTTTGACTTGTTCCAAGCCCACGCAATAGAATGGCGGAAATTTACCCGATGGGCTGAATAATGGAACACCTAAGGTCGCTGGTATTGAATAGCACGTACGAGCCGTTGCAGTTCACTAGCGCCAGGCGCGCCATGGTGCTCCTCCTGATGGGCAAGGCGGAAGCGCTGGAATTCGACGGGTTCCATTTTCGCACCTGCACCGCCAGCTATCGTCTTCCTACGGTGATAAAACTACGGCGCTTTATAAATCGGCCTTATAGAACCCAGGTATCCTTTTCAAAGAAAAACGTGCTGCGGCGCGACAGCCACACCTGCCAGTATTGTGGCGGAACAGGCAGGGAAATGACCATCGACCATGTGATCCCCCGCTGCAGGCAAGGAGAATCCACCTGGGAAAACGTGGTAGCGGCCTGCCGGGAGTGTAATCTTAAAAAGGGAAACAGGCCACTGAATCTGGCGGGGATGCGGCTGCTGCGCCCGCCTAGAAAGCCGAAAAACCTGCTGTTTTCCATAACCCCTGCCAACACTCCCCAAAGCCATGTCCGAAGCTGGACCAAATACCTGACTGGTAACCGATAACTCCACTACGTCAGGGGGGTGGTGGGATTCTTTGATTGAGAAAACCTTTTTGTTAAAAAAAGCTTTATACAACGCTTTCCATGAAAACTCCATCTGTCCTCCAGCCCCAAGACAGGCTTTGGTTGCACTTTCTGACAAAAAGGATCACCCAGGAAAATATTCCTCAACTCCGCGGAAGCAGAGGAGTTATCGATATAGTCTTGGGTCGATGGCGTCCCGCAGTCCTTCGCCCAGCAGGTTGTATCCCATGACTGTGACAAGGATGGCCATCCCTGGAAAAACGGAGAGCCACCACGCGATTTCGATATAGTCCTTCCCCTGGGTGAGGATATTGCCCCAGCTTGGCGTGGGAGGCTGGACACCGATACCCAGAAAAGAAAGGGACGACTCTGTGAGGATGGCCCCGCCCACACCCAGGGTGGCGGAGACTAGCACCGGCGCCAGAGCGTTTGGCATGATATGCCGAAAGATGATGCCAAGGTCCGACACACCGATCGCCCTCGCCGCATTGACGAAGTCGCGCTCCTTCAGAGACAGAAACTCGGCGCGCACAAGCCTGGCCACGCTCATCCAGCTGGTGACGCCAATGACAATCATAATGTTGTATATGCTAGGGCTCAAAAACGCGATGACCGCCAGGATCAGAAAGAAAGTGGGCAGCGTGAGCATGATATCCACAAACCGCATGATCAACTCGTCCATCCAGCCGCCGAAGTAACCGGCCAGCGCACCCAACACCAACCCTATAGCCGTGGCGATCCCCACTGCGACAAATCCCACCGACAGCGAGATACGCGCCCCGTATACCATCCGGGCGAAGACGTCACGCCCCAAGTCGTCGGTGCCCAGCCAGTGCTTGGCGGACGGCGGCGAGAGGATATCCTTTGCATTGATGATCTCCGGTTTGTGCTGAACCAGGAACGGAGCGAAGACCGCGACAAAGAAAAGCCCCGCCACGATCAGAGCACCGACCACGGCCAGCCAGTCGCTCAAAAAGCGTTCCTTGAAAATTCGGCTGAAGGTCCTGGAGGCTTTTTCACTCATAATGAATCCTCGGGTCCACCATGGCGTAGCTCACGTCCGCCAGCAGGTTGGCAAAAAGCGTCAGAAACGCCATGATCACCAGCGACCCCATCACCAGCGGATAGTCCCGGCCCATGACGGCCTGATAGAAAAGCTGCCCCGTGCCGGGGATGGAGTAGATGGTTTCGAAGATCACCGATCCGCCGATGAGCCCGGGGATCGACAAAGCGAGAAGCGTGATGATGGGCAAGGTGGCGTTCTTTAATGCGTGTTTGTATATGACGGTCCGCTCCGGCAGACCCTTTGCCCTGGCGCAGGTCACATAGTCCTGGCGGATCACCTCCAGCATGCTCTGGCGGGTGAACCTGCTCATCCCAGCCAGGCTGGTGAGCGCGGACATGGTGACCGGCAGCAAAAGATGGGTAAAGTAATCCATGATTTTTCCGAAGGGGCTCAAGTTCGCATGGTTCATCGAAACCACACCGGAGATGGGAAGCCAGTCGAGCCATACACCAAACAGGATCATCAAAAGCAGGGCGAACCAGAATGTGGGCATGGAGAATCCGAAAAAGACAAAGAGGCTGGCGATCCTGTCGAAATATGAATATTGATGAGTGGCGGAGAGGACACCGATGGGGATCGAGATCAGGAAGATGATGGCCAGGGAGAGGATGTTGATCAGCAGGGTGATCGGCAACCTTTCCAGTATCTTGTCCAGCACAGGCCGGGCGTCCTGTGAAAAAGAGTCACCGAAATCAAGGACCATCACCTTCTTGAGCCATAGCCAGTATTGGAGATATATCGGCTCGTCCAGGTGATATATCTGGCGCAGCTTGACTATCGACTCGCTGGAGACATTTGGATTTAAATCCGTCATCGCCTGGGTAGGCGAGCCGGGGGCCAAGTGGATGATGGCAAAAGAAATGAGAGTGATGCCGATCATCATCGGGAGGACCATGATCAGCCTGCGGATAATATACGCTCTCATCTTCCCCTGTGGTTTTGTTCAAAGCTGATATTTTAGCAGATTGAGAGAAGGAGGGGGGCTAGGAGCGGGGCAAGGATACAGATGAGGGCGGATGGTGGCATTTTGAAGGAATTATTGGGAGATTTGTTGTGAGGGATAACTATAATCGAAGTTGAATTTATTTCGCAGCATTGATATATTACTGTAATTATTCTACGGACGTAATATCAAATGAAAGAGAAATTTAAAGTCATCAGCGAACTCTCAACTCTTTTGAATAAATTTAATTCCGAAGCTGCTCAATTGCGAATCCTAGATAAGATTCTTCCAGAATTATTTGGGAGTGAGACTGTAGTGGAACAAAAGGATTCTGGAAAACCTGGAAAGAAAAGCGGCCGAAAAAAACCAAACCTGAAAAAGGGAAAAAGTAGCCCAGACGTTACTAAAAAGAAAGTGGGAACAAAAGGCCAAAAAGGGCGTCCCGGTCAAAAAGAACTTCTTATGATTTTAGTCGCGGATGGTTATTTCGATAAGCCGAGGACAAGTAAAGAGGTTGTTGATCATATCAAACATAATCTAGCACACACATTTACGGTAAGCGAGCTTACATCTACTTTCGCAAGACTTACTCGCGACAAAGTTCTTTCTCGCGCAAGGAATGAATCAGGTCAATATAAATATACCAGGACATAATGGAATTAGATTCTGCCCTTTCAGGCATCCCAAAAATATTTAGAAAGAAGATATTAGATACTTACCTCCAGATTAAAGAAAGAAGCAAGAAGGCAATATTTGATTCTTCATTTGATGCAGCTGGCTTGAGTTCAGGAAAGTTTTCTGAGGCTGTATTCAGATATATCCAAAACGAAGTTACTGGCAAATACATTCCTTTTGGAAAGAACATCTCTAATTTCCCAGATGAGTGCCGAAAAATAATAACACATCAGAATGGAAGCATTCCTGAATCCATCAAGATCATCATGCCTAGGGCACTTGTATTTCTGTACACACTTCGCGGGAAACGCGGGATAGGGCATGTTGGTGGTGATATAGATGCAAATCATGTTGATGCTGCTACTATTTCACGAGTTACAGATTGGATAGTATGTGAACTAATCCGAGTTAACCACAATCTTCCAATCGAGGAAGCACAGGAAATTATAAATGCGCTTTCAACGAGGGAAATTCCACATATCTGGAGAATAGGTAACATAAAGCGAGTGCTTACGCCTGGATTAACTTACAAGAAGCAAACATTGTTTCTTTTATATGACGACCAGCAACAAGGCGTTTTATCTGAAGACCTGTTCAGCTGGGTTGAGCATTCTAGGTTCGATATTTATAAAAACAAAGTTCTAATGCCACTCCACAAAGAACGCTTGATTGAATACGACAGAGATTCTGAAATTGTGTATATTTCACCTCTTGGGATGACTGAAGTCCAGAATAAAATATTGCCTGCGATAGAGCGTGGCCACTCCTGATTGTGCAAAACTTTAATCGTTGAGCAAATATGTATAATCCTCTATTCACCTGACAGTCACTCCTCTTTCTTCTTGTACGCTTTCCTTCTGAACAGGTCGCCGCTGCGGCTCACCAGCCGGTCCAGAAACAGCATCCCGTCCAGATGGTCGATCTCATGCTGGGCGGCCCGGGCCTTGAATCCTTCCATCTCATAAGTCCGCCGCTGGCCCATCTCGTCCAGGCATTCCAGCGTGATCTTTTCCGCTCGGATGACGTTGCCGGTGTAGTCCGGGACGGACATGCACCCTTCCCGCCCCACGGCAAAGCCACCCCACTTTGTGATATCCGGATTGATGAGGACCACCCGGCCATTGTTGATTGTATCCTTGCGGGAGGAGACATCCACGATGGCCACCCGTATTGGCGCGGCCCACCTTTTCAAACCGGTGGCGGGGACCACGGAAGACGTGACAATCCCTCTGAAGGCAGGCTCGAACACGCTGACGCTTTCCATCGATGGGCTCAACGCCAGGGGAACAGTATCCACGGATACCGACCGGCTGACCTTCATAGTGAAGTGACGACGGCGCCTGCTTAAGGCGTGTGATCCGCTCCCGGAGGCATGGAAAGGTATGGGCGCGGCAGCCAGCCCAGGAGCGCCGACGTGCGCCCCGTTCACGCGGACTGCAAAGTGGAGGATTCCACTGTTGTCATTCTAAGGCGCAGCCGAGGAAACTAATTCAACACCCCACCCCCGACAACTGGACAAAAAATCCCCCGGACCGTAAAGCCCGGGGGATTGAATTGTAACTAATGGATCACTTACTCCGGGTTACTCCACTACGAAGCTTCTCACTTCCGATTCGAGTTGGCCGTCGCGCCCGTCGTCGGCGATCACTTTCCACTGATAGGCGCCGGGCGCCAGGCTAAGGTTCTCCCTGCACAACGACTCGGCGTCCG
>Ga0224496_10001368_pt1 | contig 15325 bp, 20 predicted proteins | sample SF_Jul11_sed_USG_2_FD_168127 | JGI IMG/M metagenome (GOLD analysis project Ga0224496, IMG submission 168127) | Sediment microbial communities from San Francisco Bay, California, United States - SF_Jul11_sed_USGS_8_1 | ecosystem: Environmental > Aquatic > Marine > Sediment | place: USA...
AAGGATTACTGACAGAACAAGAATATCAACACAAACGGCAAGAAATTCTTGAGGGACTGTAGGAAAGGGAAAAGTAAAAAGGAAAATGTAGGAAATTAAAAGAAATCAGAACGCGAACGAGGAGCTTTTGACTTACACCTTACTTTTCACTTCTAACTTTTTACTATTCATTGATAGCTTTCTGCATCTGAGGGGAATTTCCCACATTCGACTTCTTCTTTATATCGCGTGAGGGCCTGCAACGCATCGACCTTTAAATGGGCGTAGGGTTTCACAAATTTTGGGACGAAATCGTCAAACAACCCCAAGACATCGTAGAGCACGAGCACTTGCCCATCGCAGCCCTGACCCGCTCCAATGCCGATGGTAGGAATAGTGAGTGCCTGGGTAATCGTGTTAGCCAGCAAACTCGGCACACATTCCAGAACCAGCGCAAAGGCCCCGGCGGCTTCAAGCGCTTTAGCTTCCTGCAAAATCTTTTCGGCTTCCTTCTGGTTTTTCCCTTGCACCCGGTACCCTCCGGATTGATTCACCGATTGTGGAGTCATGCCCACATGACCCATGACGGGAATACCGAAACCCGTCATAGCCTCGACGCGATCAACCACTGAAAGGCCGCCCTCAAGTTTGACCGCGACCGCGCCGGCTTGAAGAAATTGCCCTGCGTTTCGCACCGCCTCCTCCACACTGACCTGATAGGACAGAAAAGGCATGTCACTAATCACTAAGGACCTTTGCGCTGTCTGAGCAACCATTCGGGTATGATAGAGCATCTCCTCCATGGTGACAGTTAGGGTGTTGGGTTTTCCTTGCACGACCATGCCCAACGAATCTCCCACCAAAATCACTTCCAGGCCAGCTTGCTCAACAATTTGGGTAAATAACGCATCATAGGCCGTGACGACGGTTATTTTTTTACCCTGGCTTTTATGCTGCTGAAACTGGGGAATGGTGAGATGGCTCATGAATCTTGCTTTTGTAGTGTAAGCGTTTATTTTTCAGCAAACCGTTTGGCGGATTCCAAGGTATTCTGAAGAAGAATGGCAATGGTCATGGGCCCGACTCCACCCGGGACAGGCGTGATCCAGCCAGCCCGTTCTTTCACACGATCAAAATCTACATCCCCAACCAACTTTCCATCCGCCAATCGATTAATGCCCACATCAATCACGACCGCCCCGTCTTTGATCATATCGGGTGTGACGAACAAGGGTTTGCCAATGGCCGCGATCACAATATCAGCTTCACGAACGACCGAAGGTAGATCCTTCGTTCGCGAATGACAGATGGTCACTGTCGCATGTCGATGAAGGAGCAACATGGCCACCGGTTTTCCCACGATGTTGCTACGGCCAATCACGACGGCTCGTTTTCCCACAATGTCCACTCCCGTGGAATCAATCATATGGATGACGCCCTTTGGGGTGCAGGGGACAAAGACCGGATCGCCTTCAACCAACCGCCCCACGTTGACCGGATGAAAGCCATCCGCATCTTTCTCAGGAGACACGGCCTGTAAGATCACCCTACTTTCAATGTGGGCAGGCAAGGGTAACTGGACGAGAATACCGTGAATCTTGGGATCCGCATTCAACTGATGAATAAGTGCCAATAAGGCTTCCTGTGAAGTAGAGGCTGGCAAGACATGTTCTTGGGGATAGAGCCCGGCTTTTTCGCAGGCGATTTTTTTATTTCTGACATACACCGCCGAAGCCGGATCATCTCCGACCAAGACTGCGGCCAGGCCAGGCTTCAGGCCTGTCTTTTTTTCAAGAGCGCTGACCTCATGAGCGATGCCTTCTCGAAGACTCAGCGCCAGGGCTTTTCCGTCAATAATATGTGCAGACACGTATTTTCCTTTATGACAATGTTTTGATCATTTTAAAAAAAACAACACGAGGTTCATTTTCCGAAATTCACGATATCAGGCGCTCAAAAACTTCGTCAACGCAAGGCAGCTATTCATGTTCCTTGACACCCTGAGAAACCCTCACTTACCATGCCCTGCACCAGCTACATCACACGCAAGTGTCCCTGAACCATCCACCTTCTCGTCAACATTCAACCGTTTCGACATCAACCTTATCATGTGTTGGCGGCGGAAGAAGGCGAAATCACCTTGCACGATGGATAGCATGAATCGTCTTTCACCAAAAGTGCCTCATGAATGTAAAATAGTGTCTTCAACCCAAAAGTTTCCCATGGAAAATATCCAATGACCGAGATGCCGCCGGAAAGCGTATGTGCCAGTCTCATAGAGGGGATGCGCAGTCTACAACTATCCACAGTAGGACCGGACGGCATCCCCCACTGCGGCTATACGCCTTACTTGCACCGAGCTCCTAGCAGCTTTTACATCTTTGTCAGTCAGCTGGCCACGCATACACGTCATCTGCTTGCAAACGGAACCGTCGCGATCATGATCATCGCCGATGAACAATCTACGTCACAGATTTTTGCCAGGGTGAGAGTCAGTTACTTGTGTGATGCCACACATATCGCACCCGATAGTCCCGATTTCACATTGGTGCTGGACGACTATCAGCAACGGCATGGCAAGATGGCCGGAATGTTGCGGCAGCTGCCGGACTTTGTCCTATTTCAACTGCAACCGAGGAGTGGTCAGTTTGTCATGGGGTTTGGCAAAGCGTACACACTAACTGGAGACGATTTGTCGGTATTTGAACATGCCCGCTCGGGATAGTCTGATAGATCGATATCCTGGACAAACGCCCTGAAGAAAACCCGTTATGCCACTGCCGTTCATTCCTATTTTCAATACACTTGCTCTTGGCTCACTCCAATTCTTGTGATGGCTTCCCGCTCCACTATGACCTTCGCCCTTATGGCATTCGCTGGGCTTTTGCTCTTGGGGATAGACCATACCCTCGCTTACGAAATCGCCAACCTCCAGTTCCCGCAAAATATCATCGCAGACGACGGTCAGGTCTATTATATTGCCAACGCGAACGGTGATCCTGGCACCCGGGAGAACAAAGGATTTATCAGTAAGGCCGATCAAGAGGGAAAAATCACGGAACTCCATTTTATCCACGGCGGCCAGAAATCCGTGACGTTACATTCACCGAAAGAAATGGCTATTATCGGGTCAACCCTCTATGTGGCTGACCTGGATGTGGTCCGTGGATTTGATAAACAAACTGGGCACCCCCTGTTTACGATACCCTTTTCCCTATTTCATGCAGAATCCCTGACCGGCCTCACGGCTGACTCTCATGGATTCTTGTATGTTTCGGATGCCAACACTAATACCATTTTTCGGATTGATCCCACTCAGGACCATGCCATTACACAGTTTGCCCAAAATGCAAGTTTATCGCATCCTCACGGGTTAGCCATTCATCCTCGCCATGGGCATTTAATGGGTGTTGGGTGGGACGATGGGAAAGTGTTTGAAATAGATGAAAAGGGCATCATTCATGAGTTGTTTGTGAGCACGTTTTTTTCCGGTGGGTTTCATAATTTAGACGGAATTGATTTCGACCGTTATGGGATCATGTATGTGTCTGATTTGACGGCAGGGAAAGTCTGGCGCATTCGCCCAGACCTCAAAAAAGAAGCCATTGCGGAGTTTTTACTTTCCCCATCAGGTATCGGCGTCGATCGAATCAATCATGTGATTCTCGTTCCCTACCTCTATGCCCAAGGGGCGGAAGTCAACGGCTTGGAGCGCCCCTCCAACGATAATCCGAATAAGAAAAGACGAACCTTTTCTGATTATGGGATAGATCTTTTTAAGAAAGCGCCGCCGAATGAGTAAATGCGTGCATTGTCATCAGCGCAAGGGCAAACGTTCATGCCCCGCCTTACATGGGATGATTTGTAGCCAATGTTGTGGCGAGCATCGGATCACCGATATCTCCTGCCCAACATCCTGCGTGTTTTTAGAGGTCAATGATGACTACCAGCAAAAACGGGCGGGCGGACGATTTGAATTGGAACGACGAACGTTTTATCGAGAACTTTTAGATCTTTCGGGCGAACGGGCCACCGAAATTTTTTATGTGTTCGAAGCCCTCACCTTTCGCCATTTCCAAGATCGCCGTGACGCCCTGGACGCCGATGTCTTGGAAGGCCTTCAAAGCCTCCGTCGGAGCTTCAGTTTAATTCAAATCCCCGATACAGGGATCCCCGCTTTCGGAGAAGAATTACGAAAGGAGTTTAAAGTATTCGGGGAACGCCAACCGTTGGAGCCCACCATGGTCACAGAAGTCTTGGATCGAGCCCAATCCTTTATTCAAGACTTTTCAGGAACCGGGCTCCGGTCTCATCGGTTTTTGCACGGACTTTTAGGATATGTTCGGGAACGACATCCTGATGTGGCCGAACAACTCGCCCGTCAAACCGGCGCGGGAGGACGCATTGTCATTCCAAGTGGGTTTGATTACCAGCCAGAAGCCTCATCTTCCTGACGCCTTCTCTTTTGAAGCTGCAGCGATTGCTCGACTAATGTGGTCTCGGCTTATTTCATGACTTCAATCGTCATCTCAATCCGCTCGACCGGATTATCCCTCAAATCTCGGGGCTGACCGACAATCGTGTCGGCGACCTCAACCCCTTTGACGACTTCCCCAAAAACTGTGTATTGGCCATCCAAGTGTGGCGCCTTATCCACCATGATAAAAAATTGAGAACCCGCACTATTGGGATCTGCAGTTCGCGCAGCAGAAAGAATCCCTTTTTCATGAACCACCTTATTGAACTCTGCGGGCACCGTATAACCTGGACCGCCAGTTCCATACTGACTGCGATTGGCCGGATCTTTCGTCAACGGATCTCCACCTTGAATCATGAACCCTGGAATGATGCGATGAAAAATCGTGCCGTTAAAAAATCCAGATTCCGCTAACTTCAAAAAACTTTCCACATGTTTAGGGGCTAAATCTGGAAAGAGCACAATTTCCATTTCCCCAAATTTTGTTTTTAACATAACGTGCGGCGCTGGTTGGGCCGTCGTGGCCTCTTCCGCCCAAGTCGCAGCAATCACAAGTAGATTCATCATAGCCATGAGCCCAAAAATGACCAGGCCTCGTCGAACAATATTGACCACCGTACCAGAGAAAACGCTCATCATGACTCCTCCATTGCTATTCATGTGAATTTTTAATGCTATCAGAACCCTGCCGCCCCACTTGCGTAAAGGCTTGTTCTGCCGCACGTTGCTCGGCTTCCTTTTTGGTGCGTCCTTCGCCCCGTCCCATGACCGTTCCATGGATCTCGACGGTCAGGGCAAACACTTTTTGATGATCCGGACCATATTCTTGAATCAACCGATACCGAGGACTGGTTCCCTCGTGCTTATGTACCCATTCTTGCAAACGGCTTTTCCAATCTTCTCCACCAGATACCTCGGGGCGGTCTCGTAAACTTGAAATTTCTGTAGCCAGCACGCGGTTAATAAATTTGCGTGCTGCCTCCAGTCCACTATCAAGATACACCGCCCCGATCAGGGCTTCAAGCGCATTAGCCAACAGCGAATGTTTTTCTCGTCCGGACGACACTTCTTCCCCACGACCAAGCCGCAACCATTGGCCGAGCGTCAGACGTCTGGCGGCTTTGGCCAACGTGACCCGACTAATCAAGCCCGCCTTCAGCTTGGAGAGTTCCCCTTCTGTAGACAGAGGAAATATCGAAATGAGGCTTTCGCTGATCACCAGGCCTAACACCGCATCGCCTAAAAATTCCAATCGTTCATTATGTTGAGCTGTCGCCTGCCCTTGTCCCTGCGAAAAAGATCGATGCGTCAGGGCTTCGTATAACAAGCCTTCTTGCTTAAAAACATAGTCAAGTGTGCGCTGAATTTCTACGATCTGCAACACGACTCATCACCATCGTCATCTAACTGGGCATGAATCCCAGGGCTGACTGTGTCCCGTCAGCAAAAATCTTTTCATTGTATCATATCGCATGACTGGGCTAGGAAGGGGACGCTGGAGACAACAGGATTTGCAATGAATACGATCAGAAATGCCAAAACGCTTTGGCTGTCATGCCTCCTGCCACCGACGAAAGACTAAGCAGGCATTGACGCCGCCAAATCCAAAGGCATTGGAAATGGCCACATCAAAAGAACAGACCCGTGACTGGTTGGGGACATAATCCAGATCGCATTCAGGATCGGGATCTTCAAGGTTGATTGTTGGAGGAATGATACCGTGTTGCAGAGCTAAGATCGAGAAGACCGCTTCAATGCCTCCTGCCGCTCCCAATAAATGCCCGGTCATGGATTTGGTAGAGCTGACTGGAATGGAATAGGCTTGTTCCCCAAACACCTCTTTGATGACTTGCGTTTCCACACGATCGGCAAAGGTCGATGTCCCATGAGCATTGATATAGCCGACCGCAGATTTGGGAACGTTCGCATCCTGAATCGCACGCTCCATACACTTCACCGCTCCCGCACCATCGTCAGGCGGGGCCGTAATATGATACGCATCGCTGTTCATCGCATAGCCAACGATTTCGGCATAAATGCGTGCACCGCGAGCACGCGCATGCTCCAGTTCTTCAATGATCAGTACACCGGCACCTTCTCCAATCACAAATCCATCACGGTCTTTATCAAAGGGCCGGCTCGCTTTCTCTGGTTCATCATTTCGGCGAGACAAGGCCTTGGCGGCCGCAAACCCGGCAACCGCTGTTGGGCAAATAGTTGATTCCGTCCCGCCAACGATCATCACATCAGCTTCTCCCCGTTGAATCAGTCGAAACCCATCACCGATACAATGATTGCCGGTCGCACAGGCCGTTACGGTGCAAGCATTGGGTCCTTTGGCTCCATATCGAATGGCCACTTGTCCTGAGGCCAGATTGATAATGACCATGGGAATAAAAAACGGGGATACGCGGTCTGGGCCACGTTCCAATAAGATCTTATGATAATGCTCAATGGCGGGAAGACCGCCAATGCCTGCGCCGATATACACACCCACTCGGTCGGCATTGTGAGAGTCCACCACTAACTTGGCATCATCGACAGCCTCTTGGCTGGCCGCCACGGCAAAATGGATAAAGGTATCCATTTTTTTGATTTCTTTTTTTTCAATGAAGTGTGCAGGATCGAAATTCTTGACTTCTCCTGCAATGCGGACGGAGTATTGCCTGGCATCAAACCGGGAAATAGGCCCAATGCCTGAGTGCCCCTGACAGAGTTTTTCCCAGGTCTTGGATACACCAATGTCCAAGGGGGTGACGAGCCCCAACCCTGTCACAACAACTCGGCGTGGCGTCCACTCACTCATGGCAACCGCTTTGCGTCCTTATGAGATAAGAAAATCAGACTTTGTCCTTAATGAAATCCACGGCAGCCGAAACCGTTTGAATCTTTTCCGCATCTTCATCAGGAATTTCAATCTCGAATTCTTCTTCTAAGGCCATCACCAATTCCACGGTATCCAAAGAATCCGCCCCGAGATCCTCCACAAACTTGGCATCTGGAACGACATCATCTTCTTCAACCCCTAATTGTTCTGCAATAATTTTTTTAATCCGTTCTTCTACAGCCATCGTTGGCACCTCCTCCTTGCAATGTTTATTCACTATAGAAACCCCATAACCTATCGTCTAGGCCATATGCATTCCACCATTCACGTGCAAAACATGGCCGGTAATATACCCGGCTTTCTCTGAAGATAAAAAACTTACCGCATCCGCAATATCCGACGCTTGCCCTAACCGCTTTAAGGGAATCTGATTTAACAGCGCCTCTTTCGTATCAGCGGAAAGATCTTGAGTCATCGCCGTGTCAATAAATCCTGGTGAGACCGCATTGACGGTGATGTTACGACTCGCATATTCCCGCGCGACGGTTTTCGTCAGGCCGATAACAGCCGCCTTCGAAGCGGCATAATTCGCTTGCCCAATATTCCCGATGGCCCCAACAATCGAGGCAATATTGACAATACGCCCATTCCGCTGTCGACTCATGGTTGGCAACACCGCTTTTATACAATAAAAAGTTCCCGTCAAATTCACTTGTAACACAGACTGCCAATCCTCTTCTTTCATGCGGAGCAGCAGCCCGTCCCGAGTAATTCCGGCATTATTCACCAAAATATCGATTCGTTCCCATTCTTGCTGGACTCGATCAATCATACTCTTGACCTGATCCCAGTCTCCAACATTGACCGAAACGGCCATAGCCTTCCTACCTAATTGCTTCACCCGGGAAACTGTTTCTTCACACCGATTGGCATTTAAATCAGCCACAACCACATCCGCACCTTCTTGGGCTAACGTGGTGGCAATCGCTTGCCCAATGCCTTGTGCACCTCCCGTAACCACCGCGATTTTCCCTGTCAAAGGCATGACCACCCTTTCGATAAAATGTGGAGCGCAAGAATATTATGCCACATGGGCAAGGACATGTTCATAGGATTCTTGATCAGAGATATTCCACAACTTAGCTTCTGGCACAATACGCTTCACCAACCCCGTCAAAACTTTACCCGGACCAATTTCAATAAAGTGGGTAATGCCCATTGCCCACATCGTTTGGATCGTCTCATGCCATCGAACTGAAGACGGCAGTTGTCTGACCAGGGACACTCGCACCTCATCGGCTGAACGAAGCGCCTTGGCTTCTACGTTATTGATTAACGGTACCTTTAAATCAGACCACACTAAAGAATCAATATCTTTTTTTAAGCGATCTGCCGCAACCTGCATTAACGGTGTATGGACCGGGACACTGACCGGCAGGACCTTCACACGGGCACCACGCAACTTCGCCAATTCCAGCGCCCGTTCTACCGCAACCTTCTCTCCAGCAATCACGGTTTGCCCTGGAGAATTCAAATTCGCCGGTGCGACAATACCCAATACTTCGGCTTCTTGACAAACCTCAGAAACCCCTGACTCGGAAAGGCCCAATACCGCAGCCACTAATCCACTCCCCGGACTCACAGCCTCTGCCATATATTGCCCTCGCTTTTTCACCAGGCCGACAGCTTCAGAAAACCCAATCGCACCCGCAGCTACAAGGGCCGTATATTCACCCAAACTATGGCCAGCCACTGCAGCCGGAGTCAGGGGCCCACCTTGCACCAGATGCAAAGCCGCAAGACTCGTCACGAGTAACGCGGGTTGGGTATATTCCGTTTTGTTGAGCTGCTCCACTGGGCCCTCAAGACATAAGGCACCCACATCATACCCTAAGACTTTTTCTGCGTCTTGATAGAGGGCAGAAATTTGGACATTGGTCTCGTACAGCGCCTTCCCCATTCCGACCGATTGCGACCCCTGTCCTGGGAATAAAAAACCAATGGTTGATTGCACGTCGTTAGTTCACTATTTGAAAAAAAAGAATGGTAGGAATGTCATTCGTTCTGAATGATGATATTTTCGAGACGCCTAATCCACGATAAATTCGCCCCCATCAACACAAATCACATTCCCCGTGATCCAATGCGCTTTGGGGTGGCACAAGAGACCTAAGGCATCGGCCACATCCTGTGTGGTGGTTAAACGGTTTGAGGGATTTTTCCGTTGCGCCATGGCAATCATTTCATCAGACCCAGGAATTTTTCGCAAAGCCGGCGTATCCGTGACTCCGGCCATAAGAGAATTGACGGTAATACCTAACGGAGCCAATTCCAAAGCGAGTTGGCGTGTATGCGATTCTAGCGCCGACTTGGCGGCTGAAACCGCCCCGTAGGATTTCCAGACCCTGGCCCCTCCCGCACTTGTCATCGAAAAAATGCGACCTCCCGAACCTAAAAACTTTTGCCTGACTAAATCTTGCGTCCAAAATACGAGAGAATTGGCCATGACATCCACCGTCATGTCCATTTGAGCCTTATTGATGGCTTCGGCCGCAGATTCCGCAATATACGGCTTTAATGTTCCAAAGGCCAATGAATGCAAAAGAACACGAATAGTAACGGGCTTCCCCGATTCTTCGCCTCGTTGTTTCACCGCTTGTAAAATATCTGCTCGTTTTTCCGAATCAGCAGCATTCGCATTAAAAAATAGCGCATCACGCCCCAACTCACGAATCTGCGACGTAATACGTTCCGCATTGGGGAGCGTCGATTTCCGATCCAAATGCACACCGATGATATTGAATCCTAAATTCGCGAGCTCTAAAGCCGCAGCCTCGCCAAACCCGCTGGACGCCCCAAGAATTAAAGCCCAATCACCCTCACCCCATTTTATTTCGGACATACAAACTCCCCTCGTCGTTGATTCCTTGCCAAAGGCAACCTCATTTAACCCTCTCCCACCTGCGTGGACATCAAACAAATACCAGATTACTTCAGCATCTTCGTTGAGTCAGCCAGCAACCTTACCAACGAACTAATGCGGAGGCCCAGGTCAAACCTGCTCCGAACGCCGCGAGCAAGACTAAATTCCCTTTTTGAATTCGTTGACCGCGCACCGCTTCATCTAAAGCCAAGGGAATGGATGCGGCAGAAGTATTACCAAATTTGTCTAAATTTATCATCAATTTTTCTTGTGCTAGTCCCAGACGCTGGCTGACAGCCTTCAAGATTCGCATATTGGCCTGATGAGGGATAAACACATCGATATCGGACATGGCCACACCATTGGCTTTTGCGGCTTCGTGAGCCGCCTCTTCCATAGATTTGACGGCAATTTTAAACGTTTCATTCCCTTTCATTTTAATAAAGCACCGATTATTCTCTAACACTTCCTTTGAGGCCGGTTCTTTGGATCCGCCGCCGGGAACATGAATCATTTCAGAAAGTTGCCCATTGGCATGCAAATGCGTGGAAAGAACCCCTGATTGTTGAGACCCCTGTCCAAGCACCACAGCCCCAGCCCCATCACCAAATAACACACAGGTGTTACGATCAGTCCAATCGGTGATGGCGGACATAACTTCTGAGCCAATGACCAACACATACCGCATTCCACTTTTGACATAGGCATCGGCAATAGATAAGGCATAGACAAACCCGCAGCAGGCGGCCGAGATATCACAGGCGGCCGCCCGTGTCGCGCCCAATCGATATTGGAGGAGGCATGCCGTGGAGGGAAGCGGGCTATCTCCCGTACACGTGGCCAGAAGTATCAGATCAATATCGCTGGCCTTCACATTGGCGGCCAGGAGTGCGCACTGAGCCGCCTCGAGCGCCAAGTCCGAACAGGCTTGCCCCGATTCGACGAGTCGACGCTCCCGAATACCAGTACGCTCCACAATCCAGGTATCCGAGGTCTCAACCATGCGTTCCAGATCGGCATTGGTCAACACCCGATTCGGTACGTAACTACCTGTCCCAAGAATAGCACTATTCATGTGGTATCAAGAAAGAATCTGAGATTCAGTCAATGGCGGGAGGACGCCTTGCGCAATATCACCGCGAATGGCTTCGATCAAGCCCCCTGTTGCCAAAGAATGGGCTTGTAAAATGGCGTTCTTTATGGCTTTCGAGGAAGATCGCCCGTGACAGATCATGCTGATACCCTCTACTCCCAAAAGCGGAGCCCCGCCAAATTCGGCATAATCTGTTTTCCGGCGGAGACGAAGAAGAGGACCAGCCACAAAAAGATAAGAAAACCGGCCAAGAGCAGACTGCGCAATTTCTTTCATCAGCATTTTTTTGATCGCATCCGCCAATCCTTCTGATATTTTCAAGGCAACATTCCCGATAAAACCATCACACACAATCACATCCGCATTGCCACTATAGACATCTCGCCCCTCGACATTCCCGATAAAATTAATCGGACTGTCTTTTAGCAGCTTAAATGCCTCTTTGGTTACTTCATTGCCCTTCGTATCTTCTTCCCCAATACTCAGGAGACCGACACGAGGTCGATCCACACCCAAAAGATGTTTCCCATACTCATGACCCATAATGCCAAATTGGTGAAGTTGGCGAGCCGTACAATCAACGGTCGCCCCAACATCCAACATAATGGCTTTACCTTGCCTCGTCGGCAATGTCGCCGCAATAGCGGGACGATCCACGCCTGCAATTAGCCCTAACAAAAAAAAGGCCGAGACCATGGTGGCTCCGGTATTCCCAGCGCTTACCAAAGCATCAGCCTGCTTCAATTTCACTAACTCCGTGGCCTTCCATATGGAAGAATCACGTTTTTTCCGAGCCGCTAAGGCTGGAGATTCGTGCATCCCAACAACTTGAGACGCATGGAAAATTTCAATGTTAGGTTTCTTGCCGCTGAGTGTATCTAAATGCGCTTGAATCGCGGACTCATCTCCAACAAGAATGACCGAGAGGGATGATTCCCTGGTGGCCTGGAGAGCTCCTTCAACGGTGGGAGATATCCCATGATCTCCTCCCATCGCGTCAACGGCTATTTTCATGGGATTGACTTGGAAAGGGTCTGTACGAAAAGGGTCAGCTGCTATCCTTCTTCAACTGCAATGATTGCCTTCCCTTTATAGGTACCACAGTTCAGGCAAGTGACATGAGGCTGCTTAAGCTCATGACATTGAGGACAAATCGAAAGATTTGGTGGCGTGAGTTTAAGATGAGACCGTCGTTTATCACGTCGGGCTTTTGAGATTTTGTGTTTCGGATTTGCCATGGTGTTCCAACTTAATCGTTAAGAGATGATTGTTTTTCTTACCTTCACGCCCCTCCTTCAGAGTGACTTTGAAGAATGTTTTGCAGTTTTTTGGCTCAATAAAGGGTGCACATTCGAAACTACGGTAGACGAAACCGTTACAGGGGAGCAACACCCACAGACGCCTTCATTTAAATTGGTTCCACACACCTGACACAATCCCGAACAGCTTTCCTGACACAGCGGTTGCAAGGGAGTGGCGAGAATGAGATGTTCTCGTAAAGCGGGAAGCAAGTCAATGTGATTATCCATGATAGGATATGAATCAATTTCCTTTTCAAATTCGTCATCAATTGGCACATCATGCTTTCGACTGCCTTTTTTCCTGTTCTTAGAAATCTCGGGTACGGATGAAGGAGTCGATTGACAGAATTCGGCGTCCAAAACCAAAGACAGATCTTCTTCATAATTCGTTAAACAACGAACGCATTCACGGACAACCCGCCCAGTCAATGTTCCATGAAAATTAGCCCTATTGTCTTCAGGTGAAAAAACCTGCCCACTGCAATGGACAGAACCACGTATTTCCCCATCGTCGGATGACAAGGCAATTTCAGAAGACTGCACCTCACAGTCAATGGGGAGCCCTTCAGAAGGAATGTCGACCAGATTGATGAGTAAAGGCATGAGTCACACCAATAATAATTCTCGACTACTTCCCCAAATACTTTCTGGGGTTCAAGGTCACTGTTTGGTTGAATTCCTCAACGAAGCTCTTCTGAAAAAGAAAGAATCGCAATATGCCTAGCCCGCTTCACAGCCTGGGTAAGGCGCCGTTGGTGCCGCAGACAATTCCCCGAGGTCCGACGGGGAATGATCCGTCCACGTTCGGTCAGAAAATTTCTCAAAAGATTGGCATCTTTATAATCCAACGGGGTCTTTTCAAAACAAAAACGACACAGTCTCTTCCGCTGAAATAATCGTCCTTTTTCCACAGAAACTTCTCCTCGGCTAAAAATTAGGGCATGGGGTCAGGATAATACTCTTCTGAATCATAGGATGACTCTTCAGCCGTTGCAGATCCAGAACTCCCGGAAGATGCCTTTTTTGGTAAAAACGTCACGCTCTGGGCCACCACTTCATGCTTGCTTCGCTTCTGCCCATCGTCTGTTTCCCAACGGCGTTGCTGGAGACGTCCATCAACTATGGCCCCGTCACCTTTGTTGAGATATTGCCCACAATGCTCGGCTTGTCTCCCAAATACCACGATATCAACGTAGCACACTTCTTCTTTTTGGTCATCCGCTTGACGATACCGCCGATTGACCGCCAAAGGAAAATTCACGACAGGCGTCCCACTTGGGGTATACCGAAGTTCGGGATTTTTCGTCAGGTTCCCAATCAAAATAACTTTATTGAATCCCACCATCCACGGATTCCTCCCCCTCAGCTTCAGCTGTAGCTGCCACTACCAAGTCAGCGGGGTTCACAATAACAGTCATGAATTTCATGACTTGATCTTCCATGCGTTGGAAGCGTTCCAATTCAGCAACAACAGTTGGTGGGCCTTCAAATTGGACGGTAATGAATGTGCCCTTTCGTTCATGCTGAATGTCGTAGGCTAATTTTTTCTTCCCGCTATTGTCCAATTTCAAAATATTGGCCCCAGACTGGGTGAGAATTTCCTTTATTTTCTCAATTACCCGATCATTTTCCGTTTCTACTTGAACGGGGCGCAGGATAGATATTGATTCGTAGAGTTTCATAACACCCTTTCTCGATGAATAATTAACTCGTTTACAGGCACACCAGTCCCCTTGTACCACTAAAAGGGAAACGAAACTACCACAGGGCCAAAGATGCTGTCAAACCTAACCGAACACGACCGAAGCCTTATTATCCAATTGAAATAATTGAAAATATTGGCCGAATTTCACTTTATCCTTCTTCCATGTTTTGTGGTGGTGGTGGAGAGTGAAATCGATTCATCGCAACGGAAATCCCTTCTGCCATCAAACATTCAAGAGCCTTCACTGCCTTAGGAAGCACCGCATCGACCTGCCCACATTCATCAGGCGCAAATGGGGACAACACATACTGAGCTGGATCTTCATGTACTGAAGGTCGGCCAATGCCCACTTTCAGACGGTAGAAATCTTCAGTCCCAAGACAATCGAGAACCGAACGTAAACCATTGTGTCCGCCGTGCCCACCGCGAGCTTTTAATTTAAATGCCCCAAGAGGAAGATCCAGATCATCATACACAAGGATAAGATCAGATGGAGTGAGACTTCGGTCTTGCAGGAGGGAATGGATGACTTCTCCAGTCTGGTTCATCCATATCAGCGGCAAGACAAGAAGTACGGCAGATCCCTGGACGTCTCCCTGACCTTGAAGGACTTGGCCCTGTTGAGCTAGGCGAATCCCCCAGCGATGCGCCGCATCCTCAAGAACCATCCATCCCAAATTATGCCGCGTCTTCTGATAGGCCTGCCCAGGGTTCCCAAGACCTACAACCACATGCAAGGATTATTTTTTACCTTCTTTCGCCTTAGTCTCGGGAGCGGGAGCGGCAGCAGGAGCGGCTACCCCTTCAGTCGCTTTCTCTTCAACCGGAGCAACTGCTCCCTCAGCTACTTCTCGAGTCAGCAAGGACTCTAGTTTCGCCTCAGAGATCTTAGTGGCGACGTGAACAACCATCAATTCTTGATCATCCAAAACCTTGACATCTTGAGGGATTTCCATTTCTTTGACATGGATACCTTCACCCACACCTAAATGTTCGGCGGACACCTCGATATGATCGGGA
>Ga0224496_10001369_pt1 | contig 15311 bp, 14 predicted proteins | sample SF_Jul11_sed_USG_2_FD_168127 | JGI IMG/M metagenome (GOLD analysis project Ga0224496, IMG submission 168127) | Sediment microbial communities from San Francisco Bay, California, United States - SF_Jul11_sed_USGS_8_1 | ecosystem: Environmental > Aquatic > Marine > Sediment | place: USA...
CATTGAGTCGACTCAAATCCATGACGGTTCGGTAGTAACGCTGCATAAGTTGTTCGACGGCCAGCGTGTAGGTGGCGTCTTCGTAACCCAGCATCTTTGCCAGTCGAATCTGGTAGTCGAACAGTAGACGGTCTTCGCGTCTCCCGGTCAGGATGTGCAGGGCATAGCGGATGCGCCAGAGAAAACGTTCGCCGTCCTTGAGGCGTTTCAATTGACCCTTGGTCAGAAATTTGTGGTCGACGAGTTCCGCGAGAGTTGCCGCGCCGAAATGCCGCTTCGCGACCCAGCCGATCATCTGAATATCACGCAGCCCACCCGGACTGCCTTTGACATTCGGTTCGAGGTTGTAGGCAGTGTCATGGTACAGGTGATGGCGGGCGATCTGCTCTTTGCGCTTTTCAGCGAAAAACTCGGCCGATGGCCACATTTTGTCCGGCTCGATGACCGCCTGCATTTCGAGGAACAGGGATTCGGGCCCGGCCAGCAGGCGCGCTTCCATCAGGGTAGTTGCAATTGTCAGGTCGGCACTGGCTTCTTCGAAACACTGTTTGACAGTGCGTACGCTGTGGCCGATTTCGAGCCCGATGTCCCACAGCGAGGTTATGAAGGCCGACAGGGCCTCTTCGCTGGCCTTCGGTAAAGACTCCGGCAGCAGGATCATGATGTCGACGTCCGAGGCCGGGTGAAGTTCGCCGCGCCCGTACCCGCCGACCGCGACGAGAGCCGCGTCGTCATGCAGGGCATGGTCGTTCCAGAGGCGGAGCAGCAGGTCGTCGATCAGTGCCGATCGTGCGTGTACCAGGCTGGCGACTGACTCACCGGCCTCGAAACGCCTCTTCAGGTCGTCGCTCGCCGTCGCCAGCGATTCACGAATGGCAACGTAACTCATTGTTTATTCATGGTTTCACAGAGCTTCAGCGGCGGGAATCGGCGCCGAGCGTCAGTACCTCGACACCGCTGGAGGTAATCAGGCAGGTGTGCTCCCATTGCGCGGAGAGGCTGTGATCCTTGGTTACGACCGTCCAGCCGTCGGGCAGGAGCTTCACATTGGCTTTGCCGGCGTTGATCATGGGCTCTACCGTCAGTGTCATGCCTTCGCGCAATTCGAGGCCGGTATCGCGCTTGCCGTAATGCAGCACCTGCGGGTCTTCATGAAAGATCTCGCCGATTCCGTGTCCGCAATACTCCCTTACGACCGAGAAATTGTGCTTTTCGACATTTTCCTGCACGGCAGCGCCGACATCTCCAAGGCGCTTGCCGGGAGCCAGCTCCTGGATACCTAACCACATGCTTTCAAAGGCGATTTCCGATAAACGCTGTGCCTGGATGCTGGGCTTGCCGACGAAAAACATGCGGCTGGTATCGCCGTGGAAGCCGTCCTTGATGACCGTGACGTCGATATTGATGGCATCGCCGTTTTTGAGCTTCTTGTCGCCGGGAATACCGTGGCAAACGACATGATTAACCGAGGTACATATCGACTTCGGAAAACCGCGGTAATTCAGCGGTGCCGGGATCGCGCCCTGGATGCCCGTGATGTACTCGTGACACAGCCGATCGAGTTCGCCGGTCGTCACGCCCGGAATTACATAATCGCCAATCATGTCCAGGACATCCGCGGCAAGTCGGCCAGCGACACGCATTTTCGCCTGCTGTTCCGGTGTTTTAATCGTTACGGCCATACCATATCCTGAAAAGGGGTCAGAGCCCTTTTCTCGTTATGCCCCCCAAAGGGGTCAGAGCCCTTTTTCCGATAAGGGGCAAAAAAGGCTCTGACCCCTGTGGGGGGTGAAAGGTGGAAATCTTTGCTTTCCGCGTTGTTGGGCGCAGCCGGCTATGGTATAAAGCGCGCGCCCCGGTAGCAACTAGTTGCCTCCGGGAGCAAAAAACTTCACACGTGTACCGACACATTCCTGCTGGGTGCCCTGCCAAAAAAGGGGTTGCAGGATGGGGTATGCGGAGGCCTAACCCGGAGAAATCGATATGGCAGACGTAACCATGCGCCAGATGCTTGAGGCTGGCGTGCACTTTGGTCATCAGACCCGTTACTGGAACCCGAAGATGTCACCCTACATCTTTGGCGATCGTAACAAGATCCACATCATCAACCTTGAAAAGAGCTTGCCGCTGGCGCGAGAGGCTGCAGCCTTTATTAAGGGCACAGTCGCTGACGGCGGAAAAGTCCTGTTTGTTGGCACCAAACGTGCAGCACGTGAGGCAATGCAAACACATGCCAATCGTTGCAATATGCCTTTCGTCAGCCAGCGCTGGCTCGGCGGTATGCTCACCAACTACAAAACCATTCGTCAGTCCGTAAAACGTCTTATGACGCTCGAGCAGATGGCCGAAGACGGTTCCTTCGACGGCCTCACCAAGAAAGAGGTACTCGGACTTTCGCGCGAGCAGGAAAAATTGCAACGCAGCCTTGGCGGTATCAAGGAAATGCGCAATGTTCCTGATGCGCTGTTTGTCATTGACGTCGATCACGAGGACATCGCCATTCGCGAAGCTCAGAAGCTGGGCATCCCGGTTGTGGCTGTTGTGGATACAAATTGCTCGCCGGAAGGCATCGACTACGTCATTCCTGGCAATGACGACGCAATGCGCGCTATCGAATTGTATGCAGCCATGATCGCCGACGCCGTTCTGGACGGCAAAGCTTCCCTGCCTGAGGTCGCACTGGGTGATGATGATTTCGTCGAACTGGATGCCGATGGCAACGTGAAGAAAGCGCGCACCAAAAAGAAGATGTCGGGCAAGAAGCCGACCAAGAAGAAAGTCGTTACCAAGAAAGCGACCGTCAAGAAGGCGGACGACAAACCAGCAGAGAAGGCTGAGAAGAAGGCGGACGAAGGTTCTGACAAACCGGCAGCGGATTCTGATGATGCGTCGGCAGATGTAGCCACAAAAGCGGTTGCAAAAAAGACCACCAAAAAGAAGACGAAAAAAGTCGCCAAGTCAGCAGCTGGCGACAAGACGAAGGTCACCAAAAAGAAGACGAAAAAAGTCGCCAAGACCGATTCTTCCGATGAGGACGGGGAGTAAGCCATGACAATTACAGCAGCCATGGTCAAAGACCTTCGTGAGCGCACCGGCGCGGGCATGATGGAGTGCAAGAAAGCGCTCGTCGAAACCGCAGGCGACATGGACGCGGCAGCGGAGGCTTTGCGTGTTTCGGGCCAGGCGAAGGCCGACAAGAAGGCCGGTCGCGTTGCAGCGGATGGCACAGTAGTTATTCAGCTCGCAGGCAACAAGGCCGTAATTGCAGAAGTGAACTCCGAAACCGACTTTGTCGCCAAGGATGACAACTTCCTGGCGTTCGCGAATGCCGTTGCGACACTAGCTCTTGCCTCGGGCACCACGGATGTCGGCGCACTGGCAGATGAAAAGCTTGCTGATGGCAGGACTGTCGAGACCGCACGTACCGATCTGATCTCAAAGGTTGGCGAGAATATTTCGGTGCGTCGAATTGCCATACTTGAGAATGCCGGCCCCATCGCATTCTATTCGCACGGTGCTCGCATCGGCGTTGTCGTGGCGCTTGCGGGCGGCGACGAAGATCTGGCACGGGACCTCGCCATGCATATTGCAGCGACGAATCCGATGTGCGTCGATGAAAGCGGCGTTTCGGCTGAGACGCTTGCGAGCGAGCGTCGCATCTATGCCGAGCAGGCGGCGGAATCCGGCAAGCCGCCGGAAATCGTGGAAAAGATGGTTGCCGGTCGCGTCGCAAAATTCCTGAAAGAAGTGACCCTGGTCGGTCAGCCATTCGTCAAAGACCCGGACCAGACTGTCGGCAAGCTGCTGGCATCGGCAGGCGCGACCGTTACGTCTTTCATACGCTTCGAGGTTGGCGAAGGAATCGAGAAGAAAGTGGAAAACTTTGCGGACGAGGTCATGAAGCAGATCGCCGACGCTAAGAAAAGCGGCTAAGGTCAGCTTTTACTCTTAAGCCTTTGATTCTAGTAAAGACCTCCCCGAGGGAATGAGCTAGAATCAACGGCCGCCGAGGCCATGGTATCGTGCGAAAACTAAAGGGTCTTCTATGAGTGACAATCCGGTTCAGTATCGTCGTGTCTTGCTGAAACTCAGCGGCGAAGCGTTGATGGGGGACCTGGATTATGGCATCGAGCCAAAGGTCATTCAGCGTATCGCCGGCGAAATTGCAACCGTGTGTCAATCGGGTGTCGAAGTCGCGATCGTGATCGGGGGCGGTAATATATTTCGCGGTGCCGGCCTCGCGCGAGCAGGCATGGATCGCGTCACCGGCGACTACATGGGCATGCTCGCTACTGTGATGAATGCATTGGCAATTCAGGACGCGCTCGAATCGATAAATATATTCGCGCGCGTCATGTCGGCTTTGCGTATCAATGAAGTCTGCGAAGACTACATACGACGGCGCGCCGTACGCCACCTTGAAAAAGGCCGCGTCGTGATTCTTGCAGCCGGTACCGGTAATCCGTTTTTCACGACAGACACCGCAGCCAGTTTGCGTGCCATCGAAATCGGTGCCGATGTGCTGCTAAAAGCCACCAAGGTAAACGGCGTGTACGACGCCGATCCGAAGAGCAATCCCGGCGCCAAGCGATTTGAGACGGTATCTTACGATCAGGTATTGGCGGACAAGCTGCTGGTTATGGATGCAACGGCTATCGTCTTGTGTCGCGACAATAATCTGCCGCTGCGAATATTTGATCTGACGAAGAAAGACGCATTGATACAGGCCATGTCGGGTGACGAGATCGGAACTTTGGTAACGGCCTGATCCGGCCAGTAGTAACAAGATGAGGATTCATTAATCGTGTTGGACGAAATCAAGAAAGACGCCGCGAGTCGGATGGCGAAAAGCGTGGCTGCCCTGCAGCAGGAAATGACCAAGATTCGAACTGGCAGGGCCCACACCAGTTTGCTGGACCATATTACGGTCGACTACTACGGCAGCCAGGTACCGCTGAAACAGGTTTCGAATATCGGTATTGAGGATTCCCGTACGCTGGTTGTCACGCCCTGGGAAAAGGACATGGTTCAGGCGATTGAAAAAGCCATCATGACATCTGATCTTGGTTTGAATCCCGCTACGGCCGGAACGGTCATCCGCGTACCGCTCCCGGCGCTGACGGAAGAGCGACGCAAAGACATGATTCGTGTCGTGCGCAATGAGGCTGAAGGCGGCCGAATTTCGATTCGCAATATTCGCCGCGACGCTTTGCATGACGCCAAGGAACTGCTGAAAGAGAAAATGATCGGCGAGGACGAAGAGCGCCGTGCTGAAGCAGAAATTCAGAACATCACGGACAAGTACGTGGCCGAGATCGACAAAGTGTTGGCGGACAAAGAGTCCGAGCTGATGGAGATATAAGGAGGAGACTCCTTATATGTGCCCTGGTATTCGTGTCCGCGTTGTCACCTGAGCCCGCCATGGACAGCAATGTTCCACGGCATATTGCGATCATAATGGATGGTAATGGTCGCTGGGCGAATGCAAGGGGCAAGCCGCGTCGTAGCGGACATCGAGCTGGCGTCAAATCGGTTCGCGCGTCGGTAGAAACGGCTGCCCAACGCGGCGTCGAATTCCTGACGTTGTTTGCGTTTAGCAGCGAGAACTGGTCCAGACCCGACGAAGAAGTCAGCTCCCTGATGAGCCTGTTTGTCGAGGCGCTGCGACGCGAAGTGGACGAGCTGCATCGTAATAACGTGAAATTGAAATTTGTCGGTGCACTGGATGAGTTATCGCCGGCACTGAAGAAGAAGATCGCGCAGTCCGAAGAGAAGACGGCTGGGAACACCGGACTGCACCTGACGGTCGCTGTGGCTTATGGCGGGCGCTGGGATATTGTTCAGGCTACCAGGGCAATCGCGGGTCGAGTGGCAGCGAGCGCATTACGAATTGACGATATTGACGACGCAGAATTTGCTTCGGAACTTGCTTTGTCGGGACTGCCGGATCCGGATTTATTGATTCGCACTGGTGGAGAGCGCCGTATCAGCAACTTTCTGCTTTGGAATCTAGCTTACTCTGAGCTGTGGTTCACGGATGTTTTGTGGCCCGAGTTCGATGCGACGGTTTTTGACGAGGCGCTTTTCTATTATGCCGGGAAGCAACGCCGCTTTGGCCATACGGGCGACCAGGTGGAGTCGATCTGATGTTTAAAACGCGATTCATTACATCCGTGATTTCACTGGTCATCCTGGGAACGGTGCTTTTTGTCCTTCCGGCTCCGGTCGCAAAAACGTTTATCGCGGCTTTGATACTGGTCGGCGCCTGGGAGTGGGCAGGATTCCTGAATCTGTCGGCCAGTGCTGCGCGCTACGTCTACGTTGCGCTGATCGGTGCCTTGATGGCGATTGTCTTTTTCGTCATTCCGGAGCTGAACGAGCGCGTATTGCAGATCTCGTGCATCTGGTGGTGCGTTGCTTTCCTGTGGATATTCTTTTTTCCGACGCCGATACCCATCGCGATACGCTGGATTTGCGGTGTGTTGGTTTTAATTCCGGTCTTCGTCGCATTGCTTGAGCTCTACAGTCTGTCTGCCGAAGTCCTGCTTCTCGGCCTTGTGATTGTGTGGGCCGCCGACATGGGCGCGTACTTTTTCGGCAAGATGTTCGGTCGTGTAAAGCTTGCGCCCAGTATCAGTCCGGGCAAAACCTGGGAAGGCGTTTTCGGCGGACTGTTACTGGTTCTGCTGTTGACGCTGGCATTCGCAAAGTATTCCGGACTCGATCCTGCCGTGTTGTTGCCGTTTTGTCTGGCCGTTGCTGCCCTGTCGATAGTCGGTGACCTGACGGTCAGCATGTTCAAGCGCACGGCGGGCGTAAAGGACAGTGGTCAGCTGTTTCCGGGACACGGCGGCATCCTCGATCGCATAGACAGCGTTTCATCGGCTGCGCCGCTATTTGCGCTGGGCCTCAGTTGGCTGGGACTGGTCGGGTGAAGCGTTCAGCCGGCATTCAGGGGCGGAGACCTAGTGTGGCAACTGCGATTGCGGGAACTGCTGCAATTCCAGTCAGTCCACAGGTACTCCCCCAAGGCGAGATTGATGGAGTACCAGGGAAAATGATGATCAATGACTAGTTTCCTGACCAACCTTGTTGCGTTTGTTGCACTGATCAGCATTTTGGTCGCGGTGCACGAGTACGGGCATTACATTGTCGGTCGCTGGAGCGGCATGAAGGTGCTGCGATTCTCGATAGGTTTCGGAAAACCTATCTGGATGCGCAAGAGTGGCGCGGATCAAACTGAGTATTGCATTTCTGCAATACCGCTCGGTGGCTATGTCAAATTTCTGGATAGTCGCGAAGGCGCTGTCGATGCGGCGGATGCAGGACGTGCCTTCGACCAGCGGCCTGTTCCGGCGCGTATCGCTGTTCTGCTCGCGGGACCCGCGTTCAATTTCCTGTTTGCCATCCTCGCATATTGGGTATTGATGGCAGGTGGGGTGATGGTCGTGACGCCGGCGGTCGGCGTGGTGGAAGCCGACTCCTATGCCGACAGGGCGGGCCTTGAGTTCGGTGACAAGATTCTCAAAGTCGGCGACGCAGCGGTCAGCCAGTGGGAAGCCACCCTGGTCGCGATGCTGGGCGAAATGGTCGACGATGGCCGTGTGCCGCTTACGCTTGAGAGCAGTGATGGCCGTCAGCGGATTGCAACGCTGGACGTTGGCAGCGACAAAACGCGACTGACAGAGCCTGGTGTACTTTTTGACGGACTGGGCTTCGCGCCCTGGCAGCCGCCGGCGGTGATTGCAGATTTACCGGATGATGGTGCCGCGGTAAACAGCGGTCTCGCCATCGGCGATCGTATTACGAGCATTGCCGGCGTCACTATAAAGAATTTCGATGATCTGCGAATCGCAGTACAACCGCGAGCCGGGCAGGAAGTAACGATTGAATTCATCCGAAACGGACGCGCAGAATCTCTCGAAGTTCGACTTGGCGAACGAGTGGTGGATGGCGAGGTGACGGGTTATCTAGGGGTAGGCTGGACCACCGACGGTGCCGATGCCTATTACCAGCGAATTGTCTATTCGCCCCTTGAGTCACTTTATGCCGCTACGCAGCGCACCTGGATGTCGACCGTATTCACGGTTGAAATGCTCGGACGCATGGTGACAGGCGATGTGTCTATCAAGAACATTAGTGGCCCCATCAACATCGCACAGATCGCCGGCGAGTCCGCGGAGAGAGGTTGGCGATACTTTGTAGGCATCCTGGCAGTTATCAGCATAAGCCTTGGTGTACTGAACTTGCTGCCGGTACCTGTGCTGGACGGCGGCCAGATCGTCTTCCAGTTGGCAGAGGCGCTTAAAGGGTCTCCTTTGACAGAGAGAACGCAGATTATTGGGCAGCAAGTTGGCATACTCGCGTTGCTGTTGCTCATGAGCTTCGCCTTCTACAACGACATAGCGAGATTATTCGGCTAGGCAGTTCGCCAAGCCGAAACAACGGAATAAATTGCAGATGAGAAAGTCCTTATTCACTTTGCTGGCACTGCTGCCTCTGATGTCGATGGCGGCCGGCGAATTTGTCGTCAAAGATATGCGTGTTGAGGGTCTGCAACGTATTTCTGAAGGTACCGTATTCAATTACCTGCCGATCAATGTCGGCGATACGATTGATACGGTCCGTATTGGTGAAGCGATACGCGGGCTATACAGACAGGACCTGTTTGACGATGTCGAGATGCGCCGTGACGGCGACACTCTGGTCATAGTAGTGAAAGAACGTCCTTCGATCGAAAGCTTCACGATCGATGGCAACAAGGACATCAAGACGCCGGATTTGATGGAGTCTTTGCGTGGCGTCGGTCTCGCGCGCGGTCGCACGTTCGACCGTTCGGTGCTCGATAACGTTGAGATGTTTTTGCGGGAGCAATACTACGACCGCGGCAAGTACGGCGTTGAAATAAACACACTCGTTCTGGATCGACCCAACAATACAGTACAGATCAAAATTTCGGTCAAAGAAGGCGATCGCGCGAAAATTCGACAGGTGAACATTGTCGGTAACGACGCCTTCGAAGAAAAAGACATACGTGAGGACTTTACACTCGATACCGCAAACTGGTTGTCCTGGATTCGTCAGGACGATCGATATGCGAAAGAGTCACTCGAAGGCGATCTCGAGATCCTGAAGTCCTATTACATGGATCGTGGTTACGCCGATTTTCGTGTCGAGTCCACTCAGGTTGCAATTTCACCAAACAAGAAGGACATCTTCGTGACCATCAGTATTCACGAGGGCGATATTTATACGATTAACGACGTAAAGGTCGTTGGTGAAATGGTAGTGCCGGAGCCGTTCTTGCGAGCACAAATCATGGCGCAGCCCGGATCAGTATTTAACCAGGCCGCGCTCACTGCGTCTGCGGATCGAATGAAGTTCCTGCTCGGCGCTGAAGGTTACGCCAATGCGGAAATTGAGCCGATGCCGGAACTTGACCGTGAGAAAAAAGAGGCCTCTGTGACGTTTTTCGTCAATCCGGAGAACCGGGTTTATGTACGCAACATAAACTTCAATGGTATTAACGAGGTTGAGGATGAGGTGCTTCGACGGGAAGTGCGGCAGATGGAAGGAGCGTATCTTTCCAACTCACTGATGGATCGTTCGAAGATCTTGTTGCAACGATTGCCATATGTCGAACCCGGCGTCGATTATCAAATGACACCTGTGCCGGGAAGCCCGGATCTCGTCGATATCGATTTCGATCTTGAGTATGCCATGCCCGGACAGTTTTCGGGTGGTATCGGCTACTCGGAATCACAGAAATTCATGCTCAACGGCAGTGTCGTGCACACAAACTTTATGGGCGCCGGCGATCGGGTGGCACTGGAGTTGAATTCCGGCAAGTATCAAAAGCTCTACAGCATTTCCCATACGGATCCCTATCGGACCATGGACGGTGTGCATCGAACGCTAGGCGTCAATTATCGCGACATAACACAATATACGTCGGCTGCTTCGGACTTCTCGACGACGAGTGCGGGAGCAACGGTCGACTATGGCTATCCGATTTCCGAATACCAGCGCCTGTCCTTTGGTTTGAACTTCCAGCACTCCGAACTGATTTCTTCGCCGAACAGTACACAGCAGGCTCAGGATTGGGTGGCGAATAACGGCAATCCCTTCGTCGAGGACGTAGGCAATGGCCTTTTCATCACCGGAACCGAGTTCGATACGGTGGAAATGATCGCTGGCTGGTCCTACGACAACCGTAACCGCTCGTTGTTCGCGACACGCGGTATGCGCCAGTCCCTGTTTCTGGGCGTCGCTATCCCCGGCAGCGATGTCGAGTATTACCAGGCACGTTACAATTTCACGAAATACTTCCCGATCACACAGAAGTGGGTCATATCATTCAACGCTGAGCTGGGCATGGGAGAGGCGATGGGCGACACCACGGCACTGCCTCCGTACAAGCAGTTCTACGGCGGCGGACCGCAATCGGTGCGTGGATTCAAAGAGTCCTACCTCGGGCCCCGGGACAGCTTCGGCCGGCCTTACGGCGGTAACATGTTGGTAGCCAGTCAGCTTGAGCTTATAATCCCGCTGCCCGACAAGTTCGCCAGTCAGGCAAGAGCGAGCATTTTTTACGATGTCGGAAATGTCTTCAACACGGGCGAGGTCGAATTTACCGACAAGTTAGGTAGCCCGTTGCTGTACGAGCCGGATTTCGATGAGCTGCGCACTTCTGTTGGTATTGGTGTGCAGTGGCTCGCACCACTTGGATTGTTCCGATTCAGTTATGCGTACCCGCTGAACGAGTACAAGGGTAATGACAGGTATTATGGAGACGAACTGGAACGATTCCAGTTCTCCATTGGACAGGCGTTTTAAGGAATGGAATACATGAGTTTAATGAATGAGAAGTTGATCAAAGCAGTAATTGGCGTCGTACTGGTATTCGGATTCGCGATGCCCGCATCGGCTCAGAGCGCGAAAATCGGCGTAGTCAGCCTGCAGGCAATCGTCGAGCGTGCCCCGCAGACGAAGGCGGTCATGGACGCATTGCGCGAGGAGTTCGCGCCGCGTGAGCGTCAGATCGTTGCGAAGCAAAAGGAGATTGAGGACCTGCAGGCAAAAGTGCAGAAAGATCTCGCCGTAATGGGTGAGGCCGAACGCCGAAATGCCGAGAAGGATCTGCGTGATTTGGGTCGTGACTTCGAACGTATGCGCACCGAATATCAGGAAGACAGCAATCTTCGTCAGAACGAAGAATTCGGTGTTTTGCAGCGCTCAATTCTCAAAGAAGTTCAGGAGTACGCTCAGGCACAAGGCTACGATCTGATCATTGGCGACGGAGTGCTGTATGTAAGCGGTTCGGTCAATATTACGGAAGCCGTTCTGAACGCAGTCATCGCCAATTACGAAGCGTCGAGTAATTAAGCCGGCGCCGGGCGACTCAAGTGCCGATCAGTCTTGGAGAGCTTGCTGCCAGGTTTGGTTGCGAGTTGATCGGCGATCCTGATGTGATCGTCAAGGGCGTTGCATCTTTGCAGAACGCAAACGCCGAGTCGCTGAGTTTTCTTGCCAGTCCGTCTTACAAGAGTCTGCTGCCTTCATCGAAGGCAGCAGCAGTTGTTTTGCGGGCGGATGATGCTGGTGCTTGCCGCGTCGCGGCACTTGTCAGTGACAACCCCTATGCCACTTACGCGCGTATGGCGGCGGCCATTTTTCCGGAAACCATCCATGAGCCCGGGGTTCACCCCAGTGCCACGATAGCGAGCTCGGCGCAGGTGGCTGACAGTGCACACATTGCGGCGCAAGCCTGTATCGGTGAGCGCACGTCCATCGGCGAGGGTTGTTACGTGGGCCCCGGGACTGTGATAGGGGACGACTGTGCCGTGGCCGACGATTGCCGGTTTATCTCGAACGTGACGATCGTGAAAAGGGTCAGGATCGGCGCACGGTGCATTTTTCATCCGGGAGCGGTCATTGGTTCCGACGGCTTTGGGAATGCGATGACGCCGGAGGGCTGGGTAAAGGTTCCACAGCTCGGCGGTGTACTTATCGGCGACGATGTGGAAGTCGGCGCGAACACGACCATCGATTGTGGTGCTATCGGAGATACCGTTCTTGAGAACGGTGTGCGCATCGATAACCTGTGCCAGATCGGACACAATGTTTACATTGGTGAGCACACGGCGCTGGCGGGAATGACGGGAATCGCCGGCAGCACGGTCATCGGGAAACGGTGTATGTTCGCTGGTGGTGCGGGAGCCGTTGGTCATATCAATATTTGCGATGACGTGATCGTGATGGCAAGAAGTTATTTGTCCAAAGATGTCACCGAGCCGGGAGCCTATGTAGCCAGCTTTCCGGCCGACAATGCGAAATTGTGGACTAAACAGGTTGCGCGATTCCGGCGTCTTGGGGCTTTAATCGAAAGGGTAAAGAAACTCGAAAAATGATTCATGCAACGGCCATAATTTCAGACAAAGCCAAGATCGCGGACGGTGTCGAGGTCGGACCGTATTCGGTGATCGGCGATCATGTTGAGATCGGGAGCGGTACTACGATAGATAGTCACGTTGTCATCAACGGTCCGACGACCATCGGCAATGACAACCACATCTACCAGTTCGCATCCATTGGCGACGACCCGCAGGACAAGAAGTACAGGGGCGAGCCGACGCGCCTTGTTGTGGGTGACCGGAATACGATTCGGGAGTTTTGTACGATCAGCCGAGGTACTACCCAGGATACCGGCGTAACGGTTATCGGCGATGACAACTGGATCATGGCGTACTGCCACATTGCTCACGACTGTGTCGTGGGCAATCAAACTATCCTGGCAAACAACACCACGCTCGCCGGCCATGTGCACCTGGGCGACTGGGTCATCTGTGGCGGCTTTAGCGGTGTTCACCAATTCTGCAAGGTGGGCGCGCATGCTTTCCTCGGCATGTACGCGGGAACCAACCGTGACGTGCCTGCCTACACACTGGTTTCCGAGCAGCCTGCAATTCCCAAGGGCATCAACAGCGAAGGTTTGAAGCGTCGTGGTTTTTCCACCGAACAGATTCGCAATATTAAAAATGCTTATCGCCTCGTTTATCGCAAGGGTCTGAAGCTCGATGAAGCCATCGCGCAGATCGAAGCGCTAGTGGCCGCGCAACCGGAATTACTGCTGTTTCTTGAGTCACTGCGTTCGTCCGAACGCGGCATCGTCCGCTAGGAATGAAGATTGGGCTGGTCGCGGGTGAGTCATCCGGCGACGTGCTGGGTGCGGGGCTCATACGCGCATTGCGGAGCCGTCATCCCGAGGCCACGTTCGAAGGCGTCGCGGGGCCACTGATGCGGGCGGCCGGTTGTGAGCAGTGGGAGCCTGCCGCTTCCCTCGCTGTATTCGGCCTGATTGAGCCACTGAAGCACTTGCCACGCCTGCTTCGCTTGCGCAGAAGCCTGGTGAAGCGGTGGCGGCAGGCACCGCCGGACGTCTTTGTCGGTATCGACGCACCGGACTTCAATTTCGGCCTTGAAAAGAAATTGCGCGCAGCCGGGATCAGGACGGTGCACTACGTCAGTCCTTCGATCTGGGCCTGGCGTCCCGGAAGAATCAAGACCGTCGCCGCCGCTGCTGATTGCGTGCTGTGCCTGTTGCCGTTTGAAAAGGCGCTTTATGAAGCGGCGAATGTCGATGCACGATTCGTGGGACATCCGAGAGCTGACAACATTCCCGTGACGATCGACAGGTTAGCGACCCGCAAAGCGCTGGGCTTGACCGCCGATGAAGTCGTTGCCGTATTGCCCGGCAGCCGCGCGAGCGAGATCAAAATGCTCGGCGATATACTGATCGCGGCGGCGGCCCGGGTCGCACAGTCCCGGCGCAGCGTGCAATTCGTAACGCCGGTCGCAAGTGCGGCGCTGCGGCCGGCGATTGAAGCCCGGATTGCTGCGGCTGGCATGCGGGACAATTTCGTACTGCTCGATGGTGACTCGGAGCGCGCGATGATCGCGGCTGACGTCGTGCTATTGGCCTCAGGAACCGCGGCGCTGGAGTCGGCGCTGCTGGCCAAACCGACGGTCGCCGCGTATCGCCTGGGCCGTATTACATACGCCATCGTCGTTGGCCTGAAGTTCCTCAAACTGACCCATGTCACGCTTCCGAATTTGCTGATGGATACGCCACTGGTACCGGAATTCCTGCAGGATCAGGCACAGCCGGAGCCAATCGCCAGGGAAATCATAGCTCTGCTCGATGACCCGGATCGGAGGCGAATGATCAGCGACAGATTTGCTAGACTGCGGGTCGAGCTGGCACAAAACACGGACCAGCGAGCAGCCGACGCTGTGATCGAGCTGGCAAATCACTAGGGCCTGTTAACAATTAGCCGGTCGTCGCATTGCGGCCCAAAATTTGCTCAGGCAAGGCGCGAGGAGAGAAGTTTGTTTATTCCAAATGAACGACGAGCAACGCAGCCTGAGGGAATCTTGGGCGCAACCCAGCGGGGCGGGGCCATTTTATCGTCAGGCTGCGTTGCGGCTCGCTTACGTAGCGGTGCTACGCCGCACTCGCCGCGCCTTGCCCGGCGAAAAAATGGCCGCCGCTGCGGCGATCGGCTAATTGTTAACAGGCCCTGGTCAGGAAATGCAACAGGCAGAATTATTCAAATTTGACGGCCTGGTGGCTGGCGTCGACGAGGCCGGCCGCGGTCCGCTTGCCGGTCCCGTTGTCGCGTCGGCCGTCGTGCTGGATCCGCGCGCACCGATCCGTGGGCTGGCAGACTCCAAGAAACTAACCGCGAAACGCCGGGACGAGCTTGCCGGGCAAATCCGGGAACATGCGCTGGCCTGGTCCGTCGCCTGGGCCGATCCGGCTGAAATTGATGCAATCAATATACTCGCCGCGACGCTGCTGGCGATGCGCCGCGCAATTATTGGCCTCGCTGTCTTTCCCGACCGCGTGCAGATTGATGGCAATCGCCTGCCAAATCTTTGCTTCGACAGAGGGACACTCTCGGGGCAGGCTGTCATTGGCGGTGACGATCTCGTGCCCGCCATTAGTGCAGCTTCCATCATTGCCAAAACGACACGTGATCGCATGATGATCGCACTGCACGAGATTTATCCACATTACGAATTCGCGCGGCACAAAGGCTATGGCACCGAGGTGCATCGTGAAAAGCTGCGCGAATTCGGGCCCTGTTGTGAACATCGACGGACTTTCGCGCCCGTCAGGGCGGCTTGCCTGTGAGCGCGGGTTTCGTCCATCTGCACGTGCACAGCGAGTACTCGCTGGTAGACAGTACAGTTCGGATTCCCGGACTGGTCGACCGTTGTGTGGCCGAGACTATGCCGGCCGTCGCGCT
>Ga0224496_10001370_pt1 | contig 15301 bp, 12 predicted proteins | sample SF_Jul11_sed_USG_2_FD_168127 | JGI IMG/M metagenome (GOLD analysis project Ga0224496, IMG submission 168127) | Sediment microbial communities from San Francisco Bay, California, United States - SF_Jul11_sed_USGS_8_1 | ecosystem: Environmental > Aquatic > Marine > Sediment | place: USA...
TCTGCCGGCGCAGCAACACCTGCCGCTGCTGGCCCTTTCTGGCGTCAATAAAATCCCGCTGTTCAGCCGTGATCAAACGCTGATCAACAAGCAGAGCCAATAAGTAACTATCATCGTTTAAAAAATCAGGCATCCTTTACCCTTTTTACAAAAAAAGTAGGGCCAATGCATCCTGCGACAGAACACATTGGCCTCGCTTTTAGCAATTTACTCAGCAGATCCCTATTCCAGAATCTCCCGCCAGCCAAATTTACCGCTTTTAAAATTACTGATCGGCATTTCCGTCTGATCTATTTCCCTGATCTCCCCGGTACTGGTCTGGACAAAAGCGGTTGCCCCTTCACCACTGCCGATATGGAGGTTAGGGGTTGTAGCCAGACCCCGGCCCAAAGCAATACCTGCCTGCACATTCCCATTGGCATCAACGCCATAATCACCAAAGATCGAGGTATGCCAAGCAGTTCCGGTCTGATAGTACAACCCATACAGATAAGCCAAGCCTTCCTGCTGACATGGATCACTAAACGGCTGATAGGTGGTAAAGGTGACAAGACCGCCGAGCAGGGTCGCCTGCCCAAGATTTCTCTCTCGAGAATATGGGAAATCACGCACCCAGCCGTCCTTACCGGTGGGAATCGAATCAGTGGTAATATCATTATCTTCATCCCGACAGTTTGCATGCAGGTCATGCCCGAATCCGGCAATAAAGTTTTGCACCCCCTGGAATGTGATCTCATTATTCACATCGGCAAGACAGTCTATACTACCGATCGGGTCGCAAACAACCGCCGAGTAAGGAGTACCAGAGGCCTGAATATAAACATCGGTGACATCGGCCAGGCCGCGAGTGCCATAGTTTGTCACAGATGTCGAGCCACTCCTAACATTCGTCACCGTACCCCAGGTAAACTCATTGGTTGCACAGTCAGTCGGTTCTTTAATTCCATAATATGAATGCGGTTGAGCATCATTTTTATCATCGGCGTCAAAAAACCGGCCGGTACCGAAATATATCCACAAGTTATGCAGGTCGGTACCCGGCGACGCGGCAGCGGTAATCGGTTGCCCGGCATAAATAAGCGGCAGATAACCCGTGCCGTCGGCAGGAGTCAACGTTGCCCATTCACCGGGTTCAGTTGGTTTTTGCTCATCCGTATCACCGTCATTATCCAAATCAGCAAAATCAAGCGCACGGGTAACAATTCGGTACATTGAGCCATCCCAGCCCCCGGCAAAACTGCCCTCAACCGTCCCGAAATACACAACATCCGCCTTGTATTCTTCATCGAGCTCAAAAGCCAGGTCGGTATCAACGGTAATAAGGTCGGAGACAAAACCATTGCCCGCATTGTTCATAACAAAAACCCCGCCCTCCGTTGACGAATCATGCAAATCATTATCATCGGTGGGCGCAGTGGTGGGAATCCGGAAAGGCCGCTTGGTGGCCCCGGTAAGCCAGTCAAAAGGCAACACCGCAACCCTGGGCTTTTGATCGCTTTCCGCCTTCATCGCGTCACTAACCGTTGCATTGGCAGGGCCACTGCCCAGCATGAGATACCAGTTGTTAATATCATCAGAGCTATCAGCCGGGGTTCCATTCTCGTCCTGCATAACCACCGGGGTGGGATTTGCGGTAGTAAAGCCCATATTAGTTTGGCTGCCCACATCGGTCATTTCCGCGAGCAATACGGGAGGCGCCTCGGGATTGGTGATATCCATGACAAAATAGGACGAAACCAAATTACGCTGATCCGCGGCATTTGCCCCGGGCAAATCGGTGTTTGCATCAACCGGCGCCCCGCCAAAACGCATACCGCCAACCAAGACAGTCCCCCAGCCGTAGGGGTGAATACAGCCGGGCGCGGTCATCCCAACACTTGAACATTCACTCTCTTCCGTAAAGATCTTGGCATCAAAAACCCGGGGCCGCAAGTCGACATAATATTTATGGTTATCTTTATAGGTGGTATTAGTAAGACACTTGAGATGCGGGAGCAGATTATAGGGCACATATGCAAACATTTCCGCACCCAACTCAGGCTGATTAACTTCGTTTCCGCAATCATCTCCGGCGGCATTCAGACCGGGAACCAAACAGAACTTATCAATAGCCTCTTTGTAAAATCCGCCATTTACCGCATGGAGCATCCCGTCATTACCGCCGAAATACGCCATATGCCGCCTCTGAGCCCAGCGCGCAGAAAACTTTCGATACGAGGTATCGCTATAAATAACATCTAAATTTTCAGCAGGCTTGGCTACCGCCGTCGGGGTTGAATGAATGACATCGCCCATCCTCCAGACAAAATCATCCTCGACAAAATCCACCACATTATCCGCATCGGTATCACCATCCGGATGGATAACCTTCTTCTTGATCACCCGGGGACGATAACCGGCCTGATCAACCCCCCGCAGCCAATCGATGATTTTGTTCACCTCAGCATTGCTCGCAGCATTAAAGTCGGCAATCAACGAACTGCGATCAGCCTTAACCGGAAAAGCCGACCAGTCAACCGGGTTTCCTGCGGCATCGCGGGAGACCAAAGGAATAATCTCGGATATTGTTTCAGTGGTCGAGGCGTCACCATTCAGATCCGCGGCAAGATCCGCGGTATCCGGCGTAGAGTCACCGTTAATATCCACCGTTGTATCTACAATGCCGTCATTATCAAGATCGTTCCAGGTAAAGATATAACGACGACGGGTATTGGAGACATAGCCGGAACTTGAGCCGACAACCGCCCGGTTAAGATATTCATCCGTTACCGAATACGGCGCATAAGTAACGGTGGCAGTGGAGTGAGATATCTTTGCCAGCCAGTCATTGGCACTCCACATATATTTAACATCTTCCATCGACACGGAGGTGCCATTGCAATAGTTGGGATCCAGTTGGTTGTTACCATTGAAATCCTCCCCAACATCCAGAACTTCATCCGCGTCCTTATCCTCAATAATCAAATCGCCGTAACAAGCCTTGCTCACGTTATCAGACTCGTCAAAATAGATGATCACCTTATTATCCGTCCCGGAACCGGTATCTTCAAGATCCAGTTTTCGGTTGCCGTTGGTGTCCTCATATAATGATCCCGCCGCGGAAATAAACAAACCGTGAACCTCGCCCACCCAGGAAACCGGATCGGCGGTGCCGCTGGACGGCTCCCGGCTTTTCCAGAAGATCGCCTGGTAGATCGCCCCCTCACCACCACGGGAAGAGGAAATTACCGAGGCCGCAGAACCGGCCGAAGCACCGGCCCTGATCTCGTTGAACACCTGTTGCAGGCTGGTCTGCAAACTCGAGGCGTCGGAGCCGTCATACAGAGAGGTGCCGCCGTTGGTGGCCGCATTAGCCATCAGGGTATCCGGGCTGCATTCGGCGATAGTCGTTGTGGTATCAATGGTTCGGGCAGTACCGGCCATCACGATATGGGTTTTTATTTTTTGCTTATTCTCACCGTTCTGCTGTGTAGCCGTATACAGGTCGGCCAGATCCGCGTTTTTGGCAAAATAAGTCAGGTCATCAAACCAGGTGCTGTAATAGAGATCGCCACAACTGCTAGGCGTGGTGGTACTGAAAAGGTCATCCGCCGTATCGTTGTTGGCCGTTGCGGTCACAAAGTTTTCCACGGTGGGACTCATGTCGGCAGTAGAAAAACCCTCGGTGATAACAACGATATTGTTATCCTGGCACCAGTATTGAACCGGATCCGTCCCCACCGTAAAGTCATCGGCATTTAGCCGCCGGGTAATATCTTGGCCATAATAGCCGATGGCATTATACATGGCCTCGGCAAGCGGAGTCCACGAATTGGCGACAATGGCATTAATCTGTGAAACCAACGATGCGGTATGGGCTGCACTTTGATCAATCTCGGCAATAACCTGACCGCCATCCTGATTGCCGGATGAAGGACAATCATAGGCAATGGCAGAGGAGCTGCCCGAATATATGGTACACTCATAGGCGGCGCCGTTATCGTTAAAGGTCATGGCCCCGATCCGCAGATCATCGGCAAAGTCCTGAATCAGACCTTCCGGCGCAGTGGTCTCCTTGATCATGCCGCGCATGGTTGCCAGGGGCTGATCAAGTTGCCCCAACACGCCACTGTCCACCAACATGGCCGGGGCATTCCAGGTTGTGCCGGTCAAGGAGGTGGAATCACTGGGATCAATCACCTCGGGGACCGAGACAATATTACAGAAATCCTTAAGAGCCTGGTCTATACAACGGTCACCATTGTCCGCATCAACGGCGGAGTCCCCGTCCGGATTATCGGTTATAAAACAATAATCCGTGATATTGTCCCCATCAAGGGCCGGCTCGTGACAGGTCCAGTTGGCTGCGTCAACCGTACAGGTCCAATCGGTATCCAAAGGATCGTTGGTGTCGGGACAGGCCGCGAGCAAGGCATCATTTTCCGTACAGGTACTATAGGTGCAGGGATAGCTGTAATAAAAATCATCATCGGTCCAAAGCTGATCCAGATTACCGCCACCGGGAGGACAATCCTCAACCAGATCCCAATCCCCCGGCTTTGCGGCAGGCAGCTGCGCACAATTATTTTTATTACATACATAGAGAAGAAGGGGGCCATCACAGACATATTGCTCCGTTCCCTCATCCCAAATCACGGTGGAACTCCCCCCGGGCGGACATTCCGCTGGAGCGCAGGCCCCTGCTACCCCGGACTGTTCCCAACAGCGACCGACATAGCCATGGCCAGACTTATCGATATCCACGGTATACGATCCGGCGCAGATATATCCTGACTCCCAGGGAGAAATATCTTCCGGCTTAATGCCGCTTGCATACATATTTTCACAGTCATTCTTTATCGCATTAACCGAACCGCTGCCCGGCTGCCAGATACCAAACTTGTTATAATACCAGCACTCCTGCATGGAATGATTAAAAGCTGATTTCTGGTATCCCTCTTCAGTGTTCGGACTGCCCTGATCATAGCCCATGCAATCTTCGGTATAACCTTTGATCTTACCCAGGCTGGAACTGCCATCACTGGAAGAACCATCACCGACACTCCCATCCAGACTGCCCAATTCCTCGATGGCCAGCTGACAGGAAGTGACATCGTAACCATTCACCTTGCTGTCGAAAATCTCGATATAGGTGCCGTTAAACGGCTGCCAATCAATAACATTATCTTCGGTAATGTCAGCGGCCCCGACAGGGGAGGTCCCCAGGGCTTCGGTATAAAACCAGCCATCAACCGTCTTATCATAAACAACGGCGCCGGCCGGATAAGTATGGCCTGGATACCAGCGGGTGTCCTTGTATTCATCCCAATAACCGTTAGTGAAATAATCAGACACAAAGTTAGCCGCTGAGGTATGAGCGGTATTGGCTTTATAGAGAATCCCCCCATACTGTACAATATCGCCGACCACATAGGCGGTAGCGGTTCTCCAGGCAGCAAAAACCTCCATCGGCCCACGTATGCCCAGAGCAAGCTTATAGGGTTCAACTCCATCAAGCTGCGCCAAGGTGACCTGCTTAACAAAACGTCGGCCGGAGCAGCCACGGGATTCGAGGATCATCACCTCATTGGATGAATCATACTTGCCGCCGGTGAGAATCTTTTTCTGAATATCGAATTTCGAGGCAGTGGCCCAGTTAAGAAAATTGCCCTTGGCGGCAAAGCCAACCACCGTGGTGGGGGTGGTGCCGGTATTTACATCAAGACAAAGGTACTTATTGGTCGAGGTATCCACTGCATAATATTCCGCCCCACACAATGAAGTAAGAGTGGCGGCGGAAGGCTCCTCGAATCGGCCATCCGTTGAATTATAGGCATACCAGGTGTCATTATCAAAATATCCGGCATAGCTCGTGCCGCCGGTGGTATCGTAGCTTTCATCATAACACTGGGGAGGCTCGGTGGTGCCGACAAGGGGGGTGGTTTGTATATAGGCCAGATCATACATACTGCCCGAGTTGTCAATCATCAGCAGCACGTTGGGGTCCACCCCGTAACTCAAGAAAGGCGGCTCTGCCACTCCGTCGGCGCAAATGGAGCCATACGCCTGCCGGTCGCCCAAGCCGACCAACATGAGCACAAAAAACAGCACCAAAAATCCTATATGTTTTTGCTGTGATCTTTCCATAACCTGATCTCCACCTTACAAACCGGCCCATAGCCTCTGCTTAACAATTTACGGACAGAGACGACTAGACTATCTAATAGGGGCAATCACCTTCCTGCCCCGATGAATGCCGCCAACCCAATTCAATCTTGATGTTGCTCTGAAAATTTCCGGCATATGATGATGTTACGCCATAATATCGGGAAAAACCGGCCCCGGCGGCCCCCTTACCTTTACCTTCGTATCCGGCGAGCATTTGCAACGAGCCGCCGGCCGCGCCTCTTCCGTACAAATAAACCACACTCAACTTAACAGGCGCAGAGGAAGAAAGATCGGCAGGCACAAAGGAGGCATCCTCGACATCTTCAATATCATTAAGCCACACCTCCGGCGTATTAATAGTCAGAACATCTTCGCCGTCACCATTAGGATCTACCGTGCCGGGAAGCGAATCCTTGCAAGTAAGGCTATGCTCGATAACCTCCGAGCCAACCTCGGTTCCGCCGTCGGCGGCATAAAAAGCAATTTTATAGGCCTTATCCGTACCCGCGACCATGGACTCAATCACGCTGGTATTGGTTGCAGAGATACCCATAACCACCAGAATCAACAGCACCATGAGGGAGGCGACCAGAACAAACCCCCCCTGATTATTAACGATTGCCGGAATTTTATATTCTTGGTCTTTCATCAAAATTCCCTTTGTTTAAAATAAACCATTACTGTTTTTGTCCGGAAATTTTTAAACAAACCAGTCCGCTGCGAGGTAACAGTCACCATCTTCACGTTCTTAATGGGATTATCATTGATCACAACCCAACTAAGCGTGTAATTGCCGAAAGTTTTGTTCCCATCAACAAGGGTGTCGTATGGTTCCGCCAAAATTTCCTCAACCTCCCTGCCGGAAACAGTAACCGCCTCGGTGATCTGCAAGGCCTTGGCATTGGAGTCAACGGAAGTCCCCTGCATCATAATAACGGCAAGGATGCCTACGGAAAATACCGTGATCGCGATGAGCACCTCGATAAGGGTAAAACCACGTTGCTTATTCATAATCATTTAGAACCCCATGTTTCTGATACGAACAATGGTCTCCAACAGTCGACGCCGAAAATGATCATTCGGGGTTATCACATTTAGCCCCACCGTATAAGTATTGCTGTTGGTATACTCACGATCCTCGCTCTCGGTCCTGGCCAGCACCCAGATCCGCACCGCCCGAATATCCTCAAGGTTAAAGGCATCGGTGGTATCGGTCCCAACAATGGTGGCCCCGGCGGCATCCGCCGAATCGATCACCCCGTTGCCGTCATTGTCCAGGTTAAACCAATTACCGGTTACCGCGTCATGATAGGCCCAGATAATCTCGGTGGCCCCGGCGTTAGATCCGGAGGTAAGGGTATAGGTTTCAAGATCCCCATCACCGTTCGCATCGTAGGCGTAGGCAAAGCCGACGGCGTGAATGAATTCGGCCATATCAACAAAGTTCGCCGAGACATTACTGTTTAACACCCCCAGAGAAGCCACACCATCATTAGCCGGGGCCGCGGCACCGGTATCGGCAATGCCGTCAAGAGTGGCATCTTCCGTGGAATCAAAACCAAAAGTCAGATCCTCGTCAGCATCAGCACAATCAGTATCGCCGATGTCCGAGCCGACTATATTTTTATCCATGCGAATCTGCAACCGGCCGGGGGTGGCCACGACTATGCCCGGACAGGTTGCCTCGTTGGTGGGATTATAACCGGCCATCCGGATCTCCCGTGACATCATATCAAGGGCGGCCCGCAGATTCTGCTGCATCTGGGTAACCTCATCCTGCTCGTAGTAACTTTGCCGCTGCGCATTAAATGTTGTATAAATTGCGGCAATAACCACCCCGCCCATGAGCATGGCGACAAGCAACTCTACAAGTGTGAACCCTTTTGAACGCCCCATCTCTTCTCGCATGATAAAATTATTGAACCCAGCCGGCGCCGCTCCATTTCCTCATCCTGACAACCCCGGCAGAGGAAGAGCCGACTCCGAAACACTCATTGTTTTCATTTGCAAAAACAACCGACCCGGAAGAACTGTATCCCCGGGAGTCAAACACCACCACGGAATTTGCATAATCAATAAAATCATTGGCTGGAATAACAGTGCCGTCAATATAGGTGGTGGCACTGCCTCCACCATCGCCAAACCGCACTCCGCTTCCATAATCAGTCAAACTCACCGCCGGCTCACAGGCAAGCCCGGTCTGGGCAACCCAGTTCCCGCCGGTAACAGTTATCTCTTCGCACACCGTATACGTATTAGCCGCCTGATTGAAAATTATCCCCCAATCCTTCGCATCCCGGATTGCCGAAGCCCTGGACCGCTGCATAGCCCCCAGCATCTCCCGTGACGCTGCACGCAACCGGTAAATTGGTAAATTGCTCAATAACATAGGAATTGCTATTCCGGCCAATAATGCGATCAGACCGACCGCCACCACCAACTCCACCAGGGTAAAGCCGGCAAATTTTATATTTTTTTTCATATCATCCATAATAGCCATAGCCCAAAAATCAGATCATCTTTACAAAAATCAATTATGCAATAAACATTCCGAAGCCGTCAGCCATTGTCAAGTTAAGCAGAACACGACCGGATCAAACAAACGGCCAAATAACATGACCAGGGGCCGCAACAATTGACAGATCGAGAAAAACCCGGTTCACGCAACTTTTCCACCATACCCTATCACACCCTATTATTCATAATATGTTGTTGAGATGTTTTTATCAACATTCAAACGCGAGACACACTTGGTGACAATTTACGTCACAAAAACGTTACTGATGGCAAATAATGTCACCAGGACCCTATGCAAAAAAAAAGCAACCCACTGTTTTTGCCCACGTAAAAATGCGATAATTTATCGAAAAGACGGATAAAAAAAAGATATACCCCCCTAAACCAGACCTTGGCACGAGAAGTGCTATATTACTTTTTAACTTTTTTGCTCTAGACTTTTTAAATCTTTAAAGCCTATAACAAAAAAGGGCCTAAACAAATGGATGAACCCCTAGCTGGCCGGAAATATGGTTGGGGAAAGAGCAGAAAACATTACCTCTCGGAACAAAACATATCAGTTCCGGGGCAAAAAACGGAGGAGAACACATGTTACAATTCTTCAGAGGCAAAAAAGGACAAAAGGGTTTTACCCTGGTCGAGTTGATGATCGTTGTTGCTATTATCGGTATCCTGGCCGCCATCGCCATCCCGCAGTTTTCCAAATACCGGGCCAGAGCGCAGAACACTGCAGCACTGAATGATGTCAGAAATGTCCGTACCGACATGGAAGGTTTTTTCGCCGAATGGCAAGCTTATATCCACTAATGGGCAACTTTCACTTTACTACATTATTATTGACAATCATTTTGCAAGGAGAACATCATGCTTAAGATAAACAAAAAATTAAAAATAGGGACTTGTATTTTGGCAACCTTCGGCCTCATAGCTACAGGAGCAGCCTCCTCACTGGCTCAGGATGGCTACCTTGGCGCAAGTGGCACTATTAATGATACAAATACTACGATGGCAGATAACACCAGCATGGATATCACTCTTTCACCAGGAGTAGAATTTCAGTTCAACACCAGTGATACCGCCTATGCTCTTGCCACCCAGAACGAGACGACCACTGTTGGCGATAGAAATACATATGGTGTCGCTTCCGTTTACGCAGGATATTACATGGAGCCATCGGCAGGCGACTGGGACGACGCAACTGACGAATTAACCTCCACCGGTACCGCTAACTTCGCCGGTTGGACCCAACAGTAAAAGTGTTTCAAAAGAAATAAATATCCATACATAAGGATATCAAAGCATTGGTTCCGTCTGGTTACATTCCGGAATCAATGCTTTTTTTTGTTTAAAACAATCTATTATGACCTACAACAATAACATGCCTGCTTTTAGCCATAAAATGGTCGCCTAACTTTTTATCAAAAGCAAGATTCTCCCTTTTGATAAAAAGTATTTTTCGTGCTATAACATCCTTTAAACATTAACCATTTTCCATTGACCAACCGCACACAACAAGATAACGAATGTCAAACAACACAATCATCAGCCTAAACAATGTTCAAAAAACCTATCGCAACGAATTAAAAAGGCGGAAGATTCCAGCATTACAAGACCTTACATTTTCAGTGGGCAAAGGTGAGGTATTCGGCATTATCGGCCCCAATGGTGCGGGAAAAAGCACTGCCCTGAAGATCCTGATGGGCTTTATCTCCTATGACCATGGCAAGGTGCTGCTGGCCGGCAAGGAACCGGGCAACCGACAACAACATGACAGCATCGGCTTTCTGCCCGAAAACCCCTGTCTATATAAAAACCTTACGGTTACCGATCACCTGCAATTTGCCGCATCCATTCTAAAAATCCCCGCGACGCTTGCCAAACAAAAAATAAAAGCACTCCTGGCCCAGGTCCAGCTTGAAGAGGCCGCATCCATCCCAATCCGGCGCTTTTCCAAGGGGATGAGCCAACGGGCCGCCCTGGCCTACGCCCTGTTGCCCGAACCGGAGTTACTGATCTTGGACGAGCCCATGTCAGGCCTGGACCCCCTGGGCCGGGAACTGGTGATCAACATCATCCGCGACTACAACCGCAAGGGGAATACCATCCTGTTCTGTTCCCATATCCTGACCGATGTGGAACGGATCTGCGACCGGATTGCCATCATCAACAAGGGAAAGATCGCCGCAACCACAACTCCCGCCGAGCTGAAATCACATACCGTGACCAGCGGCGCTTCCCCCTTGGAATCCCTTTTCCTGCAAACCGTAAAGGACCCGGAAAAATGCATGCGATCATAACCGTTGCCAGGTTCACCCTCAAAGATGGCTTGCGTCACCGTGTTATCTACGGAGTCTTCATTGCCGCCCTTTTAACAGTGGCCTGCGCCCTGCTCTTCAGTGGCATGTTCATGCGGGATATTTCAAAGGTTATCCTCGACATCTCTTTATCCGCCATCTCCATGGGCGCTCTACTTGTGCCTTTTTTTCTGGCCATCAACATGCTGGCCGGTGAAATCGAACATCGAACAGCCTACTCCATGCTCTCCCAGCCAATCTCCCGGTCACAATTTATCCTCGGCAAATATGCAGGTTTCCTGTTGATTACCGCCGCTATTGTCGCCATTTTTACCTCTGCCACCCTTGTTGCCATGTATGGCGCCTCGTTTCTGTTCGAGCCGATACACCTAAAAACTTTTTCCGTACAAGCGGTTCTCCTCTCAGTTATTGCCAACTTCATGGGGGTATCAATGTTGCTGGCTGCAAGCGTACTCTGGTGTACGGCAACCACCAGCTCTTTTCTGGCCACTCTTTTAACCCTGAGCACTTATTTTATCGGCCAGACAATTGAAGAGATGGTCCGGTTCATATCATCCCCACCGCCGGGCGTAAATTTTTCACCACTTTTTAAAACAGTTATCCAAGGCATTCTCTATGTCTTTCCCAATCTTGCCGCCTTTGACCTTAAGCTACAGGCGGCCCATGGCATCATCGCAGCCGGTGAATCCATATTATATCTCGGCCTGTACGCCGGCAGCTATATAACGGTGATTATCTCGCTTGCCATATTATTTTTCAACAAACGAGATTTAGCATGAAACGCGGACAACCGGTGATCTGGCTGATCTTTTTAATAGCCGGGACATTAAGTGTGTTGGCGGCCCATAAAGTTTTCACCTCACGAAGCCAAAAACTTACGGAATCAATCCAGGCACTCAGCCTTATCCCCCCGACCGGCGCCGAAATCTCAGCCATGGAATTTAAGGGGATATCTTCGGATTTCTTTTTATTAAGGGTAATGACCTTTTTGGGATTAAAATTCGGGGAGCGGACAAAGGTCAGCCCTGATGAATGGCATTCGGTATACAAAATACTGGACACCGTAACCACCCTTGACCCAAAATTCTGGGATCCATACCTGCTGGCGGGAACAATGGTCCAGGAAGGAGGCCCCCTTGAGCATGCCAACAGACTCCTGTTAAAGGCGGGCGAGGAATTACCGAACAACTATCGGCCTTACGCGTTGCTCTGGTACAACACGTTTTACCTGGAAGACAATCCACAAAAAGCCGGACTTTACTTAAAAGAAGCCATCAAAAGACCTGGCGCCCCCTTTTATTACACCGGCCTGGCGGCAAGGATGGATCTGTACGCAGACAGGACCAAGGATGCCATTGCCTTTCTTAAATCCATCATCCTGGACAATCAAGAAAGCTATGTGAGTGAGTATCTCAAAAAAAGGCTTATTTCCCTGCAGATTATCGACTACCTGGAAGAAAAATTAAAGGAGTATGAACTACGTTACGGCAACAAACCAAAAAGCATCGAACAGCTTGTCCTGACCGGTCTTATCAAAAAAATACCAACAGACCCCTATGGAGGGACATTCTATCTTCTCCCCACCGGCAGGGTATACACCACCTCCAAACTGGTTGAAAAAAAGAAATAACCTCTCTTCATTCTCCGTTTTATTTTGTTTTATTACCACCCAACTCTCTTAATACAATTTCCAAATTACGCCGGGCATACTGGTGTGCGGCATTTATCTCCAAGGCCTGGGTAAAGGCTGACTTTGCCGCCCCGATCTCGCCCTGCTTCAGGAGTTGAACCCCAAGGTTATTAAAAAGATCAGCATCAGTCGGAACAATCTTGATCATTTTCTTGAAATACTCAGCAGACTCTCCGTATCTGCCTCCATCCGAAAAAAGCAGCGCTATTAAATGAAGAGCCGGAAGCAGATCAGGCTTTCTCTTTTCAACCTCTAGAAGCTGGATCAGCGCCTCCTCCGTCTTGCCTAATTTCAGCAACACTTGTGCGAGATTAAAGCGAGCCGGGATCATGTCCGGGGCCAAACCAAGAGCCATCTTAAATTTTAGCACAGCTTCCGGCCCGTTGCCTAATCGATCCAAGGCCTCCCCGTAATATGATAAATTGATAGGATCATCAGGCTGACCTAGAAAAACAACCTCGAAATGCTTGATAGCCTCCGGCACCCTACCAAGATCAATCAAGATGCGCCCCGCCCCTTTATGGGCCAGCCAATTCTCCGGGAAAAATTTCAGCGCCCTCTCATAAGCCTGTAATGCTTCCTGAAGTTTTCCCTGCTTATGTAAAACATCACCGAGCCGACGATACCCTCTCGAGTAATCAGACTCCAATTTGATCATTTTACGGTATTCAATCTCGGCGCCAGCCAGATCACCAAGCTGCTCAAGGACAACGCCAATATTATCCTGGGCAAAACGATCCTCTGGCTCCAACTCCAGAGCTCTGACAAAATGATCTTTGGCCTTTTGCAGATCGCCAGCCAGGAAATAGGCCTTGCCGAGATTATTATGAGCCCGGGGATTCTGTGGATCATCCTGCACATGGGACAACCATAAAGCAACAGGATCCGCCCAAACCGCATTCCGCTGATAGGTCCATAAACCCCAGGTCGACATGACAAGAAGCACGACAAAGAGCAAGACCATATTTTTCCTGCACCATTTTTGAAGCGCCAAAACCAACAACACGGATAAAAACATTGACGGCAGATAGATCCGGTGCTCAAAGATGATCTCCAAAGCAACAACCGAAGACTCAATAACCAGATTACCGAGAAACCATAGCAGGGCAAAAGAAACAAGCCGATGGCGCCGGGCAACGAAACAGGCCCCAAGAAACATCCCCCCGACCACCACGAAGGACAAAAGGGTGGACACCGGTTGCCACAACGATTGAGACAGGGGAAAATTATAGTCGAGTAACAGTCTTGAGGGGTGAGGGAAGAACAGCAGACTGAGATAATGGAGCACAACTCGAGGTTGGGTCAACAACCGTTCCTGCAGGGTAAAATCACGGTAAGCGTAACCATTGGCTATAAACCGAAAAGGATGGCCATTCGTATAGAATAAAACAGCCACGAGCAACAACAGCAATAGCCCTGCCAACCATGGCATCTTGCGCCGCAACCATTGCCGGTCAAGATCCTTAAAAAAATACCACTCATAAAGCCCGATGAATAAAGGCAGGGTAACGGCAATCTCTTTTGAACCGATGGCGCACAATCCCGCCAGGAAACTTCCGGCAAAATATGCCACCCCCGTCTTTGCCCCGCCTGCTCCGCTGTCCTCCTGTTTCAACCGGCCATGGACATACAGCAACAGAGCCAAAATATAAAACATGGCCGACATGCTGTTCATCCGTTGGACAATATAGGTGACAGACTGGGTGTGAAGCGGATGGACGAGCCAAAGACCAGAGGCGCATAACGCTACCAACCACCCCTTGCCGGCAATAGTTGTTTTTACGGCTGGCAAGGCAAGGGTTGCCTTGAGCAGCAAAAAGAGAAAAAAGGCGGCCAGGCAATGGATCACAACATTGACGACATGATAACCGACGACATTGTATGCGCTTATATAATAATTCAGGGCAAAACTCAGGTTGGCAATCGGCCGCTCCTTCAGATGACCTTTGGTCATTGCCTTGCCGAGCCCCTGCCAAGAAAACTCCGTAAGCTGCAAATCTTTATTTCTTATGTTACTGTCGTCATCGAAAAGAAAGGGAACCTTGAAACTGTTGGAATAGAACAGGCTACCGACAAGAAAAAACAGCAGCAAAGCTAAGAGATTTGACTTTTCGGCAAGAGATCGCATAAGTTACTTGAGTAATATTATTTAATATTTTAAGGCAGACAAACATTTGCACAATAACATATTTAAATCTTTTATGGTTCCGTTTATGTTACATGATAACAGAAGATAACCCATCCAAATAAATAGATAATCTAACTACTCACGAGCCGGTTGCATGGTAAAGACTGCGGACACTCAACTTACTTTTTTACTGCCTGCATACAACGAAGAAAGCTCCATCGGGGTAACAGTCGCCAAACTTAAAAAACTATACCCCGAACACCAAATCCTGGTTATTGATGACGGGTCAACCGATGCCACCGCCGCCAAGGCTACCGAAGCCGGGGCCAAGTGCATATCCCACCCTTACAATATCGGCAACGGAGCCGCCATTAAAACAGGCCTGCGCAACGCTCAAAGCGAGTGGGTATTGATGATGGACGCCGACGGCCAGCACGCCCCCGAAGACATTGCCAAGATCCTGGCCCATAAAAACGAGTTTGACATGGTGGTAGGCGCCCGCGC
>Ga0224496_10001371_pt1 | contig 15293 bp, 9 predicted proteins | sample SF_Jul11_sed_USG_2_FD_168127 | JGI IMG/M metagenome (GOLD analysis project Ga0224496, IMG submission 168127) | Sediment microbial communities from San Francisco Bay, California, United States - SF_Jul11_sed_USGS_8_1 | ecosystem: Environmental > Aquatic > Marine > Sediment | place: USA...
CGAAGGGAACCTACGAACGGGTCGTTATTCAGACGACAAAAGAGCATGAACAAAGAGAGATCATCGTAGTGAATCTTAAAAAATATCCGGCTAAGATCAAGACCCCTCTTTCTGACGGTGACGAGGTGAACTTTTTTCTGATAGAGGAAGAATTCGTCAACCAGATTTCTCTGCAGGGCGCGGTTAAATATCCAGGCAATTATGAATTTAAAGAAGGAATGCGGATCTTGGACCTTTTTGATGGCCCCAATGAGATCAATGAGGACACTTATTTAGGGAATGCTGACGTTTATAGCTTTAAGGACAATTTCAGGGACGTCTCGCTGAAAACGATCGATTTGGGGAAGGCCCTTAAAAAAGACCCTCAACATAATATCAAGCTGAAAAACCTGGATAAGATTATTATCTATTCAAAATGGGATATCAATTATTTCAGGGAGCCGGTGGTGCATCTCTTCGGAGCGGTACAGTATCCCGGTTTTTTCCCTAGATCCAAGGGACTGACTCTTTCTAGCCTGATTCGCCAGGCCGGCGGGCTCTTGCCACAATCACATAGCCTCATCAACGTCATCAGGGCCAATGGGGATCAGGAAGTTTTGACCTTTAACCTGGATTTCAACAAGTTCAAACTAGGTGGAGAAAAGGATATCTTACTTGAAGACGGGGATATTATCGCCGTTAAGACCAATCAGCCTTACCGCATGGACCCCGAGACGGTCACCATTGAAGGCGAGGTCAAGTATCCCGGTGTTTACCCCATCAAGCCCGGCATCGAACGTCTGGAGGATCTATTGAAAGTGGCCGGAGGAGTGCTGGATTCGGGCTGGTTGCCCGGCATCACGGTAATGCGCAAGGCAAATGAACAAATAACCGAAAAGCAAAAAACCAACATCAACGCCATCAATGCCATTGTCAAATACATCAACCAGATCAAGTTCGAACAAACCAAAAGACGCCATGAATACCTGCTGGGAAAAGAAGGTTTAGGTCCCGACGCGGGCAGTGCCGCTAATACCCTAAATCCGACTTCCAGGGAATCGGCTCTGAAAGGTTCACTGGGAATAACCATCGCGGGTTCCTCACAAGAGGTGGTCGGTGGGGCTTTCGATGTTGGCCGGGAGACGGGCTCGATTCTGACTGAGGCCCGGGAACTCTCGGAAAGGGATTTTATCACCAATGAGTATGTGGTTTTGAATTTTTCTGGAACCGAGTTGTCATCTGAAAACAACATCGTTTTACAAGATAAGGATGTCTTTAGTATCCCCCCAAAAATCAATACGGTCGAAATTGTAGGGGCTGTCTACAGGCCGACCAGGGTTTTCTTTCACAAAAATTACGATTTGGAAGATTATATTGATTTCGTGGGAGGATTCACCGAAGACGCCAATTCGGAAAAGGTCATCATCTTAAGGTTGAATGGCGCGATTATCCCCGCGGATTCAATTGATCAGTTTAATCCCGGCGATGTTATCTTTGTACCGACAAAGGTTATTTCGACCGAAATCAAGACCTCTCTTGATAAGATACTGGATGTGATCCGCTTTACTTTGGTAACTTTGACCAGCTACTGGGTCTTGATCACGTTGCTGGCTCTGTAAGCGGTTGTGTCGTTGGTAAAATGGGAACTGTATCGCGTGGGATCTCAACAGCTTTTTTATTATGATCCTGACGTTGATTTGGTTCTTATCGACAAGCTGATATTACAGGATGATACCTGTTCTATCAGCTATCCGCCACCGTAACATTATCGATCCCTTCGTTTTTCTGTTTTCATTTTACTCCCTGAAATTAATCAAACTTCCTCGTTAGATTAACCATTAATAACCTTTGTTATAATCCCTGCAAATTAATGGCCGCGTCATCGTTGGATCGGATTTGATTTATTGTTTCTAGAAGCTTTATGGATTCATGAAATCTGCTGGACTAATTGGTCAAAAAGTTAAATACTTTTAATTAAACAAAATAAATTCCTTGAAGCGCGAATAATCTATTATCTCAAAAAAGAGTTTAAATGAAAAAAGCTTTGATCACTGGCGTGACTGGACAGGACGGAGCCTATCTGGCTGAGTTACTGTTAGAAAAAGGTTACGAGGTACACGGAATTAAGAGGCGGTCCTCACTGTTTAACACCGACCGAATCGATCACCTCTACCAGGACCCCCACGAAAAAGAGCTTCATTTTATCCTGCATTACGGCGATTTGACAGACTCTTCCAACCTGATTCGCATCATCCAGGAGACCCAGCCCGACGAGATTTACAATCTCGCGGCTCAAAGCCATGTTCAGGTTTCTTTCGAGACCCCTGAATATACGGCCAACAGCGACGCTCTGGGTACCTTAAGGATACTGGAGGCGATCCGGATCTTAAACCTGGAGAAAAAGACACGTTTTTATCAGGCTTCCACATCCGAGCTTTTTGGTAAGGTACAGGAAACCCCACAAAAAGAAACCACGCCCTTTTATCCGCGCTCACCCTATGCCGCGGCCAAGCTTTACGCCTACTGGATGACGGTGAACTACAGGGAAGCCTACGGAATGTTCGCCTGTAACGGAATCCTGTTTAATCATGAATCCCCGAGGAGAGGCGAGACCTTCGTGACCCGTAAGATTACCCGCGCGTTGGCCAGAATCAAGCTGGGTCTTTTGGAATGCCTATATCTGGGCAATATTGACGCCAAGAGGGATTGGGGCCATGCCAAGGACTACGTTGAGATGATGTGGCTGATGCTCCAGCAAGAAACCCCTGATGATTTTGTCGTGGCCACCGGGCAACAGTATTCTGTTAGACAGTTTATCGAAATAGCGGCCAAAGTTTTGGAAATTGAAATCAAATGGCAGGGAGAGGGTATTAATGAAGAGGGTTTCGATGTCAAGACCGGAAAAAGAATCATCGCTATCGACCAGAGATATTTTAGACCAACCGAAGTGGAAACGCTACTGGGTGACTCGACAAAGGCATTTGAGAAACTCGGCTGGAAACCGAAAATCTCTTTTGACGAAATGGTCAGGGAAATGGTTGATTATGATCTGATGACCGCAGAAAAGGACAATCTGATCAAAAAAAAGGGCTATAAGGTGCTTAATTACCATGAATAAAAGCGATAAAATCTATGTCGCTGGCCATGGCGGTCTAGCGGGCAGGGCCATTTGTGATAAGCTTAGGGAAAAGGGCTACCAAAACCTGAGCGTGAAAACCAGAGGACAACTGGACCTGACCAGACAAAGAGAGGTCGAGAGGTTTTTTGAAGAGGAAAAACCAGATTGCGTTTTTCTCTGCGCGGCTAAGGTCGGCGGGATTCACGCGAACAGTACCTATCCCGCCGACTTCATCGCCGAAAATCTGCAGATCCAAAATAATGTTATTACCCAAGCGTTTCAGCATCAGGTCAAAAGACTGGTCTTTCTGGGTAGCTCCTGCATCTATCCCAAACTCTGTCCCCAGCCCATCAGGGAAGAGTACCTGTTGAGCGGTCCATTGGAACCCACCAACGAGGCTTACGCGGTTGCCAAAATCGCGGGGATCAAGACCTGCGAGGCGTATAACCGTCAGCACGACACCCGTTATCTAAGCGTGATGCCGACCAACCTCTATGGGCCAAACGATAATTTCGAACTGGAGAATTCCCATGTTCTGCCGGCCTTGATCCGAAAATTCCACGAGGCCAGGCTTGAAGGGAAACCAGAAGTGATTGTCTGGGGAACAGGCAAGCCGAAAAGAGAATTCCTGCATGTCGAGGACATGGCGGATGCCTGTGTTTTTTTAATGGAGAAAATGGACTGCCAAGATCTGATCAATATCGGCAGCGGTAAGGATATCACCATAAAAGATCTGTCCATCTTGATCGGAGAGGTCACCGGTTTTAAGGGAAAGATCGTTTTTGATACGACGAAACCCGATGGAACGCCTCAAAAACTCCTTGATGTCAGCAAGATAAACCTACTTGGATGGAAAGCTAAAATTGGTCTAAAAGAAGGAATTGAACGGACCTACAAATGGTATCAAGACAGCTCGGCCGGAAACATCCGTCGTTAATTCAAATCGCCTGGCTATTTTATTTTTTGTCTAAAAACCAATCAACCGTTTTTTGAAGCCCTTCTTCCAGTTCGGTTTTTGACTCCCAGCCCAGAATATTTTTAGCCTTGGACGTATCAGAAAAGTTGCGCATCACGTCCCCTAGTCTCGCCGAAGCGTTTTTTACCTTGATTTCCTTAATCCCTGAAGCTTTTAGGACTTCAAAAAGTTTTTCAGACAATTCGTTAACCGTGGTTTCGGCGTTCGTGGCTATCTGAAAGATTTCTCCTCCCACTTTATCTTTTGTCGCCCCCAGGATAATTGCCTGAACCAAGTCCCCTATATAAATAAAATCCCTGGTTTGTTTACCGTTGCCGTAGATTTCAAGGGTTTCACCATTCAGGACCTGACGGATGAATTTGGCGACAAGGCTGCTTTTATGCCCTGAGCGGGGTCCGTAGACATTGCCGAAACGAAGCGCAACCGTTTCAATACCGAAGGTACGGAAATAAGCCGAACAATATCCCTCTCCAGCGAGCTTGCTGGCGCCATAGGGTGAAACTGGGTGAGCGGGGAGTTCCTCATGAATCGGGGGGATGGTCTCCCCGACTGGCGCGCCGCTTGAGGCGAATACGAAGCGCTTGATCCCGTTGGTTCTGGCTGCTTCCAGGTAGTTTAATGTGCCAATCACGTTATAAAAGCAATCCTGTCGGGGATTTTCAACCGAAGGGGCTACCCCCGTGTTGGCCGCAAGATGAATGATGACATCCGCGCCTTTGGTCACGAAATCCGCCAGTTGGTCATCCAGGATATCACCGACGATCAACTGGGGTGGATTAGACCAGTCACCACGCTTCAGGGCCTCACTGTCAGCCTGTATATGATCGAATTGGCAAACCGTCGCGAGATCGTTTTTTGAGCCAACCGACAAATTATCTACGATCCGGATTCTGTTCCTGGTGTCTTTTCCTATGAGATTAATAAGGTTGATGCCGATAAAGCCACAACCCCCAGTGATAAGCCAACGTAGGGTCTCAGACATGATGTTTTCCTGGATTGAGAGAGTTAAAAGTCGCCTGTGAGTTATCGCCTGGAAAAACTAGTTGTTCCATTTGACGCGAGGCATGATTTTTTTGGGATCAATCTGATCTTTACGGATGATAATTTCCTCCAGCATCTTTGTGACCACCTCATCAGTCATATAGTGAGGTTTCAATCCCATCTCCATGAGTCCGTGGTGTTTGGCGTTGTAGTAGTGGTCCTCTTTTTCCTTGCGGGGATTCTCGATGGCCTCGATCTTAACCTTAAGTCCCATCTTGTTACCCACAGCCTGGACCTTCTCAGCCAGATGGTTGACGGAGAACTGCTCAGTAAACTGGTTCAAAATACGCAATTCGCCTTTTTTTACAGGACTGTCTACGGCCAGTTCCACGCACTGAAGGGTATCTTTCAGATTGAGGTAGCCTCTGGTCTGTCCTCCTTTGCCGTATACCGTTAAAGGGACTCCCGCTACGGCTTGCACTAAAAAGCGGTTGACGACCGTACCGAAGATATCGTCGTAATGAAAATTGGGAAGCAACCTTGTATCCAAATCCGACTCGGCCGTCGATAATCCATAGACCGGTCCTTGCATCAGGTCGGTAACCCTGAGCCCATAGGTTCTTACATAAAACCACAGAAGATCGGTATCCAAAACCTTGGTTGTATGGTACAGACTTCCCGCCTGTCTTGGATATAGGAATGTGTCCTTTCTACCGTTGTGTTCAATGTCAATCCAGCCTTCCTCAATATCGATATCAGGAGTGCCGTACTCACCCATGGTCCCGAGCTTAACGATGTGACATTCGGGAGCGAACTCTTTAACCGCCCAGATGAGGTTGAAGGTGGCGTTAAGGTTGTTGCTAAAGGTTTTCTGCGCCGTCTGAAAATCGATCATGGAATAGGGTGCCGAGGGTTGTTCGGCATAGTGAATGACGGCGTCGGGATGAAAATCTCTGAAAAGGTTCGTAAGCTGGAGATAATCGGCGCAATCGGCGATGGCCGTTTTGATTTTATAATTTGAAACCGCTTGAAAAATGTCTGCCCTCTCGATCAGGTTCGGACAGGGGATCAAGGGTTCAGAAGATGTCTCCAGTGCTATGTTTCTCCTTAGATAGTTATCAACCGCTATAACCTCATGCCCCTTGCTCGCGAAGGCCATTGCTGTTGGCCAACCAAGGTATCCGTCTCCTCCCAGTATCATAATTTTCATTCTTCTGCCTGTTCAAGTTTCTCTATAATTTGGTTCTTAATGAAATATTTTTTGATCTCTTCGTAATTCATCACCTTTTCAGTTGCACTGTTATAAGGATTGTCGATTGATTGGCTGATGGTCTCAGGATAACTGTATTTTATGTCTTCATAAACGCAATCGAAAGCGGGTTTGACCGCAAACATATTTTCGAGTTCGATGGTACGGGTAGTTTCCTCGTCTGTCATCAGCTCCTCGTAGAGTTTTTCTCCCGCCTTAATGCCGATTTCCTTTATCTTGATCTTCTCAGGTTGAAAACCGAACCTGGGTGAGACCAAATCGATCATGACTTGGGCCAAATCCTTGATCTGCATAACTGGCATCTTTGTGACAAACACCTCCCCACCCTTGGCCAGTTCGACGCTCTTTAAAACAAGTTTGACACTTTCCTCAATGGTCATGACAAACCGGGTCATTCGGTTATCCGTGATCGTCAGTGGTCCACCGTTTCTAATCTGACGGTAAAAAATGGGAACCACTGATCCCCTTGAGCCGATAACGTTCCCAAACCGGGTCGAAGTAAAAATGGTATTGCGGTTGAATTTCAGACTATTGGCCGCTGAAATCAATCTTTCACCCATCAGCTTCGAGGTTCCCATAACGCTGGTTGGGTTTACCGCTTTGTCTGAACTGGTAAAGAGTACATGTTTGACTTTGTTTAGCAGGGCCGCATTGATGATATTTTTGACGCCCATAATATTGGTCTGTACAGCGTCGAAAGGTGATTTTTCGCAGAGAATTACATGTTTCAAGGCGGCCGCGTGAAAGACGATGTCGATCCCATCCATTTTACGGTTCAGCTTGTCGGGATCACGGATATCTCCTATATAAGCCGAAAAAGGGATTTTATCATTCTTCTTGTCACCTGCGTAAGCCCGGTAGGATTCTCCAAATTCCTCTTCCAAAAAAAACACTCCCGATTCATTGGTGTCAATGACTCTCAGCTCGCTGGGTTGTTGACATAAAATCTGCTTTATTAACTCTTTTCCTACCGTCCCGACTCCACCGGTGATCAAAATTGATTTGCCTTTAAAGAAACTCAATGACCCTCCTGCCAGTTTAATTTGATGATTGTTTTTTTGTTTTGAAACTCTAAAGTCGATTTGAAGTAAGATATATTGATTTTATTTGCCCAATTAAGTCAAGTCTAAGTGATAGAACCGTATCTCAACCTAACGTTCGGTTAAGCGTTATGTTTTATTCAGCATTAGTTGACAAACGGTGAAACAATATTGAGAGTTTTGATGTCATCATTTATAGTCGCGATTTAAAAACGATACTCAGACAAGCGATTTTTAATAACGATAAAAATAACGGAGGAAAGTATTCCAAAGAAATTATTAATTACAGAAGTTGCTAAACGCTCCTGAACCGACACCTATGGATTCCTTGATAACCAGGATAAAAATTACAAATCCCGCGATAATAACCGTATCAATAAACTTCAAACACTATCCTGAATGTTTCTTGAAGATAAGAACCTTTTGACAGGATCAAACATAGAGCGTAAACAACTCAAGTTAAGGAATAATCAGCAGTTGTTTTTAACAATATACCGTCTAAGCATATTAATCAGGTCTTTTTTCCGGACGGGTTTGGCGAGAAAATCATCTATCCCCGCCTTAAAGAATAAATCTCGTTCAGAAGGGTAAACGTTAGCTGTAAAAGCAAGGATCGGAATTCCGGGGTCTTTTGTTTTTCCCTGACGAATCATTTTTACCGCGTCAATTCCACTGAGAACCGGCATTTTGATATCCATCAATACCAAACCACAGTCTTCCTTTTTTAAGAAATCAATCGCCTCCTGACCGTTTGAGACGATGATAAGTTCGCCTATTTCATTTTCCAAAAATTTCCGAACTATGACCTGGTTTAAATATGAATCATCCGCCAGTAAAATCCGGGCATTTTTCAGATCGGTAAGGCGGGTTTGGTTCGTAGCACCGTTACCGGATGATTTATCCTCGGTCAGCGGTACTTGAAAAGAGAACCTGGACCCCTTTCCCACTTCACTTTCAACGGACAATTTACCCCGCATGATGTCTGAGAGTTTTTTCGCGATGGTCAGTCCAAGTCCCGAGCCTCCGAAACTGCGGGTAGTCGAGGTATCCCCCTGAACAAAGCTTTGGAAAATCGTCTCAAGTTTATCCTCAGGAATGCCGATTCCCGTATCTGATACGGTAAACTCAATGAGCAAGTTGTCGTTTGTCTTATCGACCATGTCAACTCTCAGGCTGATTTCACCCTGGCTGGTAAACTTGATGGCATTTCCCAACAGATTTAAAAGTACGCCATTGATTCTGTAGATGTCCCCCGTAAGTTTTGTTGGCAATTCAGGGTCGATTTCACAACTAAAAGCAAGGTCTTTTAAGCTCGCCTGTGTTTGAAAACTTTTTGACAATTCGTTTATTTTATCGCGGATAACAAAAGGCTCATTTCTCAACTTCACTTTACCGCTTTCGATTTGTGAAAGCTCCAGTACATCGCTAATGATTGCCATCAAAGTCTTGGTCGATTCCGACGCGATTTGCAAGTTATCCTTTTGATCCTTATCAAGCTCAGTCTCAAGAACAAGCTCGATCATCCCCATAATGCCGTTGATGGGTGTCCTGATCTCGTGACTCATATTAGCCAAAAAATCTGACTTGGCGGAATTGGCTTGTTGGGCTTTCTGATATGCCATTTTCAACTGAATATTGTTATCCTCGATCGTTTTTTGATGCAGTTTGAGCTGATTCTCGGTTATACGCAGACGTCGGATTAAGAGAACCAGGATTCCACCAACGCTCAAAGAAGCCACAAGAGGGGTCACGAACCCCGCGAAAAGCATCATATCATCCAGACGGTCTACCCATAAAAACGAGATGGTAGCGACAATACATTCCGAGATCACTATGGCGGAGATAACAAGTAGAAATATAAGCATCCAGGTCGAAAGCTCCTTTAGCCAGCTGATAAATGAATCCATCAATTGTTTCATACCCTGTTATGTTCTCGTATGTTGACCGCTGGAAAAAGCGCCATCAATGTCCCGGTTATCTCATAAAAATAAAAATATCACTCTGGAATCCGCCATTAAGACCCGTCTGTAGCTACTTTTTCATGATCACGATACATTTTAATCAGGCAAAATAAAAGGATATTTTTTTACGCTCCGCCAATATTTCCTGATAATACTTAAAAAATGGATTATTATGGCGGTGTATCGCGCATTTTGGAAAGCTTAAAAACAATTTGTGGCCCATTTAATATCCTACAATTTCACTGGAAACGGATAATTTACTTCATCACTCTATTTGACTTATTAGTCTGGATTATAAGATAGTAGAGTCAATAAGGCAAAACCGTTGTCAAGCGTTACTTAAACGGTCATAAAATCCCTTTCAGGTTTAGAATAAAATGAATTACGGGAATGCCAATGATAACACTGCCGCTTCATAAAAAACTCCTTTTTAAATATTCAAAGGTCATTATAGAGCCGCTCCTGAGGAAGTTCCTTCTTTCTTTTTGTTTCCTTATTCTCCTGTATCCGGCAGGCTCGGTTTTCGCTTTGGAACCGGCGGTCATCACGCCTGAGACTCATCAATACCATCTGGCGAAACATTTAGAGATTCTAAGAGATCCTGAGGGTCTCATGAGTTTTGAGGAGGTCCGTCAAGCTCATAAAAAAGGCTTATTTCAGCCAAACCAGAGCGACTATCCCAACTTGGGTTTCACATCAGATACCTTCTGGGCGAGATTTGAGTTGTATAATCCAGGTGAAGTTGAAACGAAATGGTTTATGGAGTATGATTACTCCAAGATCGACAACCTGGATGTCTACCAGATTTCCCATGACGGGAAGATAAAAAAAAGCATTTCCGGGGACTCGTTTCCACTTTCCAGCCGTGAGGTTAAAAACCGCAATTTTCTCTTTAACGTCGAATTGAAGCCCCAGGAAACCAAGGAAATCTATATCCGGATCTTTAGTCGCGACACGGTAGAAATCCCTTTAATATTGTGGGATAAAGAGACCTTCCATCACGCCAATCAGAACGCGCAACTGTTTTTCGGGTTATTTTACGGGCTGATGATGGTGATGATCGTCTACAACTTGATCCTGTATTTATTGATCAGGGAAAGCGTCTATCTATACTACGTCGCGTCAGTGGTTAGTTTTACTTTATTTTCGATGACCCTGACCGGTTTTGCTTTTGAGTATCTTTGGCCGGAGTTTCCGGTTTGGGCTAAAAACAGCCGTCCTTTTTTTGTCGGTCTCTGTGGAGCTACGATCGCCAGGTTCTCGCAGACTTTTCTGGTCACGAAAACCAACCTGCCAAGATGGGATAAAGCCATTTCCTTTTTCATCGCGCTTTCGATTCTGTGTTCCGTTTTGGCCCTCTTCGGCTTTTTCCGAATCTCCATGACGCTGGTGGTGGCGGTCTCAGGGGTTGAGGCCGTATTAGGCCTGATCGTCGGGGTGTTGAGGTTTAGGCAGGGTTATTTCCCGGCCAGGCTTTATATTTTGGGATGGAGTTTCTTCCTGATAGGAGCGATAGCCTTCTGCTTTAAGGCTGTGGGCATCGCGCCCGCGGTTTTTATGATACGCTACGGCATGCAGTTCGGGTTTGTAATCGAGGTGGTGGTCATGGCGGCATCGCTCGCTGACCGGGTCAATTACATCCGGCTTGAACTGGAGGGCTTAAACAAGAGACTGATCGAGACGAGAAAGGAAATCCTAACGAGGCTGGGCATCGCTGCGGAATACAGGGACAACGAAACCGGAAGCCACATCCTGCGGGTGAGCAATTACGCCCGGCTCCTTGGAATCCGCGCCGGACTCAGCGATCAGGATGTGGAAAAGCTCTTCACCGCCGCGCCCATGCACGATGTGGGAAAGATCGGGATTCCAGATCAGATCCTGTTTAAGACCGACAAGCTCGACCCAGACGAGAGAACCGTGATGGAAACCCATACGGATATCGGCTCCAAGATTCTGGGGGGGATTCAGTCGGACCTGATGGAGACCGCCAGCCGAATCGCCATCACCCATCATGAGAAATGGAACGGACAGGGCTATCCCAGAGGTCTCTCCGGCTATGAAATCCCGCTGTTCGGAAGGATTGTGGCCATCGTGGATGTCTTTGACGCTCTGGTCACGACCAGACCCTACAAGAAGGCCTGGTCGGTCGAGAGGGCGGTCGAGTTTCTAAAGGACGAAGCCGGCTCTCACTTCGATCCGAATCTGGTGGCCCTGTTCCTGGACATCCTGCCCAAAGTCCTGGAGGTGCGGGAACTTTACCCCGAAACGGTGAACGATTAGACGTGAAACGAGGCGCCGCTCATAAATTTATTCTTTCATGCTGTTTTTAATCATAAAGGCCTTCCTTATGCTATTTCGTGTAAACCCAAAAGGTTCATTTTCAGTGAGGACTAAAATAGTCAAACCTGTCTTGTTCCTTTTTCTGTTCTGCTGGTTTTTCATGCCCCGAAACGGCTCCAAAGAGGCATAAAAACCGGGTTTTCAAGCCTGGCCAGTCCTGATAAAATTCATTTAATTGATAAAAACATTTGATTTATCATCAGCCACAAGTTAACCCTTGTTTAGTAGAAAACAGATTTTATTTGAGCCCTGTTTTGCGGGGAGTTATCCTGGAATCCATCCAGGTCAATCGTAAATACGATTCAAAAACGAAACACCGTCCATGTCGTTCATCCTTCAAGCATTCGCGATAGTTGGAAGTCTCGGTATCTTCTTTTATGGAATGAAGGTCATGAGCGAAGCCGTGCAGCGTTTGACGGGGGATAAGCTTCAGGCCTCCCTGAATTTTATGACGAGCAACCGCTTCGGGGGGCTTTTGACCGGCTTTTTTATTACGACGGTCATCCAGTCTTCTTCCGCGACGACCGTTATGGTCGTGAGTTTCGTCAACGCGGGGCTGTTGAACCTGATACAGTCGATCGGCGTAATCATGGGAGCGAATCTGGGAACGACGCTTTCGGTCTGGATGGTTTCTCTTCTCGGCTTCAAGTTCAAGATCACGCTTCTCGCTTTGCCCGCGGTCGCGATCGGAATCCCTTTTATTTTCGCGAAATCAAGCCGAAAGTATAATACGGGAGAATTGCTGGTAGGGTTTGGCCTTTTGTTTCTGGGGCTGAACATGCTGAAAGAATCGGTTCCCGATATTAAAAACAATGTCGAGATACTCCGCTTCATAACCGAATACGCGGATATGGGTTTCTTGTCGATTCCGATCTTTGTGATGGTCGGCATCGTTTTGACTCTGGTCGTCCAGTCCTCCAGCGCGGCGGCGGCCATCACCGTGACGATGGCTTTTAAGGGCTGGATCGATTTCCCCAGCGGTGCGGCGATCATCCTGGGAGAAAACATCGGAACCACGATCACCGCCTATTTGGCCGCTTTTGGGACGAATGTCCACGCGAGAAGGGCCGCCAGGGCGCATTTGCTGTTTAATATCCTGGGCGTGATATGGATGTTGGCAATTTTCTATAAGTTCGTTGATTTTGTCGATTGGATCACACCTGGAGATACCGCCGATCCCACGAACATCCCGATACATCTTTCCGCTTTTCATAGCCTCTTTAATTTCGTTAATATTTGCCTTCTGATCGGCTTTACCCCTAGGTTGGCGGCTCTCGTCGAGAGACTCGTCCCGTCAAAGAAAGGGGAAGATGTGGTGGAAGAGAGGTACGAGCTTAAGTATATCTCGACGGGAATATTGAGGACTCCGGAACTGGCTTTGGTCGAAGCCAATAAGGAAATCATAAAAATGGCGGAGATTATCGAGTCGATGTATCTTAGCGCGCTTGAAGTCTTTTTCAACCCGGAAAAGGACATGGGTGAAATAATCAAGCAGCTTAAAAAACGCGAGGAATTCACCGACAGGATGGAGGAGGAAATATCCAGGTATCTGGTCGAGTGCTCCAAAGAAAATCTCAGCGATGAAAACGTCTTCCGGTTAAATGCGAAGCTGAGGATCGTGGACGAGTTGGAAAGTATCGCGGATTGCTGTTATAACCTGACATTGACCATTCAGAATAAATACGACACGCAACTCAAGTTTCACCGGGACGCGAATGACGAAATCAAGGCTTTCGCGGATAAGGTGATCCATTTCATGCGGCTTAACCTGGAGCATTTAAAGAAAAGAGAGCGTTTTGACGACTCGGACCTGGAAAATGCCTATCGGCTTGAAAACGCCATCGATGAGTCGCGCTCGGTCTTAAGAAACAATTCAATACAACGGATTCAGGAATATGGTCACGTCAAGTCCGAACTGTTGTTTATGGACATCTTAAAGAATTTCGAGAGGATGGGAGATTATTCCCTCAATATCTCCCAAGCTCTGCTCCGCTCTGGAAAGGGCTAGGCTGGAAGCTCAAGGCTGACCCTAATTTGGATATAGCTGTAAGCGAATAAAAACTCATTGTTCAAACCCACGAATATTTCTTGTTTCCCATTTATAAGATCAACTTTTTGGTTATAAAACAGGGCTGGAAATCGCCAGGGTGACCTGAACGTTTTCACTGCTTAGAAATATCCGGTCGTCCTGGATGATACAGCTCAGGTTCATGTTTTTTTGTGCCAAGTCTTCGGGTCCGCTCGTTCCGATCGACTCAAACATGATCAACCGGAGTTTTTTTTGTTCGAGGGTTTTCTTGTTTAATCCCTTAAACCACATCTTGAATTTCGTAGAGTGAAAGCCGATGACGGTCATCCGCTCGGCCTTGGATAAGGCTTGCCGGATTCGTTTTTCTGATGGCTGGCCCAGTTCGATCCAGTGCCGGATCTCCCCTGTGGGCCGATGGGTCCAGAGTTCCGGTTCCTCATCGGCGCAAAGCCCCTTGGTAAATTGGGGATTTTCCTGACTATAAAGAGCAAAAGCGGCCAACCGGAACACCAACCTCAAATCCGTCTCCGAAGGATGCTGGGCCAGAGTCAGACGGTAGTCCTGATAGTGGTGGCGATCGATATTCGAGACCGACAGATTTACTTTTGAGATAGTCGCTTTTAAGGCCACTGCGCTCCGGTTATTTGATGGTTGATTTCGGATGAGTATACCTCTTTTTACCCGAATTGTAACAGTCTGCCGCCTAAATCTTTAACCAGCTGGAATCATAGTTGTATAAAGAGAATTTCAAATACCCCTCCAGCTTTGAGCGGCTTGCGGCCTTCCCCCTTTCTGATTTTCACGGCTCCTAGGCTAAAAACTAGCTTTTTGGTTTTTATTGAATTTATTGGATGTTATTGAAATTTTATATAAACCCAAACATATGGCTTGAATAACTTCATAAAAACGTGCAAATTAAACTTTGTTTTTAAAATGGAAAATTGTTTCTTAAAAAACAATCTAAAGAAAGAAAAGTCAGGTCGGGCGAATATCTAAACCCGGTTTCATCTGAAATCCAGGAGCATGTTAAAGGGGTCACCAAGACATCCTGGTAGCCCGATAAAGAGAGTCAGGTCGATAAAATCGCTAAAGCGAGCTGGATATTAGGGGAAGAAATTTTCAAGGAAAATAAAGCCAACATACCGATATAGTCTCAAGAAACTTGGTCTTTCTCAGGGGCCAACCTCGGGTTTTTTATATAAACATCATGTCAAGTCTCACTTTTGAAGCGCAAGCTAAGGTTGCCACCATGAAAGAGCGGTTGCGTCAAATTTACGCCAATAAAGAATTACCGGATTGCGGTGAGTATTTAAGCTTGTTAAATAAAACCAACGACCGGTTAAACGCCGAGGATAAAGCCTTAAGGCCTCATAGTCGCTCGGGGAAACCCGGAGGCTTAATTAACCTGAAGCGGGACCTCTCAACGATAATTATTCCCGACCTGCACGCCAGGATGGATTTTTTTCTGAGCTGCCTGTCAGTAAAAGACGAAAAGGGGGTTTCTGTCCTGGAAGGTCTTGCTCTCGGTGAGACGCAGGTGGTTTGCGTCGGCGATGGCTTTCACGCCGAGAACAGAGCTGTGAAGAGGTGGGAGCTGGC